>Ga0126373_10002551_pt1 | contig 13430 bp, 12 predicted proteins | sample PanSoiMetPlot_11_FD_92545 | JGI IMG/M metagenome (GOLD analysis project Ga0126373, IMG submission 92545) | Tropical forest soil microbial communities from Panama - MetaG Plot_11 | ecosystem: Environmental > Terrestrial > Soil > Tropical forest > Bulk soil | place: Panama | collected 2016-02-17
GATGCGTCCGCGGAATGTGGCGTGACCGGGGGCCCTAACTCCCTCTCGTAGAGAATTAGGTCGGTTGCGGACGCACAGTCGCATAGTGGGCTTGCAGGCGGCTTCCCAAAGCAGGAAGGCAACCTTGCTTGCAATAGTAAGCAAGCCCTTTCGGCCGCCGATACGACGCGCTGCTGGGATCGCCGAGTAGGACCGACAGACCAGTCTATCGCAGCCCTGCTCTGGTGCCGCAGGGGCGCGTTTGGTAATGTTTTGCGGGCCTTGAGCGTGGTACCCAAGGCACCTTGGGGCGAAACTGGGACGGCCCGGCCCCCGGTTTTTCGGGGTAGACTGAGCCGAGAACCCGACCGAGTGGTAGAATGCGGCGACTTGGGGAACTGGCACCTGCTCGGATTTGTAAGCAGGCAAGTCAGTCTGCTTCTAGACATATCGAATTGGAACAATTCGGAACAAGAGCGAATGGCCATTCCACTACGAGCGGGTGAGCAACTAAAGGAGCTGCGCAGCCGCCTCGGTATCACCACGCGCGACGTGGAAGAGCTCAGCCGCAAGATCGCGGAAGACCGGGACAACGAGGAGTTCTACATTTCTAACGCCTGGCTTACGCAGCTCGAAAATCGCGTCTCGGTACCCAGCATCTTCAAGTTGTTCAGCCTGAGCGTCATCTACCGGACAAAGTTTGCGGAATTGTTGAGCGTGTTCGGCGTGGATCTCGACAGCAGTGCGATGTACCAGGTTTCGCTGCCGCTGCAGCATACGCATCTGGCCTCGATTGAGCCGCTCGATCCGGAGAAATCCGTTACTTTTCCGGTGCGCTTCGACCGCGGTTTCAGTCTGGACAAGACAAGCCTGATTTCACGGCTGGTGGAAGTGTGGGGCGAGGTGCCTATCTCGCTGATTCAGAAGCTGGATGTCCGGCACTGCCAATACGGCTACATCGGCTTGCAGGATTACACCATGTACCCGCTGCTGAGGCCAGGTTCGTTCGTACAGATTGACAGCGAGGCGAGCCGCGTGCCGCCGTCGCAGTGGCGGACGGAGTTTGACAGGCCCATTTACTTCATTGAATTGCGCGATTCTTACGCGTGCGCGTGGTGCGAGGTGCGAGGCTCGCAAATCACGCTGATTCCGCACCCACTCTCGGCCTGCAGTACCCGCCAGTTCGCGTTTCCGGACCAGGCAGAGATTATTGGGCAGGTGACGGCTGTGGCGATGCGCTTGGTGGCGCCGCCCAATGGCCATGGAGACGGGTCTGCAAGACTGCCAAGGCGACCCTGAGATTCGAGAAGAAAAGCTCAGCTGATACGGGATCAGTTTCCACGGGAACGGCCACGCGGTAAGGTTCCAGCCCCTGCCAGGCCGCAATAAAATCGCCACGGGCCGCGTGCGTCGAGTCCACGTAGCCTTCCAACTGTCGCACCAACTCCTCGAGAGACGCGGCGCAAAGCTCACGAAAGACTTGGCTGTGGCACTCGGCAAGAGCCTCGCAAGCAACATCCAGGGAAAAACGCGTGGCGAGGCCGTCGTGGTAGTAAAGACCGGTATTGTAGTCGCGAAGTGACGCCAAGTAGATGAGGCGGTCGAGGGGACGGCGAATGCCGGAAAGGGTGCGCGCCCGCATGTCGTCTGCAGCCGCGCGAACCGCCATCTTTCCAGTTACGTATTCCATAGAGCCTAGACCTTAGCCTGCTCGCCAGCCGCGCCGCGGGTAAGGTCGCCCAGGCTGCCCGGGGTCAGGAAGCCCAGGGACTTCTCCGAGATCGCACAGAGCCGACCGGCCACGCCAACCGTACGACCGACAATTTGAGGAGCGGCATAGGGGCCCTTGAAGTAGAGCGCGATTTCGAGCGCCCGGCAGGCGAGGAGCAAAACCGCAAAGCTGACAGCCAACTTGAATTCTGTCTCCAATCGGAGGCGAGCGTAATGGCGCGCCTGGCCCCGGTGAAAGGCTCGGAGACTCATAACGCCCTTGCGAACCTGCCGGACCCAGACAAGAGTCACCTTGCGGCGTTCTTGAATGAAGAGCTTCTGGACAGATTCCGGCGTGAACTGAAGGATGTAGTCAAGGTCGTCTTTCGCAAAAAGTCGGCGCACTAAATCGGCGGCGAGAAGGTCGTTTTGCAGAGCGCTGAGGGCCTGACGCGCGTCAAGGAAGGCCTCGGAACTCCCGGCCGCGGGCGAGCGGCGGCGAGAAAGCGCAAATACCAGCAGCAGCAGAAGGCTGGCGCCCAGAACAAGAAAGATGATCAGAGAGGTCATGGGCGGGCGGATCTCTCTAGAAGCGACCGCATCGAGCCAAGCACGCTTCGGGTGCGGCCCACGAGCGATTCGTAGTCCGCTTCCAGGCGCAAAGCAGTGTCGGGCACCGGGTTGGGTTGGTAAAACCAAAGGGCCACAGCCCAAATGATCAGGCAAAACAGATAGGAGTACCGCTGAATCGAGAAGGTGATCCCTAATGCGAGGGGACCGCCGTAGGAACGCAGGGCGAGCGTACACACGGTACTGGCCGTGTAAAGACCATAGCCCAACATGATGCCACCGATGTTGCGGCCGATTTCAATACCGTAATACAGGGCGATGGCCACCACACCAGCAATCACGAGAGCCTGTACAGCCCGGAGGTCGCGTTCCAATTCGCGGAGACTGGTAGCCGGAGCCCAGCCGGCGGAGGCAACGGTCTTGATGCCGACATAGCCAAATATGGCGAGAAAGATCGCAATAACCAGATATCGAGAGAACCTCTCTGCGCCGGCGTAGGGCTCAAACGATTTGCGGGTGACCTCGAGAATCACGCCGTAGCCGACGAGGAGGCTCAGGAACTCGGTAGCGAAGTACAGATTTCGGTAGACCGGCAGGTGCAAGGCGACGTCCCCGTACAAGAAAAAAACGACATCCCGATAGACGTCCGCCAAAAAGACCAAGGCCAGGTATGAGTAAAACAAGGGGTATCGCCGAAGCGTGCCAGAGCTGGAGGCCCGACACAGAATCAGCAACTCGAGAAATACACCCGTCAGGGAGAGTACCCAGCCGAACATGGCGGGTACTCTAGCACAAGACGCCGGGACCGTACAGGTAACTTGTAACCTGTAATAACCTCGATGGAGCTAGGAACGGCCGTCCGTCGGAATTGGGCTGGTGCCGTCGAAACGCCCGTCCGACGGAATTGGGCTAGTCCCGTCGAAAACCCCATCTGACGGAATGGGACTGGTCCCGTCGAAGAAGCCATCTGGCGGAATTGGGCTCGTCCCGTCGAACGCTGATGGCAAGGCTCTTACGGCCGGAGCGGCAACGACAGCGAAAACAAACAGGGCCAACAGCGCGATGCTCTTGGATTTCATGTGACACTCCTTGTTTTTGAGATGGGGCCGTCAACGCGAGGCAAAATAGATGCGTTAGGGGGGATCGCGGAGGGAGCCTTCAGCTTGCTTCGTATACCAAGCAAGGCTTGTTTTTTCGCGCTGTATACAAAGCAAGGAAAGCTCGGACCGCTCGTCTTCAAGATGAGGGCGAGTACGCCGTAGCGTCTTAGTCTGACGATAAACAGCCGACGACCCGGCTCACAACGAAACTTGAATCGCGGCAACTGCAGTTAACGACATGGAAAACTCTGCGGCATGTACGTATAGCCCTCGGTTCGGGTCCTCTGGTTTACTGGGCGTTAGGCAACAAGCCAAGCTCACATGACAACAAACGGATCAGAGACGCCTGCCAATTTGGCAACGAGGCCCGAGGATATCCGCGACCGGTTGCGGCGAATCGACCGTCGGCAATGGTGGCTGTGGACATCAACTCTGATGGTCTTGCTGCTGCTGACTCTCGGCGTCGCGTCGTTTGCATTCCCGGCGATTCTGGCGCGGGAGGAACACTCCTATTCGTTTTATCTGGGCCAGGCCGTCCGGGCGTTGGTGGGATTCGTGCTCGTTTTTGCGGTGTATCTCGTTTATCAGCAGCTGCAACTCATGCGATTACGGAACGAGCTCGCAGAACAGATTCATTCCTTGGCAAAGGTCGAGAGTTTGACAGCGGAGGTGTATAAGCTGGCCGCGCTCGACCAGCTTACGGGCCTGTACAATCGGCGCTCCGGTGAACAACGGCTTGTACAGGAGATGAGCCGCGCCCATCGCCACGGGCGCCCGTTGACCATTCTTCTCTTGGACCTCGACGCCCTGAAGCAAATCAACGACACCCACGGCCACGCGGCGGGGGATCTCGTGCTGAAGTCCTTCGCGGAGCGGCTGCAACGCGCGATCCGCGGCTCGGATCTGGCTGTGCGATTGGGCGGAGATGAGTTCATGGTCCTCCTCCCCGAATGCAGGAGCGAGGAAGTGAGGCATGTCCTTGCGCGCGTGGAAGGCCTCGAAGTCGAGTGCTCGGGCGAGCGAATCCCGTGCCAGTTCTCAAGGGGATGGACTGACTACAATCCAGGGGAAAGCCAGCAAGAGCTGCTCAAGCGTGCGGACGACGCGCTTTACGCAAACAAGCGCGCGGGCAAGCAATCGAAAACGGTAGTGCAGGGATCCCCCCTCCCTCAATCGGTCGTCTAGACGATTCAATCGCGTCCTCGGAAATCGCGCAGCATCCAATAAAATGGATAGAGAATCGTACTGTTGTGCGCGAAGATCCTGATGTGCCGTTCGCACACTCCCGTACCGACGCCGCATTCTGAGGATGGAGGAGATCATGATGGACATGTTGCTTCGCCGCGCTTCTGCCGTCGCCGTTTTCGTGATCCTGCTTGCAGTTGCCGCTGCCGCGGACACACTCGAGCTGAGAAACGGCGACATCATCCAAGGCAAATTCCTAGGCGGCTCGCCGCTCAATATCCGATTTGAAGTAAAAGGTCGCGAACAGGTGTTCGCGACGAAGGACGTGTTGAACATCAGCTTCAGCGATACGACGGTTGACGCGGCTGCACCTGCACCAGACGCGGCCGCGAACCCGCAGCCCACGAATCCCGACGTCCAGCCTTCTGCCGACACTTCGGCCAACGCGGCCGACAACGCCGCCCCCGACGCCACTCTAAGCCCGAGTTCGTCGGCTCCCGTTTCCGTAATGCCAGTACCGGCTCCGGTGGCTTCGCAACCGCAAGCGGCTCCGGCGGCCGGACTTACGATTCCTGCAGGGACGTCAGTTTTCGTGCGGATGATTGACAGCGTGGATTCGTCGAAGAATGCCGTGGGCGATTCGTTCCGCGCGAGCCTACAAGATCAGTTGGTTGTGAATGGAATTGTGGTCGCGCCGAAAGACGCAGACGTTTACGGAAAGCTGTCGGAAGTGCGCGAATCCGGGAAGATTTCCGGCGCACCGCAGCTCACACTGGAGCTGACCGGAATTCGAATTGGCAACACGATCGTGCCGATCGATTCAACAGACTACAACGTTGCGGGCAAGGGCCGGGGTAAACAGAGCGCGGAGCGCATTGGCGGGGGCGCCGTGCTAGGTGCGATCATTGGCGGGATAGCCGGCGGTGGCCGCGGGGCCGCGATTGGCGCGGGGGCTGGCGCAAGTGCGGGGACAGCGGTTCAGTTGGTGACGCACGGCGACAAGATTCGAATCCCGAGTGAAACGGTGCTCGAGTTCCGGCTGCAGCAGGCCGTGCCGACAACAATTCAACCGGCACAGAACTGACTTCATCTGGCGCAACCATTTGCAGACTTGGCGACAGGGGACCGGCCGAAATACTTTGGCCTCCTGACCGCCGTCGTGTTCCTCTTGGGAACACTCGGATATTTTCCCTCTTGCGCCCCTGCGGGGTGATTCGTAAGATACCCCGCGTTAATCGGAAAGGCAGCCCATGCCCAAAGAAAAGCCAAAGGTAAATATCGGCGAAGTGATTCGGAGCTACCGGAGCGATCGCGGACTTTCGCAAGGCGACATCGAGCGCAGAACCGGTCTGCTGCGCTGCTATCTCTCGCGCGTCGAGAACGGCCACACTGTGCCGTCGCTCGAAACGCTCGCGAAGATTGCCGAAGCCATGGAGATTAATCTCGCGGACTTCTTCCCCGGCAGCGATACGCCGCAAGACCGAGAAACGCGTAAAGTGCTTGGCGAGCTTTCCGAAGAAGAAATCCGCTTCCTGGCAGAGATTCGGAAGTATTCCTCGACTCTGTCCGAAGACGACAAAAAGCTTGTGTTGGCGATGATCCGCAAGATGGCAACCATTACGCCTTTGCAACGCGCTGCTGGGAAGCCGGTCGCGACTGCTGCGGCCCGCCGCGTCGAGTTCTAAGGACGCACCTCTCGATTCTTCTCACGCAACCGATTTCGCGCCGGGTAGCGCGCCTTTCCTCACATTGGCTACAATAGTGTTTCCATGACAGAGCGGCACAAGACGGTCGGCGTAAAAGTCGGCAAGGTGCAGGTCGGCGGCGGCGCGCCGGTTGTAGTGCAGTCCATGACCAATACAGATACCGCCGATGTTCTGTCCACTGCACAGCAGTGCTTTGAACTGGCGCAGGCGGGGTCGGAGCTCGTGCGCATCACCGTAAATGTGCCCGAGGCGGCAAGCGCCGTGCCCGAAATCAAGCGGCGCCTGCTCGATCAGGGCTGCGACGCGCCGCTCATCGGCGATTTTCACTACAACGGGCATGTGCTGCTGACGAAATGTTCCGAGTGTGCGAGGGCGCTCGACAAATACCGCATCAATCCAGGCAACGTAGGCCACGGACAGCGCCGCGATGAGCAATTTTCGACGATCTGCAAAGTGGCGCGCGACAACGGCAAGCCGGTGCGCATCGGCGTGAACGGCGGCTCGCTGAATCAAGAGCTGGTGATGCGGAAGATGCAGGAGAACACGGACCGCGACCTAGGAAAATCGTCGGAAGAAATCATCAACGAATGCATGGTGCTTTCGGCGCTCGAATCGACGGACCTAGCCTTGGAATGCGGGCTACGCAAGGATCAGATCATTATTTCCTGCAAGGTTTCGCGACCAAACGATTTGCTGGCCATCTATCGAGACTTGGCCCGCAAGACGGATCAGCCGCTCCACCTTGGGCTGACGGAAGCAGGCATGGGCGCGAAGGGTTTGGTTTGGTCGGCTGCGTCGATGGGGATTCTGCTAGGCGAAGGAATTGGCGATACGATTCGCATTTCGCTGACGCCGCGACCGGGCGGCGACCGGCGCGAGGAAGTGTATGCGGCATGCGAATTGCTGCAGTCGCTGGGACTGCGGACGTTCGCGCCCAGCGTGACGGCGTGTCCCGGTTGCGGGCGAACGACCAGCACTACTTTCCAGGAGCTGGCGGAGAGCATTCAGGGTTACATCCGCGACAAGATGCCAGACTGGAAGCGGCACTACGAAGGCGTTGAAGAATTGAAACTAGCCGTCATGGGATGCATCGTGAACGGGCCCGGCGAATCGAAGGCGGCGAATATTGGCATCAGCCTCCCTGGGACAGGCGAAGCACCTCGATGCCCCGTGTATATCGACGGGCAACACTTCACGACACTCGAAGGCACGTACAACGAGCTTTCGGCGGCGTTTCGCACGATGCTCGACGACTACGTCGCGACAAAATACCACAAGCGCGACACGCCGCTGCCGACGAGTGCGGCAACCGTAGCTACTGAGATTGCCAAGCCGCGCCTTCGCGTCCTGGCCTGACGCCAAACCCTGCGGAAATTGCACCCCACGAACGTCGCCCGGCGACCGCCAGCTAACAATCAACGAAACCTACGCTACACTCGCAGTAGCGAGGTCGGCGTGCCTTGATTTGCTTAGCAATGCAAAGGCCACATCGCCATGTCTGAAGGCCCGCAGGCTTCCGGGTCTGAGCCGGCACCGCATCTTTCAGTGCCGCTGTGACATTTTCGATACGCCCACCAAGAAAATCCTCGTTGGCAGGCGGGCTTCTGGAGCCTGATCTTCACGCAGTTCCAGAACGCGTTCAACGACAATGCCATAAAGTTTCTCGTCATCTATCTGATCGTCGCGATGAATTTCGAGCAGTCGCGGCGCGACTTCCTAGTTCTTGTCGTCGGCGCCTTGTTTGCGCTGCCCTTTATTTTCTTCTCGCTCACAGGCGGGTATTTCGCGGATCGTTATAGCAAACGCACCGTCGTGATCGGCACGAAGTTGATGGAAATCGGTGTGATGGGGGTCACGATTCTCGGACTCGCCCTGCAAAACTTGCCGATCGAATGCGCGGCTGTATTTTTGATCAGCATGCAATCGGCGCTGTTTGGCCCATCAAAGTATGGTCTGTTACCGGAAATCCTGCCGGAAGAACGCCTGTCGTGGGGCAACGGCATCCTTGAGCTGGGTACTTTTCTCGGCAGCATCGCCGCCGTGATGGTGAGCGGCTATCTTGCCGAACATTTTGTCGGGCGGCAGGCGATCTCTGGCGTGATCTTGCTCGGTTGCACGCTCGCCGGCCTGGCGACAAGCTTCGGCATCACGCGCGTTCGCGCGGCCGATGCGACAAAGACTTTTCCTTGGAATCCATTCGGCGATTTCGCAGCGCAGATGAAAACGATTACAGCCGACCGGGTTCTCGCCTGGGCTGTGCTTGGCAATACATATCTGTGGTTCCTCGCCGCACTGCTGCAATTCACGATTGTTATCTACGGCCACGACGTGTTGCATGTCGACGAGGCGCACATCAGCTTACTGCAAGCAGCGGTCGGCATAGGAATTGGAATCGGCAGTTTCGCAGCTGGGTATTTGTCGGGCGGGAAGATCGAATATGGGCTGATTCCGATCGGCGCGATCGGCATGACGCTCTTCGGCGCGCTGCTGTACAACCCAGGCCACACGCTGGCATCAGCCGCTTGGCATCTCGGCTTGCTGGGATTCTTTGGTGGTTTTTTCGCGGTTCCACTGAACGCGTTGATTCAGCACCGTCCCCGGCCAGAACTCAAGGGTGGCGTAATCGCGGCAGCGAACCTGCTTTCCTTTATCGGCGTGTTTCTGGCGGCCGGTGCCTACTACGCGTTTTCGAGCGGGCTTCATCAGACTGCGCGCGGGATTTTTCTTGACGGCGCCGCGCTCACTCTGGTCACGACGGTGTATTCGGTTTTCTTGCTGCCGGATTCGATGCTGCGGTTTGTGCTGTGGCTTATGACCCACACGATCTATCGCATCCGCGTCGAAGGCCGCGAGAACATTCCGGAAACAGGCGGCGCGCTGTTTGTGGTGAACCACATGTCGCTGGTGGACGGGCTGCTGCTGATCGCGTCCACCGACCGGCCAATTCGGTTTTTGGTCTACAAAGGAATCTATGACCTGCCGCACTTGAAGCCCTTCATGAAGGTGCTGAGGGCGATCCCGATTTCGTCGGAATTGCGGCCGCGCGACATGCTGAAGTCCCTGCGCGCCGCCACTGAAGCGATTCAGGCGGGCGAAGTAGTTTGTATTTTTGCCGAAGGGCAAATCACGCGCATCGGGCAACTGCTGCCCTTCCGCCGCGGCTTTGAACGCATCATGAAAGGAGTGGACGCCCCGATTGTGCCGGTAAGCCTCGACGGCGTATGGGGCAGCATCTTCAGCTACGAGCGCGGGCGGTTCGTGTGGAAAATGCCGCACTCGATTCCCTACCCCGTGACGGTGAGCTTTGGCACGCCGATGCCCGCGACTGCGACGCCGTTTGAAGTGCGGCAAGCCGTTCAGGAATTGCAGTCTCAGGTGTATCACCATCACAAGTCACGGATGAAGACGCTGCACCGGTCCCTGATTCGCACGGCGCACCGGTCACCTTTCCGATTTGCGATGGGCGACGCGCGGCGGCCCAGGATGACTTGGGGAGGCGCGCTGCTGGCGTCGATTGTTGTCGCGCGGCGGCTGCGAGCCACGTGGGCTGGGCAGGAGATGGTCGGAATTCTCCTGCCGCCTTCCGTGCCGGGCGCGCTGGTGAATTACGCGGCGGTGCTTTCGGGCCGCGCGCCGGTGAATCTGAACTACACGTCGTCGGACGAGACGCTCGCGTCGTGCGCGGCGCAATGCCGCCTACAAACCGTCATCACGACGAAGATGCTGCTCGAGAAAATCCCTTTGAAGGTGCCGGGCAAGACCGTGTTGCTTGAAGAGGTTGCCGCATCGCCGCGCGTGACGGAGAAAATCGCGGCCCTGTTGCTGTGGTTTTTGCCGGGTGCGTTGTTGGAACGCGTTCTTTCGGGCGGCCGTAGAGCGGTGCTTGACGAGATCGCGACAGTGATTTTTTCGAGCGGGAGCACGGGCGAGCCCAAGGGCGTGATGCTGACGCATTACAACATCATGTCGAACATCGAGCAGATGGGCCAAGCATTCATGCTGGACAGCAACGACAAGCTGCTCGGCGTGCTGCCTTTCTTCCATTCGTTCGGATTCACCGTAACGCTGTGGCTGCCGGCGATTCTCGGGATTGGCGTCGCGTTTCATCCGAGCCCGCTCGATTTGAGTGCGATCAGCACCATCGTGCGGGACTACCGGATCACATTCCTGATCACCACGCCCACTTTCCTCCAAGCGTACATGAGGCGTTGCACGCCGGAGGATTTTGGCAGTTTGCAGTTTGTCGTGGTGGGCGCTGAAAAACTGCCGGAGCGGCTGGCCGTCGCATTCGAGGATCAATTCGGGATCCGGCCGCTCGAAGGGTATGGCTGTACGGAGTGTGCGCCGGTGGTCGCCGTGAATACGAAGGACTACCGTGCGCCGGGGTTCCGGCAAGTGGGCGCCAAACGAGGGCACATTGGGCATCCGCTGCCAGGCGTGAGCGTGCGAATCGTGGACCCCGAAACGGGCGCGCCGCGCGCGATTGGCGAGCCTGGCTTACTGCTCGTGCGCGGCCCCAATGTGATGAAGGGTTACCTTGGCAAACCGGAGAAAACGGCCGAGGTGCTGCGCGACGGCTGGTATTCCACCGGCGACATCGCTGCGCAAGACGAAGACGGCTTCCTCACCATCACGGACCGACTTAGCCGGTTCAGCAAAGTGGGCGGCGAGATGGTTCCGCATATCAAAGTGGAGGATAAGCTTCAGGAAATCGCGGGCGCGACTGAGCAGAAGTTCGTCGTGACCGGCGTGCCGGACGGAAAGAAGGGCGAACGCCTCGTGGTTTTGCACACGCTGCCACCGGACGAGTTGAAGGCTACGCTCGATCGCTTAGGCGAATCCGGCCTGCCAAATTTGTGGACGCCGCGGCCGAACCAATTTTTCCATGTGGACGAGTTGCCGCACCTGGGAACCGGGAAGCTTGACCTGCGGCGGGTGCACGAGACCGCTCTGCAGCTATCGCCTACCGAATCCTGACCGCCTCCGCGCGCCTGCTCGGCGCCCACACACTAGGCCCGGTTCAACATTCGGTGGCTGTGAAAGCCCAGAAAAGCCAAAGCGCGGTGCAGATTGCCAGGGTGACGTACGGGCTGATGGCGGCGCCGGCTGTTGCAAGCACATACATCGGAGTGCCGTAGCGGTAGTTGCGGTCGATACGGTCGATTGTTTCAGCGGGCGCGCCCGAGCGGAACAACTGCCCGTGCTTGACGGCGTGCCACACCCACAGATAGCCGATCGAAATCAGCACGAAAGCGCCGGCGTATGCAGCGGCAGCCACACGAGCTCCCGGCAGCGAGAAGTAGGACGAAAACAGCTCTGTGGTAAACGGTACCACGGTGGTCATCATCAGGAGATAACCGTTTGCGAGCATGAGCCGCATGCTCGTTTTGCCGACCAGCTTGAAGACGAGGTGGTGATTGAGCCACATGATGAGGACGGTGAGGAAGCTGGTGGCGAAAGCGACGTAGGACGGCCACTGGCGGAGCAAAGCGTCGGACAGTTCCCGGGCCGTGCCGTTCGGCTGGACCAGCGGAACCTTCAAATCGAGCGCCAGTAGGGTGATGGCTACGGCAAAAACGCCGTCACTGAAAGCTTCGAGGCGTCCAGTTTCTTTTTCCTGGCTGGCTTGCTGTTCGGTTTGCATCGCTGACGCTACCCCGCCATGGGCGGCGGGATTCTACCGCGAGCGGCTCGAACAGGCGAAACGGAGCCGGCCCGACCCGGGAAAATCAGGTCGCGAGCCTTTTCGGCAACCGTTCACCAACTTTTTTTCGCTGTTTGGATTTTTACTCTTGCATTACGCACTTTCGTTGTCTACACTCAGAGACGCTGGAGATATTTCGGCATGCAGAATTGCAAACACAACTCGTTGCGCTGGCAAACGGCGATCACGCCGTATCGGGATTGTGGCCGAAACGTCTGCAGTCCCGCAAGGTAGTAACTCCCTTGTTTTAAGCTGTTTGCGCATTTCGCAGTTTCTTTTGCCACGTTCAACGAGCGATTCAACCTGTATACGGGTGGCGTAGTTCGCGGTTTCATCGCCTGTTAAGCGCAACAAGGCCGCGAGCGATTGTTCCCCCGGAAAAACTGAATTGACTTTCGCCGGTGGTGGAAGTCGGGAGATGCATCGCCACATGTTACGTCGCCGCAGAGCAGGCGCTCTGCAGGAGGTAAGGGACCGTTAAAGCGCAGGACATGTAACGCGATTCCTGCATCCGGGGCCGGGGGCGTTGCCTCGATTCACCAGGTACCCGGCGGGAAACTGCCTCGAGACGGGCTGTCGGCACGTGTTCCCCGGCGAAAAAATCTGTCGTGCACACCTGACGTTATGGGTGTGCCCAAGCGAGGCGAGAAACGTTCGAAAGGAGACAAGCATGGCCTTCAACGTGAAGAACGGCACTCCGCTGCATGGTCCGTCTTTGTGCGAGACGTGCGTAAGCGCGTTCATCGCCAGAGGTTATCGTGAAAGCGAGCAGGTCATCATTTGCCAACAGACCTATCCCGAGCGGCAGGTGAAGTTCCCGGTGCGGAGTTGCTCGGGATATGTGGAGGTAAAGCGCCAGACGTTGAAGCAGATGGAAGAGATCGCGTGGCAGCTTCAACCGCGCGGTTCGAAGCGGCAGGCGGGATTCGTTTCCCCGCAAAGCCAAGAAAACGGCGACAACGAGATCGAATTGATTCTGGATGGAAAGAAGTGAAGTCTTCGCCGGTGGCGGAGGAGACGGTTACTTCGGAAACGGTAGGCCGCAGGTTCAACTCCTGCCGCGCTTCGCCTAAGAAGCGGATCGCGTAGCTCAGTTGGACAGAGCAACCGTCGGCGCAAGCCGGAACCGTAGCCAAGTGTTCCCCGGCGAAGTAAAGCAGTCAGACAGCGTTGTAGCGAGGCTTTAGAAAGCGAACGAGAGGAGAACGAAGATGGCTCGACTGAACATGCTGAAGATCCCGATGCGAACCGGCGCGCGGACGCACGAAGGCGCGCCGGCGTGGAATATCTCGCGCGAACTCGAGCTGCGGCGTTCGGTCCTCGCGTGCCTCCTGTGGGAGAACGAGTTCTACGAGGATGGCGTCGAGATCGCGGGGCGCATTCGATCGCTCGTGGGTAAGGTTGACCCCGAGCTGGTGGCCGCACTGGCGGTCGAGGGGCGCGGCAAGATGAAGCTGCGCCACGTGCCGCTGCTGC
>Ga0126373_10002552_pt1 | contig 13421 bp, 10 predicted proteins | sample PanSoiMetPlot_11_FD_92545 | JGI IMG/M metagenome (GOLD analysis project Ga0126373, IMG submission 92545) | Tropical forest soil microbial communities from Panama - MetaG Plot_11 | ecosystem: Environmental > Terrestrial > Soil > Tropical forest > Bulk soil | place: Panama | collected 2016-02-17
CTACCGGCGTCACCTGGCGCGGGTCTTGACCGGCCGAGCACTGGCAGCGGCGGCGGGAGCTTAACAAATGGAACTTGAGCACTCATTCACTGTCCCGGTCCCAAAGAGCCGGGCCTGGGATGTGCTGCTCGACGTCGAGAGGGTGGCGCCGTGCATGCCTGGCGCCACCCTCGACTCGGTCGACGGCGACGAGATTCACGGCAGGATCAAGGTCAAGGTCGGCCCGATCAACATGACCTACGCGGGCACGGCCCGCTTTATCGAGAGGGACGAGGAAGCGGGCGTCGTCACGCTGCAGGCCTCGGGCAAGGAGACCAGGGGCGCAGGCACGGCGTCCGCGTCGGTCAGGTCGGTGCTTGAGGATCGCGGCGAAGAGACGCACGTGACCGTGCGCACCACGCTGAACGTGACAGGCAAGCCCGCGCAGTTCGGCCGGGGCGTGATGAACGAAGTCGGCGGGAGGCTGCTCGGCATCTTCGCGGCCAACCTGGCCGCGACCCTCGGCGAGCAAAATGGAGGCGGCGGCGGCGCGGCGGCTCAAGCCGCCAGCGCGCCGGCCGCCAGCGCGGGCGCGGGCGCCGATGGCGCCGAACCGGAGAGTGGCGAACGCAAAGGGCCGGCTACCGCTAGCGCCGGACCCGACGCCGCGGGTGCCGGAGCAGGCAGCGCCGCGACGGCGGCAGCCGAGGCGTCTATCGATGATCTGAAGCTGCCCGCCAGGGCGGTCAGCAGCCTGCGGCGCGAGAACATCACGACGGCGGGCCAGCTAGCTGCGAAGACAGAAGAAGAGCTCCTCGCCATCGAAGGGATCGGCCCGGCGTCGGTCGTCGACATCAAGGGGAGCCTGGCGGATCTTGGGCTACAGCTCGGGCATCCTGCGCCAGAAGCGCAAACTGCTGGCGCGGACGCTGCGGCCGCACCCAAGGCGGCCACGCCTCATACCTCGACCGCCCGCGAGGCCGCTCACCAACTCGAAGACGACGCGATCAACCTGCTGAAGGTCGCCGGCATGCCAGTGCTCAAACGTGCTATCCCGGTCGTCGCCGCGCTGGCCGCAGCTCTCATCGTCGGCTTGCGCAGGAGAGTACGCCGCCGCCGCGGTTGATCACGCTTTCAGCAGCCGCAGGGGCGGGCAGCGTGTAGCGAACCAGATGCGACGCTGCCAGTGAGCGTCCCGGGAATCTGGCTCCCGCAACACGGAATTAGCGGAGAATTCGGTCGGCATAAAAAACTCAGCATGCACGAAATTAGCACTTCATGCCAAGACTGATCTTGCCTCATTTGTGCTGGCAGGACCGTATACTGTCGCTGATGCGTCACGTCGCCGGCAGCTGACAGTGACTGCGCATATTCGTACAGTCTTATTTCATCAAGGAGCAAATGTGAGTGTCAGTCTGACCAAGGGCGGCAATGTCTCGCTCTCAAAGCAGGCTCCCGGGCTCACCGCAGTCGTAGTCGGGCTTGGCTGGGATCCGCGCACGACGACCGGCGCGGACTTCGACCTTGACGCCTCGGCGCTCATGCTGGACATGAGCGGCCGCGTGCTTTCCGATGGCCACTTCGTGTTCTTCAACAACCTGAAGAGCCCGGACGGTTCGGTCGAGCACATGGGCGACAACCTGACCGGCGGCGGCGAAGGCGACGACGAGCAGATCAAGATCAATCTGGCCAGCGTGCCCGCAGAGTGCGGCAAGGTCGTGTTCCCGGTCAGCATCTATGAGGCCGAGCAGCGCCAGCAGAACTTTGGCCAGGTGCGCAACGCGTTCATCAGGATCGTCAACCAGGCAGACAATTCCGAGATCGCCCGCTACGACCTGACGGAGGACGCTGCGACCGAGACCGCCATGGTATTCGGCGAAATCTATCGTAGCTTTGGCGAATGGAAGTTCCGCGCGGTCGGCCAGGGCTACGCCTCCGGGCTCAGGGGGATCGCCCAGGACTTCGGCGTCAACGTGGGCTGACGAGACCTCGATTCTTCGGCTTATCCACGACCGGCTGCCCGGACTCACCCTTCCTGGCGGCCGGTCGTGCTGGCAATCGGATCCTGACAATCGAGACCCTGATCGACGAGACCCCGACAGACAAGACCCCGACCCCCAACGCCCTGACCCACGGCGCTCGCCCAACGGCGGGTTCTTCGCGGCACACGCCCCGGAGAACAGGGCATAGCTAACTGGAGTAGTTCGTGCTGGCACTGTTCCGGCTTCCGATCGCAGTCACGATCATCGGCATTACGGCCGCCGGTCTAATCGGCGGAGCGCAAATCGCCGGAATCGTCGCCATACTGGCGATCCTCGAGATCTCGCTTTCGTTCGACAACGCTGTAGTCAATGCCACCGTCCTGCAGCGGATGAACCCGTACTGGCAGCGGATTTTCCTGACCGTCGGCGTCCTGATCGCTGTGTTCGGCATGCGGCTGCTATTCCCGCTTATCGTCGTGACCATCGCGGGCCACATCTCGCCCATCAGCGCGCTCAACCTGGCCCTGCATCACCCGCATCAGTACGCCGTCAAGCTGGCTCAAGCGCATCCGGCGATCGGAGCCTTCGGCGGGGTCTTTCTCCTCATGATTTTCCTTGACTTCCTTTTCGAGGATCAGGAGATCAAGTGGCTCGTGCCGATCGAGCGCCAACTCGCCAAGATCGGCAAGCTGGACCAATCCTCGGTAATCATCGCGCTGCTGTTCCTGATCATCGCCGCGACGACGTTCGCTCGCCAAGACGCCATCAAGGTCCTGTTGTCCGGCGCCGCCGGCCTGGCTACGTACCTGGCGGTCTCCAGTCTCAGCTCCCTGTTCGAGGCGGACGAGGCGAACGTGCTGGACGAGGCTGAAGCCGGTGCCACCGAAGGCACGGAGCGCGACGCGGATGCCGCCAGCGGCGCCACGCGGGTGCGGATGCCGCCGAACCTCGCCAAGCTGGGCCTCTTCACGTTCCTGTACCTCGAGGTGCTGGACGCCTCGTTTAGCTTCGACGGTGTGGTCGGCGCCTTCGCGATCACCGACATGATCTTCGTGATCGCCCTTGGGCTCGGGATCGGCGCGTGCTACATCCGCGCACTCACCGTCTACCTGGTCAGGAAGGGGACCCTGGCGGAGTACGTCTACCTCGAGCACGGCGCGCACTGGGCGATCGGAGCACTGGCTGTGCTGTTGTTCATCACCATCCGCCAGAACGTTCCCGAACTCGTCACCGGCTTGATCGGGGTCGGGTTCATCGCAGCGGCGCTGGTGTCGTCGATCGTCCGCAACCGGCGTGCGGGCCGACCCACCGAGGTCACCCCGGTGCCCGCGGCGCTAGGGACATGAGGGTCAGTTCGCACTGAAGCAAGCAGCTAAGCACATCCAGGAGGGCCATTCCATGCCGATCGACTACACCAAGCGCCCCGCATCGCAGCCACCACAAGGGACAGGAGTCAGTCTCAGCAAGGTCACCCTCACCAAGAACGCCCCGACCGTCTCGCTGAGCAAGCAGCAGGGCGGCAGCGCTCGCGGAGAACTGCGGGTCAACTTGAACTGGGTTTCCCGGCCCGCATCCGGCGGACTCTTCAAGCGCCAGGCCGGGGCACCCATCGACCTGGACCTCGGTTGCCTGTACGAGCTCAACAATGGCAGGAAGGGCGTCGTCCAGGCGCTTGGCAACGCGTTCAGATCGCGCAACGACGGCTCGCCGATCATCTCGCTCGACGGCGACGATCGGACAGGCGAGAGCGCTGAAGGAGAGAACCTCAGGATCGACCTGTCCAGGCTCGGCGAGATCCGCCGCATCCTGGTGTTCACCTACATCTACGAGGGCACGCCGAACTGGGCAGGAGCGAACGCGATCGTCACCCTGTTCCCGCAGGGCGGCGCGCCAATCGAGATCCTGCTCGATGAGCACGATCCGAACGCTCGCACGTGCGCCATCGCCCTTCTCGAAAGCACCGGCAGCGACCTGTCCGTGCGTCGCGAGGTCCGCTACATCAACGGCACCCAGTCGGCGCTGGACGCTGCTTACGGCTGGGGGATGTCATGGACGAAGGGTCGCAAGTGACCGATCCCGGCGATGTGGCCGGCTCGGGCGCTCGCGGTGATGTTTCGCCCTCCGCAACGGAAACCACCGCGGACTCTGGCCAGGAGGCGCCGGCCGGCCCGGCCAAGGACGCGGATCAGGCCGACGACGAATCGGCAGGAACCGAACCCGATCAAACGGCCGATTCGCCGGACCAGGCGCCGGCTGCCGAGGCGACGGATGGCGAGCGACCGGGATCACAGGCAAAGGCGCCATCCCCGCTTCCCGAGCCCGAGCCCGAGCCCGAGCCAGTAATTCCGCCGCCTGAGCCCGAGGCAGCAGTTCCGCCAATTGAGCCCGAGGCAGTAGTCCCGCCACCTGAGCCGGAGGGAATAGACCTGCCACCCGAACCCGCGGCACCCGAGGCGGCAGCGCCCGAGACTGACGCACCCGAGCCCTCAACCGGCCAAGCTCAGGCCGCGGAGCTGCGAGCGGAGCTAGCGGAACTCGGCGAGCGGCTGGACGAAGTCGCTGCCTCCGCCGCCGAATTGAGCAGGCTCAGATCGCGCGACACCGACCTCATCGCGAAGTTGCACGACGACGTCACCAGGCTGCGCTCTGGCGAGATCGCGGCGGCGCTGAACCCCGTTGTCTCCGGCATGATCAAGCTGCATGACCAGATGGTCAGTCTTGGCGCCAATGCCGACCCGGCGAGCCCGGTCGGCATGCTCCACACGCAGCTGCTTCAAATCATGGAGCTGACCTGCGCCGTCAGGCCGTTTATGCCGACGGTTGGTGAGCCATTTGATGCTTCGCACCACACAGGCACGCGTCGGCGGCCGACCACAGACGCGTCGCTGGACGCGACGATCGCGGCCGCGATCAAGGCAGGATTCGTCCGCGCTGACGGCTCAGTCGTGCGGGTGGCCGAGGTCGAGGTGCACCGCCTGACCGGCTGATATCCGGAAGCGGTTACTACTGAAGGCTTTAACTGGAGGTTTGCAGTGGCCAACAAGGTATTCGGCATTGACCTGGGCACGACCTACTCGTGCATCGCGCACGTTGACGAGTACGGCCGGCCGGCGGTGATCATCAACGCGGACTCGCAGCCCACTACCCCATCCGTCGTGCTGTTCGACTCGCCGACGGACGTCGTCGTGGGCGTGCAAGCCAAACGCCAGGCCAGGATCAGGCCCGACGATGTTTCGTCGCTTGTCAAACGGCACATGGGCGACGCGGACTGGCGCTTTGCCGCCCACGGCGAGGAGTACTCGGCTCCGGCAGTCGCGAGCCAGGTCTTGCGCAGCCTCGCGAACGACGCCGCCCGGGCGCTTGGCCAGCCGGTCAGTGACGCGGTGATTACGGTGCCCGCGTACTTCGGGGATGAAGAACGCAAGGCCACGAAGCTGGCTGGCGAGCTGGCCGGCCTCAACGTCGTGGACATCATCAACGAGCCGACCGCGGCAGCCTTTAGTTATGGGTTCGCACAGGAAGGCTCGGCCTCGCGTACCGTCCTCGTCTACGACCTCGGCGGCGGAACGTTCGACTCGACCGTGATCACGCTCGCTGACAAGAACATCAGCGTCGTCGCCACCGACGGTGATCACGCGCTAGGCGGTGCGGACTGGGACGACCGGCTCGCGCAGTTCCTGTCGCAGAAGTTTGGCGAGGCCGCACCGGCCGCGGGCGATCCGCTCGACGACACCTATGGCGCGCAGGACCTGATCACTACGGCCGAAGATGTCAAGCAAGCCCTCACCGCGCGCGAGTCCGTGGACGCGCTGGTGGTATTCGGCGCTGACCGCGCGAGCGTGACCGTGACCAGGCAGGCGTTCGAGGAGCTCACGAGCGCCCTGCTGGAACGGACGATCACGCTGACTCAGAAGGTTCTTGCCGCCGCCGAGGAGAAGGGCGTCACGCAAATAGACAAGGTGCTGCTCGTCGGCGGCATGAGCAAGATGCCGGTGGTGGCCCGCCGCTTGGCAGAGGTCTTCGTTGACCTGCCGCCCGCGGATCTAACCGATCCTGACCTGGCCGTCGCCAAGGGGGCGGCGATTTACGGCCAGAAGATGGAGCTCGAGAACTACGTCATCTCGGACCTAGTCGCTCGCGGCAAGCTCGCCGAGGGCCAGACGATCGCGGACGCGAAACCTGCCGACCTAAACAGCGCCGTGGCCAACACGGCTAGTGAGTACGGCTTGGCCAGCGCCGCCGTGGCGGACCTCGTGCAGACCCAGATCAGCAACGTGACGAGCCACGGGTTCGGTGTGATCGTGATGGACAGGGAGACGAACACCGAGTACGTCGACTTCCTCGCACACGCCAATGACGCGCTGCCGATCACGGTCTCCGAGCTGTACTACACCAATGTCGATGACCAGCGCACGGTGCAGATCCAAGTAGTAGAGCAGGCGACCAGCGTGGAGTCGCCAAGGCCGGCAGACAGCAAGGTGATCATCGAGGGCCCGATCGATGACATCCCGGCCGGCTTCCCGCGTGGAACGCCGGTCGAGGTCACATTCGCGATGGGCAGGGACCAGACCATCGAGGTAACAGCCCGTCACGCCGCCGTCGCCGAGCCCCTCGTACTGCGGATTCAGGCCGGCGTCTCGTCGAGCGCCATGCGCGACGAGGAACAGGCAAAGGTCAATTTGCTCAAGCAGAAGACCTGAGATATCTAAGGCTTGACGTCGCAGCGACGCGGGGAGCACGGCATTGAGCAGCACGCAGGTCGGGGCGTTTGACGCGACCGGCTATCGGCAGCGTGTTCTCTCCAGGCTCCGCGGTGCCTCACAGCTCGACCTGTCCGATCCATTCTTCATCGTTGACCTGCCCGTCGAGGTCGATGACACCGATCTGATCAAGGCGCGCATCACTGCCCTTGTCGGCTTCTGGAACAAGGAGCGATCGCCAAACTACAAGGCGCTCACTGCCGAACTCGCCAGGCACAGGGCCGACCTCGAGGCCGTGCTGCTCGACCCGGCGAGGAGAGCCGAGTGCGCGGCCAGGGTCACAGCCGCGAGGGTCGCCGCCGACGCCGACAGGTACGGCGCGCTCGACTCGCTCGCCGAGAAGCTCGTCGCGCGCTATCACGGCCTGCCCAGGTCCAGGCTGCCGAGCCTGGCCAGGCTCGCCAAGGCTCGCGGGCTGGACGACGTCGGCTTCGCGGCGTGGACCGCACGCCAGCACGTCATCCACGACGGCAGCGAAGCCGAGCCGCTCCCGCCAGCAGTGCGCGCCCAGATCCGCGGCGACCTGGACGAGTTCAGCAGACTGACGGGCGATCCAACCCGGTCGGCGACGCTCTGGGCCTTCCTGGGCATCGCGCCTGGAGCGGCGCCCGCGCAAGTCGGGGCCAGGCAGGCCGAGCTGGCGGCGGAGAACGACCGCAGGCAGCACGACCACCAGATGACGGTCGTCGCCAACCTGCTCACCTACGTCAAGCAGCACCTGATCTCCGGCGATCAGCAGCGGTACGCGGCGAGCCTGATCGAGGACGCGAAGGACCGGCTGCGCGACACCGTCGCCGAGAAGGTCATCGTCGACGGCGAGCTGAATTCGGCGGACTTCGAGGCGTGTATCCGCAAGGCGATCGGGTTCGGCTTCGGCCTCTCTAGCGAGCAGGCAAGGCAAGCGGTGCGGAGCGTCGCGGCCGACCTGGGCGCGACACTCGCCGTCGCGCCCGCGATCGACTACGTGCTGTGTCAGAACTGCCGCGAACCGCAGCCCGATACCGGTCAGTCGGCCTGCCGCTATTGCGGCGCGGACCTCTTCACGCTCTGCCCGGCCTGCGGCAAGCGGGTCGAGGCGGCGGCGGTGGCCTGCCCGCATTGCGGCTCGAGTTTCGCCGCGATCAATGCCGCGGCCGAGCAGGTCGCGGCGGCACGCGCCGAACTCGGCCAGGGCCACCCGGCCGCCGCCCGGGCGCTGCTCGCGCCGGCCGCCAGGGCACTGAAGAGCGCGCCTGTCCTGGCCGCGGAGGTCGGCGCGCTCGGCGCGGACGTCGACCGGGTGATCACGAGCGCTGAGTCCGACTGGCGCGCCGCGGCCAGCGACCAGGAGTCGCACAGGCTCTACGCGGCAGTCGAGCGGCTCGCGAGGATCGTCCGGGTCGCCTCCGACGTGCCAGGGCCAGCCGGGGAGTCAGCCGCCGAGCAGCTCGCCGAGCTCGCGGAGCGCAAGGCCGCGGTGCAGGCGCAGATCGCCGCCGCGCGGAAGCTGCCCGACGAAGAGCGCGAAGTCGCGCTCGGCCGCGTGCTCGCCCTCGCCGCCGACTGTGGTGAGGCCATTGACCTGCTCGCCGCCCTTCCGCTCGCGCCGCCGGGGCAGCCTCGAGCCGACGTCATCGCCAACGCAGTCGCTCTGAGCTGGGACACTTCGCCCTCGCCAGGTCCTGTCGCCTACAAGGTCACGCGCCTGGCATCGGTGCCCAGGCCGGGCGGAAGGCCCACCAACTCCCTGGACGATGCAGGCCGTTCTCGTGCAGAGCACCGCGTGCTCGGCACGACCGTGGCTACCGAGTTCGAAGACGCGGGCGCGCCAGGCGGCGCACTAGTCACCTACGAGGTCGCCGCCGTCTCCGGCCGACGTACCTCTGAAGCTGTCAGGACCGCCGCCCCCGTATTGATGGCGCGTGACGTGACCGGCCTGACCGCCAAAGCTGACCGGTCAGGCATCACGCTGACCTGGAGTCTGCCCCTGGCGGCCGGCAGCATCGTGATCGAGCGCGTGGCCGACGAGCAGGCCGCCCAGGCAGCCGGCCTCAGGCTGCCGCCGCGCAAGGACCGCGCCGACGGCCAGTCCTGGCGGGACGTGGGCCCGCCGGCCGGCGTCGAGTTCGCCTATCACGTGTACGCCGAGTATCGCGACGAGAGCGGCGTATTGGTCCGCACGCCCGGCGTCACCGTCACTGCGCACGTGGCACCAAGGCCCAGGCCCGTCAGCGAGATCTGGGCGAGCACGAGCGCTGGCAGCACGACCGTCGGGTGGACCAGGCCGCCAAACGGTGAGGTACGAATCTACGCAGCCGACGCTCCGCTTGCAGCGCCGGGTACCGATGTCGATCTTGCCGAACTCGCCCGCCGGGGCCGCTACATCGGTGCCGGCCAGCGCCGGGTCATCGACGAACACGCGCGCGGCCTGACGACGTACACCCCCGTCACAGTCGATGGCGGCCAGGCCGTTGCCGGGCCGTCGCTCGCGCACCTTGCAGTCCCTCAACCGGGCCGCGCCTCCGTAACCGACACCGGGACCGAGCTCGTGCTCACGTTCACGCTGCCTGCGGGGGTAACCGAGGCTGTCGTGGTGGCCCGCCGGGATGCACCGCCTACTGGGCCGTACGACCCGGCCGCCCAAAGCTGGAGCACCACCAACACCAAACTGGAGATCGACGGCGGACTGCACATAGCGGCGAAGCCCGACGGCGGCGGCTGGTACTTCAGCATTCATTCTGTGCTGCGGGACGGCCAGGTCAGGATCGCCGCCCCTGTTGGCGTCCGGCTCACCGCGCGGGGCGCGGGCTAGCCTCCGACGGGCGCTAGGCGAGAGAGATTGTCAGCCACTCACTCGCGATCTGAGCTGCCGCGGCGTGGCCCGGCCGTTTCGTGACGACGAACTCCTTATCTGCGCGAGCGGCGAGCTCGGACCCAGCGGGAACCCACGCCACGTCCGCGCCGGCCAACATCAGCCGGTCGTGCTCGGCGTCGCCCGCGGCCAGCAGCAGCGGCCTGGCACCCGTTTCCCGTGCGACCTTCTCGGCCACATAAGCCGCCGCATGCTCCTTGCCAAACCCGGCAGGGAACGCGTACAGCTTGTGCCCGGTCAGCGATACACGCCAGCCCAGCGTCCCGCACTGCGCGGCCAGGTCAGCGAACAGCTGGTCGTCAAGCCGCTGCCGGTCGATGGTCGCCACGCAGCACATCTCGTCATCCTCGCCGAGCCGCTGCAGCCACCCCGCGCCGCCGTGCGTGGCGGACGCGGTGGCACGATCCGCGATCACCGCCCTGACTTGCGCGGCAGGTGCCACGGTGGCCAGCAGCCGTGCGATCAGCGCGGCCCACTCTGGGTCCGGCTCGGCTCCGGAGAGAACCACGCCGCCGTTGGCAGCGATCGAGTACGCGGCGGCGAAGGGCAGCCGGAGCCTGGCCAGCCTGGCCAGGGTCCGGCTGGTCGCGACACAGACCATCACGTTGCCGGGCAGCGCGAGCAGCGCGTCCTTGGCGGCGCGGCTCAGCTCTCCGGCCGCGTCGCGAGTTCCTGAGGATTCGACGGGGTCGGCAGGCAGCCCGCCGCCGAGCTGTTCAGACGCCCGACGACTGAAGATGAGCGTCCTGTCCAGGTCCGTCGTGATCACGACGGGCGTGGCCGCGTTGCCGGTCACCGCTCACCCTGCGGCCTGACGAGCCCGATGCAACTGTAGGGCATGTCAGGGTAGTCGGCCACCTCGACGTCGCGTTCCTTGGCGAGCAAGAGCAGGTGCTCGAGCATGTCGCGGCAGTCGGGGCGGACGAGTACCAGCCAGGGCAGCCGTCGCAGCAGCACGCGGGTCGCTTCCCCCGCGCCTGGCTTGATCAGATGCGGGTTGTCCAGGCCGAACTCGGCGGCAATCCTGGCGATCACAGCGCGCCCCGCGAATGTCGGCGAGCGGTCAACGGCGTATTCGGCACGCCAGCGCCGAGCGACCGCGTGCGCGACCTTCGCGAACTGAGCGCTGACCGCATCGAGGAAGTGCGCTGATCGGTCCGCGCGGGCCAGCTCCGAGTACACCTTGGCACCGTGGAACATGCCTGGCCCGATCAGCTCGTTCAATACCGTCCTGCTGACCAGGCCGCAGACTGTGGAGTTCAGGCACGCCGAGGGCACGAGGATGTCTTGCCTGGTTCCGAAGAGCGTCGAGCAGAATCCAGGGTCGGAGATCACCGCCAGGTCGTCGGCCAGCCGCGGGCCGCCGACTGCCGTGTACGCCGTGAGCGCCGCAGCCAGCTCCGTCGCGATCGCTCCCTTGCCAGTCCACCCGTCGACGAACAGGACATCGCGCGGGTCGTGCCGGCTGACTATGTAGTCGAGCGCCACGGTGTCGATGCCGCGGCCCCGGACTATCGAGACCGAGTAGTGCGGGACTTCGGACTGGCGGCTGAACATCGCCCAGCGGCGCATGAGAATGCCGACTGGCGTGCCGGCCCTCGCCAAAGACACCAGAACCGGGTGTCCGTCCCGCGCCGTGAGCGCCATCTCCGTGACGACTCCGACGTGCTCGGCGACGTGCTCGGCATGCTGCTCGACCAGGGCGTCGAACAGCGCCAGGTACTGCTCGCTCGGCGCGAACTCAACTGGCAACATCTCGGCGTAGTTGCGCCCGGCCTGGATAGCTCGTTCACGCTCGAGCAGCCCGAGTTCGAGCCGATGCCCTGACAGATCGGTCAGCAGGAGGCTCACCTCGCGCGGGTCGAAGCTACCCCGCAGCACAGGGCTCCCCCGCAGCTCCGCGATGGAGACTGATCACGTGGACGTCGCTGAGCGCACTCGCGGCCAGCTCGGCGACGAGGCCCGCGGTCCTTGGTCCGCGCCGCGCGTCGGTCACCAGCACGAGATGATCGAAGCCCGGCGCGTTGCCGGGCTGGACGTGGCCGCTTTGGGCCACGTTGTACGCATGGACAGGGCGCCGGCCGTCTTGCGTAGAGGGGAAGCTCAGCGCGGTCCTGAGCGGATACCCAGGTTCGTCGAGCGCGATGGCTGGCGTGCGGCTGGTGGTCGACGTCCTTACTTCAGCTCCGAGCGCCAGCGCCACCAGCTGCGGCAGGTACATCAGCTCCTCGTCGCCGATGACCAGTGTCCGCCCGTCCCCGGCTACCGGCAGCGCCGACGCTGCGCGCGACATCGCGGCGAACGCGGCGCGTTCCTGATCGCGACCCCAGCCCCCAGCCGCGATCGGCGGGACCCCCCGGGGGAGCGCCACGTCGAGCCATCGAACTTGCACAGGGTCCTCGCGGCGCGGCCCCGGGGTCGCGGGCTGCAGCGACTCCGCGAATTCGCTGACCGCGGAGGCGGCTTCCGCTGGCAGCCTGATGCTGCCGTCGAGCAAACAGACGCTGATGCATTCCGCACCAAGCGCGCGCACGGATTGGACGAGCGATGAGCGCTGATCGCCGTCCCGGCAGTCAATCAGCGAAGCGAGCACGTAAGCGTCGCGTGGCCAGATCGCGTGGATCGCCTTGATCGCGTTGCAAACGGTCTTGCCAGTCGTGAGCTCGTCATCGACGAGGACCAGAGGACGATTGCCGCGCAGGCCGCGGTCGTCCTTCAGGACAAGCGCCTGGTCAGTCGCGTGGCTGTGTTCCTCGCTGAACCTGACCACTCGCGCCCCGGCCGGTGCGGGTCGCCTGGTGGTGTGCAGATAGTGCGCGAGGCCACCGTCGGCGGCGCAGACCGCGGCGACGCCGTGGCCTAGCCCGGTCGCGGTCTCGGCGAAGCCGATCACCACCGGGGTCTGCCCGGCGCACGCCGCCCGGACGCGAGATCCCAGAGCCTCCGCGGCCGCCAGAACCTGGCCAACTGGCACCGGGATGTGCTTGCCGAGCACGCGGGAGACAAGCAGCTGCGCGCGTTTCGGGTTCCGCCGCAGGCCGACCTCCACGGTGTCGGCGAACCTGGCCGCGCCGGGGAACGATGGCGTGGCCCGAACCGTGATGCCGAGCCGGGCGGCGACCACGCTGGCCGGCGCAACGTCAGTTGCGAGGCCCTCCGCGATCATGACCCCACGTCTTCGGTGTCGAGCAGGTCGACGAACGTACGCTCAGGCCGCAGGACTCCGTACGCCTCGGCGCGACGCAGGATTCCAGCCGCCCAGCGCGCGTGTGGCCTGCTCTCAATCATCTTGTTCGCGTACTCGCTCGAGCAGACGCCGCCGTCGGTCTCGCGGAGGGTGATCAGCGCGTCGCTGTGCTCCTCCGCGGTCACGACGAGCATGGCGTGGACCGGCCGCACGTGCGATGGATGGATCACTGTCTTGCCGAGAATGCCGGTCGCCTTGTCGAGCACGACCTCCCTGAGTAGCCCGTCGAGGTCGCTACTGACCAGCTGATGGCGGACGCGGACGGCGTTGGGCAGGTCGTCGCGCGTCACGAACGGAGACTCGCGGAGTAGCGGCTTGAAGATCCGTTCGCCGCGCTCGAAGTACTCCCATACCGGACCGGCGACGACGATCTGACCGCCGCGGCCGAATATGTTGAGTATGTCGGATATTGCCTCGCGCACGACGGTCAGGTCGTAGATCGTCTGGTCGTTGCTGCGGCGCAGCCCGAACAGGCCACAAAGGTCGGTGGCGCCGATCCTGACCGCAAGTATGGACTCGGCGTAGCTCGCCAGCAGGTCCCGCACGGCAAGCAGTTCGCCGACACGCGTCTCGGCATAGATCGTCTCGGGTGATTCGAGCAC
>Ga0126373_10002553_pt1 | contig 13420 bp, 12 predicted proteins | sample PanSoiMetPlot_11_FD_92545 | JGI IMG/M metagenome (GOLD analysis project Ga0126373, IMG submission 92545) | Tropical forest soil microbial communities from Panama - MetaG Plot_11 | ecosystem: Environmental > Terrestrial > Soil > Tropical forest > Bulk soil | place: Panama | collected 2016-02-17
TCCACTCATCGACATTGGTGCGAAAGTAGAGCACCCGTCCGGCATCACCGTCCGTCGCTTTCAGCTCGACTGCGACAAACGGCGCGTCCTCAACTTGGAGGCCGCATTTCTCCACCGGCGTGACCAGGAAGTAGTCGTCGCCTTCGCGCTTGAGTACGGAAGCGAACAACTTGACGAGCGCAGGTCGGCCGATCGGCGTCTTGAGATAGTACCAGGTGCCGTCCGCCGCGATGCGCATATCAAGGTTACCGCAGAATGGAGGGTCCCATAGTTCGACCGGAGGCAGGCGCCGGCCGGCCTCAGCTAGCGCGCCTGTGATCGAGTCCAGGCCGAATTGCCCTTCCTTCGCCATGGTTTGCCGTAACTTTGAAGCTTACGAAATCAGCGTCGGCATGGTCATTTTGGCTTTGAATTTGTCGATCACTATCCGGGTAGCAGCTAAACCTCGGTTGTGTTCCGGTCGCTCACGAATCAGCGCAAAATCTGCATCGGGCAGATGGCGCATATGTTGCATCTCCTAAGAGGAAACGGGGTACAACTGCGTTGTCATTCGGTCATGTAACGCGAATCTGATCGGTGCAACACTTAAAAGCAAGGAGTTGGCCATGCCCGCTGCTGGCGGAGAAGGGCTAGAAAAGATCGAAGACATGATCGTGCGTGCGGCGGAGTCCACCGCGGCACATGTGCGCGCCGCCAAAGCAGCGATCGGCACCGTCATATTCGGTCAGGATAAGGTCGTCGAGCAGGCGTTGGTTACCATACTGTCCGGCGGCCACGCCCTTTTGCTTGGCGTGCCCGGTTTGGCGAAAACGAAGCTTGTCGACACGATGGGCACCGTGCTCGGTCTTGACGCGCGGCGAATTCAGTTCACGCCCGACCTCATGCCGTCGGACATTCTCGGTACCGAAGTCCTGGAAGAGAGCCAGACCGGCAAGCGCAGCTTTCGTTTCATTTCCGGCCCGGTCTTTGCTCAGCTTCTCATGGCCGACGAAATCAACCGCGCCAGCCCGCGCACGCAATCGGCGTTGCTGCAGGCGATGCAGGAACAGCACGTGACGGTCGCGGGCACCAGGCATGATCTACCCAAGCCATTCCATGTCCTCGCCACGCAGAACCCTCTCGAGCAGGAAGGCACCTACCCGCTTCCGGAAGCGCAGCTCGATCGTTTCTTGATGGAAATCGATGTCGATTATCCCGACCGCGAAGCCGAGCGCAGGATTCTGTTCGAAACCACTGGCTCCGAAGAAACACGGCCGAAGCCGGCAATGACGGCCGATGATTTGATCGCGGCGCAGCGCTTGGTGCGCAGGCTTCCAGTCGGCGATTCTGTCGTCGAGGCAATTCTAGCGATGGTGCGATCCGCACGTCCGGGCGCCGACGACGGTGGCGATGCCAAACTCATTGCTTGGGGACCGAGTCCGCGCGCCAGCCAGGCGCTGATGCTCGCGGTGCGCGCCCGCGCCTTGCTCGATGCCCGGCTAGCGCCCTCCATTGATGACGTCGTCGAACTCGCCGAGCCCATTCTCAAGCACCGGATGGCGCTCACCTTCACGGCGCGTGCCGAAGGCGAGACGATCGAAGCCGTGATCGGACGATTAAAGGCGCGGATCGGATAAGCCGATGGCAACGGAGACCCCGTCTCCACATTCGCGCTCGCCACAGCGCATATATCAGGACGGTGCTGCGGTCGCCCGAGCGTCCGGCGAAGGCCGCACGCTCGCAGCCAGCATGCCGCGGCTTATTCTCGAAGCGCGTCGCGTCGCGGCGACTGTGATCCACGGTCTGCACGGCCGCCGCCGCGCTGGACCGGGCGAGAATTTCTGGCAGTACCGCCGCTTTGTTTCCGGTGAGCCCGCCTCGCGAGTCGATTGGCGGCGGTCGGCGCGCGACGACCATCTTTATGTGCGCGAGCAGGAATGGGAAGCGGCGCATACGGTCTGGATCTGGCCCGATCGTTCGCCGTCGATGTATTTTGTCTCGCCGCTCGCGCGCGACAGCAAATTGTATCGGACGCTCGTGATCGCGCTTGCTCTTGCTGAGGTCCTGGTTGAAGGCGGCGAGCGCGTCGGAATTCCAGGCCTGATGCGCCCGACCGGCAGCCGCAATGTCATCGAGCGGATCGCCCAAGCCATCGTGGTGGATCGCGATGAGCGTACGAGCCTGCCGCCGAATTTTGCGCCCTCCCCGCTCGCCGAGGTGGTTTTGCTCTCGGACCTTTGGAGCGATATTGCCGACGTGCGGCGGACCATCGCGCAGCTCTCCAGCAGCGGTACCCAGGGCCACATTGTCCAGATCGTCGATCCGGCGGAGGAGACATTTCCTTATTGGGGACGGATCGAATTCATCGAGCCGGAAGACGGCAGGCGCATCACTGCGGGACGGGCCGAGAACTGGCGCGCCGATTACGTCACGCAAATCGCTCAGCATCGCGCCGCGATCCGCGGCGAGGCCGACCGCCTCGGCTGGAGCTTCAGCATCCACCGGACCGACCGTCAAGCGGCCGAGCTGCTGCTGGCTTTGCACGCCCGCATCGGCGCTGGCGCAGTTTCCGACCGGATGAAGCCGCAGGCGCCCACACGATCGGCGGTATCAGCATGATCAGCGCGCTTTCGCTTGGCTTTACCGAACCGCTGGTGCTCACCGGGCTGATCACCTTGCCGGCACTGTGGTGGCTGTTGCGCCTAATCCCGCCGCGCCCGCGGCGCATCGACTTCCCCCCGACCAGGCTTCTCTTTGCAATCGTGCCGAGGGAGGAAACGCCGGCCCGCACACCCTGGTGGCTCACGCTGCTGCGGCTTGCGCTCGCCGCGACAATCATCATCGCGGCCGCCGGTCCGCTTTGGCATCCGCCGCTGGCGGCGACCAAGACGCAGGCGCCGCTTGCAATCCTGTTCGACGACGGTTGGACGGCGGCAAGTACTTGGGAGGCGCGGCTGCGCACCGCCGATGACATCATCATGCGGGCGGCGGACAACCGGCGCGCGGTGGCGCTGCTACCGTTGTCCCAGGGCGCGCGTGACATTTCGCTCGAGACCGCCGACTCGGCGCGGGTCCGCCTGCAGCAAATCAAGCCGGTCCCCTATCGCGTCGACCGCACCGAAACGCTGCCGTCGCTGTCACGCCTCCTCTCGACCAATCCCGAAGTCGAACTGGTCTGGCTTTCCGATGGCGTCGATCTCGGCAACGGGGCGGCTTTTGTCACTAGCCTGGAACAAACGGTCGGCCAGCATCCACTCACGATCGTCACCGGTGGAATCCCGCAGCCGCGCGCGCTTAACGGCGCCGAGAATGCCGCCGGCGCCTTGTCCGTCAAGGTCCTACGGGCGACGCCCGGTGCAGAGGACACCGGAACGCTGCGGGCACTCGATCTGAAGGGACTGTCGCTCGGCGAAGCGCAATTTACTTTCAAGGCGGCCGATCGGGAAACCGAGGCGCGCTTCGAACTGCCGGTTGAGTTGCGCAATGAAATCGCGCGCCTGGAAATTGCCGGCGAGCGATCGGCAGGAGCGGTCCAGCTGTTGGATAAACGGTCGCGCCGCCGCACCGTCGGCGTCGTCTCCGGCGCGAACGCCGATGTCGCCGAGCCGCTGCTGTCGTCGAGCTACTACCTGCAGCGCGCGCTCGAGCCGTTCGCCGATGTGCGCTTGGCGCAAGGCGAATCGCCGGCCGACGCGGTGTCGCATTTTCTCGACCAAAATCTGCCGATGCTAGTCCTCACCGACGTCGGCAATGTCGGTGACGCGCATGATCGTCTTGCGCACTGGGTTGAAGACGGCGGCGTTTTAGTGCGGTTTGCGGGTCCGCGGCTTGCCGCATCCGAGGACGACCTCGTGCCGGTCCGGCTGCGCCGCGGCGGCCGCATTCTCGGCGGCAGCCTGAGCTGGGACAAACCACAACCGCTGGCGGGGTTTTCGCGCGACAGTCCGTTTGCCGGCCTGCCGGTGCCCGATGATGTCACCGTCACCCGTCAGGTTCTCGCCGAGCCGGATGCGACGCTCGGCGACAATACCTGGGCAACGCTCGCTGACGGTACCCCGCTCGTCACCGCGGCGCATCGCGGCAAGGGGCTGATCGTGCTGTTTCATGTCACCGGCGATACGCGCTGGTCTGACCTGCCGCTGTCCGGCGCCTTCGTCGACATGCTCAAGCGAATAGTCGCGCTGGCGGGCACGACGATCGCCACCGAGGGCGCGCCGATAGCCAGCAAAAATGCGCGCGCCGTCGCCGCGCCCAGCCATATCCTGGATGGCTTCGGCAGCTTCGCCGCGCCGCCGCCGACCGCACGGCCGGTGCCGGAAGATTTTTCCGGCAGCGCCACGCGCGATCATCCGCCTGGTTTTTATGGACCGCCTGAGAGCCTTCTCGCCGTCAACACTTTAGCGGGCGGCGATCGTCTCGCCGCGCTTGATTTTTCGCCCCTCGTCAATGCCAGTCGCGAGATATACCGCACCAGCGAACCGCAGGATTTACGCGGGCCGGTCCTACTTGCCGCCATCGCCTTGCTGCTGCTCGACTCGATTATTGTCCTGTTCCTGGGTGGCGGCATACAGCGCCTCATCCCGCGCCGTTTGCCCGCCGCATCAGCGTCTATTCTGGTCGCCGCCGCTCTGGCATTGACATGTATAAGCGCCTATTCGCAGCAATCGCCGACGGAAGTGCCGCAGTCGGCGCTTGAAACGAAACTGGCCTACGTGATCACCGGAAATTCCGAGGTCGATGCTATCAGCAAAGCCGGACTGTCCGGGCTTACGCTATTCCTCGCCCAGCGCACCGCGCTCGAGCCCGGCGACCCGATTGGGCTCGACATCGCCCGCGACGAGCTTGTGTTTTATCCGCTGATTTACTGGCCGATCGTGCCTGGCGCGCCGAAACCTTCCGAGGCCGCCCTCAAGCGCATCGACGCCTACATGAAAGACGGCGGCACGGTTCTGTTCGACACCCGCGACGCCGTCGTTGCACCGGCCGGCCCAGGCGGCGAGACCCGCAGTCCGGGGATGCTCGAATTGCGCAAAATCCTCTCATCGCTCGATATTCCCGAGCTTGAGCCGGTTCCGCGCGATCACGTTTTGACCAAGACTTTCTATCTGCTGCGCGATTTTCCGGGCCGCTTTGACAGCGGCCAGCTCTGGGTCGAGGCACTGCCGTCGGAAAGCGAGCAGGAAGCTTCGGGTCGCCCGGCCCGCGGCGGCGACGGCGTCTCGTCAATCATCATAACCTCGAATGATTTTGCCGGTGCCTGGGCGACGCGGCCGGACGGCCAGCCGGTGCTGCCGATGGTCGACGGACAGCCACGCCAGCGCGAGCTCGCGTTCCGCGCCGGCGTGAATATCGTCATGTATACGCTCACCGGCAATTACAAAGCCGATCAGGTGCATGTGCCGGCGCTGCTTGAGCGCCTAGGCCAATAAACGTCGGGTCGGGAGAGAGCTTTTGAACATCAGTATTGCGTTCGCTCCTCTGGTCGCCACGCAGATCCTGTGGGCGGTGATTGCGGCGGCGGTATTGTTCGCGCTGGTCCTGTTTTTATCGCGCAGCCGCGGCGCCGCGGTGCGAACTCTCGCCTTGGCATTGATCGCGCTTGCGCTCGCCAATCCATCGTTCACGCGCGAAGATCGCGATCCGCTGACTTCAATTGCCGTCGTTGTGGTCGACAAGAGCCCGAGCCAGAGCTTCGGCGATCGCATGCAGCAAACCGAGGCGGCTCGCGCGAAAGTCCTCGACCAGCTGCATCGAATTCCAGGACTGGAGGTGCGCGTCATCGAGGCTGGAGAAGCTGACGGTGAGACCGATGGCACGCGTTTGTTCACGGCGCTCAATTCGACACTGGCCGACGTTCCGTCCGATCGGTTTGCCGGCGTCATCATGATCACCGATGGCCGCGTGCACGACGTGCCCGCCGACGCTCCCTCGCTCGGTTTTTCCGCGCCTGTGCACGCCCTCATCACCGGTCACGCGGACGAACGCGACCGCCGCGTCGCCCTGATCGCGGCGCCGCGGTTCGGTATTGTCGGTCAGCCGCAGACGATCACGTATCGCGTGGAGGACCAGGGTGCGCACGAAAGCACCGCGCAGGTGACCGTTCGGCGCGACGGCGATGTCATCGAAACGGCTAATGTTCCGATCGGGACGGCACAGAGCGTTACCGTTCCAATTCCTCACGGCGGACAAAACATCGTCGAGATCGAGGCATCGCCGCTGGCGGGCGAACTCACTCAGGTCAACAACCGCGTCGTCGTAAGCATCGACGGCGTGCGCGACAAGCTGCGCGTTCTCCTCGTATCGGGCGAACCTCACGCCGGCGAGCGCACCTGGCGCAATCTTCTCAAATCCGACCCGTCGGTCGACTTGGTGCACTTCACGATCCTGCGTCCGCCGGAAAAGCAGGACGGCACTCCCATCAACGAGCTGTCGCTGATCGCATTTCCCACGCGCGAGCTGTTCCAGCAAAAGATCGACGATTTTCAGCTGATCATTTTCGATCGCTACGCGCGTCAGGGCGTGCTGCCGATCATCTATTTCGACAACATCACCCGTTACGTGCGCGACGGCGGCGCCGTGCTGGTGGCTGCCGGCCCTGACTATGCAAGCTCAACCAGCATCTGGCGCACACCGCTCGATGCGATCTTGCCGGCCGAGCCCAGCGGGAATGTTACCAATCGCGCATTCCGCCCGGAGCTCACCGACCTGGGCCAACGCCATCCCGTCACCCGTGGTCTTGACGGCTCAGAAGCTAAGCCGGCGCACTGGAGCGAATGGTTCCGCGTTGTCGACACCCGCAGCGCGACCGGAACCACAATCATGCAGGGTCCGGATGCAAAACCGCTGCTCGTGCTGTCACATGAGGGCGAGGGTCGGGTCGCGCTGCTGCTCTCGGACCACATCTGGCTATGGGCCCGCGGCTTCGAAGGTGGCGGACCACACCTCGACCTGCTCCGGCGTCTGTCGCATTGGCTGATGAAAGAGCCCGACCTGGAGGAGGAAGCATTGCGGTTGACCGTCAGCGGTCACGATCTTCTCGTGCGCCGCCAGACGATGGCCGACCAGGTTGCGGACGTGACGCTGACCTCGCCCTCGGGTGCAGCGCGCACGCTCAAACTCGATGCCAAGAAGCCGGGCGTCTGGGAATCGAGCGTGAGCGCCAACGAACTCGGGCTTTGGCGCGCCACCGACGGCAAACTCAACGCCCTGGTCAATGTCGGACCGGCAAACCCGCGTGAATATGCCGAAGTGACCTCGACCACCCAGGTGCTGGCGCCGCTGGCCAATGCCACGGGCGGCGACGCGCGGCGGCTCGAGGACGGCGGCGGATTGAATGTGCCACGCATCCTCGCGGTGCGCTCGGCCAATACCTATAAGGGCGACGACTGGCTTGGGCTGAAGATGAGTGATGCCAGCGTGGTCCGCGGCGTCGGGGTGCTGCCGGTCTTTGCCGGACTGCTCGGCTTGCTCTTGTTGCTCGGAAGCATCGCCGGTACCTGGGTGCGCGAGGGGCGGTAAGGCAAAACGATTCTGAGTTGTATCGCCATTTCGCCTTGGTTTATTGTTTGAGCATAATCTTTTCGGAAAACCGGTATCCACTTTCCGGATCATGCCATAGCGCTCAATCGGGCCGGATCGGGCCCGACACGCCTTCAAAGGCGCCCTCCGCCAATTCTGCAAGCAACAGCCGTGCTGGATCGACCGGACCGGGCATGATCGCGCGCCCACGCGGAATGCGCTTGAAGCCGCATTTCTCGTAATAGGCTTCGTCGCCGACCAGAATGACGAGGCGATGGCCCTTGTCCTTGGCTTCCTTGAGCGCGCCTTCGATCAAGGCTTGTCCCACGCCGCGATCCCGAAATGCCGGCTCGACGGTTACCGGACCGAGCAACAGCGCCTTGGCCTCACCGATGCGAATGGGCGAAAGCCAGACCGAGCCGATCAGCAAGGTCCCGATTCGCGCCGTGAAGGACAGTTCGCGAATGCGCTCGACCTGCTCGCGCAGCCGGTATGCCGCTTTGGCGTAACGTCCGGGACCGAACGTTCGCTCGTGCAGGCGTTCGATCGCGACCGTGTCGTCCGGCGTCTCGGGACGGATGATCACCGAAATGTCATTCATCGCGCCGCCGCCTAGCATCCCGCTCTGCTAACGTCCAGCTATCACCCGGCTCAATGGACTATCGCGTTCATCGATAGTCATTACATTGGATGCTTAAAGGATTGGAGAGATTGATGGGCTTGCTGGTCAACGGCGCTTGGCAAGAAGACATTTCCCGCACCAAAGAAGGCCGTTTTATCAGGCCGGCGTCGATCTTTCGTAATTTCGTGACGCGCGACGGTAGCCCTGGCCCGTCGGGTCAGGGCGGCTTTGCCGCCGAGCCGGGGCGCTACCACCTTTACATTTCGCTGGCCTGCCCATGGGCTCACCGCACGTTGATCTTTCGCACGTTAAAGAAGCTCGAATCCGTCATTTCGGTCTCAATCACCGAACCGCTCTACGGCAAGACCGGATGGGAATTTGGCACTGCGCGAGGTGGCACTGCGGACACGGCGAACGGCAAGGCGACGCTCGCCGAGATCTATCTGATCGCCGACCCGCATTACACCGGCCGAGTTTCAGTCCCGGTGCTGTGGGACAAGAAGCAGCGCACTGTCGTCAATAATGAATCGTCCGAGATCATCCGCATGCTCAACTCGGCGTTTGACGCCCTCACCGACGCGCGCGCCGACTACTATCCGGCCGCGCTGCGGAGCGAAATCGATGCCGTCAACGAGCTCATTTATCCAAATATCAATAATGGTGTGTATCGCGCCGGTTTCGCGACGAGCCAGGACGCATACGAGGAAGCCGCCTACGGCATTTTCGAGACTCTCGATAAGCTCGAGAAGCGGCTCTCGCGGCAGCGCTATTTGATTGAGGGACAAATTACCGAAGCGGACTGGCGGCTGTTCACCACGCTGGTACGGTTCGACAGCGTGTACTACAACCATTTCAAGTGCAACTTGCGGCGCATCGCCGACTATCCCGGTCTGTGGAATTACACGCGCGATCTCTACCAGATGCCCGGAATAGCCGAGACGGTGAGCATCGATCACATCAAGCGCCATTACTATGGCAGCCAGCGCCAGGTGAATCCGACCGGCATCGTTCCGATCGGGCCATTAATCGATTTTACCGCTCCGCACGATCGCAATCGCTTCGGCTGAATTGACGGCCCGGCAATCCAAACTGCCGTGATCACCAGGTTTCGGAAGGGGTGCGGCCAGTGATGACCTCGGCGATACGCTCCCGCGTCGCGCGTGATGTGTCGGCAGGTAAGTCCTGCATCGCGAAAAAGCCGTGCGCTATGATTTCGTGGTTTGGTTTAGGCGGCGCGGTCTGCTGAAACGACCGCACCACATAGAGAGCGACATGGTCGCGCGATGAAATCCGCCGATTGAAATACATTGCATGAAGCTCCGGTGTGGCGTTCAACTCGATATTGCCTTCCTCGCGCAACTCGCGCGCAAGCGCGGCAAGCAACGTCTCTCCTTTCTCCACCCCGCCGCCCGGAAGATGCCACCCGGCCACATAGGAATGCTTGACCAGAAATACGCGGCCTTCACCGTCCAAAACCAGACCACGGACACCGAGTGTAAGACCGCGTGAAAATCGCCAATAAACGTGGAAAAGCACGCGGATAAGCGGCTCCAAGCGGCGACGGACAGTGCTCAAAGGCATGCTGCGGTTCGCTTGCGATCCGGGCTGGCGTCATCAATTAGAATGGCTCTAAAATAGCTGGTCTTCATCGCCCAAGACACATTATTCCCACGAGGAAATTCCTTGAAACGATTCGCCGATCTCAATGAGCAGGAAATCCTTGCGCTCGCCATATCGAACGAGGACGAAGACAACCGGATTTACCGTTCATTCGCCGATCGGCTGCGCGGCACCTATCCCGAGACTGCGGAAATGTACGATAAAATGGCGCTCGAGGAGATCAATCACCGCGACATGCTGCTCGAGCTACACCGTAAGAAGTTCGGTGACTTCCTGCCTCTAATCCGCCGCCAGGACGTGAAGGGATTTGTGGCGCGCCAGCCGATTTGGCTGAACCGGACGCTGAGCATCGAAGCGACCCGTAAATTCGCCGAGGAGATGGAATACGAGACGGCGCGGTTCTATCGGCGCGCCGCCGACACCGCGCGCGATGATTCCGTCCGGCACCTGCTACGCCAACTGGCCGCCGCGGAGGACAAACACGAATCCCTTGCGCATGAGCTTGGCGAAAAGATCACGCCACGGGCGCGCCAGGCCGAAGATAGCACCGCGCGGCGAATGTTCGTGTTGCAATATGTCCAGCCCGGGCTCGCTGGACTCATGGATGGGTCGGTTTCGACGCTGGCGCCTTTATTTGCCGCCGCTTTCGCGACCCGCAACACCTGGTCGACATTCCTGGTCGGACTTGCCGCTGCTCTCGGCGCCGGCATCTCGATGGCCTTTGCCGAAGCGCTGTCCGACGACGGCTCGCTCACCGGACGCGGTGCGCCGGTAGTCCGCGGTGGAGTGACCGGAGCAATGACGGCGATCGGCGGGCTCGGCCATGCGCTGCCTTATCTCATTCCGCATTTCTACGTCGCGACGTCGCTGGCTTGCGCGGTCGTGGCGATCGAGCTCGCCGTCATTGCCTGGATCCGGATGCACTACATGGACACCCCTTTCCTCCAAGCGGTGTTCCAGGTCGTCGTCGGGGGCGTGCTGGTGTTCGCCGTCGGTATCTTGATCGGCAGTTCGTGACTTATTATCCCCTGTCGGCGATCGCGGGCGCCGATCATCGCTGCTGAGGCGCCCCGATGTTCACACTTGCGCATTTATCCGACCTGCATCTGGCGCTGACGCCGAAATTGTCCGAGCTCGCGAGCAAGCGCGGCCTCGGTTACATCAATTGGCAGCGCAAGCGCAAATACATCCATCGTTCCGACCTGCTGACGGCAATCACGCGCGATTTACAGGCGCGATCCGCCGAACACATCGCCGTCACCGGCGATCTCACCAATTTTTCGCTGCCTGGCGAATATGCCTGGGCGCGACGATGGCTGGAGTCGATCGGGCGACCCACCGATGTCACCGTGATTCCCGGCAACCATGATGTTTATGTTCGCGGCGCAGAGGAATTGCCTGGCAAATTCTGGAGCGATTACGTGCGCGGCGATGACGGGCTCGAGCGATTTCCTTTTATCCGCCGCCGTGCCGACGTGGCGTTGATCGCGCTTTCGACCGGCGTGCCGACTGGTCCGTTCATGGCAACCGGACGGCTTGGCGACAGACAGCTTGCGCGCCTCGCCGAATCGCTCGAACAAACATGCGAAAGTTTCCGTATAGTACTGATCCATCACCCCCCGCTCAGCCCGGCGCGGCGTTTTTTTCGGCGCCTGATCGACGGCGTGGATTTGCGCGCTGTGCTGGCCGCAAAAGGCGCCGAACTTTTGCTTCACGGCCACGATCACCGGCGCTCGCTCGTCTGGCTCGAGGGCACCGGCAACAGAAAAATTCCGGCGGTTGGAGTGCCGTCGGCTTCGGCCTACGCGAACCACGCACACGAAGATCCGGCCGGTTACAACCTGTTTCGGATCGAGGGAGCGACCGGCAACTGGCGGTGCGAGACAGTTTCCTACCAGCGCGACGCAGACGGCGCGATACGCGAGTGTGCCCGCTTTAGAATTTATTGAGTGCGATCAGCCCGGCGACAATACGGCTGCCAGTATGAACAGCGTCGCCACGCCGGCGAGAAATCCAATCGCCAACACCGCCAGCGTTCGCCAGCGCCGGCGCCAGCGGTAGTGCCGTGCCATCTTGTTTGAAATGCGCGCGAGCAGATCGGGATCGGCCTCGAGCGCCCGCTGCCGCTCGACCAGCCGGCGCGCAACATAGGTCGTAACCGCCGGCACGATATCGGGGACTTCGTAGGATTCCGCCAGCACGCGGCGCCCCATGCGGCTGTCGTGGAGGAAGCGATAAAGACGCTTGTCGCGGCCCATCGCGACATGGGCCAACGCGTCGATCCACAGCCGCGGTGTCTCGCCGCGGCTGATGCCGCGATCAAACAGATCGATTTCCGGCGGCACTTCCGCGAACAGCGGATTGAGCGCTTCATTGAGAAGCTCGAGCCGCGCCAATTCGGCATCGCGCAGATCAACGATGACATTGGTGCGTTCGGCGGCTTCGACGCGCGCTTGATGGATCGCCTCTTTCAACGGCGACGGCGATTGTGCGTCTGCCGCCGCGGCGTCCTTCGGTTTGCGACCCCACATGCCGTTCACACCGTCCTGCGCACCCACGATACACCAAGAGCGGTCAAGCAGGAATGCCCGGGTCAAAACTCATGAACGCCCTGGTCGCGCCGCTGCGGATTTTTGATCCTAGACGCCGCGGCCGCCGTCGACCTCCATGATATTGCCGGTGAGGAATTTGGCCTCGGCCGAAGCCAGGAACAAAGCCGCATCGGCGATATCCTGCGGTAGAGCGAGGCGGCCCAACGGGATCGTGGCGATGAACTTCTCCCGCATGCCAGGCGCCGAACCGAGAAAGGACGGCAGCAGCGGCGTTTCGGTGGCGACCGGGGCAATGGCGCAGACGCGGATGCCGTCAGGAGCGAGCTCGACGGCGAGCGACTTGGTCAGGACGTGGACGGCGCCTTTGGAGGCGTTATAGGCCGACAGCCCGGGGCGTGGACGCAATCCGGCGGTCGATCCGATATTGATGATGACGCCCCCGCCCCGCTTGCGGAACGCCGGAATAACCGCCTGACAGGCGAGGAAAATCCCCTTCGCATTGACGGCGAAAATTTGGTCGTATTCCGCCTCGCTTATCTCCGCCACCGGCTTGTTGATATGCGTCGCGCCGGCATTGTTGACGAGGACATCGAGGGTGCCGAACGCCGCGAGCGTTTCCTCAACCACGCCATCCACATCGGCTTTTTTGCTCACGTCACAGCGTAATGCGATGGCATTGTTGCCGATGGCACGGGCGGCCGATTTGGCGGCCCCGGCGTTGATATCGGCCATCGCGACTCGCGCGCCCTCGCGTGCATAAGTCTCGGCAATGCATCTGCCGATGCCCGAGCCCGCGCCGGTCACAAGCGCAATCTTGCCCTCGAGGCGCATGAAATAACTCCGTTTGCCAGCGGCTCAGTCCTGGAACTCGCATGTGCTTATGGCGCCGCATTCGCAAGTGAACCAGGGGCTCACTCGTTCATGCATGCTCGTGGGATGCGATTGCATTTGCCCACTATTTTGCCCACCATTGGAGTGGGCGCAATTGTGGTTGACCGCAGCCCACCAGCTTTGGTTCGCTACGCCAATGCCGCGCCACCGGCAAACCAATGACAAGGCCCGGTCGAGGAGGCCTCCGAGGGCCGGCGTCCCGCCGGTAACGGGTAATGAACGCACAGCAGCTGCTCCA
>Ga0126373_10002554_pt1 | contig 13420 bp, 13 predicted proteins | sample PanSoiMetPlot_11_FD_92545 | JGI IMG/M metagenome (GOLD analysis project Ga0126373, IMG submission 92545) | Tropical forest soil microbial communities from Panama - MetaG Plot_11 | ecosystem: Environmental > Terrestrial > Soil > Tropical forest > Bulk soil | place: Panama | collected 2016-02-17
CGCTGCCTTCGCGGTGGCTTCCTTCAGGGTCCAGAGCTTGTAGAAGGCCGGCAAGCGCTCGGCTTCCGGCAACGCCTCCACCCACGCGCCTTCCACCGGGGAGAACACGCGGGTGGCCTGCTGCGCCAAAGGCCGGGGCCGCAGCCGCTCCAGGTCCACGCCCACTGGATGGGAAGACAGCGCCGCCGCCAGCAGATCGCCGCTGTGGCTCAGGTTGAGGAAGAGGTGCGCGGCTTCGTAACGCAGTCCGCCCCATTCCTCGGTGCGCAGCGCCTTGGGTTCGACTGTCGGGAGGACCCGCGCCAGCGCCGAGAGCAGCAGTTCGCGTCCGGCGAGCCAAGTCTGCCGACGCGGCAAGTGGTTGAACGCCCGATAGCGCGCCTGCTCGTCCGGATGCAGGCAGGGCAGTAGCATCGTCTCCAGGTCCGGCGGTACCCCGGCGAGATCGGCAAGCAGGATTTCGGCGTCGAGGTCCACAGAACCTGGGGTCTCCCAATGCGGCCCGTTTTCGCTGCTTCATGCTACATTGGCCGGCGACGCGGGGCTCGGTAAGGGCGGGGAAGCGTGATTGACATCCAGGGCTTGAGCTTCCGCTATCCGCGCGCGGAACGGGACGCCATCCAGGGCCTGTCCTTGAAGGTGCGCGAGGGCAGCCTATTCGGCCTCCTGGGCCCCAATGGTTCCGGCAAGACCACCCTCATTTCCATCCTCACGGGACTGCTCACGCCCGCTGCAGGCAGGGTACGCGTCGCCGGCCATCCCATGCCGGCGGAGGCCCGGGCCGCCCAGACCCTCTCGGCGCTGGTACCCCAGGACTACGCCTTCTATCCGCGGCTCACGGTGGCGGAGAACCTGCGCTTCTTCGCAGGCGTCTGCGGTATTCCCGCGGTGGAGCGGGAGGGGCGTGTGGGCGAGGCGGTGGCGATCACCGGACTGGAAGCCTTCCGCCAGGCGCGCGCCGAATATCTCTCCGGCGGCCTTAAACGGCGCCTCAACCTCTCCATCGGGCTCTTGAACCGTCCGCGGCTCCTGTTCCTGGACGAGCCCACGGTGGGCATCGATCCCCAGTCGCGCCAGTTCATCCTCGAGGCCATCAAGCACATCAACTCTGCCGGCGCCACGGTGATCTACACCTCCCATTACATGGAGGAGGTGGAGGTGCTGTGCGACGAGATCGGCGTCTTGGACAACGGTCGCCTCTTGGCCCACGGCAGTCTGCAGGAACTCCTGGACGGCGGCGACCGCGGCCTCACGGTCGATCTCGCGGCGAAGCCCAACCTCAAGCAAGCCAAGGCGCTGAAGGCCCTCGAGGGCTTAAAGCTTCAGGGCGCGCGCCTCAGCATGGCCCGCTGCGACGACGCCGAGCTCAAGCGCCTGATGAAGACGCTCACGGCCCAGCGTCTCGCGGTGAGCCGCATCAAGCACGGTTACGGCAACCTGGAGGAGGTGTTCCTGCACCTCACCGGGCGGCAGTTGCGGGATTGAGCATGGCGCTCTTTTCCCTTATCCGCAAGGAACTGCTGCTGTTGCGGCGCGACCTGCACGCGCTGCTGCTGCTGTTCCTGATGCCGACGGCCTTCGTCCTGGTGATGTCGCTCGCTCTGCAGGGCAGCTTCGCGAGCCACCAGGGTGTGAGCCTGAGCTACTACCTCGTGGACGAGGACCAGAGTCCCGCGAGCCGGAGCCTCGCCACGGAACTCGCCGCCTCCCCCGGCTTGAAGCTCCAGGACGCCGCGGCGCCGCTGGATGGCTTGCGGGAGGCGGTGCGCGCCGACAAAGCGCAGTTTCTGGTGCGCATCCCGGCGGGCTTCGGCGCCGCGATGATGAGCAGGGACCCCAAGCCGGTGGAGATGCAGGCGGGGCCGGGGGTGGAACCGCCGCTCTATGCGCTGTTTGCCGCCCGGCTGAAAGCCATTCTGGGCGGGCTCTACCTGCAGCAGAGCCTGGCGCCCCTGGGGGTCTCGAACCCGGATCTCGGCGTCGCGGACAGGCTCCTGCAGGAGGGGTCGTTCTATTCGGAAGGCGGCGAGCGGCCCTCGTCGGTGCAGCAGAGCGTCCCCGCCTGGCTGCTGTTCGCCATGTTCTTCATCGCCGTGCCGCTTTCCACCACCTGGGTGCAGGAGCGGGCGCAGGGTACCTACGCGCGCCTGCGCAGCATGGGCCTGGGCCCCGCGCCGCTCTTGCTCGGCAAGCTCCTGCCCTACGTCATGGTCAACCTGGTGCAGGTGCTGCTGATGCTGGCGGTGGGCCTGTGGTTGGTGCCGGCCCTCGGCGGCGACCGGCTCACCCTCGGCCACGCGCCAGGCGCGCTCGCGCTCATGGCGCTCACCGTGAGCTTCGCCTCCGTCTCCTACGCGCTGCTCGTCGCGAACCTGGTGTCGAGCAACGACCAGGCGATGATCTTCACCGGCGTGGCGAACCTGCTCATGGCCGCCGTGGGCGGTATCATGGTGCCGCGCTTCATCATGCCCGCGGCGATGCAGGCTGTGAGCCTGTGGTCCCCGATGGCCTGGGGGCTCGAGGGTTTCCTGGACGTGTTCCTGCGCCAGGGCGGCGTCGTCATGGTGGCGCCGCAGGTGCTCAAGCTCGCGTTATTCGGCTGCGCCTGCCTCGCCTTCGCCGCGTTCAGCCTAAGACTGCGCCACCGGAAATAGACGATGGATAGGGAACAACTCAAGCTCGACCTGAAGAAGCTGATCGTCCGGGAATGCCAGAAGGACGTGGCGCCGGAACAGATCGACGACGACGACATCCTTATCGGCGGCTCCGGACGGCTCGGCCTGGATTCCCTGGACGCGCTGCAGATCGCGCTGGCGGTGAAACAGCATTACGGCAAGCGCATCGACGGCAGCAAGCAGACGCGCATGGCGCTCAAGTCCATCAACAGCCTCGCCGATTTCATCCTGGCGGACGCCAAGCCCTGAGGCACCCCGTGGCCGGCGCCTACCTCCGCGGTACCGGCTTGGCCTGCGCCCTGGGCCTGGAGGCAGAATCCTGCGTCTCCGCGTTGCTGCAGGGCCGGGTGAAACCCTCCCGCGTGCGCCTCGAGAAACTCAGCGAGCCTGCGGAACTCGCCTACTACCGGATCCCGGACGGCGCCGAACTCTTCGATCCCCAGCGCTTCGAACGGTTGCTGCCCGCGGTGTTGCGGGCCGCGGTGGATGAGGCGGGACTCACGGAAGCGGAGCGGCGGGTTCTGCCGCTCTTCATCGGCTCCTCCTGCTTTTCCATCGGGTTTTCGGAGCGGGCCTACGCCGCGGCGCTCGCCGCCGGCACCGGCGCGGCGCTGCCCATGCCGGAGGTGGGCTACGACTATCTGGCGGGGCTCACGCGGCGCATCCTCGGGAGCAACGGCCCCCACTGGACCTGGAACACCGCCTGCACCTCCTCCGCCAACGCGCTCTTGGGCGCCTTGCGGGCGTTGCAACTCGGCTGGTGCCGCCACGCCTTGGTGTTGGGCGCGGAGCTCGCCAACCTCACCACGCTCGCGGGCTTCACCGGGCTGCAGCTCCTGGCGGACGCGGTGCGGCCTTTCGATGCGCGGCGCAGCGGCATGGTGCTGGGGGAGGGCCTGGCCGTCGTGGTGCTTTCCTTGGAACCGGGCAGTGCCGGCGGGATGAAGTTGCTGGGCGGCGCCAACAACTGCGACAGCCATAGCGTCACCGTCACCCATCCCGACGGGCAGACGGTGAGCGCGGTGTTGACGCAAGCCTTGGCGACGGCTGGAGTTCCACCCGGAGAAGTGCGCGGCTTGCGCGCCCACGGCACCTCCAGTCCCGGCGGCGACACCGCCGAGGCCATGGGCCTGAAGCGCGTGTTCGACCCGCTGCCGCCTGTCACGGTGTTGAAGCCCTACCTCGGCCATACGCTGGGAGCCTGCGGCGTGAACGAGTTGGTGCTGTTCGCCGGCGCGCTCAAGCGCGGCCAATTGCCCGTCACGCCCGGTTTCGAGCAACGGGACGCGGCGCTGGCGCTTGAGCCCATCACCCGCCCTGCGCCTGCGCCAGCCGGCGTGTATCTCCTCAACCACTTCGGCTTCGGCGGCAACAACACCGTGCTGGCCCTGGAGAAGGCGCCGTGATCCGCGTCACCGCCCTAGGCCATTACTTCGCGCCCCTCGAGGACGATGCGCTGCTGCCGCCGCTGCAGGCGGCACTCAAGGAAGCGGGCCGCGGCCAGTACCGGCGCATTGACCGGTTCGTGGAACTGGCGCTGCTCGGCGCGGGGCGCTGCGCCGCGGGCCGGAAGCTCGCGCCGGATTGCGGACTGTACTTGGGTTCCGGCCTCGGCCCCATGGGGGACAACGTGCGGGTGCAGCAGCAGCTGGTGCTGGAGCGCTTCGTGCCCATGCCTTTCAACTTCATCAACATCCTAGGCAGCAACGCCGGCTTCTACGTGGCGAAAGATCTGGGGCTCTCCGGCCAGAACTACTTCGTCTCCCGCCGGGGCGCGAGCTTCGAAGCGGCTCTGGAGCTCGCCGTCATGGACTTGGAGCTTGGCGTGGTCCGCCAAGCACTGGTGGGCGTGGTGGAGGATGTGAGCCTGCCCTTGGCGGAGCACCGGTTGCGGCAGGGCTTGGCGCCCGGCACGCGTTTGGCGGAGGGCAGCCATTGGTTGTTGCTGGAAACGTCAGCCGAAGAGGGATGCAAGCTGGAATACACGCGCCATCCCGACGCGGTCTCGTTGCAGTTGGCCTTGAGCACGTTTCCGGAGGTAGAGCGGCGCGGCGCGCCGACGGGGCCTTTCCACGATAGCCTCACAGGCGCCTGGGTCACGGAACGGCTGAGGGCAGGCGCGCCGCAGGGCCTGATAGTGACGGCGGGTACCGGTCTATTTCACTTCCGCCCTTAAGCGGCGGTAGACCCCTTCTTCCTGGTCGGCGCAGAGCAGCAGTTGATCCGCCAACAGCGCGTAGTCCAGCGCCATGCGGTTTTTGCACATCTTCGCGGCGTTCAGGGCGAAGCGCCGCCACTCGTCCCCTACAGCCGTGAGCTCCTCGGCGATCTTCACCAGGCCCGGCTTGTCCAGGAGCGCCGCCGCTTCTTGCAGGAAGGAGGCGTACAGGAAACGGAAGCCGGCGCCGCCGGTCCCGATCTCCTCCTGCATGCGTACCATGTGCCCCAGCAGCAGCCGGTTGTAGTGCTCGTTCTGGGGGTCGAGACGGCGCACCTTGCGTGCCACGGTGCGGATGCCGCGCACGCCCATGAAGCCGAGTGGCACGCGGGTCATCATGCCCGTGGTGAAGAGGATGGATTGGCGGATGGCGCGGCGCAGGTCCACCTTGGGCGGGATGTATTCCGGGTAATACAGCAGGCCTTTGGGCGCCAGCACGCCGCGGGCGAAGCGTGCCTTCTGCAGCGCCTCCACCTCGCATTCCACCAGGATGTCGATGACCGGGTCGCTGATCAGGTACTGGTCGCCGCGCTTGCCGTACACCACCAGGTTGTGGGCGTTGAAGTGGAAGCGCATGTCTGGCGGGAAATAACTGAGCCAATAAGCCGAGGTTTGTACCCCGACGACCCGGCCCTCCTTCAGGTGCCGGTCCAAGGCGCGCGTGCCTTCGGCCGGGTCACGGAACTTTTGCATCCGCATCCGGATGCCGAGGCGCCGGGTCAGCCAACGGATGACGTGGCCCGGCGGCATGCGGTAGGCGAACAGCGGCAGGCCGCCGAATTTCAGGAACGGCAGATAGGCGTAGGCGATCCCCGCAGAGACGCCGAAGGCCATGGGCTCGGACATCTCCAGGCCGTGGTGGCGCAGCAGCCCGGAGATCACTCCGCTTTCGCAGTGGGCGCTCTGGCGGTGCTCGTAAGGGACCACCACCTCGGGATGGGCGGAATCGTTCACGGCCTGTCCGGGAGGCGGTCGAGCTCTTCGGCGGGAGTCCCCAGGACGTCGGCGTAGCGCGAGCGCCGCGCCGCGGAGAGCTTCGGCAACGCGCCGGGCCGCAAATCGCGCCGCACGCGCCACTTGAAGAAACCGGTAGTCTGAGCGAGCAGCGTCAGGTCCATGCGCTGCCGGTACATGTGGTATTCGAGCGTCGAGGCCGCGCCGGCCTTCGCCCGCCGCCAGGCGTCCTCCGCCAGCCGCACGTACTCGGCGATGGCCTGGTCCAGCACGATCTCTTCCGCCTCCCAGCCGTTGCAGGGGGCGGGTACGTAGCGGCCCTGATCGTCCACGGCGTAGAGCAGCTTGCTGTGGCCCATGAAGGCTTTGGCGTTCTGCTGCGGGATCTCTTCCTTCTTCATGCGCCGTTGGGGCCCACGGCGGTCAGGTGGATCCAGGCGGTATTGAAGCGGCCGCTCTCGGGCACGTAGCAGAGGATGCGGTCGCCGGCCTTGAGCCGGCCGGAGTGGAACAACTCTTCCAGCAGGATATAGATGGAGGCGGCGCCGGTGTTGCCCTTCTCGTAGAGGTTGGTGAACCAGCGCTCCTGGGGGATGTCGAAGCCCGCCTTGAGCATGTGCTCGTAGACCCTGTCGCGGAAGTAGTGCGAAGAGTAGTGCGGCACGAACCAGGCGATGTCGGCGGGGTTCAGCGCCTTGAGCTGCGGGATCTCCTGCAGCGGACGCTGCACGGTGTAGGGCATGACATGCTCGTTCAACTGCTTCACGTCCTGCTTAAGGGTGAAGATGGACTGGTTGGCCCATTCTCCCGGCTCGTAGGTTGGCCAACCCTTGAGGCGTCCGTCCTCCATCTTCTCGGAGCCGCCGTACATGCAGGCCGGCTGCTCGTTGGCGTAGGAGCGCTCCACGATCCAGTCCAGGCGCAGCGACAGGCCCTTGGGAGCAGGTGTGGGCTCCACCAGCGCTGCGCCGGCGCCGTCCGAGAGCATCCAGCGGATGAAGTCCTTCTGGAAGGCCATCACCCCGTCGCCCTCTAAGGCGGAGAGCTGTGCGTCGCTCTCCGGCTGGAAGTTGCGGGCATGCATCACCGAGGAAGGTGTCTCGGAGCCCGCGCTCACGGCGTATTTGAACTCGCCGCTCTTGACGCCGAGCATGGCGTACTTCAGGGCCGCGGTGCTGCTGATGCACACCCCGGAAGTGGAGATGTTCTCGCAGGGCGGAATGCCGAGCTCGCCGTGCACCATGTTGGTGTGGCTTGGCACCAGCTGGTCGGCGAAAGTGGTGCCGCAGGCCAGCAGGTCGATCTGATCCAGCTTGAAGTGGCCGTTGGCGAGGCGGCGCACCGCCTCGGCGGTCAGTTGCGCGTTGGTATGGGTGGCCTTGCCTGTCTTGGGGTCCACCGCGTAGTAGCGCCGCTTGATGCCGTTGGAGCGCAGGATGATGCGGCGCGCTCGCGAGGGCTTGCCGCTGATCATGCCGAGCACGCCCTCCATCTCGTCGTTGCCCACGGGGGCGTTCGGCAGGAAGGCCGAGAGGTTGGTGATGTAGGCTTTGCCGCTCATTCCGTATCCTGGGTCATTGCCCCGAGGGCTGGCTGAAATAGGCTTCTTGGGCCGCGATCCTGGCGCGCATGAGCGGCGCCGTGAGCGTCTTGAGCAGGGCGCTCAGGGGCAGCACGACGATGAGCAGCGCGATGAGGAACAGGATATAGAAGGCGACCACCGGCTGGCGAGCCCAGGCACCCCGGGAGCCGAGCGCCCGGAGCAGTGCGCCCCAGGCGAGGAAACTGCGGCGCGCCGCCTTCTCGGTGGCGATGAGGCGGGTGTTGACCTTCACGGCCCCAAGGCCGCGCAACAGGGAGTCGTCCAGGGGACGGCCCGATTTCAGCGCCTGCAGCATACGTTCGCCGAAGCGGCGGCTGGCCTGGATTTCCCCGGGTTTGACGCCAGCGCGCGGGATTAGACCGCCGAGCCGCGGGCCGCGGGAGCCGGTCATCATCCACAGCGGTGTGGCGAGCAGGCTGCCGACGCTGCCGCCCTCGTCCACCAGCACCACGTTGCCCACGAGCCGCGCGCCGACGGCCTTGAGGAGTTCCTTGACCCGCTCCTGGGCCATGAGCCACATGTCGCGGCAGGCGATGACGGTCACCAGCGGCGTGTCTTTGAGCAGCGTCCGGGCCTCCGGGCTCTTGAGGAAGGCCGCCGTCGGCCCGGAGGGCGAGAGGAACCACACCTGATAACCCAGGATCACCAAGTCGTAGCGCTCGGCAGCCTCGGGACCAAAAGGCTCCAAGGCGGGCGGGTCCAGGTAGATGGTCTCGGGGAAAGTGTCGAAGAAGCGCAGCACCGGCCAGGGGAAGGGGTAGGGTTCGCGGGGCTGGAGGACGATTTCTTTGAGTTCTACCTCTCCGTCCCCGGCGAGCGGCGCACTGAGCTGGCGCATGACTTCGCTCAACTGACCGCTGGGTGAGGCGTAATGGACGAGAAGCACTCGGCTCTTGCGCATAGTAATTATCGAAACAGCCCCGTAGACCCGCGGGGATAGCATACCCTAATCGGCTCGCCGGGACGGTGGACGCCGCCTGCGCCGGCCGCCTTGCAAGCGCTGTGCCGCTCCTTTAGCCTGAATCGGCATTATGTCGGACGCACCCTGGGATTTTTTAAGCCGCGGAGCAAATACATGAATCAGGCCATTGAAGCCGTCGAACGCTGTGACGTGCTGATCATCGGCGGCGGCCCCGGCGGCAGCACCGCCGCGGCGCTCCTGGGGCGCAAGGGGCACAAGGTTATCCAGCTCGAAAAGGACCACCACCCGCGCTTCCACATCGGCGAGTCGCTCCTGCCCATGAACCTGCCGGTGTTCGAGCGCCTGGGCGTGCTGGACAAGATCCGTGCCATGGGGGTCTACAAGCCCGGCGCCGACTTCGAGTCGGATGCCGAGTGCGGTTACAACACCTACCTGTTCTCGCGCGCCCTAGGCGAGAGCCCGCCCCACGCCTACCAGGTGTGGCGCCAGGACTTCGACAAGATGCTCTTCGAGCACGCCCGCGAAAACGGCGTGGACGGCCGCGAGGGCCACGAGGTCATGGCGGTGGAGCAGCTCGGCCCCCGCGAGACCCTGGCCCAGGTGAAGACCGACGACGGCCGTCACTACCGTGTACAGGCGAGGTATCTGCTGGACGCCAGCGGCCGGGACGCGTTCCTGGCCAGCAGGAAGAAGATCCGCAAGAAGGACCCGCGGCACCAGAGCGCGGCCATCTTCGGCCATTTCCACAACGTGGAATTCCGCCCCGGCGCGGACGCCGGCAACATCAGCATCTACAACTTCCCCTACGGCTGGATGTGGATGATCCCCCTGCCCAACCAGGTGATGAGCGTCGGCGCCGTGTGCCGGCCCGAATACCTGAAGCAGCGCCGCGGCCGTACCCACGAATTCCTGTTCGAGACCCTGAAGCTCAATCCCACCCTGTGGAAGCGCATGGCCAAGGCCGAGCTCATCGGCAACGAGGTGCGGGTCACCGGCAACTATTCCTACGATTCCAGCACCATCGGCGGTCCCGGCTGGATGCTGGTGGGGGACGCTTTCGTGTTCCTGGACCCGGTGTTCTCCTCGGGCGTATACCTCGCCACCAGTGGCGCGGAACAGACCGCGGCGGTGGTGGACGCGGCGCTTGAGGACCCGACCCGGGAACCGAAGCTGCAGCGGCGGCTGGAAAAGCGCCTGCGCGGTGGCATGCGGCGTTTCGCGTTCTTCATCTACCGCTTCAACTCGCCCATCATGCGCCACATGTTCCGCCACCCCAGCAACCGGCTGCAGGTAGAGCGGGGCGTGATTTCCATGCTGGCGGGGGACCTGTTCGATTCCCCCAAGGTGCGTTGGCGGCTCGTGTGGTTCCGGATGTTCTACACCATGTTCGCGCTGAGGAACTGGCGCAGCTGGCTGCGCGAGCACCGTTACCGTATCGCCCAGGCCAAGGTGCAGTTCACCGGCGGGAACACGCCTGTCGATCCGACGTGAACGTGGACTAGTCTTTCCAGCGGCGGAATATGAGGCTGGTATTGATCCCGCCAAACGCAAAATTATTGTTCATGATGTATTCGACTTCGATCTTTCTTCCGTCGCCTACGATGTAGTCCAGGTCCGCGCAGGCGGGGTCCAGGTTGTCCAGGTTGATGGTGGGGGCGAACCAGCCCTCGCGCATCATCTCGATTGGCAGCCAGGATTCCAGCGCTCCGCAGGCCCCGAGGGTATGGCCGAAGTAGCTCTTGAGGGAGCTCAGGGCCACGCGCCGGCCGAACACCCGGCGGGTGGCGTGGGTTTCCGCCACGTCGCCGCGCCCGGTGGCAGTGCCGTGGGCGCTCACGTAGCCGATGGCGTCGGCGGAAAGCCGGGCATCCTCCAAGGCGAGCTGCATCGCCTGCACCATGGTCTCCGTGAGCGGCTGGGTCATGTGGGCGCCGTCGGAGTTGGTGCCGAAGCCCACCAGTTCGGCGAAGATGCGCGCGCCGCGCGCCTTGGCGTGCTCCAGGTCTTCCAGCACCAGGGTCACGGCGCCCTCGCCGATGACCAGGCCGTCCCGGTCCCGATCGAAGGGCCGGGGAGTCGTATGCGGTGTGTCGTTCCTCAAGCTCGCGCCGTACATGGTGTCGAACATCGCGATGGGACCGATGGAAAGCTCCTCTGCCCCACCGGCGATCATCACTGTTTGTTTACCCTGTTGTAGGCTCTCGTAGGCGTAACCAATGGCCTGGCTGCCGGAGGTGCAGGCGCTGCTGGAGGGAATCACGCGGCCGGTGATGCCTAGCAGCATGCCGATGTTCACGGCGCCGGTGTGGCTCATCATCTGCACGTACGTATTGGAAGTGACTTTACGCACCTTGTGAAACACATCCAGGCTGCCGAACGCGACCACCGCCTGCGCGCCTCCGGCGGAGGCACCGTGGGCGATACCGACGCGACCCGACTTGAGGATGGGATCCCCAAGGAGACCTGCGTCATGGAGCGCCTGCTCGGCCGAGAGCGCCGACATGAGAGACACCGGTGCCATGCTGCGCAGCACCTTCCGCTCGTAGTGGGCGGGGACTTCGTAGGGTGCGACGCGTGCTCCCAAGCGGGTCTTGAGCCCATGATAGGTTTCCAGTTCCGGCAGGTATTTCACACCGGAGCGGCGCGTCTTGAGTCTGGCGCGGATGCTCTTCCAGTCGTGGCCGAGGGCGGTGATCCCCCCCATCCCGGTGACGACGACGCGATGCATTCAGAGCATCCCGCCGTTCACAGAGATCACCTGCCGGGTGATGTAGGCCGCGGAGTCCGAGAAGAGGTAGGCCACCAGGCCCGCCACTTCCTCCGGTCTGCCGGCGCGCCCCAGCGGGATCTGCTTCAGGATCTCCTCCAGGGGCAGCTCGTCGGTCATGCCCGTGTCGATCAAGCCCGGCGCCACGCAGTTCACGGTGATGCGGCGGCTAGCGAGTTCCATGGCGAGTGCCTTGCTCGCGCCGATGAGCCCCGCCTTGGCGGCGCTGTAGTTGGTCTGGCCGCGGTTGCCCATCTGCCCCGAGACCGAGGCGATGGTGACGATGCGCCCCCCGTCCTTGAGGCGTACCAGCGGCATGACGAGCGGATGCAGCACATTGTAGAAGCCGTTGAGGTTGGCATTCACCACCCGGTCCCAGTCCGCCGCGGGCATGGCGGGGAAAGTGCTGTCCGCGTGCAGGCCGGCGTTGCAGACCACGCCCCAGAAGGCGCCGCGGCTCTCCAGTTCCCTCTCCAGCGCTGCCCGCGTCCCGTCCCGGTCCGTGAGATCGAAGCCCAGGGTCGCGGCCCGGCCCAGCTCCTGGGCCAGGGCCTCCGCCTTGGTGGCGTTGCGGTAGTAATGCAGGCAGAGCTCGAAGCCCAGGGGGGCGAGGGCGCGGGCGATGGCCGCGCCGATACCACCGCTCGCCCCGGTCACCAGTACCCGTCTCGGTCCCTTCACGGCAGCTTCTCCCCGTCCACCTCGACGATGATGATGCTGGCCCGGGCCAGGGTCTGTCCATCGCAGAGGATGGCGCAGGCGCAGGCGGCGATGCCGCCGGTGTCGCCGAATTCCCGCTCTGCCCGCACCTCGAGCGTAGCGCCCTCGCGGAAATAAGGCACTTCCGCCTCGAACTTGCGGGTGCCGAGCAGCATGCCGGCGTTGGGCGGCCGCTGTTCCCGGCGCGCTTGGAGACCCGCGTGGGCGGCGATGGCCTGGGCCATCATTTCGATGCCTACCCAGACGGGAACCCCCTCTCCGGCCACGAAGAAGGGATGGGCAGCGCTGACGTGCGCAGCGACGCGGATGGCATCGGCCGAGTCGGACAGCACCGCGTCGATGAGCACCGCCTTACCAGCGTGGGGCAGGAGTTCCGTCACCGGCGGGAATTTCTCCGTCATGCCTCCCTCCCCAGCACGATGCAGGCGTTGTTGCCGCCGAAGGCGAAGGAGTTGCTCGCCACCGTTTGGCAGTGTTTCGCCGCGTCGCCTTTGGAGCAGAGGTGCAGCGGCGCCAGCGCCGGATCCGCGACGCCGTCCCAGACGTGGGGCGGGAGCGGCGCAGCCTGCGGTTCTGTGAGCAGCATGCTGCAGAAAGCGATCTCGGTGGCGCCGGCGGCGCCCAAGGTGTGGCCCACCAGCGGTTTGGTGGAGCTGCAGGGTACCTCGGGGCCCAGCACGCGATTCACCACCTGGCTTTCCATGAAGTCGTTCTGGGGCGTGGCGGTGCCGTGCAGGTTCAAGTAGTCCACGCTCTTCACCTCTGCTTCCGCCAGTGCTGCCCGCAGGGCGATCTCGGCGCCGCGACCCTCCGGATCCGGTCCCGAGATGTGGTAGGCGTCGGAGGACTCGCCCATGCCCAGCACCGCCACGGGACCCAACTCGCGGCTCATGAGGAACAGCGCCGCCGCCTCGCCGATGTTGATGCCGTCCCGGTTCCTACTGAAGGGGTTGCAATGGTCGCGGGACACGGACTCCAGAGCCGCGAAGCCGTTGAGAGTTAGCCGGCAGAGCGTGTCCACTCCGCCGGTGATCACCGCGTCGCAGAGGCCGGCGGCGATGAGGCGCCGCGCCGAGGACAGGGCCTTGGCGCTGGAAGTGCAGGCGGTGGATACGGTCCAGGCTGGACCGCGCAGCTTGAGCGTGCGGCGCAGATATTCGCTGGGGCTGCTGATCTCCTGTTGGCGGTAGTCATACTCTTTCGACAGCGTAGCGTCGCCCTCGTAGACTTTCAGCGCCCGCTCGCCCTCGGCGATGCCGGAGGTGCTGGTGCCCAGCACCACGCCCACACGCTTCGGGCCGTATTGGGAGATCGCCGCATCCACCCGGGGCCGGATCTGGTCCAGGGCGGCGGCGAGCAGCCGGTTGTTGCGGGAATCATAGCTGGCCCATTCCGCGCCCAAGACCGGCAGCGGCGCGTCCACCACGCCCACCCGCACCGGCCGCCCGGCGATGAAGTCCTGGCGCAGGACCATGCCGGAAGTGGAACCGGCCTTGAGGCCGGCGCGCACGGCGGCCTCGCCCGCGCCGAGGGCGTTGAGCACACCCAAGCCGTGCAGGTA
>Ga0126373_10002555_pt1 | contig 13414 bp, 12 predicted proteins | sample PanSoiMetPlot_11_FD_92545 | JGI IMG/M metagenome (GOLD analysis project Ga0126373, IMG submission 92545) | Tropical forest soil microbial communities from Panama - MetaG Plot_11 | ecosystem: Environmental > Terrestrial > Soil > Tropical forest > Bulk soil | place: Panama | collected 2016-02-17
CCGCCGGCAAGCGGGTCGCGACGGATGTCGGCGAGGAGCACGGCGAAGCCGTCAGCGGCGAGGCTGATCGCGATCGCCCGGCCGATTCCTGACGATGATCCGGTAACGATCGCGCACCCTGTCATTGCTGCATTGTCGCAGAACGCAAGTCAGGACTCGGCGGAGCCAGAAACGCTGGTGGTCCGTCCGGTCCGCAGCGCTTCTTCGGCCGCGACGGCCACGGCCAGCGTGCGAGCGGCGTCGGCCGGCGTGCAGAGAACCTGCGCACGAGCCCCCTGTCTAGCCGCCGCGATGAACCGGTCCACTGAGCGCTCGAACGGGGCATGGCCGGATGTGGCGGCGACCGGTGACCCACGGCTCACGCCGGACAACCGGAACTCCGGGTCCAAGTCGACGCGGAGTGCTGCATCCGGTGCCGTCACCTCCAGCCAGTACCGTCCCGGCAGCTCACCGCTTGTCCACGCCACCACGATGGTGCCGAGCCCTCCGCCGCTGAAGTGCAGCAGTATCGTGACAGCGTCAGCGATGTCGCCGGCCGTCGCATACTCCCGTGGAGCAAGTCGAACCGCCGACTGCGCGGCCTGGACTGCGACCACCTCACCAGCGACTGCGCGAGCCAGATCGATGTGATGGCTCCCCCGCTCGAGCAGATTGCCGCCGCCCTCCGCCTGGTTCAGGAACCACGGACGCGATTGGGTCCCGCCCACGCTTTGCCCCACCAGGCATCCGATTGTCTGCCCGGCCAGTGCGGCGCCTAGGTCGGCCAGCACGTCGACCGCGCGCCACTGGTAGCCCACCGCGCACACGGTTCCGCGCGCCGCCGCCACGATGCGGGCAGCGTCCGGCTGCGATCGCGCAATCGGCTTCTCCAGGTAGAGCGGCAGGCCGCCCTCAAGCGCCTCGACCGCCGGGTCAGCATGGGCTAGGGGCGGCGTGCAGATCCACAGGGCGTCGAGCTCAGCGTCGTCGAGCATCTCGCGCCAGTTGCGGAAGACGCGTGCGTCACCAACTGCCGCGGCGACCTGACCGGCTCGGTCCACGTCCAGATCGCAGACCGCGGCCACCGTAACATCCGCCCGACTGGCCAGATTCTCGGCGTGACGGCGCCCGATCCAGCCTGCCCCAAGGATTCCCGCCCGCATAACTATGCCTCCGTCGATGCCGTCCGTAGGCTGCCATTGTCGCGATCTTTCTTGGCTAGGCGGTCAAGGTGCGCACAATCGCCGTCGCGCGCTGGGCGCGTGAGAATCCCAGATCGGCTGCAATGCACGACCGGGCGGCTCGTCTGCTGCCCGGCGGCGTGACGCATGATGTCCGGCTCGCCGAGCCGTTTCCCCTGGCGATAGAGCGGGCGGAGGGAGCGAGGAAATGGGACGTAGATGGCCATGAGCTTGTCTGTTATGTCATGGGCCACGGCGCGCTGCTGCTCGGGCACGGCCATCCTGAGGTGATCGGCGCCATTCGCGAGCAAGCGAGCCGGGCGCTGCATCCGGGCGCATGCCATGAACTCGAGTGCGAGTGGGCCGATCTGGTGGTCAGGCTGGTCCCGAGCGCGGAGCGGGTGCGTTTCACCTCGAGCGGCACCGAGGCATCGTTGCTGGCGCTGCGAGTGGCGCGGGCCGCCACCGGCCGGGGCCTGGTCGTGAAGCTAGCGGGGCACTTCCATGGCTGGCACGATCAGATGGCGACCGGATCAGACCCGCCCTTCGACCAGCCTGACACCGCCGGCTTGCCCACCGCGGTGGCCGAGTCGACCCGTGTCGTCAGGGCCGAGGCCGGCGCCCTGGCCGAGGTGCTGCGCACTCACGAAGTCGCCGCGGTCATACTCGAACCGACAGGAGCCGCGTGGGGGACCGTGCCGCTCGGCGACGGTTTTCTGGACACGGCGAGGCGGCTCGCCGACGAGACGGGGACGCTGCTCGTGTTCGATGAGGTGGTCTCCTGCTTCCGGTGGTCCCCGGGCGGCGTACAGGAACTGACCGGCGTGATTCCCGACCTGACCGTCCTCGGCAAGATACTCGCCGGGGGCATGCCGGGCGGCGCAGTATGCGGCCGCGCCGATCTCGTTGACCTGCTGTCCGGACCGGCGGCCGGGCCGCGTCGGGTAGCCCATCCAGGCACGCACAACGCGCATCCGCTGTCGGCGGCCGCCGGTGTTGCCACCCTCGGCCTGGCCGCCTCAGGCGAACCGCAGGGGGACGCGAACCGGCTCGCCTCGTCGCTGCGAGACGAACTGACCGCCGTCTTTCGTAAGCGGGGCGTGGCCGGCCGCGCCTTTGGCGCGAGCTCGACGTTCCACCTTCTCTTCAGCCATGAGGAAGGTCGGCACCCACTGGACGCTGCAACCCTGAAGGCCAGCGTTCCACCGGCCAAACTTGCCGCCGCGCTGAACTGCGCCATGCTCAACGAGGGGGTGCACTTGTTCCACGGCTCTGGATTCCTCTCCAGCGCACACGGCGAACGCGAGGTTGAACTGACAGTCCAGGCATTCGCGGCCGCGCTCGAACAGCTACAGGTGGAAGGACTCGCATGACCGCCGATATCGATGTCGTCGGGGGCAGGCTGCTCGACCCGTCGCAGGGCATCGACGTGATCGGGACGGTCAGCATCCGCGGCGGCCGCATCGCCAGCGCCGGAGACGGGCCCGCGGCGGTAGGGAACGTGCAGCGCATCGACGCGGCCGGCTTGCTTGTCACCCCCGGCTTGGTGGACCTGCACACCCACCTTTACCCCGGCGTGTCCCACTACGGTATCGAACCAGACGCCCATTGCCTGCGCCGCGGCGTGACGACCGCCGTCGACGCGGGTTCGGCGGGCGCCCAGACCTTTCCAGGGTTACGCCGGTACGTCATCGACCAGTCGCGGACCCGCATTCTGGCCTTCCTCAACATCGCGGTCGAGGGAATGATCAGCAGCCTCGTGGGAGAGCTTGAGGACATCCGGTGGGCATCGCCAGAGCAGGCCATAGCACGTGCGCGCGAGCACCCGGACGTTGTGGTCGGGATCAAAGTCCGCCTTGGTTACCAGATGGTCGGAGAAGACCCCGCGCCTGCTTTCCGGCTGGCGCGCCAGGCCGCAGACGCCCTTGGCCTGCCGCTGATGGTTCATGTGATCGACATGCGACCAGGCCTGGCCTGGCTGCTGCCGAGGCTCAGCCGCGGCGACATCGTGACCCATTGCTTCCACGGGAACGAGGGCGGCATACTCGACCCCCGCGGACGGGTGCTCTGCGAAGCACTCGGCGCGCGGGAACGAGGCATCCTCTTCGACGTGGGTCACGGCGTGGGCAGCTTCGACTATCGAGTCGCCCGCGCCGCTGTCGGTCAGGGCTTCGCGCCAGATACTGTGTCCAGCGACCTGCATGCCCACAACGTGGCGGGGCCTGTCTACGACCAGGCGACCACGCTGTCAAAGCTGCTGCACGTCGGCATGCCGATCGGCGACGTGATCAGGGCCAGCACGTCGACGCCGGCGCTGGCCGTCCATCGCCAGGAAGGCATCGGCTCGATGGCGAGCGGCGCAACCGCCGATCTGTCCATTCTCGAGCTGCGCACCGGACACTGGGCGCTTCCGGACGCCGCCGGGCACACCGAGGTCATCGAGCGGCGACTCGTCCCGAAGATGGTCATCAAGGCCGGCAGACCGGACTCCATCGAGGCTGGCTCGTGACGGTGACTGCCGTGCTCGGCGGGACTGTCGTCGCGCCGGACGGCGCCACCACGGCCGACCTGCTGATCCGCGACGGCATCATCGCAGCCATCGGGAGCCGACGGAACGGGTGGCCCGAGATAGACCGGGAGATCGATGCGTCGGGCTGCTATGTATTGCCCGGAGGCGTCGACCCGCATTGCCACCTGATGGCCGCGCCGGGCCAGGCGACCGCGGCGGCCGCGCGGGGCGGTACCACCACCGTGCTGTCGTTTACCAGCCCGGCGACCGGCGAGGGAACCGTCGATTGCATGCTGCGAAGCCCCGGAGAACTGGAGCGCAACCAGCCATGGGTAGACGTCGGCCTCCATGCCGCGATCTACGACCCGGAAAAGGTCAGCGAGGCCGACCTCGTCGCCGTCAGGCATGCCGGCGCGGGCTCGGTCAAGATATTCCTCGCGTACGCCGAACTCGGCATCATGTGCACGACGAGCGCGATGTTCGACATCATGTCGGCGGCCGCGAAGGCTGGGCTCCTCGTCCAGGTGCATTGCGAGAACGGATCCCTCATCGAGGCGATCGAGACAAGGATGCTGGCTGGGCGCGCCTATTCCGCGGCGCGGCTGTTCGCTGACACGCGGCCGGCCGAGGTGGAGGAGGAGGCCGTGGCCCGCGCGCTCGCGACAGCGAGGCTGGCCGGCGCCGCATGCTACCTGGTGCACCTGTCCACCGCGGGCGCGATCGACCAGGTGCGCATGGCCCGCCGGCGGAGCGGCCCGCCCGTTCTGGCCGAAGCATGCACGCACCACCTGCTGCTTGACGACTCCTGCTACGGTCGGCCCGACTGGCAGCGGTATCTGGTAATGCCGCCATTGCGGGCTTCCAGCCACGTCCAGGCGCTGTGGGCGGCTCTGGGGGACGGAACGATCGATACAGTCGGATCGGACCACTGCCAGGTCAAGACGGTCACCGCGGGCCAGGTTGCCGGCGTCGGCCATGATCTGGCGTACGGGCTGGCCGGGGTCGGGCCTCGATACCCGCTGCTGCTGTCCGCGGCGATCGGCGCCGGTATGCCTGTCACTCTGGCGATGCGCCTCGCGGCCGAGAATCCGGCCCGGGCGTTCGGGCACTACCCGCGCAAGGGCGCGCTGTTGTATGGATCGGACGCCGACATCGTGATATTCGACCCAGCCGGCGAGACGACGCTGCCTAACGATGGATTCGGCGATGGAACCGGTGACAGCGTCTACGCCGGGATCGCGGTCCGCGGCGAGATCCGCGACGTGATGCTGCGCGGTGAGATCATCGTCTCAAACGGGACGCTGGTCAACCTCCAACCGACAGGGAGGTACCTGCGAGCCGTGACGGTGGAAGAGCGGTGAAATGCGCGCTAGTGTCACCGGAAAAGTGCCTGATCGATCGCCCGCGATCGATGGGCACTGAGCGACCTGGGTGAGGCCGAAATGGCGGTAACCGACGCAGCGAGAGCCGTTCGCGACTCGCTCGCGGACGAACACCCGATCTTAGCCCTGGTCGTCCGGCGCCTAGCCGTAGGCGTGCTGACGCTACTGGTCGTGTCGGCCGTCGTATTCCTGGCCACCGAGGTGCTACCTGGCAACGCGGCATTCGCTGTGCTCGGCCGGGGCGCGAATCCCGTCAGACTGCACGCGCTCGAGCGCCAGCTGCACCTGAATCGCAGCCTGGCCGACCAGTACTGGATCTGGCTGTCCGGCCTGTTCACCGGCAAGCTTGGCGTCTCTCTGGCCAACGGCCAGCCCGTATGGGCACTGGTCAAGCCGCGTCTGATCAACTCGGCCGTGCTCGTGTTCGTGACGGGACTGATAGGCGCGATCTTGGGGGTAGCTCTCGGGGCGGCTGCTGCCTTGCGCAAGGACGGCTTGTTCGACCACGTCGCGTCGGTTAGTGCCCTCACGGTCACCTCGCTGCCGGAATTCGTTGTGGCGATCGCGCTCATCATCCTGGTGTCGACGGTGGTTTTCCACTGGCTGCCGGCGGTCTCGTTGCTGGCGCCTGGTACCTACGCATGGAGCGAGCCGAGACTGCTCATCCTTCCGGTGGCGACGCTGGTGATTGTCATCGTCCCTTACATCTTCCGCATGATGCGCGCCTCGATGATCGAGGCGCTCGAGTCGGACTACGTGGAGATGGCCCGGCTCAAAGGAGTGCCAGATTGGCGCATCGTGCTCGTGCACGCGCTGCCGAATGCACTCGCTCCGACGATCCAGGTGATAGGCCTCAACTTCCTCTACCTGGCCGGCGGCGTTGTCGTCGTCGAGTACGTCTTCAATTACCCCGGGATCGGACAAGGGCTCGTGTTCGCAGTGGATAACAGGGACATTCCGGTGGTCCAGTTCATCGTTGTCGTGCTCGCCGCCTTCTATGTGCTGATGAATATCCTCACCGACGTCATCGCGCTGCTCGCCACGCCGCGGCGCCGGATCGCGAGGTAAGTCATGGCCGTCGCAGCCCCGAGCGTTGCGGGAACTTCGCCGCGTGGTACGAGCCGGATGGTTCGCCATCCTTGGCTTTCCACCGCCTGGAGGGCGGCGCGCACGCTGCGCGGCGTGGTCGGGCTCAGCCTGTCTGGCTCGATCGTCCTGATCGCCATCATCGGCCCGTTCGTCACTCCTGACCCGCCCGATGCCCTGCTCACGCTGACTTTCGCCAAGCCGTCCAGCCATTTCCCGCTCGGCAGTGATTTCCTCGGCCGTGACGTGCTCTCGCGAGTGCTTGACGGCGGATGGGTACTGCTGGTGATGGCGGCACTGGCGACCGCGCTCGGCATCATCGCTGGCGCCGCCGCCGGCATCTCGGCGGCCTACCTACGCGGCCGATCCGATGCGCTCATCATGCGCACAGTCGACGTGATACTGGCGTTTCCGCAGCTAGTCTTCGCGCTCCTGCTCCTTAGCGTGCTCGGCCCGCAGCTCTGGCTGATCGTGCTGGCGGTCGGTCTGTCACATGCGCCGCAAGTTGCCCGGGTAATCAGGTCGGCGACCCTGAACATCTCTGAGCGTGACTACGTCAAGGTGGCCGAGCTTCAGGGGATGCGGCCACGAAGGATCATGACCAGCGAGATCCTGCCCAATCTCGTCAGCCCGCTGACGGTGGAAACGGGGCTCCGGCTCACCTACTCGATCGTTATCATGGCCGGCCTGTCATTCCTGGGCTTCGGCCAGCAGCCTCCGGCCGCCAACTGGGGACTGATGATCAACGAAAACCGGACAGGCCTACCGCTCAACCCGTGGGCAGTAATAGTCCCGGCCGCCCTGATCGCGCTGCTGACGATCGGAACCAACACGTTCACGGACGCGTTCGCCAGGGTGGCGATCGGAATTGACCGGCCGCCCGAGGAATCGGCGCTGATCGACGAGCTCACGCTGAGAGAATCCAGATGACGGGCGAAATCCGGCTGCACGTCTCCGATCTAACGATCAGGATCGGCCCGCCCGGCCCTGACGTTGTCAGCGAAATCTCGTTCGCCGTGGCCGCCGGAGAGGTGCTGGGCCTGGTCGGCGAGTCAGGTTCGGGCAAGACGACTGTGGCGCTCGCCTTGCTGGGGCACGCCCGCCGCGGACTGCACATTGCTTCGGGCGAGGTGCGGCTTGATGGTGTCAATCTGCTGGCGCTCCCGAAGGGCGACCTTCGCGAGGTGCGTGGCGCTCGGGTCGCCTACGTTCCGCAGGATCCGTCGGCCGCGCTTAACCCGACCTTGCGCGTCGGCGCCCAGGTCGCCGAGGCGCTGAGAGTGCATCCGGGCGTTGTCGAAGATCCGGCGGCTCGCGCGGTTGAGGTGCTGCGCGAGGCTCGCCTCGATGCGACACCAGACACGCTCCGCCGGTATCCCCATCAGCTGTCGGGTGGTCAGCAGCAGCGGGTGGCGCTGGCGATGGCGTTCTGCTGCCGACCGCGGCTGATCGTGCTCGACGAGCCCACAACCGGCCTGGACGTTTCGACCCAGCGCCATGTCCTGGACACTGTCCGCAGCCTGTGCGGCTCCTACGGCGTCGCGGCCGTGTACGTCAGCCACGATCTGGCTGTCGTGGGCGGCCTGGTTGGTGAGGTAGCCGTCATGTATGCGGGCCGGATCGTGGAGCGGGGCCCGACCGCGAAGGTTTTCGCCGACCCGATCCACCCATACACTCGCCGCCTGCTTGCAGCGGTTCCGTCGCCCGACCGCGCTGAGGAACTGACCGGGATCGAGGGCCAGCCGCCTCGGCCGGGTCGGAGAGGCGCCGGATGCTCGTTCGCGCCGCGCTGCGACTTCGTGATCGATGAGTGCCGCGTAGCGCCACCCGCGCCGGTGGCCATCGACAGCCGCGCGGTGCGCTGCATTCGCGCGGAAGAAATCCGCGGTCCCTCGGCGTCGCGGCCGGCCTCGGCACCGCGCAAGTCGTCAGCTGACCGGGCGGCCGCGCTGTCGCTGCGTTCGGTGTCGGCGCGCTATGGTCGCCGACTTGTTCTGTCAGGCGTCGATCTGGATGTCCCTCGGGAGTCATGCGTTGCCCTCGTGGGAGAGTCCGGCTCCGGCAAGACCACGCTCGCCCGTTGCATCGCCGGCCTGCACACGAGCTGGAGCGGCCAGATAATGTTCGACGGCACGCGGCTTGAGCCCGGGCTCCGCGGCAGAACGAAGGACACCTTGCGCCGGGTTCAGTACATCTTCCAGAATCCCTACGCCTCGCTCAATCCGCGAAAGACCATCGGGCAGATCGTCGCGCAGCCGCTCGAGCCACTGCTCGGGCTCCCGTTCAGACATCGGGCCGAGCGAGCGGCAAGCGCGCTGGCTGATGTATCCCTATCCGCCGATTTCCTTGACCGGTACCCCGATCAGCTCTCCGGCGGCGAGCGTCAGCGAGTGGCGATAGCCCGGGCCCTGGTGGTGGAGCCCGACCTGCTGATCTGCGACGAGGTGACGTCGGCCCTGGACGTCTCAGTTCAGGCGGTCATCGTCGAGCAACTCCGGAGGCTCCAGCGAGAACGGCAGCTTGCGATGATCTTCATCACCCACAACCTCGCCCTCGTCAGGTCGATAGCGCAGACCGCGGTCGTGCTCTGCGATGGAGCTGTCGTCGAGTCCGGCCCCGTGGATCAGGTACTTGAGCATCCCGCGAACCCCTACACGGTCGCGCTCATCAAGGACGCGCCCGTGCTGTCAGGGCGGGAATGACTCCGTCCAGAATTCGGCGATGTCGATCCGGCGCATGAAAACCACGTCGGGCTGCGCGACGGCGTGCTGTATGAACTCGCGCAGCCCGGCCGCCCGAGCGGGCTGGCCGCTCCAGCGCGAGTGCACGCCCACTGACATCATCCGGCCTCCGAGCCCGCTTCTGGCCTCGTCGAGCAGGTAATCCAGCCCGAGCCGCAGGGTCTCGCCGAAATGCCTTGGCGAGGCGTAGGTGGGCGGGATCAGGTACCGGACATCATTGAGCACCTTCGTGTACGGCACGACGAGGAATGGACGGCCTCGCACGGTGACCCAGTAAGGAAGCTCATCGTTGTTGGCGTCGGAGTCGTACAGGAAGTCGCCAGTCTCCACGAGTAGCTCCCGTGTGTGCACCGTCGGGAACGACCGCACCATCCAGCCCCTGACCCGCTGCCCGGTGGTCCGCTGCAGCGACTCGACGGCGAGAGCGATCTCGGCCCGTTCCTGCTCCCTCGTCATCGACGCGCCCGGGCCGATGTCCGGCCCGTACCAGTGGTATCCGTGTCCGAGCACGTCGTGGTCACGCGCGCGTAGCCAGTCGCACAACGGCGGGTTGCGCTCCAGCGCCAGCGCGCATGCGTTGAACGTTGCGGCGATCTGGTAGCGGTCGATCAGGCGGCAAAGCCGCCAGATCCCGACCCGGCTGCCGTACTCCATATGGGTCTCGGTGCCGAGGTCGCGTATCTCAGGTCCGTACTGGAACGAGTACTCACCCCAGGTGTCATTGATTCCGTCATCGCTGAGTGAGTATTCGCCCCCTTCTTCGTAGTTGACCACCAAGTTGATCGCTACCAGCGCGCCGCCCGGCCAGCGAACCAGCGGCGGGTTCGGGCCATAGCCGACAAAGTCACGTTCCGGTCCAGCGGTCATTGCGCTGTCTGCCTCGGTCATGTGGGAATTATGCTTCGGCCATGGGCGTCGCGTTCGTGGCACACTGCCTGTTGAATCAGAACTCCAAGGTCGGTGACGGCGCGCATTGCGCCGGGGTCTATTCGCCGATAGTCGACGCGCTGCGCCAGAAGGGCTGGCGGATCGAGCAGATGCCGTGCCCCGAGCTCGCGTTCTCAGGTTTGAACAGGTTCTGGGGCGTGCGCGAGCAGTACGACACGGCCGCGTACCGGCGGCACTGCGCGCGGCTCGCTGCGGCGGTGGCGGAGGCGATTGGCGTCCGGACTGGCCAGGGCGAGGAGATCGTGCTGATAGGCGTTGAGGGCAGCCCGTCGATGGGCGTGACAATCACAAGCTCTGACCCGACGCGCGGCGGACGGCCCGAATGGCCCGAGGGGACCTTGGAGCATGTTAACGGCGAAGGCATCTACATCGAGGAACTCAGGAAGGCGCTGGAAAGCCGTGGCCTCCGGTTCCCCCGTGTGGCCGGCGAGACGCATGCGACTGAAGGACACGATGAGAACGCCGAGCGCGCCGCGCTCGAAGCGACTCTGGACCGCCAGTCATGAAGCGAGACAAGCGCTCGTTCCGGGTCGCGATGATGGCCGACCGGTACGTGAACGCGGCCCCTGGCGGCGTCGACGGCGTGGCGGCCGCGGAGGAAGCCGGCTGGGGCGTCTTGCAGCTACCACCCGATGACTATCCGGCCGACCTAGTAAAGCTACTGCTGTTCGAGGTAGCAGAGCAGGCCGAGGAGTTCTCCCGGCGCGGTTACGACCTCGTGCTCGTCGGCCGCCATGACGGCCTCGCCGAAGCGCTGGCCGGGGTCGGCCTTCCGCTTCCCGACAGCTCGATGCCGCTGACGACTGCTGAACTCGTCGATTTTTTCGGCGCTCGTCCGATTCCCAGAGCCATGGCTGAGCTAGGAGAGCTGGCCGGGGATTAGGTCCAAGCCGGTAGTGTCGGTGTCCACTCGCCAGAACGACCCGGTTCGCTCCGACGCCTCGATATCGGGCGAGCGGGTCGCGGTCACGTAGAGACCAGAGCCGTCAAAGTAGCAGTTGGTGGCGTGCTCGCCGAGGTGGATCTCCTCGAGCACCTCTCCGTTCGGTGAGATCACCGTGACTCCACCGGAAATAGTGGTTGCCACGAACAGCCGTCCGTCGGCGGCGAACGCCATACCGTCGGGCACGTGCTCGTCGGAAAGCTGGCAGAACGTGACCGGCTCGCCTGCGTCGAGCACGCATACCCGGTGGGCCATCGATTCAGTCCAGTAGAGACGCTGTTGGCGGTCGAACGCAATCCCGTTCGGATAGACGTTCGGCCGCTCGAGCAGCATCTCGCCGACGCCGTCGGGCGCGACAGCGAACAGCCTGCCAGGGACGCGGACGTCGAACCGGAAGTCCTGTTCGGAACCTGACTCGGTGAAGTACAGACGGCCGTCCGGACCGAACGCGAGGTCGTTCGGGCCGTAAAGCTTGTAGCCAGCTACTTCGGTGAACAGCAACTCGACCTTGCCGTCCGGCCGAACTCGCTGGATACCAGAAATGGCGCTGGTGTCTCCGCTGCCAGGAACGTTGCCGCCCTGCGTCACGTAGACCGCGCCGTCCGTGCCCACCACGGTTCCCCACGGCGACCCGCCGGTGTGCGCGAACGTGGACGTCTGGCCGTCGGCGTACTCAAGCAATTCGCCGATATTGCCATCGCACAGAACGACCCGCCCGTCAGGGAGCACTGCCGGACCCTCGGGGAAGCCCAGTCCTGAGGCAAGCAAAGTCGATTGCACGGCCGGTCCTTTGGTCAGACGAACGAGAAGTGCTCGAAGTCGAAGTCAGAGAGCGGCTGGCCGACCTTCGCGGCCGAGTAGCCGGTGATCTTGGTGCTGTACGCATCGAGCGCGTCGATGAAAGCCGGGACGATGTAGCCGCCCTCGTTAAAGTCGATCAGCTGCATCTCGTGCTTGATCTGCCTGCGGACCGCCGGATCGGCCGTGGCGTTCGCCTGGTGGTACAGGTCGACGTAATGCGGCTGGCTCCAGTGCGTCTCGTTAAACGGAGATGTCGGCAGCATCGACTGGGCGACTTGCGCCAGGTAGGGCGAGTAGTTGTAGAAGTCCTGCGAGAACGTCCAGTGCAGGTAGTTCGGCCCGAAGAAGGTCGCTGGGTCGACTGTCTTCAGGTTGATCGTCACGCCGGCCGCCTTGGCCTGCTGCTGGAGAACCGTAGCCATCGCGACGGTTCCGGTCGCGACCGCTGACGTGACTAGCTGGACCGCGAGATTCTCCTGCCCGGCCTTCTTCAGCAGGAACTTCGCCTGGCCGATGTCCTGGGAGCGGTGCAGCGCGGAGTCGAAGTCGGGGTCGTACGGGGAGAAAACGTCTGAGCCGACGGTGGCGTCGCCGTTCAGGGCTGAGTTGATCAGCTGCGGGCGGTCGACCAGTAGCCGCATGGCCTGCCGGACGTTGACGTCGCTGAACGGCGCCTGGTCGACCCGCATGGTGAACGGGGTGATGGCGCCGGTGCGCGATACGACTGTCTGGATTCCGCTGGTCGTCTTGAGCACGGCTATCTGCGGACCCTCGAGCGCCCCCGCGCCCTGGATCACGCCAGTCGTCAGCGCGTTCTGCAATGAGGCGCTGTCGCTGAAGTCAATGATCGTGATCGAGTTGACGTACGGCAGCCCAGACTTCCAGTAGTTCGGGTTCTTGACGAACACGCTGCGCTGGCCGGGCGTGAAGCTCTGGTACTTGAACGGCCCGGTGCCGTTCGGCTGCTTCGGGTTGAAGCCCCTCGGCACGATGTACAGGTAGTACCAGTACGCCAGCTGATCGACGAAGCTGCCGTACGGACTGGTCATCGGGACCAGGACGGTGTGCGGGTCGAGCGCCTTGAGGCCCTTCGCGTCGACAGGGCCGAGCGGCGTCGATCCGGTCAGTGTCTCGCTTAGGATGCGCCGGAGTGTGAAGATTACGTCGTCGGCTGTTAGTGGCTTGCCGTCGTGGAAAGTCACGCCGCGGCGAAGCTTAATCACCCATTCCGCCGTCGACCCGTGCGGGCTGATGTCCTCGGCTAAAACGAACTCGGTCTGCGCCGCGGTGTTGAGCTGGAGCAGTGGCTGGTACAGGCACTGAGCACGGGCGGTGTCCAGGTAGGTCAGTCCCTTATGCGGGTCGAGAGTATCGGCACCCGAGCCGCCGGTCAGCCCTACACTCAGCGCGCCGCCTGGCTTGGGCTTGCCGCTCCCCGTCGGCGGGCTGGTCTTGGCGGCGCCGGGGGAACTCGATCCGCCGCATGCCGCGAGCACCCCGCCCGTGCCAACGAGCGCGCCGGTCGTCGCCAGCCCGCGAAGGAAGTCGCGCCGGCCGAGAGAGCCCAGGCGATCCAGATCCGATGTTTCGTGACGAGGAATGTCGCTCATGGGATCGACCTCTCACTCGCGAGATTGAGGCTGACAATAATCTCGTACGCGGATTATGCAACAACAGTCCCTTGAGAGTTACTGAACCGCGACATACTCGGAGCGCCGCACCAGTCCCGTGACGTGCTCGCCGCGCAGATACCGTCGCACGTTCTCGGCGGCTACTCGGGCCCCGGTCAGCATCGTCCCCGGTACGATGCTCGAATTGTGCGGCGCGCCGAGCAGGTTCGGCAG
>Ga0126373_10002557_pt1 | contig 13414 bp, 22 predicted proteins | sample PanSoiMetPlot_11_FD_92545 | JGI IMG/M metagenome (GOLD analysis project Ga0126373, IMG submission 92545) | Tropical forest soil microbial communities from Panama - MetaG Plot_11 | ecosystem: Environmental > Terrestrial > Soil > Tropical forest > Bulk soil | place: Panama | collected 2016-02-17
GAAACATTCCCCGTATCTCAGCCAGGCTTTCCTTAATAGGCGTGAGATCTTCCTTAGTTGCAGCATGGGACTGTCTCTGTTCTATCTCCCTAATTCTTTCTTTCAGGCTGCCATACTTGACACTCACAATACTTGCAGCGGTTATGACAGATAGCAGGAGACCCCCGCCGCTGATAATAAGAGATATATTAGTGCTTATCATCCTGACTCAGCTAGTGTAAGCATACATACCGCCATTGAATGCAGTCAGCGCATTCATTACGGTGCCGACAGCAGGAGGGGTAGTCAGCCCGGTATTAGACGTTCCGTTAAGTACCGGAGCAATTGCACTGACTCCTGCGAGAATAGTATTCGCCCCTGCGAAACTAGATGTAGTAGTGGCTACCTCATAAACACAGACATAATACCGGCCAGTGTAAACAGTAGTGAATGGTGCAAGCATTGGCAGGGTAAGCGGTGTATTCCCGGGAGAAAACGCAGTGAATGTTTGATCAGCAGATACAGCCTTAACTGTGCGGGTATTATCTAGCAGGCAGTATGCGCCATGAGTTCCGACGGTTTCCGCAGTATTCCCGATCACGAATGTAATATTACTAACCAGTGTGCCAGAGGGCAGGGCAATTGCGAAACAATACAATGTGCCAGAAGTAACAGCACCGCTATCGCTGTAAGCCTGCCTGTACGGGATAGTTTCTCCTGTTGCCCCGGTAGGCGCAACCTGGAGTGACAAGCCTGCTCCTGTAGCAGTAATGCTACTGCCACTAAGACTAATGCTCATCTACTACCTCTCCTGTTAGTGATGACACTAACCCGAGAGTTACCCGCCACGGTGGCAGCAGCCCATAGAGCCCCGGTTCCGCTAACATTCAATGTCTGTCCTGCTGTCAGGGGAATACCATCAGGAAAAGGAAGTGCAGCAACTGAGTTAGCTGGTGCAAGAGCCTGCGACTTACTGTGACAAATAACAATAGTATTATCAAGGCTCTGGATAGCAGCATCTTTCCTCAGAGGATCAACTTCCAGCACATCCAATACATGCTGCTGTCCTTCCCCCGCAACCTGTCCAACCTCAGGCAAGACTAGTATAAACGTATGACACACGAAATGCTCAGGCTCAACCTCCTCAGTCTTAATCTCCCCCCTGATATCTTCAGCATTAACAACGTGAACCTTAACAGTCTGCCCATCGTCTACGTAATCCATCACAGTACCTCAGTCAGTCTGGCATCCTGGTACAGATGATCATAAACCGGAGGACTGGTAACAGGCTTATAGACAGGCTTCTCTTTCACCTGAGGCAAGTTGCAGCACTTCCAGACTACCCATACAGCAGCAGCACCAACCACCCATGGAACATATTTCTTCATCCCTTAGTCACCTTAATACTAGATCCTGCCTGTCTTGCAGTCTTCTTAGTTGCGTGAGCAACCCCGCCTGTAGTACTATGGGCAATCTTCAAAGCTTTCCCCACAGGAGTCTTAACACCAACCCCTGTCAAATGTGCCAGACCAACCCCGATAAGTGCAACCCCGATAACAACTTCTGCAACCCTAACCCAGGTTTCCCTTTGCCCAAGCGTGGCAAAAAACTTGCCAATATCCTTGAGTCCTGGCAAAACATTAGGCCCTTGCTGCAACGTAGGACTAGCCTGTGTATTAGCAGCATCACTAGCATTCTGTGCAGCCTGCGCATTAGGAAACTCCTGCAATCCTTGTTTCCTGGCATTAGCAGCAGCTTGCCCGCACAGATGCGCAGGAGTAGCAATATCAGGTGAGAAATTAAACTCCAGAGCGTGAGCTATCTGTGCCGTAAGCCCAGGCGGTACCATAAACCACCCGCAATTTTGTCCTACCGCCATGCTAGTAACCTCCCAATGGCACGTTAACAGGTTCTCCATAGTTAGCCTTAATATAAGCTAGCCCCCATGCTATCTGTGCTGTACTGCTGGAGATTCCTCCACACTCTGGCGGGTTGCCAAGGTTGCCAGCCGGATACGGACAGCTATTACCATAGGGAACCCTGCTAGACGGTACCCCATGTCCGCAAGCCTGAGGAATTCCATAAGCATGAGCACCACCGCCACAAGGAGCCTGCGTATTCCACACTGTGTTACTCCAGCTAGACTCACTGTTCCACAATGTTACCAGAGCATCCCAGTTAGCTCCTGATCCCCAGCCGTAACCACTAGCCAGGATTTTGCCGATAGCCTGGTTTTTGTCCGCTGACAGCCCGCTAGGGCTAAGCGGGTTAAGAGGATTACCTCCCAATGCCCCAAGAGCCTGCTTCTGCGCCGCAGTAAGATCCTGAATACTATTAACATCAGCAGATGGGGCAGGAGGCGGCTTAGGACCAGGCTTAGGCTTCTTACCTGATACAATATCCTGAATCGTTGTTGTAATCTTCTGATTCTGAATACCGGACCAGGCAAGAACAACCCCCATACCAACAGCACCAAGAGCAATCCCGTTAACCTGACCCTTAGACGCCATAATTTTACACCTGACTGGAGCGCTTGCTGAGAGTTCAATCTTAGGAGACTGCTCGCAGTCCGCCAGTGACCTGCTGATCGGAAACCAGCTTACCAGTGTCAGGAGCAGTGACATTAGCGTGACGAGCGTGAACATCAAGCGCAATGAGTACGATACCACCGAGGATGAAAACATTAACATCCTTAGTTAGAAGCGTCACAGCAGAGAGCACGGCTGCGCTAGTATAAACTGCCTTCTTCCTTCCTGACTCAATATTGATGTCATATGGCCGGGTAGCATGCATGGTAGCAGCATCCGGCAGCGAACGATCAAAAATCGTGTAAACCAGGACCCCGGTAGCGATACCCATAGCCACGCTGCCCTGAGGCTTCAAAATTGACTCAAACTTCATTACAATACCCCCGAAACCATTGCTGCGGTAGCACCGCCTACAGCGCCACCCTCAACCGGACCTAGCAAAGCATTATGCTGTTCTGTTGGCAGGCCAGGATTCTGCAATCCAGACTGCTTAGCATGCAAGTACTCAAATTCTGTTATAACCGCTGCCAGGATGCCCCCGGCAATAATCGCATTCCTGTGCTGCTTATCAATAACCGCTGCAATCGTTACCATCAAAACAGCCTCAGCCTGTCCTACATGAACCCATTTCATAAGTGTGGGTGCCCTGGTAAGTGCATTAAGCTCTGCCGTCTGCGGTGATGACACATCCTTGGCAATAATCTCATACACGATCCCGGCTGAAACTAGGAACGCGATTCCATTACTACCGCTCAATGAGAATGGCATCAGGCTGTCACCATAGGCGCACCAGGAAACACCGTAGGTGCTCTCCCGTTAACAGACCTCAGCAATCTGATTCCCAGGACAACCGAGCTTCCCTTAGTTGCCTCACTCCCCCCGCCAGGCACCTGCCAGGCTACAACATACTCATGTCTGGGATCACGCACAGGCACCGTATGAGACTTAAACCCCGCTGCCCTGATCTCTTCCAGTGCAGGCGTAGCACGCATGCCTACAACCCTAGGCACCTTAACCTTACCAGGATGTGGAGCAGGATGAGTACCTGTAGGCTGGCCGATTACATTAAGCGGCGGGTAACCTTGCGGTGGTTGTCCGAGCAAACCTATAGCCTCCTGAAACAAGTTTTTCTGATCAGCAGTCACAGAATGACCTTCAAGAGCATATCCTATAGCCTGCTTAACAGTGTCCGTATTTCCGAGCAAAAGCAAAGCTTCCTGAGCCCACTGGGCATTAGTTGTGACACTAGTCCTGCCTGTAGTACCTCCTGTACTTCCCACGGGACACAATCCTGTGGCAGGATCAATAGCAGTACAAGTATTTCCCTGTGCATCAGTCACAAATGAGCCATAACCAGCACCAGGATAACCAGGCTGAAAACCAGGATACCCGATGCCAGTAGCACCAAGCCCGGCAGACTGCTGCTGAAGATACTGTGTATCCTCAGGTGAGCCAGGACAATATCCAGACTGAGGATTAAGTGCACCACACACATTCCCGGCAGGGTCCGTAACCTGACCTGTATCCCCACTAGCGGCGGCAAGAGCCTGCTTAGCCTTCTTACTCCTGTAATATGCAATGCCAACGATTCCCAGGATAACCGCCCCGCCAATATAAGCAGTCTTCTTCTTAACCTCCCCGACCAGAGGAAGTTTAATCATACCACCCTCAGGCATATTTACTCCCTACCAGTCAGTAAAAACATCAGCATAACTCTGCTGAGGTACAATTGTAACTTCAGGGGCCTGCACATATTCTGTAGGATAACTGATCCTGCCTTCCCACGGAACTTGTCCACCCTGGTTAGCACCCATCTCAAAATAAGGCGAATCAGGTCCGGCAAACTGAGCTTGCTGGATAGGATGCCTCCCGGGAAATGGTACATTCTGCTCCCCATGGGTGTTAGTGTAATCAAAATGCATGCTGTCATGCTGCACATTCCTGATAGAATGCCCTGTGTTAAACTCATGCATGCTGTTGTTAACACCATAACCCTGGTCAACGTCAGCGTTAGATCCCCCGGCACCAGACGAGTTACCCTTACCGGCAGCAGTACCAGCAAAAAGCATCCTCATCTGCCCGGTAATCTTCTGAAGCACACTCTGGTTAGGCGCATCATACCTGTCAGCAGTCCAGTTAACAGCCTGTTCCCGGCCACTAGGAGACTGACGCACATTCTTCTCAACACCGCCAAGGGCAGGCTGATGCAAAGCCATCATCTGATCGCCCACAAGCTCATAAGCATCAGGATTACCCCAGTCAGGCTGCGCGATCCCGCGCGGATACGGAGCAGTGTGCGACGTAGGCGTGTGATCTAGCGAGTCACCAGACTCCAGATAATCAGTCCCCTCATATTCACTCGTGAATCCGGCATCATATACAGCCACGTTCTCAAACGGGGATTCTGTAGGAATTGTCCCAGAATACCCGATAGCCTGCGAGCCGTATTGCCCGTGTTCTGAGTTAGGCGTGTTAGCCTTAGCCTCCAGAACACCCTCATCCATGTAATCAGTAACATCCTGAGGATCAGGATACATGCCCTGAAGGCCACCTAGTGGTCTTCCTTGATATGTGGCAGTAGCCATATTTATACCGCTCCAGTAATAGCAGTGTGCTCACTGCCCTTAACCAGTCCGGTAACCGCACCAATAACAGGCACAGTCTGACGGTTTGGGAGCACCAGGGCAGTAATAACCCCAATAAGGATCAGACCCCCGGCAAACTTCTGTGCAGTACTCAATTTTCCCCCTTTAAAACCCTGGCTTATAGCCAAGGATGTTCATAAGATTCTCAGCCGGTGCAGGCGCATTACCGAACCGTGCAAACAGCACTGTTATAAGAGCTATATAGCCTAGTCCTTTTGCAAAGGGGGGAGAGATCTGCTCGATTCCGCCTAGTGCCAGAGCGAACACTGCCGTAGCAGGGATGATACGCCAGTTAAAATCCTTCCATGGCGTACCATGCCCCGCCAGCGGTGCGAACAGCAACTCATTGGCAGCGGTAATACCGCCAACCATGAGCGCTATCCCAGTGCTCTCAGCCATTGACTCAGACGGAAGGGAGCTTGTTGAGAAGCGGCAGCCGCCTCACCTGGGGGGCAAATACAACCCCTGCCAGGAAAACGAGGCCCATCCAAACATAATGCTTATTCTGCATCTTTACTCTCCTACCTGGTACTTGTCAATGATCCTGACACCCTCATAATGCGACTGCGCAGCCTGATCCTCAGGCAAGGTCACCACTCGTCCGTCAGCAAGATGAGTATAAAACTCAGCAGCCTTTTCCATTGCCTGCACTACAGGATTAGCCTGTGCAGCTTCTTCCGCATGTGCAACAGCGGGAATCTTAGACTCCACAACGTGATTAACAAGCTCAGCAATCTGAGCGAGTTCCTCTGCATCAAACGCCATTTTCTTACTCCTTACCGGCTACGCAGCCGAGACGCGTCATTCCCGGGCGGAACAACATAATTAGTGAGCACATGCACGTTGGTAGCAAGCGCAAACGAGCCTGAAAGCTGAAGCACATTACCAGCCTTGGTAATCAGATAACCGTTACGTGTCTCATTACCGACAATACCGTCAAACTCCTTATTGAACGGAAGAACAAAAGTGCCGTTTTCCAGTCCCATATTAGAATCTGATGTGCTGCCGAACAATCCGAACCATCGTGCCATGCGTGTAGCCCACATCTGTGCTGGCCTCTGGAGAAGCTGCACTTTGCCAAAGGCTACTGTTGCAGGATCAGGCCAGTCACCGCCACCGCCACCAACCGTGGCAAAGTTCCAGCCTGTAGCACGAGTGCCGTTAGCAGCATCATAAGCAACGTAAATAATCTCACGGATTGGGTATCCGATACCGTTAACCTGATTATACCGGCCTGATCCTGCCGGGCTGTTGTAAATCTCAGATGTCCAGTACTGGACAGTTCCCGCTGCTGGCGGAGCCTGTGAAAGCGGCCGCCCGTAAGAATCAGCCATCTCAGGCTCGGTATATCCGATCAGGTTGGCCCGCATACGCCATGTGATCGTGCCTGTTACGGTTCCTGTGTTTGCCGTGGAATCAATGTAGATTTCAAGCGTATAGGATGAGCTTGAAGACTTGTTCTCAATTTCCCCGAGCGTGTCCCGGAGGACAACCTCCAGCGGAATCCACAGGCTAAACTGCGCCTGCGTAGCATTAGCCTGGAATCCTGCTGCCGGGTTCCGAGGGTCAGGCTCACCTGCGTAATATCCGCCCCACTTGTTAGTGGCAAGCCACTCATAACCCGTAAGCGGGCCGAAAATTTCCCGGTTACCAACATCACGGAAGGTAACCTTCTGGATTCCTGAGAACGGCTGATCACCTGCAAATGATCCTGCTGTATATCCTGTAAGCTGGAAAAGACAGTCAATGTCTGCCAGCCATCCATTAGGACTAATCTTGAACGTGCCTAGTTTCTGTGCTGCGGCAGTAGACGCAAGCGTTACGTCAATATCAGGAGTATCAGTGTCATAAACTCCAACACGAAACTGCTGAGGCGGTGGTGCAGCCTTCTGGGCTGCTGCTTGCGGCTTCTGCATTGTGGCCTGTGCTGCCAATTTACTTTCTCCCTAGTCCCCTAGCTATTTTAACATTGTGTGAACGGTCTACCCGGGGGATCAGGGTGCGGTTGTTTTTCGGCCTGTCAGGATCAGTCAGCCTGTATCCTGCGTCATAAGCCTGCCGTGCTACCTTAAGAAAAATCTCAGCATCGCATACGCTCATCCCTTCATAACGGAGCTTAATGTAAACATAGAGGTCTGATTCGTTGGGGTGATGTCTCACCGCGTCAAAATGCGAATCGTAAAGAGTATTACCGCCAGTACCATCAGACATACGACAAGCAATGAAACGACCAGCGGAGTCCGCGCCCAGAGCGGCCCTATGAAGGTGTGTAGAATCAGATATTCGCTTAGCTGCATCAGAGTGTCCTTTCCCCTTGAACGGGCAGCCTGCCACGTGAGCAATGATAAGTGGTACACTCATCTGCATGCTCCTGTGCCTGTTTTCGGGCAATGCCCAGGCTGATCACAGTACCGGCACATGTATATGTCGTCTGCAACCTTAGTCATCAGCATGCCACAGTGGCAGGTTACCAAATCATTCAATCTTTATCCACTATACACATTCTGCCTCCAGTGCGCTGGAGGTAGAGAAACTGGAAAGAGCCAAGGCGTTGCGATATTGCGTCCACCTGGTGACTGGGAAAACCTCCAATTTCATCATAACGAATCCTGTTTCGCTTATCGGGATCGTTAGAAATGAAAATATGTTCACTGTTACCATACGCCCAGATGGATGCGCGTCCGCTATCAGTAGGCTTCTGGACAAAGTACCAGCCTCCCAGATCCATCGCACCAGCCATTGCAATATGAGTCGTCATCTCCCTGTCAAGCCCGAGAAGCTTAGACTTAACTACTGTATCATCACAGACCAGTATTCCCTTTTTCCCCTTGACTCCCTGTGCATACCTATCTCTAAGGAGTTTCCCGGTGACCAGGGCAGCCCTTTGTACGTCGTTATCCATATCCCCGAACTTTGGCCAGATGACATACCCGGCGGGCCTTCCTCCAAAGATTTCTCCCACCTTAGGTTCCACGGGCCAATCTTGAACGAGCCGGTACCCAAGACGTCTCATCTCCCGTTCAGTGACCGGATCACGAGGTTTGGACACAGCAATGAAAGCAGGGCACTCAGGGGTTGCAACGTATTCGAGCAACTGAAAACACAGGGTAGTTTTTCCTGCTCGCTGTGTTGGTCCTGCAAAGACAACATGCTGTCCTGGCTTATAGTGGAATCGCTCACTGGCAAACTCCTGCCGTGAGAAGACTTCAGGCTGCCAGACATCTTCAGCCCTTAGTACTGCCAATTGCCGCCTTCTTAAGTTCTTCAGCAAAAATCTGGGCATTACGACGAGTAGTATCATCTAGACGCTGCCGGATAGCTGAGCCCAGACGTTTATCAAGCTCATACTTACGAATCTCATAACCTACGAACATGCCATAGCCCAGAGTTACCCAGAAAATTAGAGGGGGGCCACTATGCGGAAGGAGTATCGCCATTAGGAAAACTCCTTTCCTGCTCATTCTTAAGCTCGGTCAGGGCTTGTTCTGCTGCACGCTGCTCTCTGATTGCCTCCAGCTCCATTTCTGCAAGCTCAGCCTTAGCCTTGGCTTCCAGAGCAGCAGGAGACATAATACCTTTAATACCAGCAACCTTATCAACAGAAATACGATCATGATTAACAGCTATCTGAGCAACCAGGGGAAGAGTTACAAAGATTATACCTGTATAGGGTCCTGCCTGGCCTAGAATATCTAGAACCTTGCCAACTGGCTCATTTGACTTTGCCAGAAGCATTGCTTCACGAGCAATCTTGGGGCCATGCAAGCCCAGAGCACCAGCATCAGCATACATGCCACGCATAAGTGCTACCATGGCAGCAGCAGAAAATACGCCTTCCACGCCTTCACGGCGATCCTTGTCACGGGGGGATTCTGAGGTAACCGCGGCAGCCGTCTGCTGATTCCTGGCAGCAGACGGCTGCCGCGGAGTGCCTGACTTTGAGGGAGATTTAGGAGTCTGTGTGATAGGCATTAACGATTCACCATCACAATGGTAAGCAGCAAAGCTATAACTGAGATTGTCAGGGCAACCAGGCTGAAAATTGTAGCATTCTTAGCTGGCTGACTGACTGTGTTAGCTATCTGCTGTCTTGTCTTTCCCAGGAACATGGCTTGTCCTTTCCTTCAGCGGGAGGGAAGGGGGAAAGGTAGCCCTTCCCTCCCGCACTCACCCTTACCGCCTCCCCCTGGAACGGTTCGGGGAGGTCTGATGATCATTCTACCAGGTCAGAAGGGGGTTAACAGTGTTAACTCCCTTCGAAGGCGGCCCAAGTTTATAACAATTTGGTAACGAAACCTGCGATCCCTTGTAGTTAACAGTGTTAACGGGTATATGGTCGTAAGCATCCTCTACTACGGAAGGTGGTCATACAATGACCGAGCTTGCCAAGCCAGACAACACAGAGAATGACGTGCTCGCAGAAGTAGACTGGAATAAGGTTTCCTGGGACACAGTAATTCAGGAGACAGGCGACCAGATTGTTTTTGACACGGTCGGAGATCAGTTCGTCGGGTTGTATACAGGCAAACGAGAAGTAACTCTGGATGATGGTCAGAAGTTCACGCTTCTTACCTTCATGGGGCCAGGCATGAAGCGTTACCAGACAAATGCAGGATGGAAGCTTGAAAATGGTTTCCTCGATGCAGAGATCAAGCGTGGCGACATCGTGCGCGTTACATATGTGCAGGATATTGACACTGGCCGTCCATCGCCAATGAAGGATTTTCGCGTAGAAGTTGCACGGCGCCCCGAGTGAAAATCATCTCACTTAATACGGCAGAGGCCAAGCCTGTTAAACGCAGGCTTGGCTCTCCGCCAAAACCTGAACTTAAGCGTATGCCATGCGGGTGTCTCGCCTTGCCTGTGGAGCTTATCCACAAACTTGGCGAGAACTTCAAGAGTTTTTACTGTGATCAGCATGGCGAGCAAAAGGTTACTAAGAAATGGCTGGAGGAACATAAGGGAATGTTTGAGATTAATCATGTTCCTAGTGAATTCGGATATCAAGTTATTCTTGATAACCCGACACTAACAGCAGGGAAAAATACTTTCAATTATATAGCAGAATGACATGGCCTCCCGGCGCAAAGGGTGGGAAGCCCTATCCCCCGGGTATCGCAAGAGACTAGAATCTAAAGGAATAACAAAGGCTCGGTATGACCGCGGGCACAAACTGGACATTGCCCGTGGTCATGCCGAGACACCTGAACATGGTATCAGGCAGGCCAGGAAACAACCTGTCAAGTACCGTAAATATCTTCAGAAACATGAAAAGCCCAGACCTGTCCCCCAGACAGTACGGCAGGAAGCAGAGGCACTTAATGCGGCTAAAGACGCAGCGTACTTCAACATCAAAGGGAGGCTTGGAGAATACCTGCAATACAATGACGATACAGTCATTGCTAACGTGTACGGAGGAACAACTAGTGAAAGCGGGCAAGTCCCTGGTATGTCTCTCGGGGAAGCTGGATGGTCTGCGAACGCTGATACAGAACAGCTCAGGTCAAGAGCAAGCCAGCAATACAAAGGTAACCCCTGGTGGTACCACTAATGATTGTGGATGTCATGAGCCTTTGGTGTTCGGACATCTGGTGTGTAAAGGTGAACCAAGTAATCATAATATGTTGATACATCATGCCTAGACTCAAAACAACAGCAGATATCTTGCAGCAAGAACGGAGAAAGGTTACAAGAAAGATAGCCAGAGAAGCAGGAAAGGAGGACCCTTACAAAAAGGAGCGTGTGACACGGTTTATTGGCGTAGATGGTGAAGGGATTACTATTGGCCGGGAACACAGATATGTTCTTCTAGGAGTCGGTAAGGAACAAATAATAAACGGAGGTGGCCTCCGTTTCGATACTATCTGTCAGTTCTTGTATGAGCAATATGAGAGGAATCCTGATGCAACATTCGTGGGCTTTTTCCTTGGATACGACTTCACTCAGTGGTTCAAAACACTCCCTTACGACAGAGGGAGAATTCTCCTCACAGAAAGCGGCAGACTATCTAGACAGCGTAGAAATAGTGACGGAAATCATACACCGTTCCCTGTTGGCTATGGAAAATGGGAGTTTGACATTCTGGGATTCAAGCGATTCCGGCTAAGGGAAAAGGGTAAGAAAGGATGGATGTATATTAATGACGCGGGTAGCTTTTTTCAGACATCATTTCTGGCAGCGATTGATCCTGAAAAATGGATTGATCCCGTTGTTAGTGAGGAAGAATATGCAACGATCAAGGCTGGCAAGGAAAAGCGGTCTAGTGCAAGACTTGATAGCGACATGCAGTTTTATAATGTACTGGAGAATGTTGTCCTGGGCAGACTCATGGCTCGACTGGATCAAGGCTTCAGAGAAGCAGGAATCAGACTCAGAAAAGACCAGTGGTTCGGACCAGGCCAGGCAGCACAAGCCTGGTTGGGTTTGCAAAAAGAAGTGCCATCTTCTAAGACATTGCAAGAGTCCCCTAGCATGCTACGCCACGTCCAAGACCTCGGAAGGATGACATACTATGGCGGATGGTTTGAAATTTTCGCTCACGGTCATATACCCGGCCAGTCCTGGGAATATGACATCAATTCAGCCTATCCTTACATCATTGCCGGACTCCCGTGTCTACTCCATGGAAGATGGAATCACGGAACAGGGTCTTACAATGGTAACGGTAGAATATCAGATGGACAAAGAAGAATCCGAATTGTCCGCGCTAGGCTTGTGGGATCTAATCCTTTCATCGGGGTTGCACTCCATAGACTACCGGACGGCCGAATTTCTAGACCACAACAGACTAGAGGATATTTCTGGCAACATGAGCTTGACGCTGCGATTCGGGCAAAGCTCATAGACACAATCGACTATGAGGAATGGTGGGAGTATGAGCCTTGTAACTGTCGGCCTCCTGTGCGTGGCATTTCTGGGCTTTACAATGGACGCCTGGAAGCAGGCAAAAACACATCCACAGGGAAAGCACTCAAGCTCGTTTATAACAGCATGTACGGCAAGTTTGCTCAGTCTGTTGGGAATCCTAAGTATGGTAATAGTATCTATGCTTCACTGACTACGGCAGGATGCCGGACAATAATACTTGATGCAATAGCTAGTCATCCAATGGGAGCTAGTGGAGTTGTCATGGTTGCTACTGATGGAGTTTATTTTCTTGAGAAGCATCCTAAATTGACAGTGAGTGAGAAACTGGGAGAATGGACGGAGACAATACATGACAACCTCACGCTATTCAAGCCTGGTGTCTACTGGGACGATAAGGCACGAGAAAGAATCGCAAGAGGCAACAATCCTGTCTTCAAAGCTAGAGGTATATCTGCTAAGGTTTTTGGATCAGAACTCAGCAACATTGACCGCCACTTTTCAACATGGCAAGGACAGAGACAGGGTTATCCGCTGGAACGTGACCCTGACGGTTCCAGAGAAGGATGGTTTCCGAGTGTAAAGTTTACAACGGAATTTAGTATGGTTAGTTGTTTGCAAGCTCTAGAATGGGGAAAATGGGAGCTTGCGGGAACGTTGGGACATAGGGAAAGAAAGGGTGATTGCGAGGGATGCAATGGAGCACATCTAGTGCAGGACAGTGACCCTATTGAAAAGAGACACAGTGGGTGGTATGATGAGGAATATGGAATCTTCAGGAGCAGGCCATATGAGACGGTTGGGATTGAGGACTCTACACCATATGACCGGAGGTTCGGAATGCCTGATGACCCTGATGTGTACGGGTATAACCCTGAGGGATATGTGTTGGATGCATGGAAAGGACTACTGAGATGAAATTCAGAAGAACTACAAGCAGAGGGATGCCACCTCTATACATACAAGAATCGGAAGACAAAATGAAGGAAAGGATTGAGCATGATCAAGGCTGGCCTCATCTTGCTAGCAACGGTAACTGTATCTGCTTCTGCAAAAAATGTATGGGGATGAGTGGTTGCATTTGCAAGCAGTGTGCAGGAATTGGGCATGTCAACTGCCCCAGAGCAAGCTTGACTGATGAGATACTACATGATAAGGTGGAAGCATGAACACAGAATCACTTTCACTTCTGCTCAGGTCAGGAAAATTCCGGTCTGCGACAAGTCATGATCTTAAGTGGCAGGCCAGTGTTGACCGTGCCATACAGACAGCCAAGCAGATCGGAAAAGCTGACGTGACAGATGGTATTACAATCTTTTACGATTACATATCACAGGAATGGGAGGTACACTTTACATGAAAGAAGGTAGCTTCACAAGCAAATACAAGCGTGGTGAA
>Ga0126373_10002558_pt1 | contig 13412 bp, 12 predicted proteins | sample PanSoiMetPlot_11_FD_92545 | JGI IMG/M metagenome (GOLD analysis project Ga0126373, IMG submission 92545) | Tropical forest soil microbial communities from Panama - MetaG Plot_11 | ecosystem: Environmental > Terrestrial > Soil > Tropical forest > Bulk soil | place: Panama | collected 2016-02-17
GCTGCATCGTCACGCGCTGACTACCTTGCGCGGGTGAAGCACGCAATAGGAAAAAGACACAACAGCATATTGTTCCTACACAACAGTGAAAGTTTTGCGCTGAACTTGAAGTGGGGCACAGGGTGGCTGCAGTTCACGTTGAAACGGAGGGATGAGATGGGGCCGATAGGGGCGATTCTGTATCGCGAGGGGAAGATCCGCGCGACGAACAGCGCGTTCGTTTTCTGGGATTTGATGTACCCACTTTTGTATTTGCTGGTGTTTGGCGTGGGCGTGAACGCGGCGCTGGGCTCGCCCCCACTGGGAGCGGGCGTGAATTACGATTCTTTTTTTCTGGCGGGCGTGCTGGGAATGGCAAGCTTCGGCATCGCGGCGAACAGCTCGTGGTCGTTTTTTCTCGACCGCGACAACGGGATTTTCTACGAGATGCTGACGTATCCGATGCGGCGCTCGGAATATTTGCTCGGGAAAGTGCTGTTCAACGTGTGCATCGGAATCGTGCAGGCGGCGATCGCGATTGCCATTGGATGCGTGCTGCTGAAAATTCATTTGCAGTGGAGGCTGTTGCCGCTGCTCGCGGTGATCGTGATCGGCGGCACGGCGGGATGGTTTTTCTTCTATTCGATTTTCGCGCTAAAGATTCGCAGAAACGATTTGTTCAACAGCGTGACGTCGGTTTTTTATTTTGTGTTTCTGTTCGCCAGCTCGATGTTCTATCCGTTGGATCCGCTGCCGAAATGGTTTCGCGTGACGGCGCTGGCGAATCCGATCACCTGGGAAGTGGACCTGTTCCGCTACAGCTCGATTGGACTCGGCGTGCCAAAGCAGCTCGCGTGGGAAGCAATTGGATTCGCGATTTTCGCGCTGGTGAGTTTTGCGTACGCGGTGAGGAGTTTGCGCGAACAGGGATAAGTCACACCGCGGGCGACGCGAATAGCGTCGGGCAAGCGCCAGTTGTAATTTCGAAGCCTCAGAATTAGAGTATGCCCGCTTTCGTTGCGCGCGGCTTCCTTGGATGTCGCTGTTAGGAGGGCAGTGTGGATTCTCTTACTCTGCCAATTGATAGCCCAACTGTGGAATCACCGATGCACCGGGCCATCTGCGGTTTCTGGCGACGCATCGGAGCGCTATTGATCGACTGGATCATTCTCGGCGTTCCGTTAGAAGTTTTCGGCTGGTCCTACTTCGACAAACTGTCTCGAATTGGAGATTGGGCTGCGGCGGTGGGCATCGTCGTGGCGGTGCTTTATTTCGGCGTTCTGGGCAGTTCGATTGGAAACGGTCAGACGATTGGAATGCGAGTTTGCGGCATCAAGGTAGTAGACGCGAACGGATGGCCGATCAACCTTGTGCGATCTTTGCTTCGCTATGCGGTTCTCTGGATTCCACTCGCCCTCAACGGCGCGGCGATGCCGAGCGTACCATCCGCGATCATTGACGTCGCGCTGTTCTTGATCGTCTATCTTTACATTTTCAATCGCCGCACTCGGCAAAGTCTGCATGACCTTGCTACAGGATCGTTCGTAATCAAAGCGCCGACTGCAGGCAGGCCCATTCATCAGCGGATTTGGAAGGCACAATGGGCGATTGCATCTGCGTGCGTTGTCGCTGGTATTGTTGCCGCTCTTATTCTTGTTCCAATGCTCAAGCAGGTAGGCCCATTTCCGGAGTTGCTCGCAATCCAGCAGCAGGTCGCGGCATCGGGAAATGTGCACCAAGTCGGCGTGCAATCAGCCGTGAACTGGTCGAATGGGCAGACATCGCACTACCTTGTCGTGACAGCGATCTGGAAAGGCAGGCCAGCGGATTATCAGAAGGCGGCGGCAGATTTAGCGGCCGTCGTTCTACGTACCGATCCGGCCGCGATGCAGCGAGATATCTTGCAGATCACCATCCGGTCGCAATTCAATCTGGGGCTGGCTACAGGAAACTTATCGCGCTCATTTAGCCATCGGCCGCGTGAGTGGCAACAACTCGGCTCACCAACACAAACTCCGGAAGCTCTAAACATCGCGCCTCTGGTAAAGAGAAACAGAGGATAGCGTTCTGGCGGACGGTGCGCTGACTACTTTGCGCGGATGAAGCGCGCAATAGGAAGAAAAGCAAGAGAGCATTTGTCTTTTTCAGACGTTGGCGACCACGGACCAAATCGCAGAGTGGAAACATGCGTATCAAGTACTCGACGCTCCGCTTTATAGTTCCGCGCTAGCGATTAAGCAATGCTACAGAAAATTGGTGAAGCGCTGGCATCCAGATCGTTATGCGAGCGGGACGCAAGAATATGCCGAGGCGACACAGATGACCCGAACGATCAACGAGGCGTACTCGGCTATCAAAGATGCGCCGCTGCGGTATTACATCGATGCGTTTCCAACCTCGTACGTCGAAAAACGGCAGGCTGCCGGTGCACCTCCGGTTGGCCGGTCTAGTACCGACGACGTTTTCCCGAAAGTGGACTGGGTCGAGTATTCGATACGGTTCGTGTGTGGCGCGATTCTCGGAGCGCTCCTGAGCGTGCGCTGGTTCCTTATTTATTCTTCCAATGCTCCCTCGGCGATTTCTGAGATGGGCATCGTGATGCTTGTTTTTGGCCTGGCTGCAGCGCGATACGGCGACAGGTTCTGGCATTCGTTTTTTCGGAAGTGGTGGATGTGGTGGTGAGCGCCCGACGTTCTGACTACCTTGTGCCGATGAAGCGCGCAATTAGGAAGCAAGACGACAACGGCATTTGTTTTCTAAGAACCGACTATTCGGTGCGAGAACTTCGCAAGCGGCAGGCCAGCGTCCCTACGCAAGCGACGGCACACAGGCTGAAGCCCATCGCATCCTTCCCTCGGAATGACAAAGATAGCGACAACGGTGGCTACAGCGAAGTGGAAGCGGACGCGTCGCGCGCTTGCGTAAAGCGGACGAGGGAGTCGAGTTTTTCGCGGGGGCGTTATGTGGAGCCGCGGGCATCCGCTTGTTGCGTAAGACGAACCAGAGCATCCAGTTTTTCGCGGGCGGCGCCGGAGTCGATGGAGTCGGTGGCGAGGCGGACGCCGTCGAGAAAATGTGCGGCGCGGCCGGCGGCGACGAGCGCGGCGGAGGCGTTGGCGAGAACGATGTCGCGATGCGCTGTGTGTTCGCGGTAGAGAAGCGAGCGGCCGAAAATTTTGTGGATGATTTCGGCGTTGTGCTTGGCGTCGCCGCCAGCATAGGAGTTCGCGGGCGCGCGGCGAAGGCCGAAATCTTCGGGAGAAACTTTGTACGAGCGAATCGCGCCGGCGTTGAGTTCGGCGACGTCCGTTTCGGCGGCGAGAGAAATTTCGTCGAGGCCGTCGGCGCCGTGAACGACGAAGGCGCGTTTGACTCCAAGTTGCGCGAGCGCGCGGGCGAGAAGTTCGGTGTGATGCGGCGAGGAAACGCCGACGACTTGCGCGGTTGCTCCGGCGGGATTGGTGAGCGGGCCGAGGAGATTGAAAACTGTGCGAACGCCGAGAGCGCGGCGCACGGGCATGGCGTGTTTCATCGCCGTGTGAACCGCGGGCGCGAAAAGAAAACCGATGCCGATCTGTTCGATGGCCGCGCGGACGCGTTCGGGCGGCTGGTCGATGACGACGCCGAGCTGTTCGAGCACGTCGGCGGCTCCGGTGCGCGAACTTGCGGCGCGATTGCCGTGTTTGGCGACGCGCACGCCTGCGCCTGCGACGACGAAGGCCGTGGCGGTGGAAATGTTGAAGGTGTCGCAGGCGTCTCCGCCGGTGCCGCAGGTGTCGACGAGCATTTCGCCCGAGTGCGAGTGGCCGTCGGGGAAAATTCTTACGGCGTGGCGGCGCATGGCGGTGGCGAAGCCGACGAGTTCGTCGACGGTTTCACCTTTCATGCGGAGAGCGATGAGCAGCGCGGCGATGAGCGCGTCGTTGGCGTTGCCGGAGAGGATTTGCTCCATGCAGGCTTCGGCTTCAGCGCGGGAGAGATTTTCTTTAGCGACAAGTTTTTTAAGAGCGGCGGGGATCATGTTTCCGCACCTGTCTTTAGCTCTTTTCCCCCGCCGTCTTCCGGCTCAACGACTTTCCAATAGGGCTGAAGCGCCGGCAGAAAAATCCCTCTTGGATTTCCGTAGACGTATCTGACGAGCTCTTGTCGTTTGTCCCCAAAGATATCCTCGTAGCTGATCAAAGCGTAGAAGTGGACAAACAGGTCGCCATTTTGAATTGCGTCCGTAATGTCCGTTTGTGGCAGATCGAAAACAAATGTGCTGTGTATCCGTCCACCGGGACTTAAAATTGTGCCGAGTTTCATCGGAACGGAACCTGCCAGATCGTTCTCTGCTTTCTCGTGGTTTGAGATTCGTGCCATCACCGTAGAATTCTGAATGTAGGCTGGTGTTGTTCCCGCACAAAAGGCTTTGTAGAAGACCTTATATTTCCAGGGTTCTTGAGGTGTCCCTAATTTGACTTCACCTGGTTCTATCGTAATCCTGGCTCTTTCTTTGTCCTTAATAACCCTAACGTTTTCGATAGCGGCGATTGCGCTGCTCTGTGCGGCTTCAACTGACTTGCGCAGCAGAATCGTTTGTTTTGAGATAACTCCGAGTGTTCGCAGCGCTGCGTACACACCTCCAACCCCGACTAACACGAGCGCCCAATTAGACCAAATTACCGCGGCAACGGCCTGCCGTAAAAGCGCTAGCTGACACCACATGCAGTTCCTTGCTCGGTTTCGCAAATCCGAAGTAAACTTGTTAGCTTTTTTGCGCAAGCAATCTTAGCACTACTGGAAGGCGAATGAAGATACACGAGTATCAGGCGAAGGGAATTTTGGCGAAGTTTGGCGTGCCGATTCCGCGAGGCGAAGTGATTTTCAGGAAAGAGGAAGCGAAGGCCGCGGCGCAGCAGATCGGGACGCCGGTGGTGGTGGTGAAGGCGCAGATTCACGCGGGCGGGCGCGGAAAAGGCGGAGGCGTGAAGCTGGCGCGTTCGCCGGAACAGGCGACTGAGCTGGCGGGGCAAATTTTGGGAATGAAATTAGTGACGCCGCAGACGGGCGCGGAAGGACGGATTGTGCGGCGGCTGCTGATCGAGCAGGGGCTCGACATCAAGCGCGAATTGTATTTGAGCATTTTGGTGGACCGCGCGGCAGAAGCGCCGGTGATTTTGGCGAGCGCGTCTGGCGGAATGGAAATTGAAGAAGTTGCCAAGGAGCATCCGGAAGCGATTTTGCGCGAAGTGATTTCGCCGGCGGCGGGATTGCAGAGCTATCAGGTGCGGAAAATCGTTTTTGGATTGGGATTGCCGGCGGAAATGGCGAAAGTTGCCGAGCCGTTTTTTCAGGCGCTGTACCGCGCGTTTTTGGCGACGGATGCGTCGCTGCTGGAGATCAATCCGCTGGTGCTGACGGGCGATGGGAAGTTGATTGCGCTCGACGCGAAGATGAATTTCGACGACAACGCGCTGGGGCGGCATCCGGAGATTGCGGAGATGCGCGATCTGGACGAGGAGACGCCGCTCGAAGTGGAAGCGTCGAAGTACAAACTGAATTACATCAAGCTCGACGGCAACGTGGCGTGCATGGTGAACGGCGCGGGGCTGGCGATGGCCACGATGGACATTATTAAATTGGCGGGCGGGAATCCGGCGAACTTTTTGGATGTGGGCGGAGGCGCGTCGGCGGAGCAGGTGAAAAACGCGTTTAAGATTTTGCTGGGCGATCCGAACGTGCAGGCGGTGTTCATCAATATTTTTGGCGGGATTTTGCGCTGCGACGTGCTGGCCACGGGCGTTGTGAATGCGGCGCACGAGTTGAAAATCAAAGTGCCGGTGGTGGTGAGGATGGAAGGGACGAACGTCGAGAAAGGAAAAGAAATTTTGCAGAATTCGGGATTGAACTTTACGGTGGCGGCGGGAATGAAAGACGGCGCGGAGAAAGTGGTGGCCGCAGCGGGAGGCGCGCGATGAGCGTTCTGGTGAATGAGCAGACGCGCGTTGTGGTGCAGGGGCTGACGGGGCGCGAAGGCGGATTCCACGCGGAGCAGATGATTGCGTACGGGACGAAAGTTGTAGCGGGCGTGACGCCGGGAAAGGGCGGGACGAAACATCTGAACGTGCCGGTGTTCAACACAGTGGCGGAAGCGGTGCGCGAGACAGGCGCGAACGCGTCGGCGATTTTTGTGCCTCCGCCGTTTGCCGCGGACGCAGTGCTGGAAGCGATTGACGCGAAGCTGCCGCTGGTGGTGTGCATCACAGAGGGAATTCCGACGCTGGACATGGTGCGCGTGGCGGCCGTGCTGCGCGCGTCGAATACGCGGCTGATTGGGCCCAATTGTCCGGGGCTGATTTCGCCGGGGAAATGCAAAATCGGAATTATGCCCGGGCACATTCACAAGCAGGGAAATGTGGGACTGGTGAGCCGCAGCGGGACGCTGACGTACGAGGCGGTGGATCAGTTGACGAAGCTAGGAATCGGGCAATCGACGTGCATTGGGATTGGCGGCGATCCGATCATCGGAACGAGCTTTCTGGATGCGATCAAGATGTTCAACGAAGATGCGGAGACGAATGCGATTGTGATGATCGGCGAGATTGGCGGGAACGCGGAGGAAGTTGCGGCGGAGTACATCAAGGCGCACGTGAAAAAGCCGGTGGTGGGATTCATCGCGGGGCAGACGGCGCCTCCGGGACGTCGCATGGGGCACGCTGGAGCAATCATCAGCGGCGGGCAGGGAACGGCGAAAACGAAGTATGCGGCGATGCAGGCGGCGGGGATTCATACGGTGCAGAGTCCGGCGGAAATTGGACACACGATGGCGGGAGTTTTGGGAAAGGCAGCGGGAAAGTAAAAAAGCAGTGGCTAGTGGTTAGTGGCCCTTCGACTTCGCTCAGGGCAAGCGAGTGGCTAGAAAAAACTAAGGACAAAATACGAGGAGAGAATCTTGGCGATTGAGAGAACGTTGGCGATTATCAAACCGGATGCGGTCGGACGCGGATTGACGGGAGACATTCTGAAGCATATTCACGAGGCGCAGTTCAAGATTGCGGCGATCAAGTCGCTGCGTCTGACGAAGAGCGAAGCAGAAGGATTTTATGCCGTGCATCGCGAGCGACCGTTCTTCAAGGATCTGACGGAGTTTATGAGTTCGGGAAAAGTGGTGGTGATAGCGCTCGAAGCGGAAGGCGCGATTACGCGGTGGCGGGAGACGATGGGCGCGACGGATCCGGCAAAGGCGGCGGCGGGGACGATTCGGAAGACGTTTGGGACGAGCATTCAGAATAATTGCACACACGGGTCGGACGCGCCGGAGACGGCGAAGTTCGAGCTCGGATATTTTTTCTCGGGGATGGAGCTGGTTTAAGCAAATGCGGCGAAGCGCGAGGGTTGTTTGTGGCGCGTTCATCTGTCTAATTGCAACGGCTGGCAGCGCGTTCGCGCAGAATCCTGACTGGACCACACCTTTCCCTCCTTTCCGCATCGCGGGCAACCTCTACTATGTGGGAAGCAAGGACCTGGCGAGTTATTTGGTTACCACGCCGAAGGGAAACATACTGATCGATTGTGACCTCGAAGCCGATGTGCCGCTGATCCAGGCGAGCATCGAGAAATTGGGATTCAAGTTCAGCGATACAAAGATTCTGCTGATCAGCCACGCCCATTGGGACCACGATGCGGGATGCGCTGCGATCAAAGAAAAGACTGGCGCTTCATACATGGTAATGGACGCGGATGTGCCTGTGGTGGAGTCGGGCGGCAAGGCTGATTTCCAGTATGGCCACTCCGCAGAGGATCTATATCGGCCCGTGAGAGTCGATCGCGTCCTGCATGACGGAGACGAAGTGAAGCTTGGCGGCGCAGTGCTCGTTGCGCATCTGACGGCCGGACATACCAAGGGCTGTACGACATGGACGATGAAAGTAACGGAAGGCCGCAAGACTTACCATGTCGTGATCGTTGGCAGCCCGAACGTAAATCCCGGCTACAAGCTCGTGAACAACGCGGCGTATCCGCAGATCGCGGAAGACTACGAGCGCATGTTTCGCGTGCTGAACTCCTTGCCATGCGATATTTTTCTGGGGGCGCACGGATCTTATTTTGGGTTGGAAGCGAAATATGCGGTAATGCAACAGGGCCAGCGAAATCCGTTCGTCGATCCCGAAGGCTACAAGAACTACGTGCAGGAAACGGAGCAGGCGTTCCGTGATGAAGTGGCGAAGCAGAGGCGTGCAGCGAACTGATGTGTTGTACATGTGATTGCCTATGCGTGCATCTAAGGATTTGTGGAGAAGATTTTGACTAGATCGCGTCATTTGTTCCCACGTCAGAAGGCACATTACGCGGCTCTCGTGGCAACTCTTTTCATTTGCGGAATGATTGTGTGCGCAGTGGCGGTGCGGGGACAGGGGACGGGGCAGACGGTGGATGGGCGGATCGCGGCTCTGAATCAGAAGGCTCCAGATTTTCCGCCGCCGGGGTTCAAGGCTACGGGAATCACGTGGATCGATTCGCAGCCGCTGACGCTCGCGGACTTGCACGGCAAAGTGGTGATGATCGATTTCTGGGAGTACACGTGCATCAATTGCGTCCGCACGTTTCCGCAGAACAAGGAGTGGTACACGCGGTATCACAAATACGGATTCGAAATTATTGGCGTGCACGACCCGGAGTTTCAGATCGCGTATGACGTGGCGAACGTTGAAGCCGCGGTGAAACGGTATGCGCTGCCGTATCCGATTGTGGTGGATGATTATTTCAAGATTTGGGGCGCTTATAGGAACAATGTGTGGCCGAATCGCTTTTTGATCGATGGGAACGGAAACGTGCGATACGAGCTGGAAGGCGAAGGAGACGATCACAATTTCGAAGTATTGATACGGCAACTGCTGGACGAAGCGCATCCGGGACTGGCGTTCCCGCAGGATTACACGCTGCCAGTCGCGGAGAACATGAACGCGCCAGCGTGCGGTGGCACGCCGACGGATGAAATGTATGTCGGCAAGTGGGGCGATCGCGGAATTTTGGAGAATCCCGATCCGTATCATCCGGGCGTGACGGTGAATTACAAGCTTCCGGACAAAGTGGATGACGGGCACGCGGTGATTTCCGGCAAGTGGGAAACGGATCCGAATGGAATGATTTTCGAAGGAAAGGCGCAGCAGCCGGAGCAGAACTCGTCGCGGATGGAGATGAAATATCACGCCACGCAAGTCTATGCGGTGATGAACGTGGCGCAAGGGAAGCCGGAGCGGCTGTACATTTTGCAAGACGGCAAGGATTTGACCAACGACGATAAAGGCGCGGACGTGAAGATTGATGCGAACGGGCATTCGTACATCGACGTGGACAGTTCGAGAATGTATTACTTGGCCGCGAATAAGGAATTCGGGAATCACACGCTGGAACTGATCCCCACGGCGCCGGGAATTGAAGTGGATTCGTTTACGTTTGGCAATAGCTGCGAAACGACTTTTCCTCACGTGTAACGCGAAGCTAATCTACACAAGCGCGTGGCAGCGCGTCACGAATCGATTTTCCGCTCGTCGTCTCGCTATTCAAAAAGCGACGACATCGCGCGGATAAAGCGCGCGAAAGGAAGTTTTTTCTGGAAGTCTGTCCGCCCATGGTTGTGGCCATTGGCTGCGGTTTAGAGGGGCGCGGTTGATCTCGGTCGCGCTGTTTTGTCGCGTTGACGGGCCAGCGATGCTTGCATCATCGTTCGGAATGACAGCAAAACAGAGTAGAATCGGCGCGAGAGTGAATGATGGAGCCGGCGCGCGAACTCGGCAAAGGACTGCTGATTCTGGGGCTGGTGATTGCGGCGGTGGGAATTTTTCTGCTGGCGGGGCCGAAGCTTCCGTTTCGTTTGGGACGGTTGCCAGGAGACGTTTCGTATCATGGAAGGCACACAACTTTTTATTTTCCGATTGTGACGTGCATCCTGTTGAGCGTGGTGTTGACCGTGATTCTGTGGATTGTTGGCGCGATGCGGCGGTGAAGAGTAACAGGAACGTTTTGGATGGTTGAGGCATGACGCAGTTTTCTCTGAACCTGATGCCAGAGAAGCACGTCTGGCGCGTGAGCGAGCTGACGCTGCGTCTGTGCGATCTACTGGAAGCGGAGTTTCCGGACGTTTGGGTGGAAGGGGAAATTTCGAATTTCCGCGCGGCGCAAAGCGGCCATTTGTATTTCACACTGAAGGACGAAAAATCGCAGATTCGGTGCGTATGTTTTCGCGATCAGGTCCGCGGGCTCAGATTTCAGCCGGAAGATGGGCTGAAGGTGACGGTGCGCGGCGGCGTTAGCGTCTATGAGTCGCGCGGCGAATATCAGATTTACGTTTCGCACATCGAGCCGGTAGGGCTTGGTGCGTTGCAGCTTGCGTTCGAGCAACTGAAGGAAAAACTCGAAGAAGAAGGATTGTTTGACACTGAGCGAAAAAAGCCGCTGCCGGCGCTTCCGCGACGAATCGGGATTGTTTCTTCGCCGCAGGGCGCGGCGATTCGCGACATTGTGCGCGTGCTGCGGCGGCGGTTTCCGAATCTGCACGTAACTCTTTTTCCGGTGAAGGTGCAGGGCGAAGGCGCGGCGGAAGAAATTGTGCGGGCCATCCGGCATTTCAATCGCGCGGAGATGGTGGACGTGATGATCGTGGCGCGCGGCGGCGGGTCGCTCGAAGATTTGTGGGCGTTCAACGAGGAGATTGTGGCGCGGGCGATTGCGGCGTCGGAAATCCCGATTATCACGGGCATCGGACACGAGACAGACACAACGATTGCGGATTTTGCGGCGGACTTGCGCGCGCCTACGCCTTCGGCGGCTGCGGAGATCGTGGTGCGGACACGCGCGGAGTTCGAAAAACACATTGCCGATTGCACGCGCGAGCTGGTGCAGCACATGAGGTACTTTTTTTCGGAGCGGCGGCATGCGGTGCGGGATCTGGCGACGCATCGCGCGTTCCGCCGGCCGGGGGAACTTGTGAGGCGGCGGAGGCAGCGCGTGGACGAGCTAAGCGCGTCGCTGGCGAAGGATTTGAACCGGCGAATCGAAGTGGTGCGGCGGCGCGTGAATATTTCCAGTACGCGGATGGCGTCGTTCGATTTGAGCGGACGCGTGAGGATGCTGCGGCTACGCGTCGAGCGGCGGCATGGCGAATTGGGGGCGGCGCTGGAGCGCGCGGTGGTGCGGCAGAGGCGAAGATATGCGCTGATGCAGGTGAAGCTGGCATCGCTGGACTTGCGCGCGCGCGTGAGCGTGCTGCGTCGCAGACTGGAGCGGCGCACGAGCGAATTCGCCGCGCACGCGCGCCGGTACTTGGGCGCGACGCGGCGGCGAGTGGAAGCGGCGGCGGTGCGGCTCGAAGAGCGCAGCCCGTTTCAGTTGCTGGAGCGTGGGTACGCGATTGCCTATGACGCAAAAGGAAAAGTTCTTCGTTCGGCGGAGCAGGTCGCGGAGGGCGATGCGATTCGCGTCCGGCTGGCGCGGGGAGAAGTTGGCGCGACGGTGCGCCGGAAGCGCGATTCTTGACCCACGAAGTTTTACTCAACCTTTTTAAAAGCGTCTTTGATAATTCATTTCCCTCTTAAAGCCCTGACCTAACAGGGCTCCCGCTACGTCATCTAGGATCGAAGGCGAATGAGCATAGAAAGTAGTGAACTCATCGTGATCTGCATATATTGCGAAGAGCGCAGGCTCGGGTACGAATAGGAAATCTATCCATTCGCTCAACATGACTCGAAGTAGTTCTTCAGATTCCGACCGGTTAGTTGTGGTAAGGCACAGACCACGCTCATATCTCGGAGCAATCGAATGGTTCGTGAGCAGTTCAATCAGATGCCGTGGTTCGAACACAACCAGATCGATTGTGACAGATACTTTTTTCGAGGCGCTAAGTTCAGAGAAAATCGCCTTAACGAAGGGTTCCAATTTAGCGAGCGGAGTTTCGAAAGTAAGTTGAAATTCCCACGGATTCGCGCGGAATTCTTCTAGGGCATCGATGGCTTCGCACTTTATCACGATGACCTCCTGGAGTACGCTACTCTTCGTCGGCGGAGCCGCCGGCGACTTTCAATACGGCGAGGAAAGCTTCTTGCGGGATATCCACGCGGCCGACGCGCTTCATGCGCTTTTTGCCTTCTTTTTGGCGTTCGAGGAGCTTGCGTTTGCGCGTGATGTCGCCGCCGTAGCATTTGGCGAGAACATTTTTGCGCAGAGCGCTGATGGTTTCGCGTGCGATGATGCGGCTGCCGATGGCGGCTTGAATAGGGACTTCGAACTGTTGGCGCGGAATCAGTTTGCGAAGACGCGCGGCGAGTTCGCGGCCGCGTTCGTAGGACTGGTCGCGGTGGCAAATGAGCGTGAGTGCGTCGACGGGCTCGCCGCCAACGAGAACGTCGAGCTTGACCAGATCGGATTCGCGATAACCCGCGAGATGATAGTCGAGCGAAGCGTAGCCGCGCGAAACGCTTTTCAGCCGGTCGTAAAAATCGAGAACGATTTCGTTGAGCGGCAATTCGTAGGTGAGCATGACGCGCGTGGGCGAGAGATATTCGAAATTCTTCTGCACGCCACGCTTTTCGGTGCAGAGCTGGAGGATCGCCCCGACGGAATCGTCGGAAGTGATAATCATGGCGGTGAGAATCGGCTCCTCAATGCTGGCGATTTGCGCGGGTGGCGGAAATTTTGTGGGACTGTCGACTTCGATGACTTCTTTCGCGGTGGTGGTGATGCGGTAGCGAACGCTGGGCGCAGTAGTAATGAGATCGATGCCGAATTCGCGTTCGAGTCGCTCCTGAGCGATTTCCATGTGCAGAAGGCCCAGAAATCCGCAGCGAAAGCCAAAGCCGAGGGCGACGGAATTTTCCGGTTCGTAGAAGAACGCGGCGTCGTTGAGCTGGAGTTTGCCGAGCGCGTCACGGAGAACTTCGTAATCGGTGGCGTTCACGGGATAAAGGCCGGCGAAGACCATGGGCTTGATGGCTTCGAAGCCGGGGAGAGGCGCAGCGGGACGGTCGGCTTCGACTATCGTGTCCCCGACGCGCGCATCGGCGACGCGTTTGATATTGGCGATGACGAAGCCGACGTCGCCGGCGGCGAGTTCTTCGAGGGGCACAGGCTTGGGAGTCAGGACGCCAAGGTCTTCGACCTCGTAGATTTGATCCATCGCGCAGAGCCGGATTTTCATGCGTGGAGTGATGCGGCCTTCCATGACACGGACCAGAATCACAGCGCCGCGGTAGGAATCAAACCACGAATCGAAAATCAGCGCGCGAAGCGGAGCGTCGGCAGAGCCCTTGGGCGCCGGAATGCGCGTGACAACGGCTTCGAGAACGTCCGCAACACCGATGCCGCTTTTCGCGCTGATGAGCAGCGCGTCAGACGCAGGAATGGCGAGGACGTTTTCGATTTGTTCTTTGACGCGGTCGGGCTCGGCGGCGGGAAGA
>Ga0126373_10002559_pt1 | contig 13408 bp, 9 predicted proteins | sample PanSoiMetPlot_11_FD_92545 | JGI IMG/M metagenome (GOLD analysis project Ga0126373, IMG submission 92545) | Tropical forest soil microbial communities from Panama - MetaG Plot_11 | ecosystem: Environmental > Terrestrial > Soil > Tropical forest > Bulk soil | place: Panama | collected 2016-02-17
GGCCATTGCCGCGATCGCGCTGCTGCCGCTCGTGCCCGCGCCCTACCTTCGGTCTTCGGCCGACCAGCTTCCGGCTGGCTACACGGCCACGTTCAAGGCGCTCCACCTGCCATCTGACGCCAGGGTCCTGCTGGCGCCCTTCCCCAACGCGGACACCTCGCAGGTCATGCGCTGGCAAGCGTTGACCGGCTATCCGGCCACCATGATCGGCGGCGACTTCATCGCTCCGGACCAGCCCGGCAGTCTCGGCCGGGCCGGGCGGGCGGGAATGACGCCGACGTCTCACTACATCGATGACCTCTACAACCCGCTCCTGGGCGAGCCGATCTTGCCGTCACCGGCGCAGATCCGGTCCGACCTAGCTGTGTGGAAGCCCAACGCTGTGGTCGCGGCCGTCTCGCCCACCAGCACGATGGGCCAGTTTCTGATCAATCTGTTCGGTCAGCCTGATACCCACATAGGCCAGGTCCTCGGTTGGAATTACAAGCCCGGCGCGGGCTACGGCTCGGGCTAGCCGGGACAGTGATCGCCGGGCCGGTCAGCCGGCTACTAGCTTGGCGAAGTCACCCAGCCGAGCGAGAATCTCGGCCTCGGTGAGCTCCAGCCGCTCCAGGATCGTGTAGCGGCCTGGCCGCGTCTTCGGTGCATAGCGAACGGCGGCCGCGAAATCCTCATCGGACATGCCCAGATCGGCCGGGGTACGCGGTAGCTGATGCTTACCCAGGCAGGTGGCCACCTGGCCGGCTTGCGCAACGTCGCCGCGCAGGTAGGTGCAAAACAGCGTGCCCACACCAGCGACTTCGCCGTGACTGCCCGTTCCCGGGAAAAGCTCGTTGATTGCGTGCATAATCTCGTGCTCACTGCCGCTCCCAGGACGGCTCGACCCGGCTACGGCCATCGCCATCCCGGACATGATCAACGCCTCGGCCAGCACAGTGAGGAACTCGTCCGATCTGGCGTCTCCAGGCTGATGCAACACTGCCTGGGCAGCCGACCTGGCCATAGCGACAGCCAGGCCGTCGACTTTCTCCCCCAGGTCCGCGGCCGCGAGCTCCCAGTCGGCGATCGCGGACAGGTCAGCAAGCACGTCGCCGACCCCGGCCTTGGCTAGTGACCCGGGCGCGGCGCCAACTCGGTCAAGATCGACAATCACGCCGACCGGCATCGCCACGCCGTAAGAGCCGGTGCCTGATTCATGCCGGAGCGTGCTGACCGGCGAGCAGATACCGTCGTGCGACAAACTCGTGGCGACCGCGACCATTGGAATTCCTGCCATGTGCGCCGCGAACTTCGTGACATCTATGGTCTTGCCGCCGCCGATTCCGGCTACCGCCTCGTACGACCCGGCGCGCAACTGCCGCCCGAGTTCCGCGGCAGCAGCGTGGGTGCCGTCGGGCACCCGGAAGACCTCGGCCGCCATGATCGTCAGCTCGGCAGCGATGCTGTCGCCTTGCCCTGGGCCCACCGCGACCGCTACCCGGCCCTCGGTGGCGATCCGGTGGTCGGCGAGCAGCGCGCCCAGGCTGCCGATTGCTCCCCGCCGGACATCGATAACGAGCGGCGAGGGCAGCATCCGGGCCAGTAGCGGCATATCTCTCCCTGAGCGAGCGGGTGTCACCTGAGCGAGCAGAGCAGGCAAGCAGGCCCGACCCTAGCAGCGGCGGGCGATCTCCCTGGCTCGCTTCAGATCCCGGTGATCATCCACCTCGACCCACTCGACGGCGCCGATCGGCGCCGCGGCCACGGCGCCGCCGCGGTCGGCCAGTTCCTGGTAGCCGTCCTCGTAGTACCGGCCGGGATCGGACTTCCAGGTGGTTTCCAGTGCATCGGCTAGTGCGTCAGCCGCTGCCGCTTCGATCAGCGTCGCGCCAATGTACTCGCCGCCGGCTTCGGCAGGGTCTATCAGCTTGCTGATCTTGGTCATGAAGCCGCGCTCGTCGAGTATGACTTTCATCTCCTCGTCCGCAAGTTGTTTGGCGTCATCGAGCGCGAGGATCAGGTCTGCACCCGGATCGGCCGCGCTGGCGGCGAGGAGCGTCTGCTCGATGCTGACCGGGTGCACGGTATCGCCATTGACCAGTAGCACGCCGTTGCCAAAGTGCGTCCGGGCCAGCCACAGCGAGTAAGCGTTGTTCCAGTCCTCTGCCCGGTCGTTGTGCACAAGCTCGATCGCCACGCCATGCCTGCGCTCCAGCGCCGGGACGCGGCCGGCCACTGCAGCCGCGGCGTATCCAACCAGTACGACGATGTCGGTCAGGCCGACGGCAGCCAGATTCTTCAGGGCGATGTCCAAGATCGTCACGTCCCCGTCGACCGGCAGTAGCGTCTTGGGCAGATGGTCGGTATCAGGACGCAGCCGACGGCCTGCGCCGGCGGCCAGCACCAAGCCGATCACGGGCGGGTTCCTCCTGACGCGCGACAAAGCTTGTCACGACCTTCGCACAGATGAGGAACCCAAAATAGACCGTTAGAGCCAGGTACGCGAATGTCGCGATGCCCATCGCCGCGGCCAGGCCAGCGATCAGCAGCCGCCCCTCCCAGCCGAGGACGGTGCCCCATTCGCCGCCAACGTCGCCCGGCCTGCGCGCTCGGGCCAGCATTACGGGGCGGCCAGCCACGGTCAGGTCGGCGTAACGAAGCAGCAATGCCGCCACGAGCGCGAAGATCACTGGCCCCGGCACGCCGGCGCCACGGCCGATCGCGGTGAGATAAAGGACCTGTGCGCCGAGGAGCAACGCCGGGACCAGCCAGTCGAGCCGGCCAGTATGCGGGTTCGCCGACCCTGGTGCGACCAGCAGCATAACGACGGCCGGGGCAATCATCAGTGGCCATGGAAGGCCGTGGAACCCCGCCAGGGCCAGTGCCGAGATCGCCGCTAGGCCCAGCAACGCTGGTGGCAGCGGCAGCAGATTGCCCCGGACCAAGGCGCCTGACGCGCGGGCGAGTGCTCCGTCGTCCCTGAGCCGCAACACCAGCGAGTTGCGACCCGGCTGGCACTCGCCGTCACCGGTGGCGCTAGCCGCCGCCCGTCCCGCCAGGCCGTAACCGATGGAGACGATCGCCCAGTCCAGCAGTGCAAGCAGCGCCACCCTGGCCCCCCAAGCGGAAGCTACGAGGCCGATCAGCAGGATCCGGCCGCCTAGCGGCATAGTCAGCACCGCCGCCCCGGCGCGGCGGATCGCGCCCTCGGCGTGCTCACTGAACCCTGGCGGTACTGAGCACGCGCTCATCAGGCTGCGGACCCCGACCAGGCCGAGCACGGCAATGGCGAGTGGCCATGCGCGGCTCCAGTGCTCGGCCGCTGCGCCGACGGCGAGGCCTGCGTAGGCCACGCACTCGGCCAGGCAACTACCCAGCACTGTCAGCCAGTCGACGGCCGCGGCGGACTGCCGGCCGGCAGGCAGTCGCTGGCCGGCCTTGAGCACCAGGTAGCCGAGCCACAGGGCGGCGACGCCGCGGACGATATCGGTCCTGGTTCCGGCGGAGAACCAGGCCGCCGCGCACACAGTCAGCGCCAGCGTGATGCCACAGGCAGCGCTGCGGCCCAGGTGCCGCTCAGTGGCCCAGGCCAGCACCAGCCGGCCGGCCTCTGCCAGTAGGCCGGGCTCACGGAGCGCGAGGTCGGGCTGACCGCCCAGCAGATCGGGGGCGCCGCCCGCTAGCGCGATGCGGCCGTTTCCTGGCGAAAGGCCGATGGATATGAGCTTTCCGGACCGGGTCTGGTCGGAGTCCGCAGGCCCGGACCCAGGGTCTGCGCGCTCAAAGCTTCCCGGCTCGGCGTACTCAGACGTCAGGTAAGCCGCCCCGCTGGCGTTGATGTCTCTGGTCCCGCCGCCTGGCTCAACTTCGCCGGGCGCGCTTTCGCCGGGCGCACCGTCGCCGGGCTCGGCATACCCTGGCACCCAGTACGCAGGTCCGCTGTCGTCACGGGCCCACGACCCGCCGGCGCCGGGCGCGCTGTCGGCGGGCGCATCGTTGCCGGGCTCGGCATACTCCGGCGCCCAGTACGCAGGTCCGCCCTCGTCGTTGTCGCTCTCGTCGGTCTCAAGGTCGGCGTAGTCGGCGCCGTCATAGTCGGGCCCGCCAGGATATGGCTGCGCTGCCGGGGCCGTCTTGGGCCGGTCACCGGGCGGCCGACTGGCATCTGATGAAGCCCGCCGGCGGCGACGGCTAACCAGACGCGAGCGCATCCTGGCACTGGCCGCTGGCGTGCCTGCAGCCGGGCCTGCGCTCGCTTCGGCCGCGGGCTTGTTCAACCCAGCGGCGGCCTGATCCTCCGCAGTGACCGTCCTCGGAACACTAGGTAGTCAGAGTGTTACCTAGAGTACAGTTGCCCGGTCCAGCTCCCGATGACCGCCGGCCCGAGTGTGCCGGCCGACCGGATAGGGTCCGGGCATGCGGACAGTTGCGGTAGTACTCGCAGGAGGATCGGGGCGCCGGTTCGGCTCGGCGAAGCCGAAGCAACTGGGCGTGCTGGCCGGCCGGACGCTGATCGAGCACTGCGTCCGGGCGTTCGATGCGGCCCCCGCCGTGGATGAGGTGGTCATAGTCACGGCCCCGGATATCGAGGATGAGGTTCGGTCCGGCGCGGCCGCATACCGCAAGGTAACGGGCGTCATCCCGGGCGGAGCCAGCAGGACCGACTCGACCAGGCAGGCGCTCAGCTGGCTGCGCGGCAAGGCGGTGGCCGCGGACACGAAGGTGCTCTTCCATGATGCCGCCCGGCCGCTTATCGACCAGCGGACGATCGAGGACTGCGTCGCGGCCCTCAATGACTGGCAGGCCGTGAGCGTCGTCGTGCCATCGGCCGACACGATCGTCGAAGTCGCTGGCGGCGCCATCAGGCGGGTTCTGCCGCGCGATTCGCTGGCGCGCTGCCAGACGCCGCAGGGCTTCCGAATGTCGGTCATCTGCCGGGCCTTCGACCTTGCCGACGCCGATCCCGGCTTCGCAGCCGTGCCTGCGACCGACGACTGCGGCGTTGTGCTTCGTTACCTGCCCGAGATACCGGTCGGAGTAGTCGAAGGCAGCGAGCGGAACCTTAAGATCACCTACGCGGCCGACCTGACCGTCGCGCACGCACTGGCCGAGGAGTCTCAGCCGGCCGGCTGACCGGCGCGCCGATCGAAACGGCCACGACGGCGTTACGAACCCGTCGTGATCATGACCGGATCGGCCGCGCATCGCTGGCAGGGCGGGACGGGGCGGTAACGAGGCTGCGCGGGCTGGTCAGAAAACCTGCCCCCCAGGCCATGTGCATCGTCGCGAGGGCGATGGGTACCCGGCTAGTCGCCCGCGGCGGCAGTTGCGTCGCTGCCCAGGCGGCCAGCGCCAGGATTCCGGCCAGGTAGCCGCCCGGAAGCACGAAGGCGAGCGTCAGCCATCCCGGCCAGCCACCCGCAGCCAGGCCGCCGACCCCGGCTAGGCCGACCAGCGTCCCGGCCGCCACTAGCGCAACCGCCACGGGCGGAGCGAGGTAGCGCAGGTTTATCGTGCCGGCGTGCTCGCGGGCAACTGCGCGACGCCATCGGCCATAACGGAAGTACTGGATGCCGAGTTCGGCCACCGTCGCGCGTGGCCGGTAGGTGACGCGCAAGGCCGGCTGGAACCAGATGAGGCCGCCGGCCTTGCGGATCCGGTGGTTAAGCTCCCAGTCCTCGGCGACCTGAAAGTCCTCGTTGTAGCCGCCAACCTGCTCGATCGCCGAGCGGCGGAAGACGCCCATGTAGGCGGTATCAGCAGGCCCGGCCTCACCGCCGGTGTGGTTCTTGGCCGCGCCGACCCCGAACGGAGAGGTCATCGCCCAGGCCACCGCCTGCTGGAAGGGCGTGATGCCGGCCGCGGCCATCATTCCGCCTACGTTGACAGCCCCGGTCTCGCGCAAGGTGTCGACGGCAGTCTGGATGTAGCCGTCGGGGAGCATGGAATGGCCGTCCACCCGGACCACGACCGGGTGCCTGGAAGCAGCCAGGGCCAGGTTGATCGCAGCGGCGATCTGGCCGGTGGGATTGTCGATGACCTTGATACGCGAATCGGATTCGGCCAGGCGGCGGACAACTTCCGCCGTCCGGTCCCGCGACGGGCCGACCGCGATCACGAGTTCTAGCTCACCGTCATAGCGCTGACCTAGGATGCGGCCGACCGACTCAGCGATGTAGCGCTCTTCGTTGCGCACCGGCATGACTACCGAGACTGCTTCGGGCACGCCAGCAGCAAGGTGCTCGGCGGATGCGGGCGCGCTACTCGTCGCGTCGTGCGGGCTCATGACGCGAGTCACGGTACCTTCCCCGGCGACATTGCGCGAGTCGGGGGCGGCCCGGGGCAAGAGCGCCCCGGACCGTCCCGTGCCGTGCCTGCGGCCAGGTCAGAGGCTCGAGTCCTCCAGCATCTCGGTAACGAGCGCCGCGATCGGCGACCGCTCAGACCTGACCAGGGTGACATGCGAGAACAGCGGGTGGCCTTTGAGCTTCTCGATGACGGCGACTACGCCATCGTGGCGCCCAACTCGCAGATTGTCGCGCTGAGCGATGTCATGGGTGAGCACCACCCTTGAGCCAGCGCCGACCCTGGACAGGACGGTCAGCAGCACGCCGCGTTCCAGTGACTGCGCCTCATCCACGACCACGAAGGAATCATGCAGCGACCTGCCGCGGATATGCGTCAGCGGCAGCACCTCCAGCATGTCCCTGTCGATCACCTCGTCGATGACCGCTTGTGATGTAACCGCGGACAGCGTGTCGAACACCGCTTGCGCCCACGGGTTCATCTTGTCTGCTTCCGAGCCCGGCAGGTAGCCGAGGTCCTGGCCACCGACCGCGTACAGCGGTCTGAACACGACGAGCTTGCGGTGCTGACGGCGCTCCATCACCGCCTCAAGGCCAGCGCACAGGGCCAGCGCCGACTTGCCGGTGCCGGCCCGGCCGCCCAGCGACACGATTCCGACCTCGCTGTCCAGCAGCAGGTCCAGAGCGATCCGCTGCTCGGCACTCCGGCCCCGCAGCCCGAACGCCTCGCGGTCGCCGCGGACGAGCTTGACCGACTTATCAGGCTGCACCCGCCCGAGCGCGCTGCCAGCCCCGGTCACTCCGGACATCAAGACCACGCCGGTGTGGCAAGGCAGGTCCCGTGCCGCTGCGAGGTCAACGTGACCGGCCTCGTACAGCGCGTCGATCTCAGCCGCAGTCACGTCCAGCTCAGCCATGCCCGTCCAGCCGGAGTCAGGCGGCAGCTCCGCCCGGTACTCCTGCGCCGTCAGTCCTACCGCCGCTGCCTTGACCCGCAATGGCAGATCCTTGCTGACCAGGATCACGCTCTCGCCCTCGGCAGCCAGGCTGCAGGCGACCGAGAGAATCCGGGTGTCGTTGTCACCCAGCCGGAATCCGGCCGGCAGCACCGCAGGGTCGGAGTGGTTGAGCTCCACCCGGACGCTACCGCCGGATTCGCCGACCGGCAGGTCGGCATCGAGGCGCCCGTACTCGGCCCGAAGGTCATCGAGGTATCGCAGCGCCTGCCTGGCGAAGTACCCGAGCTCAGGGTGATGCCGCTTGGCCTCTAGCTCGGTGATGACAACGATCGGCAGCACCACGCGGTGCTCGGCGAACCTGCCGACAGCCGCTGGGTCCGCCAGCAGCACGCTGGTGTCGAGGACGTAGGTACGGCGCGGCTGGCTGGAACTAACGAACTCCGCTTTCTTCCGGGTTTTGCCGGATGCCGCGGAGACATGCGGGGCGGAACTTGACTTGGCGGGGGCTGCCGGAGCAGCGCCCCGCGAGGTGGACGTGGATCGGCGTGCTGAGGAACTGGCCACTCGCTCTCCCCTGGGCGCCAGGCGGGCGCCGCGGTCGGACACAGACGTGTCGGCGGGACCGGGTCCGGCCAGCGATAGGCCGGGAACCCGGCCCATCGCTCATCTCGCCTGCGCACCAGGACGCGAAGCTCGAGGATTTCAAGGGCCTTCCCGGCGGACGGCAAGGCACCGCCCGTCAGTTCAGACGGTACCCAAGGGAACTGAGCGGCGGAAGTACCGTAACTACCTGTTCATCACGGGTCCAGATGCAATCAAGATCAGCCATCGACGGGTTCCCGGCGCAGAGCGCTTCGAACTAGATCGATAACTGATCTTGGCGCGAGTTGTCGGTCAGGCTCCGAACCGGCGGTGGCGCTCGCCGTACGACCGCAACGCACGGAGGAAATCGACCCGGCGGAAGGCGGGCCAGTAGGCGTCACAGAAGTAAAACTCCGAGTGCGCGCTCTGCCACAGCAGGAATCCGCCGAGGCGCTGCTCTCCCGAGGTCCTGATGACCAGGTCCGGATCGGGCTGGCCGGCCGTGTAGAGGTGTTCGGCGATGTGCTCTACATCCAGGATCTCGGCGAGCTCCTCGATGGTCGTTCCCCGGGTAGCGTGGTCTTGCAGCAGCGAACGGACCGCGTCCGCGATCTCCCGGCGCCCGCCGTAGCCGACGGCGACATTCACAAGCAGCCCGCCGCGGGATGCCGTGACCTCAGCCGCGTTCTTCAGCACCTGCGCTGTATCAGCTGGCAGCAGATCGAGCGCGCCCACTGGCTTGACGTGCCATTCCTGCGCAACCAGATCCCTTACAGTGCCCTCGATGATCCGCAGCAGCGGCTCGAGCTCAGCTGACTCCCTGGTCAGGTTGTCAGTAGACAGCAGCCACAGCGTGACGACCTCGACGCCGGTTTCCTGGCACCACTCAAGCAGCTCGAAGATCTTGTCAGCGCCCGCCTGATGGCCGCTGCTGACGTCGGCGAGTCCCGCGGATCTCGCCCACCTGCGGTTACCGTCGCACATCACCCCGACGTGACGGGGGATCGCCTGGGGGGCCAGCGTCGCCTCGAGCCTGTGCTCGTAGAGCCGGTAGACGAGATCGCGCAATCCCATCCGGCACCTTCCTCGCTGCCGCCGGAATGGCACTGCCGTGCCGCCCGGTAGCTCAATCACTGCCTGGCCGTCCGCCGATAAGGTCTGGTTGACGACACTGTCCGCCGGAACTCCGGCCATTGCGTGCCCGGTCACCGGCGCGCCATCGGCCGGGACACTCCCGGCGGACGCACCAGCTCCAGCTGACTCAGGATTCTCGGGCTCCTTGAGAACCGTATCCAAGAATGCCACCAGTTCGGCCGAAGTCAGGACAGCCCGGACGCCTACCCCGTCATCGCCCCAGGCCTCGATGAACGCCCGTCTGGTCAGATGCCACCGGCCGGCACCGCCAGGCGGGCGCCGGGCGGGCCAGTTCCGCTGGCCCGGCATGGCATACGGTCCGGGCGCGTGCTCAGACCCGCCAGTCTGGGACCCGGCGTTTTGAAGCCCACAGTGCGGCCCGGCCGAGCCCTGGTGCCCGTGCTGTCCCTGCTGAAGGCGCTGGAGGCGGGAGGCCGCCTCCCGGTGGTGACCGGTGCCCATGCACTCGCCGTGCCATACCGCAGTGGACCGTAGTACGCAGCGCAACTCGCCGGTGCCGGGCAGATCGCTGCGGTCTCGCGACCGCAGCGTGAAGTACTCGTGGTCGCAGGGCAGGCAGCCGGTCTCCGGCCCGCCGCATGCGCCGGGGAAGCGGTCGTCCGGGTCAGGCCATGTCGCCGCCTGCTGCGGGTCGATCCGGGCTGCGCTCACGCGTTCGGCCAGCTCCGAAATCTGGTAGCCGCAGCGCTGGCCGACGGCGGCGAACGGCACGGAGTCCCTGGAAAGCCTCAGGGTGATCTCGTACGGCTGCCCAGCGGAGTCCCGGCAGGCCACTGCCTGCACGGCCAGCACGGAACCATCGACGCAGCGTAGTGCTCCCATAACGGAACGTTAACATCACGCCGAGCGAAACCTACACCCCCCACACTGCTGGTTCCGGCTCGCCGGGTTAAGGTGCCCGGCTCAGCCTGCTCGGCTCAGCCTGCCGCGGCGGCAAGAGCAGCGGCGACGCGGCGGTGCGCCGCCCAGATCTCCTCTGGCAGGCCGTTGAACTGGGCCAGGTGCGCCTCGCGGTGCTCCATCTCAGTCGCCCACCGGTTGGTGTCGATGCTCAGGATCTTGTCGAGATCCTCCGGGCGGATGTCGACGCCGTCAAGGTCCAGCTCGTCCCTGGTCGGGAGGATGCCCACCGGCGTCTGCTCGCCACGGACCTCACCGTCCCGGAGGCGCAGCAGCCACAGCAGCGGACGCAGGTTTTCGCGATAGCCCGGCCACAGGAAGTGACCGTCATCCGGATCGCGCTGGAACCAGTTGACGTGAGCGAAGATCGGCTGATCGCTGGCGGCACGGATGATCTTGAGCCAATGAGCCGCGTAGGCGCCCTCCGGATAGGACATGAAGGGCCGCATTGACATCGGGTCGTACCGGAGCTGGCCGTCCACGCCCTCGGCCGCGAAGGTCGCCTCGGCTCCGAGCGTGAGGCCGTCATAGACGCCCTCGGCGACGTCAGTAATGGCCCGGATGAGCGGCTCGCGATCCCGGGTGCGGCCGCCGAAGATGACGGCGTCGATCGGCACGCCGGCGCGCGCAGCAAAGTCTGGCGCGATATTCGGCACACTGGTCAGCGACGTCGTAAAGCGGCTGTTCGGATGCGCCCAGGGCTTGCCCTGCTCGTCGGCGGAGCGCTCGGAAATGAGCTGCCCGGTCCAGTCCCGCCAGCCGGTCACGTCGGCAGGCGGCTCCGGCGTCCTGCCTTCCCACCACACGTCGTGGCTGTTGTCGTTGTAGGCAACGTTGGTGAACAAAACCTGGGTGTCCGGCCCGACCGCGCGCAGTGCCGTCGGGTTGGTCACCTCGTTGGTGTCCTTGGCGACGCCGAAGACCCCGAACTCGGGATTGATCGCGTAGATCTTCCCGTCCTTGGGATCGACGCGTAGCCACGCGATGTCGTCACCGTAAAACTCGACGTGGTACCGGTCGCCAAGACCATCAGGGGCCAGCATCATGGCGAGGTTGGTCTTGCCGGACGCACTGGGGAAGCCGCCGCAAACGTGCCAGGTTCGGCCGGTCTGCTTGTCCGTAATCCCGATGAGCATGAACTGCTCAGCCAGGAACTCACCGGATGCCCAGCCGTCGTAGGCCGCCTGCCGCAGGCCATGCGCAATCTTGCCAAGCAGCGCGTTGCCGCCGTAGGAGGAGCCGAAATGCAGAATCGTGCGCTCGTCGGCAAACGTGACGAAGTAGCGCTGGTCCGCCGGGGTCCCCTGACCCAGGTTCGCCAGGTCGCCAGTCACGTGCACGCCGCGCACGAACCGGTTGGGTTCAGCGAGGTTGTTCACGTACTCCACGCCGCACCGCGCCATGCGAATCATGTGCAGCGCGACCGTGCGGTGGTCTGTGAGCTCGACGCCGACCGCGTACGGCTCGAGCGGAGAACCAGGAGGCGCCATCAGGTACGGGATGACGTACATGGTCTTACCGGCGGAGGCGCCGCGCATGAGCTTCTCGAGCAGCGGGCGCATCTCGCTCGACGGGCGCCAGTTGTTGTACGTGCCCTTGTCGGAAGGGTTGGCGGTGGCCACGATCGTGCGCTCCTCGGAGCGCGCGGTGTCCTTAACGTAGCTTCGCGCGTAGTAGCGCCCGTCACCCGCGGGCAAGATCTCGCCGGCGTCGAGTGATTCACGGATGAGCCGGGCGTCATCGGACGCGCCAATCACCTCGACACGCTCGGCGCCGGTAATTTCGGCCCAGTACCTCACGTACTCGCGCACAAAAGGATTCTTCAGGCCTGCATCGTCGAGACTCGTCTCGAGGGCAGCCAGATCCGGGGCCGCATTCACGTCATAAGCCACGACTGGTCCTCCTCAAGGGCTTTGCGGGTAGCTCCGCTGCGGGGGACCCGGAAGCACGCAGGGACACCAAAACCCTGAGAGCCGGGATTGGGGGAGTGTACCCCGGCGTGACCCGATCAATTCTGACTGGTCATGGCTAATCGCCTCAGCACGAGCGCGGGCGGTTACGTTCTGTAGACGAAATGCATTCAGGCCGGAACGACGTTCCGCCCGTACGCCGCGCTCCGTCAGGACGCGGAGACGGCGCAGGCGTCGTTTCCGCCTGGGTGAACCTCAGCGGCGCGGACGCCCGCCCGGGCGCCCGCGCCTGCTGTCGTCGGTGGCTCTTACTGACCGGGCCCGTCGGCCCTGACCTGCTCAACCTTGCGCAGCGCCGCCCTCAGGTCGGTCAGCCAAGCGTCCTGGTGCTGACCAACTAGGCGCACGCACCAGGCCAGCGCGTCGCTGCGGCTGCGGGCCACGCCACCGTCAACCAGCGTGTCGAGCACCTTGCGCTCGGACTGCCGCAGCCTCGTCATGACTGGCACGGAAAACGTGGTAAACATCACCCTGCGGCCATTGCACTCAACGCCCCAGGAAACCTTGCGGCCGAACTTGTGCTCGGCTTCGCGAGCGATCTCGATTCGGTGCTCGCGGGTCTCTTCGCGGAACCGGCGGCTGCGACCCTCGGCGGCGGCCGCAGCCTCGGCGTCACTGGCGCCGGCCGCGTTCTCGGTGTCTGCGAGGGCGCCGACGACGGTGATTTCCTCGCGGTCAATGTTGACTTCCGGCGCAGCCGTGAACCAGTCGGCCGGAAGGCGGCCGGTGAACCAGGCGCGAAGCTCTTCAGTATCCATGTAATTATGATTACACCACTCTGAGACGTGCGCAAGCCTCCCGCCCGCCGCGGAACTGCCACGCGCGCCGCGGAACAGCCCCCGCGAGCCGCGGAACTGCCCCCGCTCCCCGCGGAACAGCCCCTGCCCGCTGCGGAATTGACACTCTGCTGGTTTGGCACTCTCAGGCGGGCGTTTCGCACCTTCTGCGCCGACCAAATCAGCAGGGTGTGGTGAGCCGCCACCGACGCGGTCAGCGTCAGCGGCGGCCGCGGCTCCGGGGAGGTGTTCAGCCCGCCGGGTCAGCTGTGTCAGCCCGCCGGGTCGTCAGCCCTGATCAACCCTGGGTCATCCGTGTTCAGCCCGCCGGGTCGTCAGCCCTGATCAACCCTGGGTCATCCGTGTTCAGCCCGCCGGGTCAGCGGCCACGGCGGCAGCTACCCGCGGATACACCGCGACCGCGCCGGCGAACCCGCCGCTGAAGATGGCGGGAACGATCTGCACGTCCTCACCCGGCTCAGGCGCTTGCAGCATGAGGCCCTTGCCCAGGTAGATGGCGACATGCGAGATGTACGTCGGCGCTGTCGGGTCCGTGTGGTAGAAGAGCAGGTCACCAGGCACAAGGTTGGCCAACGTGACGCGCGGGCCGGTCTGCGCCTGGTTTACCGCGACTCGCGGCATGACGATGCCCGCCTGGCGCATCGACCACTGCACCAGCCCCGAGCAGTCGAAGACATCGGGCCCAGCCCCGCCCCAGACGTACTTCTTGCCGACCTGGGCGAGCGCCGCGGTCAGGAAGGCCTTGGTCTGTGCCACAGTGA
>Ga0126373_10002561_pt1 | contig 13402 bp, 10 predicted proteins | sample PanSoiMetPlot_11_FD_92545 | JGI IMG/M metagenome (GOLD analysis project Ga0126373, IMG submission 92545) | Tropical forest soil microbial communities from Panama - MetaG Plot_11 | ecosystem: Environmental > Terrestrial > Soil > Tropical forest > Bulk soil | place: Panama | collected 2016-02-17
AACTGAAAATATGTTTCCGGCTCAGGCCGAGGTCGTTGGGACCGGTCCCCATAGGAAACCGCACTTTAGTGGCAATGATCAGCTGATCTCGCTGCTGCCGCCGCAGCCATTTTCCGACGATTTCCTCGGAGATGCCTGTCGAATACACATTGGCGGTATCGATAAAATTCCCACCGGCGGCGACGAACCGGTCCAGCATTGCATGACTCTCTTCCTCTGTGGCCTCGTTCTGACGGCCAAAGGTCATAGCGCCTAAGCAAAGCTCACTCACGCACAATCCTGTGTGACCTAAAAAGCGGTATTCCATATGAGAACAGCATTCCCGCAAATGATCCCAAGTGCAAAGTGTGGATCGTTTACCATCAATCAACGCGTTATCCTGGGTCATGCCCGGGAACCGCCTACTGCCAACATACAGAGCTGCTGCGTTGCAAAGCGGCTCCCCTCCAGCGTGCTTCGCGCCTTTTTTGCGGCTATTCCTTCCCTAAATTAAGCTTTCCGGACCGCTAAGCTCAGGTCGCGTAATTGCCTTTCGGTGACCTCAGCGGGAGCGTCCATCATCAAATCCTGACCACGGCTATTCTTGGGAAATGCGATCACGTCCCGAATGTTCGTGGTGCCTGTGATTATCATCAAAAGGCGATCGATTCCCAGAGCGATCCCGCCGTGGGGCGGTGCGCCGAAGGAAAAGGCGCTCATCAGATGCTGGAACAGCCTCTTTTGCTGTGCCTCACTGATACCGAGGGCGGAAAAGACCTTTTGCTGGAGATCCGATTCATGAATACGCAGGCTACCTCCACCGATCTCGACACCGTTTAACACCACGTCGTACGCGACCGCCCGGACTTTGCCGAACTCACCCTTCTCGAGAAACGGGATGTCCTCTGTATTCGGGCGAGTGAACGGATGATGCATTGCGTTCCATTTATTCTCAGCCGGATCGAACGACATCAATGGGAAGTCAGTTACCCAGAGAAAATTTAACTCGTCTGGATCCGTTATCAGTTTAGTGAATTCAGCTACCTTCAGGCGAAGTCGCCCCAGCACGGTACAAACTGTTTCCCAACTATCCGCGCCGAAAAGGATAAGATCGCCCTCTTCGATCCCCATTTTCTCGGTAAGCGACTGTCGTTCGGACTCGGAGAAGAACTTCACGATGGGAGATTTCCATTCTCCATTTTCGACCTTGATAAAGGCCAATCCCCTGGCGCCGGCTTGCTTAGCCAGATTGGTTACTTCTTCAATCTGGCCGGTTGTGATGTTGGCAAACCCCTTTGCGTTGATCGCCTTCACCACGCCTTTTTGTTCGAGGGCCGCTCTGAATACTTTGAATTGAGAGTTTCGGAAAGTCTCGCTCAGATCAACCAGCTCTGTCCCGAATCGGAGGTCGGGTTTGTCGCTGCCGAAACGATCCATCGCTTCCTGATAAGTCAGCCTTGGAAACGGCGTCGGAATGGTTACCTCTCGGGTAGCAGCGAAAACCTCCGTTAACAGGCCTTCTATCAGGCGGAAGATGTCCTCTTGGGTGATGAATGAAGCCTCGATATCGATCTGGGTAAGCTCGGTAATTCGGTCAGCGCGCGGGTCTTCATCGCGAAAGCATTTAGCGATCTGGAAATACCTTTCTGCACCGGCCACCATCAACAGCTGCTTGTATTGCTGAGGCGATTGCGCCAAGGCGTAGAACAGACCCGGCATGACCCGGCTTGGCACTAAGAATTCTCTGGCGCCTTCCGGTGTGCTTTTCGAGAGTATCGGAGTCTCAATTTCCAAGAAACCTTCTCGATCCAAATAGTTTCTCGTCGTCCGGTTGAGAATGTGTCTGGCCTTTAGTTGCCGAACCATGGTTGACCGCCTCAGATCGAGATAGCGGTAAGTTAACCGGAGATCTTCATTGCTCAGGTTGGCATCCAGCTGGAACGGCAGTGGGGCGCATTGGTTCAAAATAGTCAGTTCTGAAACCACGATCTCAATCTCCCCGGTGGGCAATTTCGGATTGGCTGTCCCTTCCAGGCGAAGCGCGACTTTGCCTTTTACCCTGATAACGTCTTCGTCGTGCAGCGAGTGTGCTTCCTTAGCAATCTCGGGATAATTCTCAGGCCGAAAGACGATCTGGGTAATACCTTCCCGGTCTCGCAGATCGATGAAGATCACTCCTCCGTGGTCTCGGCGGGATGCGACCCAGCCAGACAATTCGACCGTTTGCCCTACATCGGCGGCTCGCAGTTGGTTGCAGTGGTGCGTCCGATACATGGTCAGTTTTCCAGTTTTAAGTTAGTCTCAAGCTCCGTCTCTAAAACCACGGATTCCCCTCGGGTGCGCAGGTTCTTGAGTCGAATCTGCGGCCACTCCTGTCCAACGACTATGGCGTATTGCGCGCCGAGTGATTCAGCCGTCTGAAACTGTTTACCTACTTTTGCCGCCTCGAGAGGAAAGTCGACTGATATCCCGGCTTCTCTTAGGCGCGAAGCCAGGTTGATTGCCTCCGGTCTCCGAGTCTCGCTGGCGATGACGATGTATCCGCGCAGCGAACGTTTAGCCATCCGTTCCGCCGCCAGAGCCCGAGTGTGAGGCAATTCCTCCAGAAAATTGCGTAACACAACATCACCGATCGCGAAACCGGCTGCAGGTAAATCGACCGATCCGTCGCTAATCACCTCGATCAGTTTGTCATAACGTCCGCCGCCGGCGATGGCACGGTTCTCCTGGCCGCGGTCAAACAGCTCGAATACGAGGCCGGAGTAATAATCTAGGCCTCGCACGATTGTGAGATCGAGCTCGCAAAAATTTTCGATTCCGCGCCAGCGAAACTCGCGAAACAGTTCTCCGAAGCCGGGTAGTTGATCTGTGGGCGTGGCAAGGAAAGAATGGACTTGCTCGAGAGTCAGCTTTAGAGCCGCTAGCTTCTCGGCCAATCGACTTTCCTCTTCGCGGCCAAGCTTGTCGATCACTCCGAGAAATTCTGCGGTTCGTTCGACCGGTACATCATGGCCTTTGAGGAATTCTGACCACAGATTGCGATTGCTGAGCCGAACAGAAAAATCGCGTTCGGTTAAGCCGAAGCCGCGCAGCAAATGAATCGCGAGTGAGATCAACTCGGCGTCAGCGGCCGGCGAATTATCGCCAATCAGATCGCAGTTGATTTGATAAAACTCGCGGAGCCGTCCTTTCTGCGGCTTCTCGAACCGGAAAAAAGGGGAAATGCTAAACCACTTTATTGGTTTCTTAAAATCGCGCTCCCGGGCTGCGACCAGACGCGCCAGGGTTGGAGTCATTTCGGGCCGGAGACAGATGTCACGACCGCCTTGATCCACGAAGCGGAATAACTGCGATTTCAGCTCCTCGCCGCTCTTTTTCTTGTAAAGATCGGTCGACTCCAAAGTAGGGCCGTCGTACTCCGCGAAGCCAAAATTCGCGGCCGTCGTACGCCAGCATTCAACTATGTAATTCAGCCAAGCTCGATCCTCGGGATAAAAGTCGCGAAAGCCCGGCAGACGCTGCAGTTCCATTTGAAGAACGCCAAGCATGCATTTATTCGGCCGTTTTGCAAACGGCAGTGTTGGGTTTGCGTTGGCGGTTTGCAGTTTGCCGTTGGCGGTTAGCGGCGACAACTTCAGGGCATCGCAAGAATGAGACTTATGCGCCTTATAGGTCCCATTGGTCCCGTAAGTCCCGTCCGGGTTTGATGGTCGGGTATTGAATAGGACCGCGACGACCGACCGACGCCAACGCCAACCGCTAACTGCTAACGGCAGACCGCAAACTCAGTCCACAATATGGAATCCGGTGGTGCGAAGCGCCTTGATAGCTTGCGCCAGCTGCCGGTCGCGCACCAAGATGTAATCGGTATCAAATGTGCCGATTGGTAGGATACCGATACCGGCATGGGCCAACGGGACAGCAACCGAAACAAGAATACCGACCAGATCGAGGTCGAGCGGTCCCTCAATCTTCATGGCGCGCCAACCCCTGCTGGCTCGCACTCCGTCGCCGACCTCTGAATTCGCGCAAACGATCGAAAGCTGATCCGTGGTTCGCGATACCGAGAAGAAACCGGTACGGGTCGCCCACTCCGGGATCGGGTCAGAGGGTTCTAACCTGCACACCGCAAGCACGTCGGGCAGGAGCGATAATTGTAATCTTGGCGCTTCCATGGGACCGACAACATTGCAGAGGGAGTGCCTTTGCGCCACTAAGAGTTCACGGTTCGCAGTTCGCCGTTGCTGCTAAGACGGGTGTTGTACTGCGGCGCCCATTCCCAAAACGCGAATGGGATCTATAGGACTTATGGGACCTATAAGGTTCGCTATTTTGCTTATCCTCGAAGGTACGAAAGGCGAGCTGCCAACGGTGAACCGTGAACTGCGAACTGTGAACTGTGAACGGTGAACCTGTTCGGTTTGACGCGCCGGAGAACCATGGAACACTGTGCCTGCCATGGCTCGACCCGCAAAACGAACAAAGATTGTCGCCACGATTGGTCCAGCAAGCGAAAGCGAAGAAATGCTCCGACGCTTGATTGAAGCCGGTATGGACGTGGTTCGGCTTAACTTTTCGCATCGCTCAGCCGAGCAAGCGAAACCGCTGGTAGCGCGGATTCGCAAGGTCGCCGACGACCTCGGTGTCTTCGTCGGAATTTTGGGAGATTTGCGTGGTCCTCGCATCCGCGTGGGCGAGATGCAGGATGGAGCCATCCAGCTTGAGCAGGGTCAGAAGATCGTGCTGACCCCGAACCCGATAATCGGAACGGCCGAAAAGATCGCAGTCAGTTTCCGTGGTCTGGCGAACGACGTTGCTCACGGGACCATCGTTTTGCTGGACGACGGTAATATCGAGCTGCAGGTGGTGGATCGGCTCGTCGCTGGGGAAGTCCTTTGCGAAGTGCTCCGTGGCGGTGAGTTGAAGAGCAACAAAGGCGTGAACCTAAAAAATCGGCTCATCTCCTTACCTTCTCTGACTACGAAGGATTATCAGGACCTGGATTTTGCGGTATCACAGGAACTCGATTTTCTAGCCCTATCCTTTGTCCAATCGGCAGCTGACGTCCGTTTCCTGAAACAAACCCTGGCCGAACGAGGAGCCAGCATCCCGGTGATAGCCAAGATCGAGCGGCAGAATGCCCTCGAGGACATCGAGAATATCGTGAAGGAGTGCTTCGGGGTGATGGTAGCCAGAGGCGACTTGGCTTTGGAAATGAGTTTCGAAGATGTTCCCATCGCCCAGAAACGGATTATTTCGGTTTGCCGCCAAGCTGGAGTTCCGGTCATTACGGCGACACAAATGCTGGAGTCGATGACAGCGTTTCACAAGCCGACCCGAGCCGAGGCGGCCGACGTGGCGAACGCGATTTTGGATGGCACAGATGCAGTGATGCTTTCCGGAGAATCAGCGATTGGTAAATTTCCGGTGGAGGTTGTCGCAACCATGGCCACCATCGCGGCGAGAGCGGAACTGGCCTGGATGCGCGGCGAGTTGCCAAGTTCAGTAGAATTACGGCCGGTTGCCGATTTGGATGGTGCGGTGGGTCAGGCGACAGCGATGATCGCAAGCTCGGTCTCAGCGCGGGCAATCGTAGCGGCTACCACCTCTGGCACGACGGTTCGTCGAGTCTCTTGCCATCGCCCGAAGATGCCGGTCATTGCGCTCTGTTCATCGCCGGAGACCTGCCGCCGCATGAGCCTCCTTTGGGGTGTGGAACCCGTTTTGGTTCCGCCGATTAACGGAACTGCCCACCTGGTGAAATCTAGCGCCGAAGCCGCGGTGAAAGTATTGCAGGCGCAACCCGACGACGTCCTGACGATCGTTGCAGGCACCCCGTACAACGTCTCAGGCAAGACCAATCTGATTAAGATCGAGGTAGTCCAAGACGCGCTTAAGGGAGAGGCGAAGACTTTTGGGGAGTAGGTGCCGGCGTGGAGTGGTGTGGCAGGTTGGCGAAACAGCGAAAGGGAGAAAGGGAGAAAGGGCGAAAGGGCGAATGGGCGAATGGGCGAATGAGCGAATGAGCGAATGAGCGCGAAAGGCGTATGGGCTTTTTGACGCGCGAAGCGTCTTAGCCGCGAAGCGGCGGCTCAACATAGCCTAGGGCGAAGCCCTAGGTGACGATCGAAAAACAGCGGCTAGCGCTGAAGGCGCGAAAGAAGTCGAGTACGGTACGATCGGCGTAGGTACGATTAAGCCGCGCTTTCAGCGCTTGTCGTCATTCATTAACGTTACCTAGGGCTTCGCCCTAGGCTATTCTGAGCCGCCGCTTCGCGGCTAAAGCGCTTCGCGCCGATACGCCAATACGCCAATACGCCGATACGCCCATTCGCCGTTTCGCCGTTTCGCCGTTACAGCTGTTTCACCTGATACCCCCGTCCCTGCAAGGCTCGGACCAGGCCGTGATCGCCAACGAGGTGGCCTGAGCCAACGATTACCAGGTAATTGCCGTCGCCCTCCAGGAAACGTTGTATTTGTGGCAACCATTTCTGGTTTCGCCGCAAGAACATCGATTCGAAACTCTTCGGATCGTTCCATTCATCCTGATTCAACAAGCGATCCAGGGTATTGATTCGGCCGTCCTTCCAGGCAATCACCAGTTCATCCAGGATGGCTTTTGCAGCCGGCAATGACACGATTGCTTCTACAAGGTGGGCTTCGCCGGAGGAGTCGTCTGAAGACAGAACTCTCGCCTGGTCCCGGACAGTTTCCAAACCCAATACCGGCTTACGGGTATTCTTGGCCTGCGAGTAAAAGTATCGATCCACACCTAGGTCCTCTCTGAAACCGGATAACTCCGTGTAGCGGCTGGTGATAAGCTCTCCAAGCAGCGCCGGTTTAAATCGTATCGCTTTTTTGTAGGAGATGCCCAGCTTTGCCACCACTTGTTTCACCAGCTTGATCGTTGCCGGCGAAACATGGTGCTCCAGATTATCACCGGGTGGGTACACACCTACTTCCTCGAACTCACGCAACACTGCCTGCTGAGAAACGGTATTTAAATCCACCTCGAAGACGACCCTCTGCGAATTGTTGAAAGCTTGTTGCAGTGCCGGGTGCAAAGGGTAGGCGGTCGCAGGCAATACGTGGATCGATCCCAATAGGTACACTGAGTTGTGAGAACCCTTGACCTGCCACAGCGTGCTCTTGTTGCCGGAGCCAGGCCAAGTGGAACACGCGTTGAAAAGGAGCGTCGAACTTAGTGCCAGCGAAACGAGCCCGACGAATCGAAAGAACTTACTACTTGGTTTTTGGTGCATCAGTACCGCCGAGGGGCGTGCGCTCGCCACGGTTGTCGGGAATTGTCAGATTCTTTCCCACGAGACCCATTACCCCATCAAAAGCCTCTTCCGAGATACCATGCGAAACTTTTACGCGAAACCTTTCCCAGAGAAACTCCTCCATTCGCATCCATTTACCTCGATAGTTAACCCGTTGGGTCCAAGCACAGACGGTAATAATATTCTGAAGTTGTTGTATCCGCAAAAAGAGGATGCCGGCTCCGACAACCACCAAGGTGCTGGTTGCTAAGAGTACCGTTGAAATGTCATCACGCAAGTTCAACTGCGCATCGTTGTTTGCGTTGCGTTCAGCCAGGACGGCATTTTCGTAAGCTTGCATCGCGAAGATCGCAGCGTGGATCTCGCTTAAGAGTGATCCGCTTCCCGCTGACAGCAGCATGGTGATCGCTTCGTTCGTCTGACCGTTCTCCTTGAGAGCGATACTTTGACTCAACTCATCCAGTTTCTTTTGGACGGCGGTGGTGAGTCGCCCGACTTGGGCTAATTGATGAGGATCGGCAGCTAAAACTTGGCGAAGATTTAACAACTGAGACGGCAATTCGGCTTTTGCGAGCCAAAAGGGTAGGAGGTTTGCAATCTGCCCGGTTAGAAGATAACCCCGCTGAGCATTGTCAGCCTGGTCAAGCAGGTCTTGGATAACGAACAATTGTTCGCGAGCGACGTGCATGCGTCCCACAATCTCCAGGCCAAGCCCTTGATCGCGTCGGAGCTGCCTGGAAACGAAGAAAAAAAGCCCGGCGATGAGAACAGGTATTGCAATCACCACGAAAATCAAAACGCGGCGATTGTATTGGAGGGAACTCCCTTTCATTGGTTTCCCGACCGTGGTGGCATTGCCGCTCACAGGGTTACGATAAATGGGCGTGGCCTCTGGGCAATTTAATAAATTCGCCGGCCAGTGATCGAACGTGCTAAACTCGGCGTAAGTCGGACGATGGAAGTTATCGCAAAAGGTGATTCAAAGTCGACCGTAAACCGGGGCTTGAGAAAGCGCGGTTGGTTGTGGTTGATCTGTCTTAGCGCCGTCATCGCCTTATCTGGGTTAAGCTGGTACTACTTCTGGCCCCGCCAAATCGCGTCGTCTGGCGGCTTGTACTTCCCTTACCGTCTGCAGTTGCCTGTGCCCCGATTTGCGCAGGGCGATGGCAGATGGGCAAATGATTCTTTGGCCGGGACTCAGGGCACTATGGCTGCGGAAGGTTGTGCTGTGAGTTCCGCCGCGATGGTTCTGCAGTTTTATGGTTTTGCGCTAGATCCCGGGCAGTTGAACCAATTCTTGATCACTCACGATGGATTCACCTCTGAAGGTTGGTTGCGCTGGGAAAAAGCAGCTGATTTTCCTCCTGGTAAGGCAAAAAAGGTTTACGAAGATCTTCCGTCCTTTTTTCTGATCGACAGCAATCTCATTCGGGGCAACCCGGTAATTATTCGGTTACGGCTACCAGGTGGGGTCACTCATTTTGTTGTGATTGTTGGCAAACGCGGCTTTCACTATCTGATCCAAGATCCAGGATCTGGGGGTGAGCAAGGGATCTATCCGCTGGACGAATTGACGGAGAAAATCGAAGCACTTCGGTTTTATCAAAAGGTCAGCTAACCGCCTAGGTTCCAGGTTCTAAGTTCGAAGTTCGACGTTCCAGGTTGCGCTCTGGCGCACAACCTTGAACTTCAAACCTTGAACCTTGAACCTGGAACTGTTCCAGTTAGGTTCGCCGAGTGGAGCTCTCTCTTCTTAAATCGAAGATTCACGGGGCCTGCGTTACCGGCGCCGACGCGAACTGCGAAGGCAGCGTAACAATCTCTGCAGACCTGGCAGAGCTAGTCGGTCTCGAGGAGTACGAACGAATTTTAGTGGGCAACCTGGCGAACGGTGAACGATTTGAAAGCTACGTCGTTTACGGGATTAGGAATGCCGGTGCGATTCAACTGAATGGCGCGACCGCTCATTTGGGAAAGACAGGCGATCGCTTGACGATAATGAGCTTCGGCCTGTTTGACGCTGAGGAAGCGGCGATTCACCAACCAAAAATGATCTTCCTCGACCAAAAAAACCTAGTCACCAAACAGCACTAATCCCGGCTAAATAAGGCAACGAACGCTCCGTCCATACCGTCCCGGGTTGGCAGGATGCTTTTTTTGCTCACTAGTCTCAGGTAAGGGATCGACTGGCCGATCTGGGCGACGACTTGGTCATTCTCTTCCGGCTCAACGCTGCAAGTGCTGTAAACCAGCCGCCCGCCGCTGCGAAGGTACGGAACCACGTTTTCAACGATTCGGGTTTGCAACTTCGGCATCCGCCGGAAATCATCCGGGGTGAGCCGCCAGCGGACGTCGGTCCGGCGCCGGATCACGCCGGTGTTGGTGCAAGGCACATCGAGCAAGATGGCGTCAAAGCTCCTGTCTGTTAGAGAAGGCGAACCTTGTAACCAATCAACCCTCATAATGGTGGTGTTGGAAACGCCCAACCTGGTAAGGTTTTCTCGCAAGCGAGTCAATCGCGACGGTTCATAGTCGCAAGCCAGCACGGATCCGGAATTGGCCATCAACTGAGCGAGATAGCCAGTTTTCCCACCGGGCGCTGCGCAGGCATCTAAAACTTTTTCTCCGGGACGCGGGTTGAGGACTTCGCAGGCCAGCAGAGTGCTTGGGTCCTGAACGTATACTACGCCGGACGCAATCCAGCTTGCCGGCAAATGGTCGACCTCCAAACAGTCGGTATGCAGAGGCGATTGCTTCGCTCCATCGGCCTCGTACAGAAGGGTTTCCTTGGTCGCTCGCAGTTGGTTGGCACGAACGTAGATCTTCGCTGGTTCGTTGTTCCATCGGCAGAGCCCTTCCGCCCCGCCGGAGCCAAGCTCGTCGCTCCAGCGCGAATAGAGAAACTCCGGGTGAGACCAGCGAATATAAGCCGGTGCGCTATCGACGTCAGAGAAGACGGCCTCCCTTTCGTTGATCGCTTTTCTGAGTATGGCATTTACCAAGGATCTGGCTGGTCCCGCCAGGTTAACGGTTTCAAAAACCGCAGCGTGAGGCGCGACCCGCATCTTGTAGAGCTGGTAAAGCCCGAGCTGCAGTACTAGGCGCGTCCGGCTATCAAGTTTTGACGGGCGAAAGCGCTCAATAATAAAGTCCAACAAGGACCGGTTGCGGATGACTCCGTAGAATGCCTCGGTGACAAAAGCGCGGTTGACCGGGGTTAGCCGGCAGCTATCCAACGTCCGGTGAAGTACATCGTCAGCGAATGCTCTGGATGACTCCCATTGCTGCAACGCTCTGAGGCAACTTTGCCGTGGATTATCACCTGCCATAACCGGTACTGTTTGTTCACTCCAGCTCTCACGGTTGAGCAGCATTCTCAGAGAGAACTCCTAAACTGTTCCACGTGAGGGCTCGACCGGCTAGCAGAAACGGTAGGGATGCGCTCCCGACTCCGCCAGGCCTACGTCGCGGCCAAGCTCTAGGACGTGGCACACGTTGGGCGAGGGCGCGCCACAGCGAAGCGACGGCGGCCTGCTCACCCGAACCCGAACCAGGACGAGCACGAGCTCGTCCCTACCGGGCGCTGCTCACGCTAACTACGCCGTGGCTCTGCCGATGCCGTGATACTGAAAGCCGAGATCTCGCATGGTGCTTGGGTCGAGCAGGTTCCGACCATCGAAGATCAACGGCGTGTGCATCAAGCGCCTCACTTCGGAAAAGCTAATGTTCTCGAACTCTTTCCATTCGGTGGCGATAATGAGCGCCTCCGCGTCTCGGACCGCCTCAAGTGCGGATGAGGCTAGAACTGCGTCTGGGCAGAGTTTGAACTCTCGCACTTTTTCGATTCCCTTCGGATCGTACGCAACTACGTGTGCGCCTTCCCGGGTCAGATCGTTGACCAGCTCGATCGCGACCGAGCTGCGGACATCGTCGGTATCCGGCTTGAAGGTGAGGCCCCAGACGGCTAGGCGTTTTTCTTTCAGGACCCAAAGCGTATCGCGTAGCTTCTTTACGAAGCGCTCGCGTTGATTCTGATTGATTCGCTGAACTTCCTTCAGAAGGGTGAAGGGCGTACCCAGCTGGTCGCTAATCGCGATAAAGGCCGCGATGTCTTTCGGGAAACATGAGCCTCCGTAACCAAGGCCCGCACTGAGGAAACTCCGACCGATTCGTTTGTCAGCCCCGATACCGTCAGCGACTTTCTCAACATCGGCGCCGCTGGCTTCACAGATGGCTGAAACCGCGTTTATGTACGAGATCTTAAGCGCCAGGAAAGAATTGGCTGCGTGTTTGATTAGTTCAGCGCTGTTTATGTCGGTAACCATCACCGGGGCCATGAACGGCTCGTAAATTTTTCGCATCAACGCTAGCGCGCGGTCGCTGTTTGCTCCGATAACGATCCGATCCGGGTGCATCAGATCGTCCACTGCACATCCTTCTCGTAAGAACTCAGGATTGCTGACCACATCGAACTCGGCATCGGCCTTATTGTAACGTCGAATGGTATCGGCGACTTTTTCACCGGTCTTGACGGGCACGGTGCTCTTATCGACGATCACGCGATAGCTCTTGAGCACGGCCGCAATTTCGCGAGCGACCCTTTCGATATAAGTAAGGTCGACGCTGCCGTCACTTTGTGGAGGCGTGGGTACGGCGATAAAAATGACCTGAGAGTTATCGACGCCGTCCTCGATGCTGGTCGTGAAGCGGAGCCGGCGTGCAGATACATTCCGATGAACCAGGTCTTCGAGCCCGGGCTCATAGATGGGAATGATGCCGCTCTGCAGCGCTTTTACTTTTCTTTCGTCATTATCGACACAGATGACGTTGTGCCCTACCTCGGCAAAACACGTTCCCGTCACCAGTCCCACATAACCCGATCCAATAATGGCAATTTCCATACGTCCTAATCTTCCAAAGGACCCCAGATACGGAGCTTTAGCCTCTTGTCCAGTGAAAGCTCTCGATCCCGCCGGCTACAGCCCAGGGCTGAGATTCACCGGGAAGCCATATTTTGGCAGATCCTTCAGCGTCAAAATCAACTCCACGCCATACGTGGTTTTGTTTCCACCATTGTTGTTTTCGTAAAGTCCGAGGGACGCGACCCAGCTGCTGAGGTCCCTGTGAACCGTATACTTTTGAACGCCCAACCGGCCTGTAGTCTGGTCATATTCCTCCAGGATACTGAAGCCCCAGTTGGAATTAATCCTGAAGTAGGTCTGCAAATAAGTGCTGTTGGTCTTGGGCTGCAGCGGATTGTGATTCAGATAAGAGTGCAGGAGCGTCACATCGATGTTTGGAGTAACGGTCCAGGTCAAATACGTATTGAACTCCCAGAACTGATTTTTATCGATCCAAGGGATCTGCGCGTACTCGGTAAGACTGAGCCAAGGCACCGGATTGAAGCGGACTTGGGTCTGGATAGGGGAATAATAAGTCAGCTCGTAGGGGTTCTTGAAATTGACATCCACGAAGGTGTCAATCGTCAGCCACGGAAAGGTCGCGCTGTCGCGTCGAGTATCGAACTTGTTTTGTATGCCGAGCCTCAGAACCGACATGTGTGCGATCGAGTCAGTAGCAGTGAATTGGGGAAAATCGATAGGTGGTACATAGGTACTAGGGATATACCGATCGAAGGGAAGAATCTTGCCTGGCCCGATGTTCGGAGTGGAGACCCAGGCGTAATCCGCATACGGCTGGATAACGTGTAACAGGCCGTCGAGTCCAAGCCAGTGCGCTTGTACTCCTTCGTAGATATGGGAAAGCTTGAATGAGGTGTCGACGCCCGTATTGAAAACGTATCGCGTCCCTCCCGGCTCATAGACAACGGAGCCAAAGGGGATGCCTATGCTTGGATCTCCTTCGGTGACATCCCCAGTCCGGCTATAATAAGTGGCCCGGACTCCGGCGCGTGGCACGACGGAAAGGAATCCGAAATACACCTTCGGATAGGACAGCTGGTGAAACGTATCGAACCGGAAAGCAGAATAATCCGGGTTCAAAGTGGGGTTAAAAAAGGTGCCGACTGGCTGAGCTAGCTGCAGCCAGCCCGCACTCGTCGTCGCCTCGTAGTAAATCGGGGAGTTAAGCAACGGTGTCCGCACGACCTCCCACGAGGCCTGCGGAAGTCTCTCTGTCGT
>Ga0126373_10002562_pt1 | contig 13401 bp, 12 predicted proteins | sample PanSoiMetPlot_11_FD_92545 | JGI IMG/M metagenome (GOLD analysis project Ga0126373, IMG submission 92545) | Tropical forest soil microbial communities from Panama - MetaG Plot_11 | ecosystem: Environmental > Terrestrial > Soil > Tropical forest > Bulk soil | place: Panama | collected 2016-02-17
CCGATGCGTTACTACATCATCGCCATGCTGTTCGTCATCTTCGATATTGAAATCGTGTTCCTATTTCCCTGGGCTGTGGCGTTCAAGAAGCTGGGGCTGGTAGGGTTAATCGAGATGGTGGTGTTTATCGCAATTTTGGTCGTGGGGTTCTGGTATGCGTGGAAAAAAGGGGCGCTCGAATGGGACTGAGCCTGGGAACCGTCGGGATGCCCTTTGATGCGCAGAAGTGAGGAACGAAGAGGATGAGTTTTTTAGAGCGACAGCTTGAGGCGAATATTCTGACAACGAACCTGGACGCGGTCGTGAATTGGGCCAGGAAGTCGGCCTTATGGCCGATGTCGTTCGGCCTGGCTTGCTGCGCGATCGAGATGATCGCGAGCGTCTCGTCACGGTACGACATCGACCGGTTCGGCGCCGGCGTGTTCCGCGCATCCCCCCGACAATCAGACCTCATGATCGTCGCAGGCACCGTTACACGCAAGATGGCGCCGGTGATTCGCCGCATCTACGATCAAATGCCGGAGCCACGCTATGTCATCTCTATGGGCTCCTGCGCCACCTCCGGCAATCACTACAATAGCTATGCCGTCGTACAGGGTGTGGATCAGATTGTTCCAGTGGACGTCTATGTCCCGGGCTGCCCGCCACGACCGGAAGCGCTCATGGATGGATTATTGAAGCTGCAAGAGAAGATCCAACGCGAAAAAGTGTTTGTGAAGTAATGAACCAGACTCTGGCTGAATCCCTCCTCAAGAAGTTCCCGGACGCGGTGCGCGCCCTCGAGGTGGATACCGCACGCGGCGAAGTCTCTGTTTCGATTCAGGCCTCGCACCTGCTGGACTTCGCCCGTTATCTCCGTGATGCCCCAGGAGCGTCATTCAACCATCTGACCGACATCTGCTCGGTGGACTATCCGGAAGATCAGGAACGGTTCGAGATGGTGTACCATCTCCATTCTTTGCCACTTCGTCAACGTCTTCGCGTGAAGGCACGGGTGCCCGAAGACCGGCCCTCGATCGCATCCGTCACGGGCATCTGGAAAGGGGCCGAGTTTCTCGAGCGCGAAGTCTACGACATGATGGGCATTACCTTCACCGGCCATCCGGACCTCCGTCGCATTCTTATGCCCGAAGACTATGCAGAAGGCTTTCCGCTCCGAAAAGACTTTCCGGCGGAGGGTCGCGGATGGCGCAGTCAGTTCGACTTCATTCCGCGCCTGGACGAACCGCCGGTCGAAATGGCCGCCGGTGAGATTCCCGAAGAGCAGAAGAAACCGTTCCTGGCTCAAAACGGAGCCACCGGATCTCGCCGCCGTGAGGAACTCTTGCTGAATATGGGGCCACAACACCCGAGCACGCACGGAGTGCTCCGCGTCGTACTGGAGTTGGACGGGGAACGAATCGTGAAAGCGACACCCGACTTGGGTTACCTCCACCGCGGCGTGGAAAAACTTTCCGAGGGGTTGGCGTACATGCAGGTCATTCCACACACGGATCGGCTCGATTACATCTGTGCGATGGCCAACAACTACGCCTACGTGCGGGCCGTGGAAAAACTCTTGAATATTACCGTCCCGGAGCGGGCCGAATACATCCGAACCATTGTCGCTGAAATGCAGCGCATCCTCGGCCACCTGTTCTGGCTCGGAACCCAGGCGTTGGATATCGGCGCGATGACGGTCTTTTTCTGGACGTTCCGCGAGCGCGAGACCCTGCTCGACATGTTCGAGAAACTCTGCGGCGCCCGCTTGACCCTGAACTACTATCGCATCGGCGGAGTCGACAGCGATTTCACGCCCGAACTTGTGCAGCGGCTCAAGGCCTTCCTCGACACATTCCCGGAGAAGGTTCACGAATACGATTCCCTCATTGCATCTAATCGTATTTGGCTCGGTCGCACGAAGAAGGTCGCGGTGATTTCGGCCGAGGACGCGATTAGCTTCGGTTGCACCGGACCGGTCCTGCGAGGATCGGGTGTGGCCTACGATGTCCGCAAGTTCGAGCCATACGGCGCGTACGACAAGGTTGAATGGGAAGTGCCGATCGGAAAGAATGGCGACACCTACGATCGATACTGGATCCGAATGGAAGAGATGCGCCAGAGCGCGCGAATCATCAAGCAATGCCTCGAACAGATGCCGCCGGGTCCGATCATGGCTGATGTCCCCCAATACATTCCGCCGCCGAAGCCACACGTCATGCGAGACATGGAAAGCCTGATTCATCACTTCATTATTTTCACGCAGGGCTTCAAGCCGCCCAAGGGTGAAACCTATTGCGGCACGGAAGCGCCGAAAGGCGAATTGGGCTTTTTTATCGTGAGCGACGGAAGCCCCCGTCCCTACCGGCTGAAGATTCGCGCGCCATCGTTCGTCCACATGGGTGCGTTCGACCATATGGCGCGGGGTTATTTGATTTCGGACATCATCACGATCTTTGGGACATACGATATCGTGATGGGAGAATGTGATCGATGAGGCCGAGGAGCCAAGCGTCCGTAGTGCTCGCGGAACGCGCATCTCAGAAGGCCTCGTTCGACGCGCGCACATTGGGACACCTCGGTTCCGGCCTTATCGAATTCGGGTGAAGGGAGAAATGTTAAGAGAAAAGAATCAGAAGGAAATCGATGAGATTTTGAGTCGCTATCCGGTAAAACGGTCGGCTTTGATCCCACTCCTCTATCTTGCGCAACGGGAACAAGGCTTCATCACTGAGGCCGCGATGCGGGAGATCGCAGCCTTGCTCCAGCTGACACCACCGCAAGTCTATGAGACTGCTACCTTTTACACGATGTTGAATCTCAAAAGGGTTGGGAAATTTCACATTCAAGTTTGTAAATCGCTGATGTGTGCATTGGTCGGATCAGACACGCTCATTGGCTGGATAAAGACGAAATTAGGCATCGGTCCAAGGGAAACATCTCCTGACGGACTATTTACCCTCAGCGCAGTGGAATGCTTGGCGGCCTGCGGCACTGCACCGATGATGCAGATCAATGACGACTACTACGAGCGACTTACCGAAGAGAAGGTCGACCGGATCCTAGCCGATCTTCGGACGACGGGGACATGCTCCCTTAAGACCGGCCCCTTCATGTGGCCCGAGCCTGCGACGAAGGCCTAGACCATGTCGACCCACGAACCAATCCTTCTCAAAAACATGCTACGGCTCGACTATAGCGGATCGCTCGCAGACTACGAGCAGGTTGGGGGCTATCAGGCTATTCGAAAGGTGTTCGGCAAGATGGCCCCTAAGGACGTCACGCAATCGGTGATGAAGTCCGGCCTGCGCGGCCGGGGCGGCGCCGGCTTTCCCACCGGCGTAAAATGGGGCTTCCTCCCCAAGGATTACCAGGGCCCGCGCTACCTCTGCTGCAACGCGGATGAGAGCGAACCGGGCACGTTCAAGGATCGCCAGCTTATGGAGCGTGACCCGCACCAGATGCTCGAAGGGATGCTCCTGGCCTGCTACGCCATCGGAGCAGAGGTTGCCTTCATTTATATTCGAGGTGAGTTTGTGTTGGGCGCCGCGATTCTCGAGCGAGCGATCGCTGAGGCGCGGAGGGCCGGGTACATCGGCAAAAACATACTCGGTAGCGGGACGACCGTCGACATCTGGGTGCATCGGGGAGCCGGGGCGTATATATGCGGAGAAGAGACGGCCCTCTTGGAGTCGCTCGAGGGAAAGCGTGGGCTTCCACGCGTGAAACCGCCATTCCCGGCGACCCACGGACTCTATAATAAACCGACGGTCGTCAATAACGTCGAGACCTTGGCAAATCTCCCGCATATCATCAATCGCGGCCCTGAATGGTTTGCCTCCATTGGCTCGCCACCCAAGAGCACGGGGACAAGAATCTTCTGCGTGAGCGGCCATGTCAAGCAGCCGGGAAATTACGAGGTTCCGATGGGCGTTACGTTTCGAGAATTAATCTATGAGCACGCCGGTGGCATGAGGACGAACAAGCCCTTGAAGGCGTTCATTCCGGGAGGTGCCTCAGCACCATTCCTCACGCCGGATCATCTGGACGTTAAGATGGACTTCGAATCCGTCGCTGCGGCAGGGTCGATGCTCGGATCTGGCGGCGTGACGGTTCTGGAGGAAGGCACTAGCATGGTCTGGGCGGCTCTCAGCCTTATGGAGTTTTTCTATCACGAGTCCTGCGGCAAGTGCAGCCCTTGCCGCGAAGGTAGTTCGTGGTTGGTACAGACCATGCGACGGATCGTCGCCAAACAGGGTCGGAGTCAGGATCTTGAAACGCTTACCGATCTATGCAAGAACATCGCAGGACGCACGGTCTGCGCCTTCGGCGACGCTGAAGTTGCGCCAATCATGAGCACATTAGATCATTGGCGATCTGAGTATACATCACTCATCCACGAAGCGGAGGCTGCGAATCTCCTGCATCCAGAACGGCTTACACCGCGACACTAACCATGGCTAAGACGACGACAGAGACGGTTCGCCTGACGATTGACGGCCTGCCGGTCACTGTGCCGAAAGGCACGCTGGTGATTGAGGCCGCCCGCCGCGTCGGTGTCATGATCCCTCACTTCTGCTACCACCCCAAGCTGAAGCCGGATGCCAACTGCCGAATGTGTCTCGTGGAGATCGAAAAGATGCCGAAGCTCCAGACCTCGTGCAGCACGCCGGTCGCGGAAGGCATGGCCGTGCGGACGGCCACCACCGTCGTGAACGACGCGCATAAGTCGGTCCTCGAATTCATCTTGGCCAATCATCCCCTGGACTGTCCGGTGTGCGATCAAGGAGGCCGCTGCGATCTGCAGGATTTTTCACATGAGTACACGGCAACCGCCAGCCGGTTTATCGAAACGAAGCGGATATTCCAGAAAGAATACTTCAGCCCTCTCATCGAAACTCAGATGAACCGCTGCGTGCAATGCCTGCGGTGCGTCCGCTACTGCGATGAGGTCATGGACGTGAAAGCCCTGGCCCCGGCCGGTCGCGGCACAATGACCGAGATCAAGCATTTCGGCCCACACACGCTCGATTGCGAGTTCTGCGGCGGCTGCGTCCAGATTTGCCCGGTCGGCGCCATCACGAGCCGACTGTCCATGTACGAATACCGACCTTGGATGCTCAAGCGTGCCGATACAGTCTGTGCCTTCTGTGGGGACGGCTGCCAAATCACAGTCCAAACGAAGGACAACGAGTTGATCGAGGTCAACTCCTCCTACGGGGCAGGACGGAATAACGGTGACCTGTGCGCAAGGGGTTTCTTTGGATATCACGCCAGCACGCACCCGGATCGGCTGACCCATCCCCTGATCCGACGGAACGATGTCCTGGTTGAAGCCACTTGGGAAGAGGCGCTCGAGTATGTCGCAGAGCGCGCCACCAAACTCAAGTTGGCGCATGGCCCACAGGCATTCGGGGGATTGATCACGGGACGGTGTACCAACGAAGAACTATATCTGTTCCAAAAATTTATGCGGCTCACGATCGGCACCAACAACCTCGACAGCAGCGCGCGTTACGGGCACCTCAACGGAATCCAAGCCTTGCGCCGCGTGCAGGGCACGCATCGGTGGACGGTAACCTTTGAAAATCTCGTTGAGGCGGACGTGCTCTTGTTGGTCGGCACTAACATCACAGAGACCAATCCCGTCACTGGACTCAGAGTCAAAGAGGCCGTTAAGAGAGGAGATGCGACGCTGCTGACAATCGATCCGCTGCAGCCCATCGTCGGCACCATTAGTAACATCGCCACGTTGGCCCACCAGCACCTCTGTGTTGGCCCGACCCAGCTCGGGAACGCAGTACTGGGACTTCTCAAAGCAGTGGTCGAAGGCAATCTCGTTGATCCCACGTTGGGTCTGGAGGCACCTGGATATGTTGGCACGATCGCTCAAGCCCTTCAGCAGATTACTTGGTCAGCCCTAACAGTCGCGACAGGGATTTCTCAGGACGCCTTCGTTTCCATGGCGACCATGTTCTCTACCGGTCGACGCGCGGTGATTCTGGCCGGTCAGGGAATCCTTCAGGGCCCCGGCGGTTATGGCATCTGCCTGAACCTCCTGGACTGTTTGGTCCTCACGGGAAAGTTGACGGCGCCTGGTTGCGGCTTCGCCCCGCTTGCCAAAGAGAACAATGATCAAGGGGCGGTCGAGATGGGTGCTGTCGCTGAACTGCTACCCGGCGCTCTGCCTGTAGCAGATCCCGATGCTCGGGAGCGGATCGCCGCAGTGTGGCGGGAGGAACTCCCCTCCGCACCAGGCGCGACTCTGACCGAAATGGTCGAGCGGGCGCGGACCGGCGCACTCAAGGCTCTCTTCGTCGCAGGAGAAAACCCGGTCGGGACGCTGCCTGCTCATACCGCTGTCGCCACCTCGCTTGCGAAGCTTGATCTCCTCGTCTGCCAAGAACTATTTCTTACAGAGACTGCCCGACTTGCGCACGTGGTTTTTCCGGCTGCGTCCTATCTGGAAAAAGCCGGCACCTTTACGAACACAGAAGGGCATGCGCAAGCGGTTCGTCCCGCGATCGACTCCGTCGGTGAGAGCCGTCCCGATTGGGAAATCGTATCGGCTCTGTCCGTGCTGATGGGCGTGCCACTTGAGTACGGCGATGCCAAAGAATTACTCAAAGAAATCCGCACCGTCGTCCCTGGCTACGGCCAACTGGGACCGGGCCCTATCCCTCCCAAGATCGATCAGGCCAGCCTCGAACCATATTTGGCGAAAGGCTATCGTCAAAACTTCTCGGCCCGTTATACTCTCACCCCCGGAGTCAGGAGGCCGGAGGGAACCGTACTGGTGGGGTTGACCCAAAGTTTGTTCCATGCAGGGAAGTTCTCCACTCGATCGAAGGGCCTGCTCCAGATCGAAGACAGCGGCGCATTGCGTATGAACCCCGCTGATGCTGCGCGCTTTGCCTTAGCGGACGGTGACCGGGTGCGTTTATCGAATGGGCGGGGCGATGTCACGACGCGCGTGAAAATTCTGGACCGAGTCCCTGAAGGGCTGGCATGGTTTCCCGATCATTTTGCGCAGGAAGTGACACGGCTATTCGAGTGCACGGTGGATCCGGAGACGAAGGTGCCCTCGTTCCGGATCGCCTCCGTATCGCTCATGAAAGTCGCATAGAGCAGGCAGGATTGTGAACTTGTTCATCTGCTATCCGGGAGTATCCACGTGACGGAACTCAGCTTGCGTCTCGCCATCTCACTGGCCCAAATCGCCGCAGTGATGGGCATTGTCATGTTGACCGTGATGATTCTGACGCTCGCCGAGCGCAAAGTCCTCGGCTGGATGCAGGATCGCATGGGCCCCATGGAAGTCGGCCCTTACGGCATTCTCCAACCGATCGCAGACGGCCTTAAGCTCTTCTTCAAAGAAGACATCGTTCCTGCCGGCGCAAACAAGTTCATGTTCAGCCTGGCGCCGATCTTGGCCATGGTGCCGGCGCTGATCGGTTTTGCCGTGATTCCGTTCGGTCCGAGCCTGACCTTTGAGGTCGGCGGTATCAAGGTCCAACCCTTCGTGATCAGCGACATCAACATCGGCATTTTGTATATTCTGGCGTTCACCTCAATCGGTGCCTACGGCATCATCCTCGGTGGGTGGGCCTCCAACAGCAAGTACTCACTCTTGGGAGGCTTGCGCTCGGCCGCTCAGGTCATCAGCTACGAATTGAACGTCGGTTTGGCTATCGTCGGCGTCCTGATCCTGGCCGGTTCGCTGAGTCTTGTAAAGATCGCGGAGGGGCAAGCGGGAGGGTTTTGGCATTGGTACCTCTTCGCCCTCCCGATGCCCCAGATTCTGGCATTCGTAGTCTACGTCATTTCGTCTGTCGCCGAAACTAACCGTGTGCCGTTCGACCTGCCAGAGGCAGAGAGCGAACTTGTCGCCGGCTTCTTCACGGAATACAGTGGCATGCGCTTCGCGTTCTTCTTCATCGCGGAATACGCCAATATGGTACTCGTCTCTTGTGTCGCCGCGGCACTTTTCCTTGGAGGTTGGAATGCTCCCTATCCTGGAACGATCCTGGGCCATCTGGGGATCGGCAGCATAGCATGGATCGAGAATGTCGCCTGGTTTACTGTGAAGGTTTATTTTTTCCTGTTCTTGTTCTTTTGGCTGCGGGCGACATTACCGCGATTGCGCTACGATCAGTTGATGCGGTTCGGATGGAAAGTCATGTTGCCGATCGCGCTCGGCAACATCATCGTGACATCGATCGGTGCCTATTTTTTCCGTCAGTAATTCGAGGGGTGCGTGAAGACGACCGTCACACACAGGGCTCCCGTACAACGAATGGGATTACGCGCCTGGTTCAAGACCATCACATTCTATGAAATTCTCCTCGGTATGAAAGCCACGCTTGGGCATCTCCTTAATTACAAACCCGTCACGATTCAGTACCCGCACGAGAAACGCAACTTGCCGGATAACTATCGGGGGATGCTAGCGCTCCTTCGCTATGACGATGGCACCGAGAAGTGTGTGGGATGCGACTTGTGCGAAGCCGCCTGCCCCTCGCGTGTCATCCGTGTGGTCAGCGCGGAGGTGCCTGGTGAGCCGACGAAGAGGTATTCCAAAGAATACTACATGGACATGACCCGCTGTCTCTTCTGCGGCATGTGCGTCGAAGCCTGTCCGGTGGACGCGCTCGGCATGACCCGCGAATTCGAATGGGCTGTGTACGACAAACGCCAGCTTCATCTGAACAAAGAGCAACTGCTCGCCATCGGCGACCGATCCTTCCCGATTCGGGAAAAGCGGTTAGAGCTGCAGCATCCAAACGTGGCATTCTTCAATATCCCGTTTAAACACGTGCCGCAAAAGCCGGCCTGAGCAGACCGAGGCCTTAGGCTGTGTCGCGCACGAGCCACGCGCACAATGGAATTGGACTGAGTCACATCGATGGAACTGGCCTTCTTCCTCTATTTCGCCTTTGTGATCACCACCACGTCGGCCCTCGTGGTCGCGTTCCGGAATCCCATCTATAGTGCACTCTCCCTGCTCATCATGTTTTTTCATGTCGCGGGTCTCTACGTGACCCTCCATGCGGAGTTCCTGGCTGCTGTACAGATCATCGTGTATGCCGGGGCCATCCTCGTGTTGTATCTTTTTGTTGTCATGCTGCTGAACATCAAGCAAGACGACCGGTACCATCAGCAGTGGCCCTTCGCCGGACTGATCGGGGGGCTGCTCCTCGCTGAAGCCCTCGTGTTGACTGTTGAACGGTACCGTGCACCGGCTGTCGCTACTTCGGAAGCAGAGTCGGTGGTTGCACAGAGCGGTAACACGGAAGCGATCGCCGAGGTGTTGTACTCAACCTATCTGTTTCCCTTCGAAGTCGCGTCGGTGATCCTGCTCGTCGCCATGATCGGTGCCATTCTTCTGGCCAAGCGTGACCTCCAGGAGGCGCCGAGATCATGACCGTTCCGGTTTCCTACTATCTCGCGCTCAGCGCCGTCGTGTTTCTGACTGGGCTCGTCGGAGTGTTGATCCGCCGGAACATCATCATCATCTTGCTCTCGGTCGAATTGATGTTAAACGCCACGAACATCAATTTCGTCGCCTTCTCGCAATACCTTCACAACGTAGCTGGACAGGTCTTCGTCTTCTTCGCCTTGACAGTGGCGGCAGCGGAAGTGGCTGTCGGGCTTGCTATCATTATCGCGCTCTACCGAGCGAAATCCACGATCAATGTGGACGAGTTCAGTCTCCTGAAATGGTAACAACGAACGTGTTGAGAACCGAGAGAAAGAGGACAGTTACCTCGTCACGGGGCACTCAGTCCTGAGATGATCATGTATGCCCTGATCCCGCTCCTTCCGTTCGCCTCGTTTGTAGTCCTCGGCCTGGCCGGCTGGCGGATCAAAGATCGCGCACATCTGGTGGCCGTCCCCGCTGTCGCGTTGTCGTGGGTGCTCTCGGTATTCGCCTTCGTCGACGTCGCCTCGGGCTCGGTCATCTCCGTTTCTCTCTATACGTGGCTCACTTCCGGTAGCCTCGATATCCATATTGGATTGTCGATCGATCGGCTGACGGCCGTAATGTTGCTTCTGGTGACGACGGTGAGCGGCCTCGTCCACGTCTACACGATCGGTTACATGCACGGGGAACCAGGCTATGCGCGGTTTTTCAGTTACATCGCCCTATTTACGTTCTCCATGCTCATGCTGGTACTTGCGGACAATCTGCTTCAACTGTTCGTGTTCTGGGAAGCGGTCGGGCTCTGCTCGTATCTGTTAATCGGCCATTGGTATGAACGGCCCTCCGCCTGTGCCGCAGCGACGAAAGCTTTCATCGTGAACCGGGTCGGCGATTTCGGGTTCCTCCTCGGGCTCTTTTTGGCGTGGACGTCGTTCGGCTCGCTGACCTATCTCGAGATCTTCGCTCAGGCCCACCAATCCGTAAATGCGACATTGAACCTGTTCGCCCCGGTTGGCGGCCATTGGGATGTCTCGGTTGTGACATTGGTGTGCCTCTTATTGTTCATGGGGGCCGTCGGAAAATCAGCACAGGTTCCGTTACACGTCTGGTTGCCGGATGCCATGGAAGGCCCCACCCCGATATCCGCTCTCATCCATGCAGCAACGATGGTCACAGCCGGCGTCTTTCTCGTGGCGCGGTTGGCTCCCCTCTACAACCTTTCTCCGACCGCCATGACGGTGGTGGCTATTACCGGCGGCCTGACCATGGTACTCGGAGCAACGATTGCGCTCACACAGACCGACATTAAGCGGGTGGTCGCCTATTCCACTGTGAGCCAGCTCGGCTACATGATTATGGCTTGTGGTCTCGGCGCTTATGCGGCCGGCATTTATCACCTACTGACCCATGGCGCCTTCAAAGCCCTGCTGTTCTTGGGCTGCGGTTCCGTGATCATCGCACTCCATCATGAACAGGACATGCGGCACATGGGGGGGCTCAAGGATAAGATGCCGGTGACCTATTGGACCTTCGTGATCGGCTCGCTCGCTCTGTCTGGATTTCCGCTGACCGCCGGGTTTTTCAGCAAGGATGATCTCCTCGTTTCGACCTGGTCCGCTGGTCCGCTCGGTGAGATCTTGACCATTTTAGGATTGCTGACCGCCCTGATGACCGCGTTCTACAGTTTCCGGCTTGTCTTCGTGACGTTTTGGGGACCGTCGCACCTCGATCCCCACTATGCCGGTCATGTATGCGAACCTGCGAAGACCATGACTGTCCCGCTCATGGTTCTCGCTGTACTCAGCATCATCACCGGCTACTTCGGCATTCCAGGATTCCTCGAACCGGTCTTCGCGACCGGCACGGAATCATCTCCTCACCACGGCGGCGGAACCGTGGGCATCATGATCCTCGCGACCTCCATGGGCCTGCTTGGGATTGCCGGCGCGTACTATGTCTACGTGATCAAGCCAGGGATTCCGGATCAATTGGCCCGACAGTGGAAGGCCCTGTATCAGGGCTCACTCCACAAGTGGTACGTCGATGAGGCCTATGACCACACCATCGTGCGCCCGATGTTTTTTGTAGCCGACGAACTATGGAAGAAGGTGGATGTTGCGGTCATCGACGGGACCGTCAACGGTGTGGCCCATGCGATCGCATGGAGTGGCTGGCTTTTGCGGCTCGTACAGAGTGGACAAATCCAACATTACGCGCTCGGCATGGCGCTCGGCGCAGTGGTGTTCTTGACCATCTTGCTGATCATCTGAGGTCCGATGCAATCCGCTGGGTTCCCTTGGCTCTCATCACTGATCGTGCTCCCCTTGGCAGGAGCCGTGGCATTGGTGTTCGTGAAAGACTCCCTGGTCCGCTGGGTGGCACTCGGCATAACGATCGCCAATCTGATGGTCGCGCTGCCGCTCTGGTGGCTTTTCGACCCGGGTTCAGGCCAGATGCAATTCGTTGAACATGTGAGCTGGATCACCTCTCCTCCGATTCACTACAGCCTGGGACTCGACGGCATCAGCCTCCCGTTGGTCTTAATGACGGCAGGGCTCCTGCCACTCTGCGTGCTTACATCCTGGCAGGCTGTCACGACAAGAATCCGTAGCTTCATGATCACGCTGCTGATCATGGAAGCGGCCATGCTCGGGGTGTTTATGGCCTTGGACTTCCTCCTCTTCTATGTGTTCTGGGAAGCAATGCTGATCCCGATGTACCTACTGATCGGGGTGTGGGGAGGCCCAAACCGACTTTATGCTGCAATCAAGTTCTTCTTGTATACCCTGACCGGCAGCATCTTGCTCCTCGTTGCGATCCTCGTGCTTTTTTTCTATGGGGGCCACACCTTCGATATCCTGGCCTTGACCCAAGTATCGTACCCAACGTCCCTCCAGATGTGGCTTTTCATGGCAATGTTTGCCGCCTTCGCCGTGAAAGTTCCAATGTTTCCGTTCCACACCTGGCTACCCGATGCGCATGTTGAGGCACCAACCGCCGGGAGCGTGTTGCTCGCCAGCGTGTTGTTGAAGATGGGCACCTATGGATTCATCCGTTTCAGTCTGCCGATGTTGCCGGACGCCAGCCGGGCATTCACGCCCATGATGATTACGCTGTCGATCGTCGCCATCATCTATGGCGCCTACATGGCGTTGGCCCAGGTTGATCTCAAGAAGCTGATCGCTTACTCAAGCGTCAGCCACATGGGATTTGTGACGCTCGGCCTTTTCGTGTCGAACCTCCAGGGCATCGAGGGCGCTGTGCTCCAAATGGTCAACCACGGCATTACGACGGGAGCATTGTTTTTGTGCGTCGGCGTGATATACGAGCGCACCCATAGCCGGTTGATCGCCGATAATGTGGGACTCACCAAACCCATGCCGCAGTACGCCACGTTTTTGGTCATCTTCGCGCTGTCATCGCTTGGCTTGCCGGGTACCAACAGCTTTGTCGGAGAATTCCTCGTGCTGGCAGGGACGTTTCTTTGGAGCAAGGGCGCCACAGCACTGGCGTCGCTCGGCGTCATTCTCGCAGCGACCTATCTGCTCTGGATGGTCCAACGGATCGCATTCGGCGTTCCCTCTCCCCACCATCTGCTGGAACTCAAAGACTTGAACCAACGCGAACTGGCCACCTTAATCCCGCTGGCGGTGCTGGTCTTCTTGATCGGTTTCTTCCCCAATCCCCTCGTCAGTCGGATGCAGACAAGTGTCACGAAGACGATCGATCTGATGTCACGAACACGAGTCGCACCCTCAACGCAACTCTCGGCCGAACATGGACCGCCTGCCCCGGTCATGACAGTCCATCAGCCCCTCACACAGGAAGATGCAAGATGACCTTCTCCGGCGCCGATCTCCTTGCCATTCTGCCCGAGCTGATCATTATTACGGCCGCCTGTCTCGTGCTGGTCTTCGATCCGATCACACCTTTCCCTCGAAAGGATCTGCTGGCATGGCTTTGCCTTGCCGCTCTCGCACTGTGCATCGGATTCACGG
>Ga0126373_10002563_pt1 | contig 13401 bp, 17 predicted proteins | sample PanSoiMetPlot_11_FD_92545 | JGI IMG/M metagenome (GOLD analysis project Ga0126373, IMG submission 92545) | Tropical forest soil microbial communities from Panama - MetaG Plot_11 | ecosystem: Environmental > Terrestrial > Soil > Tropical forest > Bulk soil | place: Panama | collected 2016-02-17
GAGGAGGCCGCGGCCAGGGCGACCGACAGGGCGCGCGAGCGGGAACGGATCCTCAACGGGCAGTGGGAATGCAATTTTTGCCGGCAGCGGGTGTCGGTCCTGCCGGACGGTTTCGACGGCTATTGTCTTCGCTGCCTCGGCTGCGGCCACAACGCGCTGATTAATCATGACCGGCTGGTCAATTTCATTGGGGTGAACGGTGGCTAGGAAACCCGCCCTCGCCCTCGCCGACAGGCCCCTCGAGGAGGAGGAGGTCGAGGCGGCGATCTTCGTTCACGAGGGCAACGTCACCAAGGCGGCCGAGGAGCTCCACGTCAGAAGCGACCGGTTGAGGAAATTCATCCTCGCCAAGCCGGTCCTGCGCAAGGCGATGGATGAAATCCTCGATCGCGGGGTCGATGAGGCTTTGGGGGTGCTGTTCGAGGGCTTAAGGCAGGAGAACTGGTTCGCCAGATTGGCGGCGGCCAAGGAATTCCTGAGGACCGAGGCCTCGGTGAGACGGGGCATCAAGCCCATCCCCACCGCAGTCCAGGTCCAGGCCCCGGCCGGCGGCTCGGGCGCGCTTGTGCTAAAGTGGCTCGACGACGAGGGGCCGAAACTGATCGAAGGATCGGTGAACAATGGCTCGCGATGACTATTCCTGGCTCGAAAGGCTCTACGGCGACCTCTATCAAGGGGCCGCCCACCCCTTGAACGCCCTCTCGCAGGGCTTCGACCTCGGGGCTCAGGCGATCGGCTCTGGCGTGGGAAGGATCGCGGGAGAGCCCTTCCCGGGGCTCTTCCCGGCTTACGGCGACCCCCGCGCCTCCCTCCTCGGCCAGGACGTCACCGCTTCATTGCAGAGCCCGATCCACGGCGGCGGGGTCAGCCCCGGGGCCGCGACAACCACTATGCTTGCAGCCGCTCCGCTTGCGGCGAGAGCCAAGATCGCCGCCCCGCTGGCGGAAGAGGCCGAGGCGGCCAAGATCGCGGGCGGCAGGGTCGCCTGGGACCCCGACCAGGAGCGCTGGCTCCTGCAGGAGGGCAAGAAGGCCGGCCAGCCGATCACCAATTCCCCGCTCGATCTGCCCAAAGGCCAGACCTATCCCAATCTGTTCGACCCCAATGACCCGGCGCTGGCGATGAGGCCGGCGGGCGCCGGGCAGTTCGATCTGCCGCGGGGGCAGATGAAGAAGGGGCCGGCGGTTTCGGACCGCGTCTCCGACCTGATCAACAACGATGACGTCAGGAACCAGGTGATCGACTACGTCAAGCAGGGCATGCAGCCCTCGGGCCTCGCCTGGTACAACACCTCTCCCGTGCTCGATAGCGCGGTGAGAGCGCTCGGGCCTGATCAGGGACCTTTGGCCTATCAGAAATTCATGGCGTTCACCGGCGGGACCTCGCCGCAGATGAAGGTCCCGCCCAACATCAGGACCGCGAGCTACTACTACTGGCGCGACGCCAACGAGAAGCCGCCGCTCGAGGGCAGGCTTCAGGGCGGGACCGACGCCCCGCCCCCGATCTACGGGCACTATGTCCAGGGCCTGCATATGCAGAACGTGGCCAAGATCGCCGCGGCCGACTACGACCCGCTCGCGGCCTACGATCCGACGGTCAACCCCAAGCCGCCGAGCTTCAACCAGGGTCTTTTGGGCAATTATTCGCCGGTCACGGTCGACATGCACGCCTTCAAGCTTCCGGCCATGCTGTCGCGCGATCCGCGCTTCCTTGCCACCGGGGTGCCGAAGGGCGCGCCCGGCTACCCCGACTTCAATCCCCGTGAGGCGGTGACGAGCGGCGAGATTTCGATGGACGAGGCGTTCCGAAACCCGGCCTGGTGGGAGGAAGCGCCCCATCCGCAAAAGGAATATCCGGCGCTCGAGCAATACTGGAAGGGGATCGCCAAAGATTTGAACCTCGACCCGGCCCAGGCCCAGGCCTCAGGCTGGATCGGCGGCGGCGACATCACCGGCCTGGGCTCCAAGCCCCAGACCTTCGCTCAGGCCTTCCAGGACCGGATCTTCAACACCGCCTACCGGACCGGGCAGAGCCCTCAAGACGCGGAAAAGGGCTTCTGGACCGGCGCGCACCCGCTCCTGGGCGTCGCCGGCGCGGGAGCGCTCGCTAGTCCTGCCCTTCAGCAATACTGGGACGGGCGGCAAGCACCAGGGGCGACGGATCAAGGCGGCGCTCCTCAGCCGTCGCAATTCTACTGAAGAGCTCGCCGACCGCGTCGAGGGCGACGACGTCGTCGAGCGGGACCTCGCAGCAGGTTTCCCCGTCATGAAAGACCTCGAGCACCCATCGCCCGCCGCGCTTCAAAGGCCAGGCGGAATAGCGGTCGGAAGGAGAAAACTTGCGGGTCGGAAAACGCACGAGGGACAATGTCATGGCTCCAGTTGACAAGATGATAACATATGGATGCTGAGGCTGCAATTGTCGCCGAGCCGACCGTCATCCGCTACCGGCCGAGGCCGCATTTCAAGGCCCTGCACGCCAGCCTGAAGCGATGGATGTTCGTCTGCGCCCATCGCCGGGCCGGGAAGACGGTGGCTTTGGCCAATCACCTCATCCGCGGCGCGGCGACCAACGGGCGGACCTGGCCGCCGCCCAGATACGCCTATGTCGGGCCCTCTTTCGATCAGGCCAAGGACCTGGTCTGGGCCTATCTCAAGCAATACACCGAGCCGATCGCCCGTGTGCGCTACATGGAGGGCGAGCTCGCAGTCGTCCTGCCCAACAAGGCCTCGATCAAGCTTTATGGCGGGGCGCTCGCCTACGAGCGCATGCGCGGCATGTATTTCGACGGCATCGTGCTCGACGAATTTCCGCTTCTCAACCCGACCGTGTTCTCGACCGTGGTCAGGCCCTGCCTCGCCGACTACCGCGGCTGGGCGATCGTCTCCGGGACCTCGAACGGCGACGACCATTTCAACGCCCTTCGCCTCAAGGCCGAGGACGACGAGCGCTGGGACGTCTTCATCCTGCCGTTGTCGAAGACCCATGAAGACGCGCTCAGTAAGGAGGAGGCCAAGGAGCTCACCCAGGACATGAGCGCCGAGGAATACGCTCGCGAAATGGAATGCTCTTTCGACGCTCCGGTCGAAGGCTCATACTATGGCGAAATCCTCAACAAGCTCGCCCAGCAGGGAAGAATAGCCTCGGTCCCGGTCGATCTGACCCAGCCCGTGCTCACCGCCTGGGATCTCGGAATTCACGACTATACCTGCATCTGGCTCTATCAAATCTGCGGCAAGGAAGTCCACTTCATCGATTACATCCAGAACAAGGACAAGGGGCTCGATTTCTACGCCGCCCTGTTGACGGAGAAGAAGACCCGCGGCGGCTTCACCTACAAGGCCCATTGCCTGCCCCATGACGTCGAAGCCAGGGAGATCGGGGCCGTCGGCGGCCAGTCGCGGCGCATGACGCTCACCGATCTCATGGGTCTTTCGGAGCCGGTGGTCACTGCGCCCTTCTGCTCGGTCGAGGACGGCGTCAACGCCGCCCGCGGGCTCCTGGGCGTCTCCTGGTTCGACGCCGAGCGCTGCCGCAAGGGCCTGGCGATGCTCCGGGGCTACCACAAGTCGAAGATGGGCCTGCCGGTGCACGGGCCTGGGCCCCATATCCACGGCGCCGACGCCTTCCGCACCGCCGCTGTCGCCTTCCCCCTGGTCGGAGGCCTGCAGCTGCGCGGCGGCGCCTTAAGACGGCGGATCAGGGGCCTGATGTGATCAAAGCAAGGACAACTGGCGAACGACCCGAACTTTAGAGGGTACTCTTATTTTCTTTCTGGAACGGGAATACCCTATCGTTTTTTCTGTGAAATTCGCAGCGCCTGGAATTCGTCGTGCTTGGCCTGCCAGGGTTTGTGCAGGCTGACGTAGAACTTCATGAGCCGCCATTGCCGCCATTGCCGCCGCCGCCATTGGCTGCGGCGTTGGCCGCAGCCTGGGCCATCTGCATCTGAGCGGCCTCGCGCTGCTGGTTGATCTTTGCTTGCTCGGTCGCCGCCTTCAGCTGCATCTGGCGGTCCTGCATGGCGGCGTCGAGGTGGGCCTTGTGGAGGTCGACGGCGGCGCCGAGATGGGCCTTGTGGGCGTCGAGGTTGACCTTGGCCGCCTCGAGCGGATCGGGGCCCTGGTCGGGCGGCGTCGGCGGCATCCCGGCCTTGACCCGCTCGATCGCGAGCTTCTGCAGGTCGTATTGGCTCTTCTGGCGCAATTGCTCGTGACGGAAGGCGTCGTCCTGCTGCTGTTTGACCTGCTGCAGCTGCTGGGCCCCGACCGCCTCGGCCGTGTCGGACTTCACTCGCTCGAACTGGGCCTTGGCCGCCAAGGTCATCGCGTCCGGCTCCTTCGGCGCGGTCTGGATCATCTGCAACTGCTGAGGCGTCGGGGTCTTGAAGTAGCGGCCGACGTTGCGGATGTTGGCGATCTCCAGCATGTCGGTGAGCGTGTTCAGCATTTCGGGAATGCCGACCACCGGGTTATTCGGCCCGAACTGGGTGAAGACCGTCGCCTGGTCGTTCTTGATCTGCTGCAGCGTCATCATTCTGACGACGTCGCTGCCCTTGCCCAAAGTGGGGTTGACCTCGACGCCCAGCGAGGCGTCGAAGGTGGAAGTGTCGAAGTCGGTCCATTTCCCCCGGATCCGCAAGGCGCGCTTCTGGTTCGGGTTCTCGCACACCTCGTTGTAGAGGCCGGAAAAGAGGGGCTTGAACCCCGTCTCGGCTAAAACCCTGGCCACGAGCTCGATCCGCTCCTGGGCCCCGTTGATGATGGCGTCGACCCCGATCTGGGTCGAGCTCTGCAGCGCCTTCGGGTCGAGCCCCTTGGCGGCGTCGGAGAGGCCCGTGCGCTTCTGCAGGATGGCGTCCAGCATCTCGATCACCGGCATCGCCTGCTGGCCGACGAACGGGGTCGAGGAGAAGGCGACCGCCGCATTGGGGTCGCCCCGGGTCCTGATCACTGCGCCGAGGTCGTCGTTGAGCGCGTCGTCGATGTTGGTGACGAGCTCGTTGACCACCGTCTTCGGGTTGATGCTCTCGGCCAGGCTGTCGAGGACACCGCGCATCATATAGGTCTTGATGCGCTGGAGGTCGATCGTGAGATCAGCGATGCTGTCGCCGACGATGGTGTGGCTGATCGGGTCGCAGGAGAAGAGCGCGAACTTGACCCGGTTGGCGCTCTCGTCGTTCACGATCTCGTGGTTTTCCCCCATCGTGCAGATGTAGCGCAGTTCCGGCACGCCATCGCCGTCGGTGTCGAGCCAGATGTACCATTCGCCGTAGAGCACCCCGTCGCCGACCCGGGTCGACATGGCGCGCCCGGGGTTTCTGATCAGGCTTTCCTGGGTGAAGTTTCGGATGTCCTGGGTCTGGAGGAAATTGGCGCATAGGTCGCGCGGGTAGCCCATGGCGGTCAGCTCATCGATCGACACGATGCGCTCGTGGCCGGTGATGCGGCTCTTGTCGAAGCTTCGGGCGTAGCGGTCGAGCCGCATCTCTTCCGGCGGCACGCCCGCGACCCGGATCATCGGCTTCGCCTCCTCATATTCGAGGGTCACCGCCGAGATGGTTCCGGTCTGAGGGTCGAGCTCGCCATGCTCGATGACCTTCACGCTCGGGTTCTGGCCGACCACCGTCATCAGCTGGTCCTGGGTGATATTGATGAAGGTCTTGCGCTGGATCGAGCGCACGTCGTCGGTCCACCATTTGAGGAAGCCGGTCTTGAGCGTCATCGCGTCCTTGAACGCGCCATAGAGGTTGAGGAAGCCCGGGTTGTCGCGCCAGAACACCTGATTGACGTAGTCGGTGCCCTGCTCGGCGCTCTCAACGTCAGCCGCAGTGCGCGGGATCAGGCTCACCACGTTCTCGCTCGAGCCGAAGATCCGAATGAGCGACGGCAGCATCATCAGCACGGCGTCGCGGACGTCGGTCGAGACATAGGTTGACTTGTTGGGGTTCTCCTGCGCGCCGAGGACCTGCTCGTAGGTGGCGTTGGGGTCCTCGATGATCAGAGTGTCGGAATAGGGCGTGCCGTCGGGGTTCAGGGCTGGTAAGTATCCGTAGTAAAATTTCTGGGCTCTATCGCGATCTGCGGCTAATACCGAATTTTCATAATCCCTTGCGTCAGTAATCAGCGCGTGAATGAACTGAATGTAAGAATTGGGGTCGCCTGGATCGTAGGAAGTCGGGGTTCCCCCCTCTTTGAAGGTTGCGAATAGCCTTTCCATTGCCATGTGTCATCCCCCAAGCGCGCGTTCTACTGTCCATCCTCGGCGCAGGCGGCCATATATTGTTTGATAGGGGACGCCGCGGCGGTGGGCGACGTCCCGCAGGCGTTCCCCGTTGACGAGCACGGCGTCGCGGCGCAGGCGGCGGTTCAAGGCCTGGTCCTTCCGGGTCGCCCAGCGGCAGTTTTCCGGCTCGTAGCCGCCGTCGTTGTCGATCCGCTCGATGGTCAATGAAGGGTTGGGCCGCCAGCCCATGTCTTCGATGAAGGCGGCGAAGCTCGTTCGCCAGCGGTCGCAGACCGTGACGCCCCGCGCGCCGTAGAAGGCGAACAGGCTATAGCTCGGGTTCAGGCAGCGGGCGCGAATGTTTCGCCAGATGAGATATTCCGGCGTCGACGATCCGCCGTGCGTCCTCTTGCCCATGTCCCCCTATAGCATTTTTCCTCCGATAGTGTCACAGTCGTTTCGACCTACGTAATCATTCCGCTTACTATGTAAGCACAGCGACAACATCAGAATATCAGCATATGCCGGGCCTTTCCGAGAAGAAGGAACTGTCGGACGCGGCGCAAAGCCTGATGGGCGACAAGGCGTTCCAGGCGGCGATCCTCAGTCTACGCCAGCGATGGTTCGGTCAACTGCTCGCTGAAGAGGGCAATACGTTGCGGCAGCAGGAACTCTGCTCTATGCTTCGCACCCTGGAATTTCTCCCTCACGAGCTGGGGACGCTCGTGAACGACTACCGGAAAGCGCTGCACGACCAGCGCCCGAGAGCGGCCAATGCCTGAAGGCCTCGAGCAGGCCAGAGACGCCTTCGCCAACGAGATCGCGCCCGCCTCACGGCCCCGCGACCAGGCGGGCCGTTTCGTCGCCACCTCCCGAGCCCCCGAGCCCATGTTCCAGCCGCGCCCGGTCGAAGGCGATCCGGCGACCGGCGATAATTCCGACGGCGGCCCCGATCCGAGGTTCGTCGATCAGGAGAGGAGGATCGCAGATGGCCGGTCTGAGGAAAGGGATGAAGATCGCGGGCGGCGCGCCGCTCAGGACAACGCCGCGCGGTCCCGGGGCGCCGATGACGACGAAGGCGGTGACGAAGCAGCCGCGGGAAAGCCGGAACGGGTCGGAGCCCAAGAGGCCGACGATGCCGGTCCAGACGCTGAAAGGCGCGGTGAAGGCCCCGAGGCCCCGAGCGAGGTAGACGAGGGGCCGACCTACGAGGTCACGATCGACGGCGCGCCGGTCGAGGTCACCGTCCAGGAGCTCTCGCGCGCCTATCAGCGCGACCGGCAGTTCAATGAGCGGGTGAACCGCCTCGCCCAGGCCGCGCAGGCGACCGATCAGGAGATGAGCCGCGCGACCCAGGTCCGCGACCATTACCTCACCCAGCTGCAGCAGCACGAAGCCGAATTCCAGGCGATCCTGCCGCCCGAGCCCAACTGGGACGAGCTCTTCAGGACCGATCCCAAGGGCGCCCACGAACTGCAGAAGAACTACCAGCAGGTCTACGGCAAGCTCAACGCCATCCGCCAGCAGCGCGCCCAGGCCCAGGCCGACGCCCAGGCCGACTACGAGCGCCGCACCGCCGAATACGCCCGCAACGGCTTCAACGAATTCGTCAGCCGCGCCCGGATCAAGGACGAAAAAGAGCTCAAGTACGAAATCGACAGCATGCGCCGCACGGCGCTCGCCGACGGCTTTTCCGAGCACGAGATCGCCACCGTCTACGACCCGCGCATGCTTCGGATCCTGCAGAAGGCGTCGAAATACGACCGGATGATGGCGAACGCGCCGAAGCCGGTCATCCCCGGCAAGGGCAAGACTTTGACCCCGGGCGTCGCTCCGCGCATCGGCAATTCGACCCGCAGGGGCTTCGACGACGCCCAGGCCCAGTTGCAGAAGAGCGGGCGCTTGGAAGACGCGGAAGCGGTCTTCGCCCGCATGTTGCGTTAAAAGTCTGGCTATTCGCCAGAGCAGGCGTTCCGTCTAGCCACGTTGGCTAGAGCATCGGCCGGGTCAGCCCGGTAGCACACCGATCCTCTAACCTTCAGGCTACCGCCATGCCCAAAGTCACCAACGCCTTCACGACCTACAATGCGGTCGCGAACAGAGAAGACTTGTCGAACGCCATCTTCAACATCGATCCGTTCGACACGCCGGTCATGTCGGCTATTCGCCGGCGCAACGTCAAGAACAGGCTGTTCGACTGGCAGACCGAATTTTTGCCCCTCGTTAACCTGAACAACGCCCAGATCGAAGGTTTCGCCCTGGCCAATAGCCCGGCGCAGCCGACCATCCGGGTCAACAACTATACCCAGATCAGCGAGCGCGACGCGACCGTGTCCGGCTCGCAGGAGGAGAGCGACGCCGCCGGCAAGGGGTCGGAAATGAGCCATCAGATGGCGCTCGCCGCCAAGGTGCTCAAGACCGACATGGAGAGCATCCTGTGCTCGCGCCAGGCGCTCAACACCGGCAACGACACCGGCCCGGTGGCGAGGACGACCGAGGCCTTCGCCCACTGGCTCGGACGCGCGGTCGACAAGAACGCCAACCCCGCGGCGGCGATCGCGCCCGGCACGGTGACGACCGGCCTGCCCACCACCCCGACCGGGGCGTTTCCGGCCCCTGGCACGCCCATCACCATCACCGAGCAGATGCTCGGCGACGCGATGCAGCAAAGCTACCAGAACGGCGGCTCGCCCAGCTTGTGGATCGTGCCGCCGGGCCCGAAGCGGACCATCTCGACCTTCGTCGGCCGGTCGACGACCCAGGTCCTGGTCGGCAAGACCGAGGTCGTGTCGACGATCGACGTCATCGCGACCGACTTCGGCCGGGTGAAGGTCGCGCCCTCGCGCTGGGTGCCGATCGACGTCGGGCTCCTGATCGACCCCGACTATGCCGCGGTCGCCTTCTTCCGCGCCTTCAGGCAGTTCCTGATGGCCAGGACCGGCGACGCCGAGACCAGGATGATCGTCGTCGAATGGGGCCTCGAGATGAGGAACCCGCTGGCGCACATCCTCTTCAACGGCATCCAGCGCTGATGGCTGGGTCGCCGATCTGGATCGTGGGCTATGGCGGCGCGCCGTCGGGCATAAGCGCGTCCGCAGTCTGGCTTGCCTCGTCTGGCGGACCGCCCGCTGGTCCTTCCGTCGGCGCGACCGAGGTTTGGATTGCTGGCTATGGCGGGCCGCCTCCAGCCGCAATCGGCGCGACGGCGGTCTGGATCGCGAGCTATGGCGGCGCGCCGCCCTTTGGCGCAACCCCAGTCTGGATTGGCGGCCCATGACCGAGCGCCGCACGACCTACGAGAACCGGAACGGCGTGCGGCGCACGCTGATCTCGGACGACGAGCGCCCGGGCGAGCTTGTCGTCCATACCGAGCAGGACATCGAACCCATCCTCGAGAGCATCGCCCGCGACCGCGAGATCATGAAGCACGACGGGCCCAACAAGGTCATCGGCCGCATCCCGGTCGCGGTGTTCGAGAAGGCCGCGCTGGAGAAATGGGATGAGAGCGACTGGCGGCGGTGGTGGAACGGCGAGGGCCGGCCCTTCCGCATCTGGCGGCCGGGGGCGTGGTTGTGAAGAAGATGTCCCTAAGAGCGATGAGCGCGACGACGGTTCAAGGCCTGCTCTTTCTTGGTCGCCCAGCGGCAGTTCCCCGGCGCGTATGGCCCTTCATTGTCGATGCGGTCGAGCGTTTTGCCCTCCGGTCGTTCTCCCATGTCTTCGAGAAAGTCATCGAAGGACAGCCAACGCGCGCAGATGGCGACGCCGCGGCCCCCGTAATAGCTGAACCGATCGCTGTGCGGGTTGAGACATCGTTGCTTCATCCGCGCCCAGGAATGGTAAGTCGGCGAAAGTTTTCCGCCGCGTTTCGATCGCGCGTGCCCATGCCGCGTCCGGGCGAGCGTCTCTTCGCGATGACATCCGCAACTGATCGTGTGCCCGCGGGTCAGATTGTTGCCGATGACCGTGGTTTCGGCGCCGCAGTCGCATCGGCAAACCCAACGGGCGTTGGTGTTCTCTGTACGAGAGAACCGCAAAGCGACCAGGCGGCCGAAGCGCTGCCCAGCGAGATCACGGAAGGCGCTCATGTCTGACTTCTCCGACTTCTGCGCTCAGATAGCAGACTTTGCGAATAGACAGGACTGGTCGGCGAACCTGGTGACAAGTTTTGTTCGGATGGCTGAGCAGAAGTTCAACGCTGAGCTCCGGGTCGACCGGATGATCGAATTCGCCGAAGGGCAAATCATGGACCGCTGCGCGCTCCTGCCCGACGACTGGCTCGAGATGGACCTGGTCAAGGTCGAGAATTCGAACGGGGCCGACGGCTTCCTGCCCGCCCGCTACAAGTCGAGGGATGAATTCTTCAATCTCTCCGACAAGAATTCCTTCATGTACTACACGCTCGAAGGCCGCCAGATGTATTTCGGCGGCACGCCCGACGACATCGAGGGCGTCGCCTACCGGATCATGTATTACGGCGAAGTCCCAGTCTTCAGCGATACCGTCACGAGCTGGGTCTACACCAAATATCCGACGCTCTATCTGTTCGGCGCATTGATCCATTCCGACCTCTACGCTGTGGGCGAGGAGCCCAAGGCGGCGCAGCTGAAGCAGTTCGTCGAGGACCAGATCACCAAACTGAACAGCGTCCACCTGAAAGCCAAGGCCTCGGGCTCGAGGCTGAGGCGCACCCGCGTCAGGAGCTTCGGCTGATGGTCGGCCTGTCACCTCAGGGCGAGGTCAACGTCCTCAACTCGATCCTCGCCCTCGGCGCGAGCTTCATCTCGCTCCACACCGCCGACCCCGGCAATACCGGGGCGAACGAGGTGGCCGGCGGCGCTACCGGCTACCTGAGGCAGGACGCCTCGCCCTGGAGCGCCGGGGGCTCGAACCCGACCCAGTACGTCAACGCCAATGCGGTCGTCTATTCGGTCGCCAATTCGAACTGGGGGACGCTGACCCACTTCGGCCTATGGACCGATCCCATGTCGACCAACCCCTCGGTCTACCTCGGCAGCGGGCAACTGAGCGCGTCCCAGGCAATCAACGCGAACGACGTGGCGCGCTTCCTTCCGGGGGCGCTGGTCTTCCTGGCGGATTGACGCGATGAGCTCGCTCTACGGCGTCGGAACCTACAGCAAGGGCAATTACAGCGCGCCCGACTATGTCAACATAGCGGTGCGGCCGACCTTCGCCAACGTCGGCTGGGCCAACGCTCCGCTGACGGTCGTGCAGGTCGTCGACCTTGTCCCCGTCCGGTTCCTCGTCAACACCCATCTGACAGGCATCCTCCGCAACACCGACGTCTATTTCCAGGGCCAGCTGCAGCCGTCGCTCTCGATGAGCGGCAGGCTCACGCCCTACGCCAACCTCGCCGGCTCCCTGACCATTCGCACCTGGAACCTCGTCTCCGACCTCGGCAAGGAAGAATACCTGAACCTTGGGGCCTTTGCCCGCATCAGCGTGACCTTCGGCTCGCCGATCCTCATCAACGCCGGCTGGAAGCCCCAGCCGCCCTGTCCCGGCGACTGGGACGAAGCCCAGGCCTGCCCGCCGGCATGGGGTCCCTCAGCGCCCGCCCCGCCGGCTTTCGCTCCTGTCGCGCCTTCAATTCCGCCGCCTTGGGTCATCCAGGCCCGGCCTCCCTCGATCTGGGTGAAGACCAATGGCTGACACCCTCACCACCAACTATGGCTGGACGAAGCCCGAGGTCGGGGCCTCGACTGACACCTGGGGAACCAAGACCAACACCAATTGGGACGCGGTCGACAGCCAGGTCCACTTGAACCAGACCAACATTACCGCCGTCCAGGCCAATATTGGCGTCACGGTGTTTTCGACGACGCAGTCTTACGTCGCAGGGAACGCGGTCAATTATCAGGGCTTGCTTTATATCGCCAACACTGCGGTGGCTCCGGGAGCGTTCAACCCTGCGCAATGGAACCAAGTCGGGGCCGCGGTCGCGGTCGGAGCGACGCCGCCAAGTCCAGCCCAGGCAGGTCAACTGTGGTGGGATAACACAGGCGGCCAGCTATACCTTTTCTACACCGATGCGAACAGCTCTCAGTGGGTGATGGCGAACACAGCGCCGCCCCTGATCTCGATCCCCGCTAATTTCCAGTTGGTGACGCCGAAGATTACCGGCGTGGTGGATGGGTCCAACGCGCAGCCGGGACAGGTTGGGGAATATCTGACCTACACCAGCCCCTCATCGAATGTCGCCTGGAACACATGGATTTCCCTCGCGTCGCTTTCTTTGTCAGCGGGCGATTGGGACGTGACCGGCATGGCGCGCATGAACGGAGGCACTGGCGGAACGCTGATGACTTCCGTCTCCGTTGGATTGGGAACAACGGCCAACGGCTTCGATCTTGGCTATGTGAACGCCCCTGCTATCACTGGTGCTAACGCCGCGCAAATGGTTAATGCGCCGCGAGTGCGGATCAACAACGCCGCTTCCCAAATCATCTACCTTTCCACGTATTGGGCTGGCGGCAGCGGCACAACCTTGCCAAGCACTGCGACAATTTCCGCGCGGAGGGTTCGCTGATGGCTGCGCTGGATTTCCCCTCCAACCCCGTCGCCGGTCAGGTCTACCAGCAATGGATTTATAACGGCGCGGCGTGGCAGTCGCTGATCGGCGGCGGCGCGCCGATCAACGTGCAAGTCTTCACCGCGAGCGGGACGTAGACGCCCACTCCCGGCATGACGAGCGCGGTGGTCGAGTGCGTCGGCGGCGGCGGCGGCGGCGGCGCGGCGCAGGGGATAACGAACTACTACACGGGCGGCAGCGGCGGCGGCGCTGGCGGCTACTCTCGCTCGCTTTTGACGGCGGCGCAGATCGGCGCGTCTCAGACCGTGACCATCGGCGCTCTCGGCAGCGGCAGTGGCCCGTCAGCGGGCGGCTCGACCAGTTTCGGCGCGCTTGTCCTCGCTAGAGGCGGCGCAGCCGCTGGAGGCCCTCTCGCTCCCGGCGCGGGTGGCGCGTCTGGGACGGGGCAGATCGCCGCACCCGGCGCTCCCGGCGGCGCAGGGATGCAAATAGTCGGATCGGACGGCGTCGCCGCCACTGGGAACGGAGCTTCGACTGTGTTCGGCGCAGGCGGCGCGGGTCAGGCGGGCAGCGTCAATGGCGTTGGGGGTGCGGCAACCGGCTATGGTTCTGGCGGCGGCGGC
>Ga0126373_10002564_pt1 | contig 13400 bp, 13 predicted proteins | sample PanSoiMetPlot_11_FD_92545 | JGI IMG/M metagenome (GOLD analysis project Ga0126373, IMG submission 92545) | Tropical forest soil microbial communities from Panama - MetaG Plot_11 | ecosystem: Environmental > Terrestrial > Soil > Tropical forest > Bulk soil | place: Panama | collected 2016-02-17
CCAGTTCTTCGCGTACATCGTGCTCGTCTTCGATCTCTCCTACCACTTCTTCGAGCAGGTCTTCGGTCGTGATAATTCCCGAGGCACCGCCGTATTCGTCTACCACCACGGCCAGAGTTTCGCGCGTGCGTTGTAGCGCGCTTCGAGGACCCTGCCGATTTCAATCCCGATGCTTCGCGAGCGACCCATAACAGAGGACATCCACCACCCATCGTCGCATGCCATCTTCGGGTCGTCCGCAATCGCCCGGTGGATATTGGCTATCACCATCCGCGCGTCACTCGTATTTCTCACGATTTGAGCATCGCGCCGCTCGCGGCTATGACTTGCGTCAGTATCTGCTGGAGGACTCCATGGACGATTCATGTAATCTGCTCCCCGCGCTAGTCGCGGCGGGTATGGGGATTTCGTTCTATACTGCTGACCGTAAATCGCCAACGAGCCGCGCGGTCGCACTCGCCCTCTGTTTGCTCGGCGGCACGACGCTGCTGAGCATTCCAAACGGCGCAGGTGTGTGGGCCGGCCGGCGCGAACTGTGGGCGTGCATTTTCTCAGTTCTTTCGACCGCCATTTTCGTCACAATGTACGAGTGGGTTCTAAGAATTCGACGAACTCAGACTTCTGACCAACGAAGCGCACTGCGCGATGAACGCACTCTTAGAGTGGCCCAAGCGCTCGCGCTGGTCTACGGTCTTCTTTGGATTGCCTTTCCTCAAAAGCATGATGCTCTGTTGAATGGCCGCACTGCGACACTGGACTACTGGCTATTTGGAGTACCGCTATTTTCGTCGCTACTGCTGAGCATAATTCCAATCATCAGATCCAGGTTGGACCGCGCGGAGGCCATACGACTGGAGGCCTTGGGCCTAGCTGTTCCTTTTTTAATGTCGGGTCTCCTATTGCCGAAGTGGCAAGCGCTAGGCATCACGATCGGTGAAATGGTTTTTCTCGGCGGCGCAATCCGCTACCACGTCATTCAAGGTCAAAGGGCCCAGTTTCTCGCACGCTTCCTCTCTCCTCAAGTAAGCGGCATAGTGAGCCAACGTGGTCTCGGCGCCATAGAGCAAACACGCGCTTTGGTATCGGTGGTCGCCTGCGACCTGCGAGGCTTTACCGCGTTCTCAGAAACCGCGGAACCCGAGGAAGTGACGCAGTTGCTGCGTGAGTACTATGACAGCCTTGGCCGCGTCGTAGTGGAATTCGGTGGCATGATCCAGAACCTAGTGGGGGACGGAATTCTTGCCCTGGTGGGTGCGCCACTCTCTGTACCTGACCATGCACGGCGCGCAGTCGAAATGGCTTTGAAGATGCAAGCTCGAGGAGCAGAGGTGCTCTCGAAATGGACTCGAATGGGCCTGCAAATAGGCTTGGGTATCGGAGTATCGAGCGGTTACGTAACGGTGGGCATGATTGACAGCTCAGCACGCCTTGAATTCGTCGCCGTAGGTTCTGCGGTTAATCTGGCCTCGCGACTATGTGATCACGCCCGAAACGGCCAAGTGTTGATAGACCAGAGAAGTGTTGCGTTGGCCGGCGAAAGCGAGCAGGGGGCGAGTCGTTTTGTGCAGGTCGATTCCGCCGAGTTCAAAGGATTTAACCGGAAAATTTCCATTTTCTCGGTTAATCGCGCTGAATAACAATCTCAATGTAAAGGGTGGTAAAGCATCGGATGAGATTATCCCTTCTACGCATCACCGTCATTGACCGAGGCGTTACAAGAAGAAACTCTCTCTGCTCGGCGAACCGATGCGTCTCGCCACGGTTATATATGTGCTCGCGCAGCTGACCCTTGTTTTCCGCTGGCTCAATGCCGGCCGGGGTCGCGGCGTGGTTACATAGTGAGGATTCCGCTCGTATCGATGCCGGTAAATCGATTTGAGTACAAGAGCGGCGGCCTCGAAAGTCTCATTAATTAGGCTTGACTAATTCATTAGTACACGCTAATTGATTGACCGTGAGACAGACGGTAGATGCCGTGATGCGCACTCTGGCCGACCCCACGCGCCGTGCCGTGTTCGAACGGATAGTAAAGTCTCATGACGTCACGGTCATCGAACTGACGCGCGGCAGCGGTGTTACCCAATCCGCAATCTCGCAGCACCTGCGAGCATTGAAGCAAGCCGGTTTGATCGCGGACCGGCCGGAGGGCCGCAAGGTCCACTATCGTGCTGAGCCACAGGGACTCGCGCCCCTCGTCGATTGGATGGCGCTCTATAGCGTCTTCTGGCGCGAGCGCTTTGCCAATCTCAGAAAGTTCTTGAAGGAGATCGACCAATGAGTGAGCCGGCGACCAAGCTCGATACGCGTGACATCGTAGTCGAGGAAGTGCTTCCGTGCGCACCGGAGGCGATTTGGAAAACTCTGACGAGCGCCGAACTCATCGACCGTTGGCTGATGAAGACTGCGGGATTTGAACCGGCAAAGGGGACGCGCTTCACATTCCAAACGACTCCCCTGGGCGCGTGGGACGGTGTCGTCCATTGCGAGGTGCTTGAGGTCCGACCGAATGAGCTTCTGTCCTATTCATGGCGAGGCGGGCACGACAGCAATACGGAATATGGCTCGAGTCTCAACACCACCGTGACCTGGACTCTTAGTAAGGTTGAAGGCGGTACCAGACTGAGTCTCGTGCATTCCGGCTTCGAGCTGCCTAAGAACGAAACCGCCTTCCGGAACTTGAGCAAAGGCTGGAAGGGAATCGTCGGCAGGATCGCTACCATTTCCAGTGGGCACGCTCACTGACCGCAAACTCGTTTGCCGGGGAATTACGGGATTCTCTCTCGGAGCATACTGCCGATCGTCGCGGCCATTGTAAGGTTTTCGAACCCGTTGTTTTTCCAGCGGTCACGATTGCACGGTTACGAAAAGTTACGGCGCGGAATCAGGTCGCTTATATTTCACGCTAAGCTCAGACATTTTAGGAGGTTGTTGCCGTGACACAGTCATTTACGGGAGGATGCGCCTGCGGTGCGATTCGGTTCGAGTGCTCGGTCGAACCATTGGTGGTTTTCAACTGCCATTGCCGCGACTGTCAAAAGGCGACCGGAGCGGCTTTCGTAACCGCGATCGCCATTCCCACTGCGGCACTAAAGATGGCTGGCGACCCGAAGTATCACTCGGTCGATATCGAAGGCGGGAGCTCAATGAGTCGTGGATTCTGCCCTGAATGCGGCACCCATCTGTTCGCGAGAACCTCGAGTCGAGGCGATGCGATGGGTATTCACCTGGCTACGTTGGACGAACCGCAAAGGTATCGGCCGACCATGGATATATGGACCGCAAGCGCGCAACCGTGGGACTACATGAACCCGGAGCTACCAAAATTTCCTAAAGCTCCGCCACCACATTGAACGCGCAGAGAAATTATCGGACGGAACCGTGGTAGGCTGATCCCGAGTGCAGAGCCCCTCGTCGTTTGTCTTCTTTCATGAGGTCCGCTCTCTGGCCCAGCTTCGCGCCCGACAGGCGCCGTTTGCATTCGGACTCTTCGCAACCTACTGATCGCCGCCGTCCCACTAAGGATTTATCGAAAGTCTGTCGATGTGCACTCGGCTGTAGGCCCGCCTCAATTTCGGGAGTATAAGTCTGCGCGCCAAGTCCCGAATGCGCGGTTATGCGGTTTAAGAGAAGACTATCAATCTCGGTTATAGCACCTAGCTCGCGCCGCGTCAGCTTCCTCCTGTATGTCTCTAGCCGCGGCAGGATGACCCGTGTTCCGATCTCGCCACACCTCGGCCTGGAGACCGCGGGCTCGCTCGCATGGATTCCGCCGGCCGCCATATTCGTAGTATCCTTTATGCCAACCATGATTGGCGTACCCGTCGCGGTCCTTTCTATAATGATCCCACCACCAATCGTCGACCGGCTGGATATAATTTGAATTTGTGCTGTAAGACGGTTCTGCCAATGCCGGCGCGGTCATTGGCAGCGCCAGCATCGTGCCGCCTAATAGACTTATAATCAGCTTTCTTTTGAGTTTCATGCGAAGCAACTCCTGCTCCTTAGTACGAGCATCATCGGTGCCGGATTCGGATCGCCCCAAAAAGCCTCGCAATCAAAGATGTTTTCGGTACGATTCATTGAATCCTCGTACCAAATAAGGTCTTGGCCCATCGGAAAAAAATTCAGCGTTCCGGGCAGTTTCGCCCAGAGCCCGGGGCGTACTACTCCATTTCGGCAGGTCGCAGCGACTGGCGAGCCTCGACTCTGTAAGCGCCAATCCTCGGTCCCCCAAAGCAGAGCAAGCTAGACTGGAAATCTCCGTCGCAAGGCGTGAAAGCGGTCTCGTGAAAAGCGGTCTAAGGTGTGTCAGCATAGCAAGGAGCGATATCGGCCGATGGGTTGAGAACGCGGTCATCATCGTGCTCAGGATTTTCGCCGCCGTTTACATCGGAGACTTTGTCACGTTTAACTGCAACTTTTCCCCCGAGCTGGACGTTGCTCTCGACGACAGATTTAAAAGTCTTCCATATGATCTCGATCCAAGGCGGCAGATTTCAGGTGGAGGAAGCCGACCCGGACTCAAGTATGTTCCCACAGCCTTTCTCTCAGGCGAGGTTATCCGCCCTGCTGGAGACGTAAAAAACGAGAAGTGGGTCAATCTGCGTTAGGGCGAAGATTTCGTGGTGGGTGAATTTGGGGACGATAACTCGCGGCGAGCGACCGATCATTCCCGGACACCCAGTGCGGCTCGCGATGGGCGCAGAAGGACGGGCGGCTTCAGGCCGTTTCAGTTCGCCACGGGTCGATCATGATCTTCGCGTGCCCGTCCGGTGACGCGAGCGCCTCGAACGCCCCCGCCACGCCGTCGAGTCCAACGCGGCCTGTGATCAGTGGCGTAATGTTCAACTTGCCCTCGGCGATATTTCGCAGCGTCGCGGCAAACTCGGCGCCATTGTAGGCGATGGAAAATTGGATGTTCAGTTCCTTGGTAAGGCCGAAAAACGGTTCGTAGTAGTCGGGCTCAAGGCACACTCCGACCACGACCACTCTCGCCAGCGACGGCGCATTGACCATGATCGCGCTCAGTACACCGGGCACACCGACGCACTCGAAAATCACCGCAGGCCGATACGGCGCCGGAGGAATCGGCGGCTCGGACTTTGGCGCTCGGGATGGATCGGCGTATGTGGCGGCTTCCTCCCAGCTTTGGTACGGAGAGTTTTGTTTCGGGTCGACGACGATGTCTGCGCCCATAACCCGCGCGAACTCGCGGCGGCGCGGCGAAAAGTCGGCCGCAATGATGGGGCTGACGCCCTTCATCTGGAGCGAGGCGATCACCGCGAGTCCGACCGGGCCACATCCAAGCACGAGCGGAACTTCGTCGCTCGCAATACGTCCCTTTTCGACCGCGTGAAGGCCGACCGCCATCGGCTCGGTCAATGCGGCGTGCTCGGTCGAAAGGCCGTTGGGCACCTCGAGCAGCAGCGATTCTGTCAGCCGCATAAACTGGCCGTAACCGCCCGGATGCTCCGTAGAAAGACCGATCGTCTGTGCACCATCGCCTCGAAGAACCAGCGGCATCGAGCACACCCGCGTTCCAGCACTGAGGCGCTTGGGCGTCTTGGGACCGTAATCGACCAACTCGGCACAAAACTCGTGCCCGAACACGAGGTCGCGGCTCAGATCCATGTCGAATGCGCCGCCAGTCCGTTTCGAGACCTCGACCATGGTTTCGGCGTTCTTAAGCGCGTGCAGATCGGTTCCGCAAATTCCGCAGGCGAGCGACTTTACAATCACTTCGCCCGGACCAGGCGTTGGCTCGGGCGCGTCGATGACGACGATTCGCTTGTTCCGCATCGCTGCAGCGCGCATCTTCGCACCTCCGCCCTCGCGACCGTTATAACGCCGCCGTCAGGCGTTTACCAAGGACGAATTGCTCGGTGCCAAACGAGGGCATGAGCGCCATTACAGCGTCTCGCGTGTTTTTCCACGCGCTTTGCTGCGTTGTATGCTTTCCGCGCAGTCCGTTCTGCGGGAGGTCGGGCGATGGCCAGTCAGCTAAGTTCGAAAGAGATCCGAGCTCGCCTCGGTCATCCGGTGATCGACTCCGATGGCCATCACATCGAGTTCGGCCCTCGATCATCGACTACATCAAAAAGGTGGCTGGACCGCGCTTCGCCGATGCCTTCGTTGCGCCGCATTACCGCGTCGCGGCTGCTATCGGAATGATGCCCGCAGAGCGCTGTGACCTGGGCCTCGCGGCAGAGGACTTCTGGGTACAGCCGTCGAAGAACACGCTCGATCGCGCGACCGGGATCATTCCGCGCCTGCTCTACGAGCGCCTCGACGAATTCGGGTTCGATTTCACCGTGCTCTACCCTAGCGCCGGACTGCTGGTGCCACGTATGGAGGACAATGAAGGCGCCGAGCGGTCGCGCGCGCTTTCAATATGTATATCGGCGACCATTTTCGCGACTTCGCGAATTACTCCCGCCGCGATCATTCCGATGTATACGCCGGAAGAAGCGATCGAGGAGCTCGACTACTCGATTGGCAGGCTCGGGCTGAAGGTCGCGATGATGGGTCATCCTGTGCCGCGTCCAATTCCCCAAGTGAGCCGCGAGCTTCCCGAAGCGACCCGCTGGGCGCGACGAATGGACGTGTTCGGGCTGGAGAGTGCCTTCAACTACGATCCGGTCTGGGCCAGGTGCGTCGAACTTGGGGTACCGGCGTCGTTTCACAGCGGCTCGCGCGGCTTCGGCTTCCGTCTCTCGCCGTTGAATTTTACCTACAATCGCATCGGCCATTTTACCGCCGCGCTCGAAGCCATCTGCAAAGCCATATTCATGGGCGGAGTGACGCGGCGCTTTCATCCGAGGAGCACGCACTTGATGACTACGCGGCTTGCCGAATCGAGCGCGGTGCCGCAGACTCCCTCCAACGACAACGACCCCTCCAGCGAAATTGATTCCATGGAATGCTTCGTTTACGTTCTCGGTAGTCGGGGCAAAAACGGCTATCGAACCTACGTGGGCTGGACAACCGATCTGGAGCGGCGTCTCGCCGAGCACAATGCCGGCACCGGTGCGCGTTCAACGCGCGGGCGCGTTTGGGTCTTGCTCTATGTCGAGCAGCATGCCTCGCGCCGCGATGCCATGAGCCGCGAATGGCACCTGAAACGCGATCGGCGTCTGCGCAAGCGGCTGGCGCGCAGCGGTTGAGGCCGCGCGGCTTCTAGGTGCCAGAAAAAATCAACCGGAATTGCGCATTTGTCCGTCAGCCCGCCTTACCGACATCTGCCGAACGCCTTTGGTCGGGGCTGGGTCTAAGATAGGGCGCAGTGGTCGAGCTCGCACGGTCAAAGGCCTAACATAACAGAGACTTGTCACGTGGTGGCCCGACGCCGGCAAAACGGTCGGCACTGTCGTGTCAACCCCGTCATCCAATTTCTTCGAGCTTAGGGTTTTCGAAGGACAGGGTTGGCGACCCGCGCATGATGATAGCGTAGCGTAAACTTTCATCGGCGCTTGCTGACCGATACTCGCTCATTGCGAGTCTCTCCAGCACGCGCCGTGATTCCACATTGGCCGCGCGGTGATTCCGATCAAACGATCGAGCCCGCAGAGGTCAAACGCGTAATCTTGTGCGGCGGATGGGAGCTCGAGCGCATAGCCCAAGTGCCATTTCGACTCGCTAAAGCGCGTACAGGATTTCTGTCTCGGCTAGATCGTCGACGCTTTTAGCCCACAGAATCCTACGACTTCGGGCGTGCGTTTCTCCCTGATTGTCCAGATTCCGAACTTTCGTGATTCGAAGTTGGGCGCGCTCTGGCGAATGATTTCATGGGCTATAGAGAAAGAAACTGGCTTGCCATCGAAAAGGTATTTGCGCACGCCCGGTTCATTTGAAACCTGATGCATCGTACCGACGTCCGCAGAAATGCATCGGCCGCAGTACCACTCGCGGCGTTTCGATGATATAGCACTCCATCTTCAGGCAGCTCCGAGAGAGCGGTCGGAAAGTGCTTTTGACCAACGACACCCGTACCGGTCCGAAGACTGGGTGCAGGAGCTGGCAGCGCAGCTAATGTGAAGATGCTTCGGGTGGGGACTCTGGAACTAAACGAGCGACCATCGGATGTGACTCATGCCGGATAAGGATGTCCATCCAATATTTATCGGCCATGGCGGCGGCGACCTTTTCCTTCATGTCAGGCATTTCCTCCACCTTCACCTTGTCGAATTCCTTGTCCGCGACCTTCAACTTAACGTAGGGGCTGGTGGAGTTCCTCTGAATCCGTCCGTATGCGCGATCGCCAAGCCGGACGTACGGCTGCCCGTCGATGACGACCACCCACAGGTTTGACCAATGGTCTCCGACGTCAGGTTCGGTGGTCATTATCTTGATGGTGCTTGCATCGCGGAACAGAGCGGGATCCCATCCCGGCACGGCATTCTGGTCCGCGCGCGCAGCGGCGGCGAACGCGATTGATAAAACGCACGAAAGCAAGGCGAGATTGGCGATTCGAAAGATCTTCATGGCGGTCGGAGCAATCTCCACGCGTTTAGATTTACAGATTCTACCTCCGATCGTTCATTGTACGCGATGTCACTTGTTTCAACCCTGGCGCGCCCCCGCGAATTGAATTGCGGTCGCAGATCTCTGAGAAAAAAGCGCTACGTGCTTGGAGCGCTATAACTTTCCAGTGATGGAGCTTCGATACTGATCCGCGGCTCACCTTACGGACCTCGTTGCGATATTGTTTCAGCGCTTCGGAGTTCGCGGGGTCTGAGAACCAGTAGGGCCGCGCGAGTTATGCCGGCGCCTCCACTCGCAGTGTGGGTTCGCGCGCCGGCGGCAGGTTGTCGTAGAGGTCGGCGACTAGGTCGGAACGGATTTTGCGAAAGCCCGCATCGTTCCACAGATTGCGCCACTGCACGGGATCCTCGACGAGGTTATAAAGTTCACCCTCCGTCCCGTCATACCCGAGATTGGGCAGCGGCATGCCGATGCTGAGCCCGCGATGCACCGGCTCAAGATCGAATCCGTCGTCGCGCGTGCACTTTTCGTACGCCGTACAGACCCATCCATCGCGGCAGATCGTGCGCATGTGAATCCCGATTTGCGCGAACTGGCTGTCCCATTCCGTAATTACACGCTGGCGGCCGGAGCCGGGCGCGATCGGAAGCGCGCTCCCCTGCATCCAGTTGGGTGCCGGCACGCCAGCGATTTGGCAAAAAGTTGGCGCTAGATCCAGATGTCCCACCGGCTCCGCGATTTCCGCCGCTGGGACGTTGGCGTCAGGTGCGGGCCGCCAAATCAGTGGCACACGCATGAGCGCATCGACGTGATATGGACCCTTGAACAACAATCCGAAGTCACCCTGCAGCTCGCCGTGATCGGTGGTGAAAAAGATGTCGGTGCTCGAATCCCAGCCGCGCTCGACAATGCGCCCGATCACCCGGCCGCACGCCTCATCGATCAGCTCGTTCTCGATGTGAATCATCGCGTTGATCTCGCGCACCTGGTCGTGTGTCATCTTGCAGGGTACGAAATTCAGCGAACCGCCCTCGATGTTGCTGAAACGGCCCTCGTACCAGTCAAGCCAGTGGCGCGGCTTCTGCGCGAGAATCTTATCGATCTTCTCGCGCCAACCCGGATGGCCCGGCGGCAGATCCAGGTCGCGCCAGTTGATGCGGCGCGCCTCGGAAGCGGGTGGATCCCACGGATGATGTGGATCGGGAAAGCTCATCCACACGAACCAGTCGGCCGTGGTGGGCAAAGCATCAAGATAAGCAATCGTGCGATCTGCAATCCAGTCGGTGTGATAATGCTCGCGTGGAACCGGATTGTAAGCAACCTCTGGCGCGCCGGTGTCGCCGCCGGCGGTGGCGCTAAGCATGGTGAGGAAGCCGCCAACCTCTTGCGGATAATTCCTGCGTAGCCACAGTGTGTAGTGCCACTTGCCCATCGGCCCATGCATCGCGAGCTCCATGTGCTCGAATCCGCGATACGGCCCGGTCTTGCCCTCGGTGGCCATGCGATTTTCAAACCATTTCATCGCGGGATCGAATAGCGGTTCGAAATGCGCCTTGCCAATCAGAGCCGTGCGATATCCCCCTCGTTCGTGGAGCCATTTGCGCGATACTAGGCGCATCGGCCGGAAGCGGTACGCCATTGGCAACCACGCCGTGCGTGCGAACGTACTGCCCGGTAATCATCGTCGAGCGGGCGGGAGTGCAGACGGTGTTCTGGTTGTGCGCGCGCTGGTAGTTGATTCCCGATCGCGCGAGCGCGTCGGCAATCGGCGTGTGCGCGATTTTGCCACCGTTGCAGCCAAGCGCATCGAAGCGTTGCTGATCGGTAGTGATAAACAGAATTTTGCGGCCCATCAGTGCTACACCATATCCATCGAATCAGCAGGCTTGTACGTGATTAGCACCGTGAGCTCAAGTCCGGCCTCGCGATGCTCACACGCTGGTCGATATCGACCAACCACTCTTTCCCAATCAGGGGACCATCTTCAATCGCTATCACGGCTGATGCGAGCGTATGTATCTCCAGCGGTCCGAATACTAGTCCGGAGCCATCGCAGCATCAGCATCGACTTGCGCACGCTTCAGCAGGAGAGCCCAGGGCGCGAGAAGCAACAGCACGACCGCGGTGACGCGGTACACATCGTTATAGGCGAGTAACCAGGCCTGCGCCTTCAAGGTGCTTGTGAGATGATTGGATACGGACAGCGTCGCCAGGAGTTGCGCTTCGTGACGCCGGTGACGCGAGGTCAGCAGGTTAGTTGCGACGGCGATTCCGGCCGCCGCACCGGTGTTAATCATCATGGAGAATAGGCTTGATGCGAAGCCCATTCGCTCACGGCTGACCTGTCCGATGCCGAGTGCGGTAACGATCGGAAAGATGGCGCCCAGCCCGAGACCGAAGAGAAAGATCGGCAGCAGCACCTCGGTTTCGTGCACGCCGATCGTCCACTGCGACATTCGGTACGCCTCGTATGCGCCAACCACGAATCCGGCGCACACCAGCGGTCGCATTTCGAATTGGCGGCGCGACAGTTGTCCTACCGACAGCAGAGCGATCACCACCCCCAGTCCGCGAGGCGCAACCGCGAGCCCGGCTCTCAATGCGTTGTAGTGCAAAACGTTCTCGAGGAAGAGCGGATTCAGGAGATTGACGGTCCACAGCGCCAGACCCTGGAGTGAAATCAACCCCACCGCAATTGAGAATCCCGCGATTCTGAACATCCGCAGGTCCACAATCGGCTCGGGGAAGCGCAACTCATGAATGACCAGCGCGATCATCAAGAGCGCCGAAAGCACGGCTCCGTACCTGACCCATGGGGCCGCAAACCAACCGTCATGTCCGCCGCGTCCCAGCACGATTTGGAACAGTCCGAGCGCGGCCGCGATCAGTATGATCCCGGCATAGTCGACCTTGCCGCTGCCGCGTTGCTCTCGCAAATACCCCGGATCGTGCACGTACGCATAGACCATAGACGCGGCGAACGCGCCCGTAGGCACGTTGATGTAGAAGTTCCACCGCCAGCTCCAGGTCTCGGTGATCCAACCTCCCAGAGTCGGACCGATAACGGGCGCAGCCATCATTCCGATCCCGAACGTCGTCATAGCGAGCGTGTGCTCCTCGACCGGGAACGTCTCGAGCAGAATCGCCTGTGACAAAGGCATCATCGCTGCGCCAGCCGCACCTTGGATCACGCGGAACACCACGATCTGGCCGGTACTCTGAGCGAGCCCGCAGAGCGCCGAGGCGGCCACGAACAGCACCACCGAGATCAGCAAGTAGCGCCGACGTCCGATGCGCACCGCGATCCATCCGCTCATCGGAATCATCACGCTGACTGCCGCCAGATAACTGGTAACCACCCAACTGATCCGGTCGACGCCAACGCCAAAGCTTCGCTGCATGTAAGGCAGCGCAACGTTGACAATCGATCCGTCTAGAATTGTCAAAATCGCTCCAAACAACACCGCCCCTGCGACCAGCCACCTGTGCGGCTGAGGTCGCTCGGGCGTTCCCTCGATCGAGGCAGCAGTCGAGGCGGCGAGGACTGGTTCGGAGGCCATATCTGGTGATCGTCAACGTAGTCGATCTCTGCCAACGGCGCAGCTGCAATTGAGAACAAGAGAAGGATTGGTGGGTCGATAGCTGTGAGGTCGCGACTACGGCCAAAAACCTCGAAGGGACTCGGAGCGAATCGAGGAGCTGAGATCAGAAGTGAATCCCGGCTCCGCAAAAACACTGAAGCGACGGCGTTTTTTCTCGCTTGGAAGAAACCACTCGCGCGCGTTAGGCTGCGTGCGAACGTCATCTTCAGCCTGATGCGGAGGGCCTCGCGATGAAGCGCAGTTTGCGGCGAATTCTAACCACTCATACCGGCAGCTTGCCGCGCCCCGAAGGGCTGCTCGCGCTGATAACCGCCAAAGAGTCGGGCACGCTCGCGGATCGCGCAGAGTTCGATGCAGCGGTGCGCGACGCGGTCGCTGAAACGGTTCGTAAACAGGTCGATGCCGGCGTCGATATCATAAATGACGGCGAAATGAGCAAGCCGGGCTACTCGACCTACGTGAAAGATCGCCTGAGCGGCTTTGAGGGTGAATCGACCTCGCTCGTAGGGATGCTCGCTGATATTCGCGATTATCCCGAATACGGCGCGCGGCTCTTTTCGCAAAGTACGGCCGCGCTGCTCAAGATGCCGGCCTGCAATGGACCGATTCACTATCGCGACAAGCGCGACCTCGAAACCGACCTCGCGAATCTGAAGGCTGCTACCGAGGGCGTGAAGGCGGAAGAAGTTTTTGTGAGCGCGGCATCGCCGGGGGTCATTTCCGTCTTCCTCGCTAATCATCATTATCCGACGCGCGAGGCTTATCTCGGCGCGCTCGCCGATGCGATGCGCACTGAGTACGAGGCGATTCATCGCGCCGGCTTTCTGCTTCAGGTCGATTGTCCCGATCTCGCGATGAACCGGCACATCCAGTTCGCCGATTTGACGACCGCAGAATTTCGCAAGCAGGCGGCGATGCAAATCGAGGCGCTCAACCACTCGCTCGCGAACGTTCCAGCCGACGGGGTCCGGCTGCATTTGTGCTGGGGGAACTATGAAGGGCCCCATCATCGCGATATCGCGATGCGCGAAATCGCCGACATCGTGCTCAAGGCGAAGCCTGCGGGAATTTCGTTCGAAGCCTCCAATCCCCGCCACGAGCACGAATGGAAAATTTGGAAGGACATCAAGCTGCCCGAGGGCAAGGTGCTGATTCCCGGCGTGCTCGATTCGTCAACCAACTTCATCGAACATCCGGAGTTGGTCGCCGAGCGTATTGTGCGTTTCGCCAATGTTGTCGGACGCGAGAACGTGATCGCCGGCACCGATTGCGGCTTCGCGACCTTCGCCGCGCAGAACAATGCCGTCGTGCCGTCGA
>Ga0126373_10002565_pt1 | contig 13400 bp, 16 predicted proteins | sample PanSoiMetPlot_11_FD_92545 | JGI IMG/M metagenome (GOLD analysis project Ga0126373, IMG submission 92545) | Tropical forest soil microbial communities from Panama - MetaG Plot_11 | ecosystem: Environmental > Terrestrial > Soil > Tropical forest > Bulk soil | place: Panama | collected 2016-02-17
AACGCGATGAGAAACACCGTTCCAACTTTGGATGCCATGCGAGGTCTCCTTTTCTTGAATACACCAGCACTTTGAGCAAACCACCGAGCCTCGACGCGAAACGGTGGGAGGCTGTCCAGCGAGGCAACGCTCGCTGGTTTGCTTAATCGTGCTAACGTGGGTGCAACCGGACTGCCAAGGGTTTTTGCGTCCGATCACAAGCGAATTGGCTTTTTTTCGCACGCCTCACGGGTGTAGTCCCTCTATTGGCTTGAGGGCTGCGCAAAAAAACCCAGGGCAAATTATGTATTGCTGTGGGAGTACTCCTTTGGAGGATAGACGCCCCATTGGCTATTGCCGATCGGGCAAGAGCGGAGACATGTCGCGCAGGATTTCCTGTTCCTTCTTGTTAAACTGCGCACGAAATTCGGGGCTGGCGAGGCGGGCGCGTCGCTCCGCGGCCGTCAGGACTGCCATGTCGCGCAGCTTCTGGCGGATCGCTTCCTGCCTCGCGGGTGGCTGCTCGGAGAACTTATTGATCGCTCGGCGAACGGCGTCCTGGCGGTCCGATGGCAACTGATGCAAACGGTTGTAGAGCGTTTTCAGTGCTTGCTGTTGCTCGGGGGGAAGGGCATTGAAGCGCCTCAGACGCTCCTGAAGTTTCTCGCGCTCAGAGGGCGAAAGCCGGTTTAGGGCCTTTTGCTGCTCCTCGGGCGATAAGGTCTCGAACTCTTCGATCGGTGTTTTCTGTTCCTTTTCGGTGTGCGAAATGCGGGGCGGCGCGGTGCGGACTGGTCCACCGCGTCCTCGCTGCGCCCGAGCAGGAGCAGGCACCGATACAGCGACGCCGATGGCGGCCAGCGCCAAAATGTCGCGTCGGCTGAGCATGATTCATTCTAGATTTTTCGGGAAGGACTGCTGGTGCGGTCGACGGTGACATCCTCGCCAATCTGTTTCAGCATGTCCATGTCGTCAAGCGCATGCTCGACTTGTTGCTCGATTCGCGCCGAAGAACGGGCGTCGACAGCGCGCCCTCCCGTGGGGCCGTCTCTCAGGAGAAAGAGGACGGCGAGCACCGCGCAAATCGCCAAAGGCAAAGCCGGGCGCCAAATCCATCTTGCAAACGCGTAAAGCCGGGCGAAGAGCCGCCGGCTATCCGCGATACGTTGCGCGAGCCTCTGATCGAAGTCGGCCGAGACGACGTGCGGCTGCCAGTCATCCAATGCCGACCATACCGCGCGTTGCTGTGCGGCAAGGCGGCGGCACCGCGAGCACAGCTTCAGGTGCCGCTCAAAAGCGATCGCCGCGTCCGGATCGAGCGTCTGCGCGGTGTATCCGACGATGAGCTCTTCGGCGACACTATCGTCAAATGTGCATGTTTCGGGCGAGCTGGCCATCGCTTCTTCCCTCTTTATGCCATGTGCGCGAGCCGCAGCCTGAGCGACCCATACGCGCGGAACAATAGCGATTTCACCGCCGATTCAGAACACATTAGCACACCGGCGATTTCCGAGTAGCCCAATTCTTCATATTTATGCATCACCACGGCGGCTCGCTGTTTCGACGGCAGATTTTCGATCGCCCGCCGCACCTCTCTCAATTTCGCCTGGAACAACAACTCCTGCTCTATGGTCCGGCGCCGATCTTCGACCTGCCGCGTGACGCCGTCTATTTCCCGATCCAGCCTCTCCTGGGCTTTTTCATAACGTCCATCGCGAATCGAATTCAGTCCCAAGTGCGTCGCGATTCGGAACAACCAGGTGGTGAATTTTGCCGTCGCCTGATAGTTTGACCGGCACCGGTACACTCGCAGGAAGACCTCCTGTGCAAGCTCTTCCGCGACCGCCTGGTTCGACACCATTCGATACAAGAAGTGAATCACGGCGTTGCGATGACGCTCCAACAGCAAGGTGAAGCATGCCTGATCCCCCTCCCGCACCCGCAACATGAGTTCGGCGTCCTTATCAAGGAGCCGTTGAGTCGCCTTACTACTGTTAACCCGTGGGTTCCAGGAAGGTTGCGCGACCGGATGTAAGCCGTCCGAGTTCATGCCTGCCTGTAGCTCAGGACGGGGGACCTAGGCCCGGGTTTACGCGCCGTTACATTATTCGGCTTTGAGCGCCCGCTCCATCAGCTCACGAATGGCGTCGCGAGGAGTACGTCGGCCCTGGAGGATCGAGTCGACTTGTTGAGTAATTGGAAGTTCCAGGTTCAGTTTGCGTGCTAAGTGAACGGCGGCGGAGGTCGTTTCTACGCCTTCGGCGATCATGGTCATGGAGCTGACGATGTCGTTCAGGCTGCGGCCTTTCGCGAGCTCGATGCCGACCGTTCGGTTTCTGCTAAGGTCCCCTGTACACGTCAGTACTAAATCGCCTAAACCAGCCAAGCCCGATAATGTTTTGGCTGTGCCGCCCATGGCGACCGCGAGGCGCGTGATTTCGGCGAGTCCGCGGGTGATCAGGGCAGCAAGCGTATTATTCCCGAGACCGAGCCCCTGGCATATTCCGGCAGCGATCGCGATCACGTTCTTGAGCGCCGCGCCGATCTCGACGCCTGTTGGGTCGGCGTTCGCGTAAAGCCGCAATGTCGGACCAGAAAAACACTGCTGAATGCAGGCGGCAAGCTCTTGGTCCTCGGACGAGATGACCACCGCTGTGGGTTCCCCGCGCGCAACCTCGCGGGCGAACGTGGGGCCGGACAACACGGCAATTCGAGTCGGAAATTTGGACCCGATCACGTCGCGCGCAACTTCGGACATACGCAGCAAAGTTCCGCTTTCAAGGCCTTTCGTGGCGCTGACCAATTGCATTTCAGGCGAGAGCCAGGGCAGGGCAGTCTCGTAGACGTGGCGTGCGAAACGTGACGGCATGACGCCGATGACGGTTCCAGCGCCGTCCAGCGTTTGCCCGAGCTCACTTCCGGTTCGAACGTTGGCCGGCAGTTCGAAGCCCGGCAGGAAAACGTCGTTTACCCGGGCGCGATCCATTCGGTCCGCGAGGTCTGCTTCGTGGGCCCATAAACGGATTTGCTGGAAGCGCGGCGCGAGCACGATGGCGAGCGCGGTGCCCCAGCTTCCGGCGCCGAGAATGGCGAGCTGTTTTTCCACAGGTCCTACTTAAAAGCGAAACACGTGTTCGACTCCACTGCGCAAGCGCTGGATATTCGAGGCGTGCCGGTAAATCACAAATGCGCCCGCGATCAGGGATGCGATCAGAACGGGCGCAGGTGGATGCTCAATCAGGTAGACGGCTAGAGGCAGGCTGCCCGCGGCCACGATGGAGCCTAGCGAAATGTGGCGCGAAGCAGCGACGACGATCACGAAAAGCAGGAGCGACGCCAGGAGGGGAACGGGCGTGAGAACGAGAAACGCGCCGATGAAGCTGGCGACCGCCTTTCCGCCGTGAAATTTCAGAAATATCGGGTACGCATGACCGGCCATGACAGCAAGCGCGGCGATGCTCATGGCAGTAGGCGAATTGGTGGTTAGCTTTCCTGCCAGCCAAACCGCAACCGCCCCTTTCACGATGTCGAGAATCAGCGTGAGCACGCCAGCGGCGCGGCCGGTGGTTCGAAGCACGTTCGTCGCGCCGATGTTGCCGCTACCTTTCGAGCGAACGTCCTCACCCGTTTTCATGCGGACGAGCAGATATCCGAAGGGAATTCCGCCGATCAGATACGCGAGCACGGCAGCGAGCAGCGCGGTCATCGGGGTTGGAAGGGAAACTCCGCGAGCTTGGTGTAGATCGAGCCGGCCGCGCCGGGCTGGCTGCGGTAAAGATAAAAACGATCCGGAACAAAGGTTCCGAAATCGAGCGATTCCAGGTGCGCGATCGCGTTGCGCATCGGTTGCAGCGGAACCGCGTCTTTGATGCGAGCTAACGTAAGGTGGGCGCTAAAATCCCGATTCTCGTCCGGAATTCCCAGCGTTGCCAGCGCTCGCTCGAGGTCGTTCACCAGGGCGAGCAAGGGTTCGCCGCCCTGAACGCCCACCCAAAACACCCGCGGGTGGTGTGGGTTCGGATACCAGCCGACACCCTTCACGTCGGCCTGGAAGGGCGGGCGCGCGGGAATGAGGCGCAATGCGTCTTGTAGCTGCGGGAGTTTGCTTTCAGGCCACTCCCCGATGAACTTCAAAGTCAAATGCAGGTTATAGACCGCGCTCCATTTCAAATGAGCGGCGGGGCGCAGGTGCATCAACAAGCGCTCCAGCCGTTCGCGGATCTCCTCAGAGAGATCGATTCCCGTGAACAGGCGCATGCTAATCTCCTAGGATACATAAAGCTGCCCGCATGTCCTTCGCCGAGTTGAGCTCGGCATCCTCGATTCTGAAGCGAGAATTCTATGCGCGACCCGCAGTGGAAGTCGCGCGGGACTGCCTGGGCAAGATTCTGGTGCATGGAAAGACCTCCGGACGCATCGTGGAGACCGAGGCATATCTGGGCGTCGATGATCGGGCGGCGCACGCCTGGCGCGGAGTGACGGATCGAACGCGCGTAATATTCGGTCCGCCGGGGCATGCCTACGTGTATTTCATTTACGGCATGTACGAGTGCTTGAATTTTGTCGCCGAAGAAGAAGGAAAGGCCGGGTGCGTTTTAATTCGCGCCCTAGAGCCGCTGACGGGGATCGCTGTGATGCAACGGCGCAGGCCGGCGGCGAAGCGGATCGAGGATCTTGCTTCTGGACCGGGCAAGCTCACGCTGGCGTTGGGCATCACGCGAAGGGAGAACGGTGCGGATCTGACCTGGAGTGCGCTTCAGGTGCGACGACTGAAGAACGAAGAACCGCACGAAGTCCAGGTGACGCCGCGCATTGGGATCACGCATTGTGGCGATTGGCCGCTACGCTTTGTGATTGCGCGCAATCGTTTCGTGAGCTGCTAGTCCTCGACAAACTTCCGCAGACGATCGATCGCCGCGTCCCAATGCGCCGAGATTTCCGCCAAATACCGCTGAGCGTCTTGAAGCCTGTGCGAGTCCAGTTCCCAGATGCTCTCGCGCCCGCGCCGCGAGCAATGGACCAGTCCCGCGCCATTGAGGACATGCAAGTGCTTGGTGACGGCCTGTCGCGTTACGGAAGAGCCTTCGGTAAGACTGGTGATCGAGCGCGGGCCGCGCGAGGAGAGTTGGGCTACGATGGCCAAGCGCGTTTCGTCGCCGAGCGCGGCGAACACCGGTGCCGAGCTTCTTGGTCTATTGTGCAGTCTGGGCGGCATGAGTCAGATGTTTTTCGATCAGCTCGATCACCGTGGCCCAACCCTGCTCGTTGGCCGTGAACGCCTTGGCGCGGCGTGCCAGCGGGATTTGGTCGAAGCCGGACTCGGTGACCGTGAGCATCGTTCCCTCCGGAATTTCTTCCAGGACGAATTCGATCAGAGTAGTGGGTTCGGCGGAGTAATCGATGCCCCGTTCCACCGCGAAGGGATGCCAGCGGAACGAGAATAGCCGCTCGGGCTCGATTTGCGCGACCGTTATTTCGAATGGGTGGCCTTCGTAGGGTTTCTGATGCTCGGCGACTGCGGCATCCACCGATGTGGGGACGAGCACACCGCGCAATAGTGTGTTGGGGACGAACGGCCCGTCGAATTTCACTCCGAACCAGTGGCCGAACTCTGTCGAATCGGTCAGCGCCCGCCAGACTCGTGAACAAGGGGCGCGCAGGAGAATTTTCTTTTCGATCCGGTCTGTGTCCATATGCAACCATATGATTGCATATCTTGGAAATGAATACAACCGAACAGTTGCATATTGCGGCGGGCGGGAGCTCGCAACTAGTCCGGATTCACCGCAGCGACGATGCGCTGGATCATTCCGTCCATCGCGCGGCCCTGGTGCCAGTGCCAGACGAAGACGATGTCGTGGTCGGGATCGATCCAAATGATGTTCGATCCGTTTCCGATGGCCGCGAAGCTGGTTTTGGGGCCGCTGGGCCACTGCTTCTGCTTGGTGTTCAGCCACCAGAGGTAGCCGTAGTCGGGGCCGTGCATGCTCGGTGTGGTGGCTTCGTCGAGCCATTTTGCCGACACGATCTGCTTCGATCCCCACTTCCCGTGATTCAGGATCAGCAAGCCGAAGCGCGCCAGGTCTTCGGAGTTGATCCACAGGCCGCCGCCCCAGCGCGTGCCGCCGCTCACCGACCACATGGTGCGGCCTTTGATCTCGGCGTTCGAATTGTTGTACGGCACCCATTTCCACTCTTGCGATGCGCCGATCGGGTCCATGACTTCGCGCTTCAATACATCCGGGACCGGCTCGCCGAACATGCGCAGCAGCGACAACGAAAATCGATTGATGCGGACGTCATTGTATTCGTAGAACGCGCCCGGATCCTGAATCGCACGTGGCTTGCGCTGGCCATTGCCGAACTGTTCTTCGCCGACGAAATCCGCATTCTTGCCCCACATCACGCCCTCCCATTCGCTCTCCTGCTGGAGATGATTTTTCCAGGTGATCTTGGCGTTGTGCGGAGAATCGTAGCCGCCGTCGTGGATGTATTTCGCAACGGTATCGTTGACGTCGTGAATCAGGCCTTTCGCTACGGCGATGCTGCACACTGTGGAGAGAAAGCTTTTTGCGACGCTGTAGACCGGGTCGCTCGCTTTCGTGTCGCCGAACTCAGCTACGATGTAGCCATGCCGCAGAATGATGCCGTTAGTGGCGGCGCGCTGTTTGGGCAAGGGGCCTAGCGGCACGCCGAAGGTGCGGCGCTGATCGCGCTCGAAGTCCCAGTTGCTTCCGTTTGCCTCGGCGTATTCGATTGCCGCTTTCAGCTTAGCCGCGTCCATCCCGACTTCGGATGGCGATTTCTTTTGCCAAGTGCCGGTTGGTGGAAAGTATTTTGCGTCGCCGGCATGGAGCGACACAACGAAGAGCGTGAGGATCGGAGCGACGGCGCACAGCGAACGAATCCCTTTATTCATGACAAACCAGTCTGGCATAAATTCTAGTCGCGATGAAGGCGTCCGGGACGTTACCCTGAATCGTGATGAGAGTGGTGATCAGTTTTCCGAATCGGCCGAAGCCCGGTCCCTACGAGCAAGCGCTGCGCCAGGTAGGGATCGAGCCGGTTACCGTCTGGCCGGATTGCTCAAGCGATTGGACTTCTGCCGACGGATTGGTGCTCACAGGAGGAACCGACGTCAACCCAGCGCGCTATGGGCGGCAGTCAGAGGAAGAAACGCAGCAGCCCGACGACAAGCGCGATGAATTCGAATTCGAGCTCCTGCGGCACGCGCTGTTGGAAGCCCCTATTCCCGTGCTCGCGATCTGCCGGGGCATGCAGTTGTTCAACGTGTTTCACGGCGGCACGCTGATTCAGCACCTGCCGCCGGACGGGCCGCACCAGTTGAAGCAAAAAGACGCGGTGGCGCATACTGTGCGGGTTGTCGCGGGTACAAGGTTGGCGTCAATTCTAGGCGCGGGCAACCATGACGTGAATTCGAGGCATCACCAGGCGGTGGACCGAGTCGGCGGCGGTCTGATCGTTTCCGCAGTGGCCCAGGATGGCGTGATCGAAGCAGTGGAGAGACCGAACGGACCCTTCGCCGTCGCGGTGCAATGGCATCCTGAGGATCGGATTTTGACGAGCGCCGGCGATCGCAGACTCTTTAAAGCCTTCGCGGAGGCGCTTACCCCGCAGGCCGCACGTCTTTGAGCGTGGCGGCCCAGCCACCCCACCCGCGACTTTCTGAACGGCATCTAACTGCAATCTAGCTTTCATTAATCGTCACCACCTCACTGCATCGCAAAGCGGCGGAGTGGGCCGCTCTTGAAATCGCTTACAAGCGTGCGTCCCACGCCAGCGGAGCCGCCTCCTTCGGCATCGCCGCAACCGACCACCTACCTCCTTGCCGGTCCAAAGCTCAAAGTCAGCAGTGGCCTTCCCCTCGCGACTTACCACGGCATCGTTCTCCCCGCTGAGATCAAAGCCAGTGAGATTTCGATCAAACATAGTACATTTCTACTTGGACCCTCGTAATGTCCAATCTGCTTGCCGTCCAAGCAGAACTCAAAATATTCATCGAAACGGGTGAACCACCCAACGCGATCATTCGATGAACGGAGGAAGGGTCTCCTCATCAGCGCTCCCCCCTCGCGCGTTTAGGATGACCGAACTAAGCAGCTTGCCAAAGGTGTCAAACCGTCGAAGAACTTGCTTCGCAAGGTCCCTCGTAGCGTCGTCATTCTTCAGAATCCCAATAGTCCAAAGTGTGCCGTCCGGTGCGAATGTAACTACGTGCGGACCGTAGGGCCAGATTCGCGTTAAAATTTGACTCTTCCGGTCTGAGCTAATCTGGGCCAGAAACGCTGTGTCGCGAGCGTCGGCGGTAAGCGCGCTCGCGACAATCGCGATCTCCCCTTTCTCGGAAGCAGCTACGTCAAAAACCTTAATCCAGGCGCCATCCGGAAGCGTAAACAGAGTCTCATTTCGCCAACCGTCAACACCGATCGTATAAAGGACGGGCCCGCTTGACTGGTCGTTATAGACTCCAACGAGTACGCCATGCTCCCAGCGAGGCCTTTGGCTCCCTCTCCAGGCAAACCGCCCCGTCTCTACGTCGCGATCGAGCGTGAGGACGCGCTTCGCGGGCGGCTGGAACTGAAGCCTTCGCGGAGGCGCTCACCCCGCAGGCTGCACGTCCTTGAGGGTAGCGGCCCAGCCGCCCCAGCCGCGGCTTTCCGAATAGGGATCCTCTTCGACCGTGAATGCTGCGTCCGCGCGGGCGCCAGGAGTGAACTCGCCGGCTCTCGCGGCAAAGTTCCACGCCGTTGCGAGCAGATTGCGGCCATTCTGGCGCAGATGGATCTTGAGGTGTCTTTCCTTGAGACCAACCGGCGGCGCAGCGATCTCCGCGTTCGCAATTGCGAGCACGGGTGCGGGGTTTCCAAACCCGAAAGGCGCCATGGAGAGGATCTCCTCGACCGCCGGTCCGCTGGTGAGTTGTCGTAGATCCACCAGAGCGTCAATCGCGAGCTGCGGACGAAAATCCGCGGGTGTTAGCCGATCCGCGGCGTAGGAGTTCAGGCGCTCGCGAAACTCGGCGACGCGTTCGCTCGACAAGCTCACGCCCGCTGCCTGACGGTGCCCGCCGAATCGCGTGAATAGATCGGGCATCGATTCCAGGGCGTCCAACAGATGAAAGCGTGCGATGCTCCGGCCGGAGCCCTGGGTCTGCCCGTTTTCGTCGCTGAGCACGAAGACGGGCCGGCAGAAGCGCTCCACCAACCGGCTCGCGACGATGCCCACGACGCCGCGATGCCAGCCCTTGCCCGAGAAGACAAGTGCGGCCTGATCTTCGGTGACCGGGAACTTCGAGCATTCGTCCAGGACCAGGCGCACAATGTCAGCTTCCGTCTCTTGGCGTTCCTTGTTGAGTGAATGCAGTTCTGAAGCGAGCTGGCGTGCACATTCCAGGTCCTCAGTGAGAAAGAGGCGAATGACGTTTTCGGCGTCGTCCATCCGGCCGGCGGCGTTCATGCGCGGCGCGATCTGAAACGCGATCTGGCGGGCGTTGAGGGCGCGGCCATCCAGCATGCCTGAGACTTCGAGCAGCGCGCGAAGGCCGGGATTGCGCGCGCGCTGCAGGCCTTGAAGACCGTATTTGACGATGACCCGGTTCTCACCGAGCAACGGCACTACGTCGGCGACGGTTGCGATGGCAACCAGCTTAAGAAACGAGCGCAGCATTCGCTCCAGCTTGTCTGTGGGCCAGTCGAGCGTCGCAAGCAGTGCGTGAACCAGCTTGAACGCTACGCCCGCACCGCACAGGTTCTTGTCGGGGTACGCGCAATCGTGGCGGTTTGGATTCAAGACCGCGAGGGCCGGGGGAAGCTCGGCTTCAGGAAGGTGATGATCTGTGATGATGACGTCGATTCCAAGTTCTCGCGCGGAACGCACTACTTCTTGCGCGCGGATTCCGGTGTCGACGCTGATGATAAGCCGCACCCCCATCGCAGCGGCCCGCTCGATTACCTCCGAGCGCATCCCATAGCCGTCCTTCAGGCGATGCGGTACGTGATGGCTGGCCTCGCCGCCCGCAAGCTCGATGGCTTTCTTGAGGATGACCACCGAAACCGTGCCATCCACGTCGTAGTCGCCATAGATGAGGATTTTTTCTCGAGCTTGGATCGCGGCGCGCAGCCGTGCGACGGCGCCGGACATACCGGTAAGCAGCAACGGATCGTGGAGATGATCGAGAGATGGCTTGAGAAAACGGCGAGCCGCGTCAGGCTCAGCGAGGCCACGGCTCACAAGCACACGCGCGGTGATCGGATGCAGGCCAAGCGCCGCCGACAACTCGTGTGCCGCAGGCGAGTTCTCCTCCGGCATCAACCAATGGGCGTGCAGACTAATGGGCGCTGGCTGCGTGGACATTTCGTGCGAGCGACATCCTAGTTCTTCGAAAAATAGCCGGGTAGCGAACCGTCGCCGCTTCCATCATCATCGGTGGAAAGCAACAGATGAATCTCTTCCAGCGTATCGCTGAGATCCCGATACCAATCGGTTTGGAGATCGAACAGGAACATGCAGCCCTCATGATCGAAGGACAATTCGATCTGGCATACGAAGCCATCGTAGATGCGCGCGGATTTCAGACGCTTCTCGAAATCGCGATACTCCTCACGCGCCAAATTGCAGTCGGCGAGCTGCTCGATGGCGTCTTCGATCTCTTCGGCGGCGAAGGTCCTTTGATGAAACACCATCAGCTTTGCCCCCACGGCTTTGGCAGCTTGTATGAATTCTTCGTATTCCGGATGCTGGTGGCTATCCCAATAAACGGTCTTAATGTCGTCGAGCGCCCGCGAACGTCCGTAAAACATCACAATGCCAGCCTGTTCCAGGCCATGTTGGATGTCCGATTTGAGTCCTTCTAAGTTTTGTTTCATTCTTGCGGTTATTCCGATGTAGCTTTCTTTAAGACTTTCTTCTGATCCGTCATCACCAGTACGTCGTTATACAACGACAAGTCCCTGGCGGAAGGCGTAACGATGGTGGCTGGTCCGATGTAGATCTTTTTCGATTCTGACACTGCGGCGCGGACGTCGCTTTCGCAGACGAAATCGACCACCTCGACTGGCGGAGCCGTCGGCGCGGGTTCAGGCGGCGTCTCGGGCGCTTTGGGTTGCGTTCGTTTTGCCTCGAAATTGCGTTTGGCGAGATAGCGCTCGACGGCAGCGACAATGGCATCGCGGTCCGGCGCAGATCCGGCTTGGAGCATCTCCGGGTTCTCAAAAGCTTCTTCCGCTTTGCGTGTCATATAAGCGAGCCTCTTGATGTTGATGAGGTGCAGCGGTCCTATATTATCGCTGGTGCTGTTTCCTGCAACGGCGCCGCAGCCCAGCGTCATCGCGGGGAACACATTCGTGGTGATCCCGGTGGAGCCTTGCGGCGCGGACGTGTTGGCGAGAATGCGGAAGGCGGGCGTGCGCAGCGCGAATTCGCGAATGCGGTTGTCGTCGTTGGCGTGGATCACGGCCGTGTGGCCCAATCCTCCGAAGCGAAGCAGTGCTTCGCAAGCATCCAGAGCGGCGCGGAAATCCGCGGCGAAATACAACGATAGGACCGGAGAAAGTTTCTCAGCCGAGAGCGGGTGCTGCTTTCCGACCCCTTGAATTTCGACCACGAGCGCGGGCGTGTCCTCAGGAACATCGAAGCCCGCCATGTGCGCAATCTTCGGCGCGGCTTGGCCGACACATTCGGGATTCACGGTGAAGTCTCGAGTAAGCAGGAGCTTGGCTAGCGCTGCGGTTTGCTTCGCGTCACAGAGAAAAGCTTGGCGGGCTTTCAGCGCAGCAACGATCGGGCCGCGCAGGCGCTGCTCGGCGACGATGCACTGTTCGCTCGAGCAGACGGTGCCGAAATCGAAAGACTTGCCCGCGAGAACTTTCGCCACGGCATCGTCCACGTCAGCCGAGCTGTCGATGAGAACGGGAACATTGCCGGGACCTACTCCAAACGCCGGTTTGCCGCTTGAATAGGCGGCCCGGACGATGCCGCTGCCGCCGGTGGAAAGAATCACGGCGGTGCGAGGATGCTTGAGCAGCGCGGTTGTTCCTTCGATGGTCGAATTGAAAACGCACTGCACCAACCCCTCTGGGGCGCCGGCATTCAGCGCGGCGCGTTGCAAAAGTGCGGCTGTTTCACATGTGCAACGCTTGGAGCGGGGGTGAGGACTGAGCACGATCCCATTTCCGGATTTGAGTGCGATCAAAGTTTTGTAGATTGCCGTTGACGTCGGGTTGGTGGTGGGAAGGATCGCGGCGACTACGCCGACCGGCACGCCGATCTCAACGATTTTCTGCTCCGCATCCTCGCGCAATACGCCGACGGTTTTCAGGCCGCGCATCGCCCGCGGAAGGACATCGGCGGCGAGCAGATTCTTCGCCAGCTTGTCTTGCGCGCTGCCGTAGCCAGTCTCTTCCACGGCAAGTTCAGCGAGACGGCGCGCGTTGCGGCGCGCTTCGGCGGCGACTAGCTCGACAATGGAGTCGATTCGCTCCTGCGTGAAGTCGCAGTACTTCCGCCAGGCTGCATGGGCAGCTTCAACCTTGGAGCGAACCTCCTGAACGGAGATCAGATCGGTGTCGTGCAATTGCGCTGACATGCAACGGAGAAGAGACGAGCCTGCGTGCCGCTTCTCAGGGAGCGTTAGCTGAGCGACTTGTCGCCCTTTTTCGCGCCCGGCAGCACAGTCTCGACCTCTGAGTGCGGCGCTGGAATGACGTGAACGGAGACGAGTTCACCCACGCGACGAGCGGCCGCCGCGCCCGCGTCTGTGGCAGCCTTTACAGCGCCGACGTCGCCGCGCACCGTAACGGTGACGAATCCAGCGCCGATGTACTCCTTGCCCTGCAAGACGACTTTCGCTGTCTTCACCATGGCGTCGGCCGCTTCGATGGCGCCGACCAGTCCCTTCGTCTCAACCATGCCGAGAGCTTCCATCCACGTCCTCCTTCGCGAAACTGCGGCCGCTGCTGATTCTGACTTGAACCCTACACGGTATCACAAGCCGCGGTTGGTCGCGCCGAAGAAGTATCCCCGGCACCAAAAAATATTTTCACGCTCGTCATTTCTTTTTCCATTCGGGAAATGGGTTTGTCGCGCCGGCGGCGCGAGTCTTCGATCAAGTCGGGCACGTGCTCCGCCGCGCCCATCAATCGATTCAACAGAACATTGAAAGCCGGCTCATCGCCCTCCAACCATTCCAGTGGAATCTGTTTTTGCGCGCGGTCGACCACGTCTTCGGGCAGACGCGTGATGCGATCGAGCCAAGGTTGAAAATCGTCGAAGGATTTTCGCCGACCGATACACCGTAGGCCGGAAGTACAGGCCCGGAGCGGGGAATCGCTGAAGGTCCAATGCGGGCCGTCGAACCTGTAGCCGTGATCCATCATGGACGCGACGAATCCGAGCCGCTGCCC
>Ga0126373_10002566_pt1 | contig 13399 bp, 9 predicted proteins | sample PanSoiMetPlot_11_FD_92545 | JGI IMG/M metagenome (GOLD analysis project Ga0126373, IMG submission 92545) | Tropical forest soil microbial communities from Panama - MetaG Plot_11 | ecosystem: Environmental > Terrestrial > Soil > Tropical forest > Bulk soil | place: Panama | collected 2016-02-17
CGTTTTTGTTGCGTGCCTGGCGCCCAAGAAGAGGCGCTCATGAGCACAGCTTATCAATACAGGGAGCGTCCTCGCGTCAGCGGGAAGAAAGCCTGTGCCCTTTTATGACACAGTAGTACTAGCTCTTCAGAAGTCGCAGAGAGAACAAGTTGGTTGTCGCTTCGTGACTTGTCCGTGAGAAGATCACCTGGAATGCCCGCAGCGGGGAACGGAGTGGTTGAGGGAGAGGATGGTTTCTCGCAACGAAACCAGCATTGGCGGTTGTTGCGCTTTCAGGATTCTGGCCATCGGTGCAGGCTGAGGGGACGTCTCATTCGTAGCGCAGAGCGACGATCGGATCGACGCGTGTCGCTCGATACGCGGGAATCAGGCACGCGCCGATCGCCGCAGACGCCAGAGCGACAGCGACCAGGACGAAAATCAGCGGATCGTTCGGCGGGAGGTTAAACAGCAAGCCCGCGAGGAGTCTCGTGGATGCAAGTCCAGCCAGAATACCGATCACGATGCCAATCGCCGAGAGCCATATCCCCTGCAGCAAAACCATCTTGAGCACACGGCGCGAAGGTGACCCTAAGGCCATCCGAATACCAAACTCTCGCGTTTGCTGAGAGACGGAATAAGCCATCAGACCGTAAACCCCAACTACGGCGAGCAGAAGCGCCGCGCCAGCGAAGATCGAAAGAAGCATCGCATTGAAGCGCTCACGGGCCACGGAGTCGGCAAGCAGTTCGTTCATCGTGGCGATGCGCGTGATCGGCAATTCCGGATCCATCGCTGCAACAACTTGGCGCACCGGGGAGACGAGCTGCTTGGGATCGGAGTCGCTGCGAAGCACCAGCGTCATCAGTCCAATGGCGAGTTCCACGTGGGGCCAATATGCAGTTGGCGGTGCTGTCGTGTCCAAGCCATAGTGCTTCACGTCGCCGACCACTCCTACGATGCGGCTGGGCAGATTCATGTCTTTCATGTCGATGACAATGCTCTTGCCGATGGGGTCTTCGCCAGGAAAATTGTGGCGTGCCAGAGACTCACTTACGATCACCACACCGACGGATTTCGCGAACTCCTCCTCAGTGAAGAGACGGCCTTTGATAAGCGGGATTCCCATGGCGCGGAAGTAGTCCGGCTCGATCATGCGCACGTCAGCGCTTGGTGACTGCCCTGGCGGAGGTTCGGGACGCCCGACCAAGTGAATGTCCGTAGCCGACGCAAGCCCAGTAAACGGAAGGAACGAGTTGCCGCCGACGGCGCGTACGCCTGGAATGCTGGCAAACCGGTCGCGGACTTCACGAAAGAAATTTACGCGCTGTGATTCGGTATGATATCTGGAACTTGGCAGGGACAGCTGAACGGCCAAGAGATTGCCGGAATCGAAGCCGGGATTGACAGCCGTTAGACGAAAGAAGCTGCGGGCAAGGAGGCCGCTTCCGACCAACAGAACGAACGAGAGCGCCAGTTCACCAACCACAAAGAACCTGCGCAACCCCGTCCGTGTCCACCCCACCTGCGACGTTTTCCCTCCCTCTTTCAGCGTTTCGCTGACGTCCGTTCGCATCGCGGCAAAGGCGGGTATCACGCCGAACAGCAGCGCGGTCAAAAGAGACGCAGCAAGGGCAAAAAGAAGAATGCGTGGGTCCGCCGTCACTGCGGTGGACCCGAGTACACCCTTGGGGCCAAGGACCAGCAGCACCCGAGTCCCCCAGAGAGCGAGGAGCAAACCGGCGACTCCGCCGGCGCCGGCGAGGCAGAGGCATTCGGTAATGAGTTGACGCGCCAAGCGCGAACCGGTTGCGCCGAGCGCAGCGCGAAGCGCCCATTCCTTTTGGCGTGCGGCGCCGCGCGCAAGGAGCAAGCTGGCCACGTTGGCGCAAGCAATCAGCAGAACGAGGCTCACGGCGCCGAACAGAATCCACAGCGGCCGACGAAGATCGCCCCTGAGTTCCTCTTGCAATGGCACAAGATTGACGCCCCAGCCGGTGTCAAAGTCAGGCCACTGCTTTTCCAGAGCGGCCGCAAGCACATCCATCTGCGATTGTGCCTGGCCGACCGACACGCCGGGCTTCAGCCGCGCCACGGCGCTAAGGAAACGCCCGCGAGGCGTTCGCCACGAGGGTATGTCCGGAATTACGTCCCACAATTGCGGCTTCTCGCCACTCTGGGAGAGCGAGCCGTGCTTAAGAAAAAAGTCGAAACCTGGAGGCATTACACCAACGATTGTGTTGCTTTGCCCGCCGAGGCGGATCGTCTTGCCTACGATGTGGATGTCGCCGCCGAACCGGCGCTGCCATAGACCGGAACTAAGGACCACCACTTCGTGTCCCGGCTGGGAATCCTCGTCGGAAAAAACACGCCCCATGGCCGGTGGGGTGCCAAGCAATGCAAGCAAATTGGCAGACACTGCCTACGCCGGAATTTCCTCCGGCATCCCATCGCCGGTGAGGCTGACGGAATGGTCGTAGAAGAACGCCATCTGCTCGAAGACCGAATTGCGCTCCTGCCACACGAAGAAGTTTGCGGGACCCACCGTGTTCGTCTTGCTATTCAGGCGCCGATTCTGCTCCCACACCACGACAATGCGATTCGGCTGGCGATACGGAAGCGCACGCAACAGAACGGAATTGATGACGGAAAAGATCGCCGTGTTCGCTCCGATCCCCAGCGCCAGCGTCAGAATTGCGACCACTGTGAAGCTGAAGTTCTTGCCTAGCATCCGGACGCCGAAACGCAGATCCTGGGAGAAATCTTCAAGGGATAGGAATCTCCACATTTCTTTAGCCCTCTCTTTTGTCAGAGTCATATTTCCGAACTGCCGGTGTGCTGAATAGTTCGCTTCATCCGCATGCATTCCAGCCATGCGGTTCTTGTCCGCGCGCATCGCCAGATGAAAGGCCACTTCTTCATCGAGGTCCCGCTCGAGCCGCTGGCGGTTCCCCAGCGCCTTCAGCCGCAGCCACCCAGCATGAAGCCGTTCGCGAATCATCCGCCAAACCTCCTACGCTGTCAGCAAGACTCGAGTCACCGCCGTGGACATGCGCGTCCAATACTCGGATTCCGCATTGAGATGGCGCCGCCCCGCTGCGGTAAGCGAGTAATACTTGGCTCGCCGATTGTTTTCGGAAGCTCCCCACTCCGATGCGAGCAAACCGCGCAGCTCGAGCCGGTGCAGCGCTGGGTAAAGCGCGCCTTCTTCCACCGCAAGCACGTCATTCGAGGAGTCGTGAATCCATTCCGCAACGGCGTAGCCGTGCTTAACCCCGTTGGTCAGCGCCTTCAGGATCAGCAGGTCCAACGTGCCTTGCAGCAGTTCGCCTTCGCTTTCTTTCTTAAGCGCCATCGTCCTTTGTGTTTCCTTCCTCCCCATAAGACGTTTATGGGAGCAATTCGTTTCTATCCCAAGTCATCTTTTTTCGCAGTTCCTGGAGTCGCCGCTAACGCAACACAATGCCGAGCGGAAGATTGGCATGCCGGCCCGCGCGTATCTATACCGTCCCCTTCCAATCGCCAGCTGTGACAGAGGGGCACCGGCGCAGCGTGCCGTGTGGTTTCATTCGCCTGCTTGCTGCCACTTAGCCGGACTGTCCATCGCTCCTTGCTTTTTCTCCCATCGTCTCAAGCACCGCGGGCGGCAGAGAGGCGCTACGGACTTTTGCTCTTGAGCGCGCGCGTTTTCTTGCCAACGCACCACAAGCACCAACGCACGTGCGGTCTTACAACCGATAAGCAAAGCTAATCAGTAACGAGCATTTCTGCTCAGACCGACCTCTGGTGTGCGCATCTCATGGACTGAAGTGGTTCTGGAGGTGCCCTCATGAGTACAAAGATCGAAACGGTTATTGTTGGCGGCGGGCAAGCAGGATTGGCCGTCAGCTATTACTTAGGCCAGCAGAATCGGCCGAACATCGTCCTGGAGCAAGCAGAGAAACCCGGCAACGCGTGGCGCAATCATCGGTGGGACTCTTTCACGCTGAATACACCGAATTGGCAATCGGCGCTGCCGGGAGCTGCAGTTCCCGGGTCGAGCCCGGAGGGTTTTCTCTCACGGGAAGAGATTGTCGCGTACTTCGAAAGCTACGTGAGCAAATTTCTGTTGCCGGTGAGCTACGGAGTCCATGTTCAGAGCGTTCGCGCAAAGGCTTCCGGCCGCGGATATGTGGTTGAGACCAGTGCTGGGCGTTTCGAGGCGGCCAACGTGGTCATCGCAACCGGCTTGTATCAGAGTCCGAAGACGCCAGCGCTCAGCGCCGACTTCCCACCGGAAATCAAACACCTTCACTCTGATGAATATCGGAATCCACAATCACTGCCGGATGGAGCGGTCCTGGTTGTGGGCAGCGGGCAATCTGGCGCGCAGATCGCTGAAGAGCTTTACCGGAGTGGAAAGAATGTCTATCTGTCTGTGAGTCGAGCAGGACGAGTTCCACGGTGTTATCGCGGCAAAGACGCCAACTGGTGGCACGAAGGCATAGGGGATTACGACCGAACGGTTGCTCAGCTTCCCTCACCGCAGGCAAAGTTTGCGAGCAAGCCGATCATCTCCGGGAAAGATGGCGGCCATACTCTCAACCTGCACCAGTTTGTCCGCGATGGCGTGACGCTATTGGGGCGAATTCAAGGCGTGCGGGATCACACCATCCTTTTAGCTCATGACCTGAGAGAAAATCTGGCTCGCGCCGACCAATTCGCAGCCGATTTCGTGAAGAGAATAGACGAATTCATACTTGAGAATGGCATTGACGCGCCCGAGGAAGACCTTCCACTGCTCACGGATGGTTACGAGGTCGCAGAGCTGTCGCAGCTGAGTTTAACGGACGCCAACATCAGTACAGTAATTTGGGCGACGGGTTACAGCTTTGATTTCAGCCTGGTTCAGCTTCCGGTGCTCGACAGCGATGGTTATCCAATACAAGAGCGAGGCGTCACCGATCATCAGGGCTTGTACTTCGTCGGTCTGCCGTGGCTCCACAATGCAAGGTCGGGATTGCTGTTTGGCACGGCTCAGGACGCTGGCCACATAGCTGAAGCCATTGAAGAAGACGAAAAAAAGCTCCGGCCTGCTCGCAGGTTCTCTCAACAAACGACAACTAGAACTAAAGATGAATCTGAATTTGGCGGTAAGGTCGCGCTCATAACCGGCGGGACAAGTGGCATCGGCGCCACAACCGCGCAACGCCTTGCGGACTTGGGAGCAAAAGTAGTCATCACCGGGCGGAGGAACCTCGAAGGGCGCAGGCTGGTCGGCGAAATCAAACGCAAGGGCGGATGCGCCGCTTTCTTACAGGCCGATCTGAGTGATCCGGAGCAAGTGCGGCTCGTTGTGCCTTTCACTCTTGGCACTTTCGGGCGGTTGGATTACGCATTTAACAACGCTGGGGAATCCGGCGAGAACCGCTTGCTCGTGGATCAAACAGAAGAAACCTTCGACAATGTATTTGCCGTGAACGTCAAAGCCTTGTTCCTCTTGCTTCGAGATGAGGTGAAACAAATGATCTCTCAGGGAAAGGGCGGATCAATTGTAAACGCAGCCTCCATCAGCGGGTTTGTCGCGACTCCGACTGCTGGTATTTACGCGGCAAGCAAGCACGCGGGCTTAGGTTTAACAAGAGCTGCTGCCGTCGAGTATGGGAAGTACGGGATTCGGGTCAATGCGGTAAGTCCCGGCGCTGTGCGGACGCAGATGCTGCTCGATGTTTTCGGGAGCGAACAGGCAGTTGACCACTTGGCGTCGGTTCATCCGCTGGGGCGCATCGGGCGCCCTGAAGACATTGCAGACGCTGTTGTCTGGTTGTTTTCCGAAAAATCGTCTTATTACACCGGCCAGTCGTTGAATCTTGACGGCGGTTTAACAGCGCTGCGCCCATCTGTTTCCTCAGGGGTTTTAATCGAACATCGTTCGGCAAAAAAGCCGCACCCAAGAAGTAGCGACGGAGCAATCGTAGACCAGCCAGTCTTGCAAAGTGAGGAGGCAAGGCAATGGGAAACAGTTCGGCCCTAACGGACTTGCATAGAAAGGGTTCTTCACAAGGAGCGCAGATATGAGCATCGTACGAGAGGGTGAAATCAGGCCCGCACTACATGGGGATGGCGAAGCGCCCGATCTTTCATCCGAGCGGACACAGGGCAAGGTGGATTCAAGTATTAGAGCTCTTCTTCTTGCTTCTGTCGGCAGCGCCTTTGAGTTTTATGACTTTGTTGTTTTCGTCTTTTTTGCCTCGACAATCTCGAAGCTGTTTTTCCCTTCAACAGTGCCCGACTGGAATCGGCAATTAGAGACGTACGCCATTTTTGCAGCCGGCTATATAGTGCGGCCAATAGGCGGTATTGTAATGGCGCACTTTGGCGATACGCGTGGGCGTCAGAGTATTTTCACGCTTGCTTTGCTTTTGATGGCGCTTCCAACTCTGATAATCGGACTTCTTCCAACCTACGCGACTGCGGGTGTCACGGCTCCTATGCTCCTTTTAGGCATGCGCCTAATGCAAGGGCTGGCCATCGGAGGGGAGGCGCCTGCAGCGTGGGATTTTGTGGGGGAGCATGCTCCAGAGGGAAAGATTGGATTCGCCATTGGACTGCTCACCAGCGGCCTGACGGGTGGCATCTTGCTTGGCTCGATGATGTCAGTCGGTTTGAATCTTGCTTTTACGGAGAGGCAGATCCTTGGAGGCGCATGGCGGATTCCTTTTCTCGTCGGCGGCACGTTCGTGCTGGCGGCGACAATGCTACGCCGGTGGTTCTCGGAGACTGCCGTGTTTCGCGAGATGCACCTGCACTCGAAGTTTTCCGACGAACTTCCGTTGCGCGTAGTGTTGAGGGATCACAAAAGGGCGGTCATATCCTCGATCGCCGGCACCTGGCTCGTGACCGCTAGCGTCGTGGTGGTAGTCTTGATGACTCCTTCGCTTCTCCAAGAGGCCTTCGCCATATCACGGAGTCAGATACAAGCAGCAAATCTTGCAGGGGCGGCAGCTCTCAGCATTTCAACTGTGCTAATAGGCATCGCAAGTGACCGCTTCGGTGTACGGAAAACCGCACTACCTTTGGTGCTGCTGCTCACTGCGGGCACCTATGCACTGTATTTAGGGGCACAGCGAATGCCCTCGGTTCTTTTGTCACTGTACTTACTTGCGGGGTTGGGAGCCGGTGTCACAGTGCTGATACCCATCGCCATGGTTAAGATGTTCCCTCCAGCCGTACGATTTACGGGTGTATCTTTTTCCTACAACATCGCGTATGCGGTGTTCGGTGGGATAACACCCGTGCTGGTCGCGAGGCTCGCCCAACTCAATCCCTTGGGTCCAGCCCACCTTATCGCTTGTGTTGGAGCGGTCGGTTTGCTCGCCATCCTTTTGGCTCCCAATGGATACGGCTAGGTCCTCGTAACGCGCTTACCGTACATATGGGTTTAGTACGAACTTTCTGGTTTCCGGCTTACCAGACACAACTCCCTTCCGTCCGAGCAAAGCCACCGTTTCCCTGCCGAAATCAATTTGAAATTCCCTTATGACGAGCCTCAAGAATGTCTGCAGTTTGCGTAGGGCTAGCTCAGCCGACAACTTGTATCGAAACGCAACCCGCTCGTTCCTGCAGCATCGAATATTTAGGAGGAAAATGAAAAAGATCTCATCAGCTGGCAGGTGCTGCACGACCCAGCGCATTCCTGTGCGCGATAAAAATGTAGTCATCGCTTTTGTTGAGACCGCAAAGTGAAACTTTCATTTGTTAAACCCCGGCAGGAATTGCAGCCCTACATCGATTCTTTTTGGGTGTTCGAAAGTGCAACTGGGATAGCCCTCACCGACGGGAATCTCGCAGTGCCTAACGGCTGCTCCAAGCTCATCATTCCTTACGAAAACTCGCTGTCTGGTATAAGCGAAGACCGCACAGGTGTGAGTTGCGAGCACGGCCTATATTTCGTTGGGAATCGATTTAAGGCGACTCTCCTGCATTCCAGCGCACGAAAAACCGGATTCATCGGAATTGAGTTTTCCCCCCATGCTGCCTTTCCCCTGTTCGGCGTACCTATGCACGAAACCGTGGACGAAAAAATATTCGACTCGGAGGCGCTTTTCGGCCGATGGGGCAGAGAGACTAGGGAAACCCTATGCAACTTGGAAGGGGTAGGCCAGAAGGTGAGTTTCATTCAGGATGAGTTAGTCAAGCTTTCGCGCAGGAGTCAGCGGAGCAACGGAGTCATTGAATTTTGTGTTAACGCTCTGAAACTAGCCCATGGCCGAATGCCAATAAAAGAGCTAGAACGCAAAACGGGATACTCGCGGCGGTATTTAGACCTCCTCTTTAAGCAGCGGGTTGGTCTCCCTCCCAAGGTTCTGGCAGGGATTTTCAGATTTCAATTGTTCTACCGTAAATGGGCCAGAGGGTTGTCGTACGATATTCTCAAGGAGCGGATTTACGACTACTACTATGACCAGGCCCACTTCTCAAAAGAATTCAGGAGCATGACCGGGCATTCTCCCCGTGAATTCATGACTGGTGCTTCCAACGGATTCGGGCGGCGCCTTTCCCTCAATTAGCACTTCCCATTCTTACAATCCAAGCTTCCGGTCGTCTGCCAACATTTCTGTGTTGCGATCGTTTGCAGAACTATTGGAGGTGATATGTACGACGCGATTGTCATTGGCGCACGGTGCGCGGGCGCGGTAACGGCAATGCTGCTAGCTCGCCACGGTCAGCGGGTGCTGCTTCTTGACCGAGGCATTATTCCCAGTGATGTGCACCGGGGACACTTCATACACAGGCATGGCCCAAAGCGGCTCGCCGACTGGGGGCTTTTGGAAAGACTTGTTGGTACGAACTGCCCTCCCCTTTCCACCCATCTCACAGATTTCGGAGACTTCCCGCTGATTGGAAGAGACATTCGGGTGGGAAACGTGGCTTGGGGATATGCTCCGCGACGCCGCCAGCTTGACCAAGTGCTGGTGGAAGCGGCGGTTGAAGCCGGGGCAGAATTCCGCCCGAACTTCCTCGTGGAGAGCTGCCTGTGGGATCGTGATCGGGTCACAGGCATTCGCGGCCACGATCACCGTCAACCTACCAGCAGGACAGAAAAAGCGCTAATCACCATTGGGGCTGACGGCAGGAACTCGACTCTCGCCCGTGTTGTTGCCGCTCCCTCCTATGAGGAGACTCCCGCGCTCACCTGCTGGTATTTCTCGTACTGGAGCGGCGTGCCTACGGAGGGATTTGAGTGGTACCTCCGAACAAATCGCGTGATCTTCGGCTTCCTAACCAACGACAATCTGTTTGCGATCTTCATCGGTTGGCCAATCGACGAATTCAGTTTGGTGAAATCTGATATCGAAAGCCAGTTTATGCGCGTTGTGGATCAGATTCCCGGATTCTCGGAACGAGTCCGCTCCGGACGCCGCGAAGAGCGGTTCTATGGTGCTGCCGACGTGCCCAACTTCTTGCGCCGTCCCTTTGGACCGGGCTGGGCACTCGTAGGCGATGCCGGATCCCACAAAGACCCAATGATGGCGCACGGAATCTGTGATGCCTTTCGTGACGCTGATTTCTTGACCGCCGCGATTCACGAAGGCTTGACTGGACAATGCCCTTTGCATGACGCATTGATGAGATATGAGCGTCGCAGAAACGAAGCCACCCTGGCCGAATATCGCGAAAATATCGCAGCCGCTAGGTTCACCCCCATCGCACCTGAACTCCTCCAACTCCGCCTCGCGCTGCGCGGCAATCAAGAGGATACGAACCGCTTTGTCATGGCGCTAGAGGGATGGATCGCGCATGACGAGTTTTTCGATCCCGGAAACCTAACCCGGATTTTTGCCAAGGCTGGTGCAAGCTCTGTACTGCCCAACCAGCACGTCCGCGCTGATGCACACCTTTCTTAAGGAAGTCAGGATTTTCGTTCACCTGGGGCGACTGAGCGCACTGTACGACGGGGGGAGTAATAATGGACTCACCCATGATTTTTGCTCACCCACTAGCTAGGACGAGAGATAGAACCGCTCGACCGCCTAGAAACATCGGTTCATTTTGCCACAAATCCGGCCCACTGCTTCTGTCTACTGGATTAACGCTAGCCGGAAACACCATTTTTTGCGGTAATCGGACAGAGGTCCGCAGCCGCAAGGCTCGGCTGGCGCGGTATGAACATCTGTTCTGCAGGGGCGCGTTTTCTTTCGAACACATTACAACAGCTGCAGTCGTAACTTTTCAAACCGATAAGCTCAGCTAATTACCAACAAGAATTACTGCTCGCACGTTCTACTCAAGTGCGCATCTCATGCTGTGGAGGTCAGGACAAGCCCTATCGGCTTCGGCAGAGATTGTGAAGAAGCACATTGCTGTTTTACATGGCTGATTGGCGACAGTACGAACACGCGGAAAGTTTGTAGAAAGCAGATGAGGAGGATAAGAAATGAGATTCAGTCAGGTATTACGATTTATTTTGGGCGTGGTGGTTGTACTGGCGATGAGCAGTCAGTCTTTTGGGCAAGAGTTCTCTGATAAAACGGTCATTCTGTGGAACAACGCGGCCATTCGGGCAGCGCAGCATAGCAACTCCAGCGGGCTTGTGATGGTTCGCGCGCTTGCAATGATGCACACCGCGATGTTTAATGCGTGGAGTCAGTACGACAAGGTCGCGCTTCCGACGTTGGGTTATCCATTCAGAAGCCCGGAGGCCGAACGCAGCATTCAACACAAGCGTGAGGCCATTAGTTACGCTGCTTATGGAGTACTCGCGGACCTCTTTCCCTCTCAAGTTGCCGATTTTGATCGCCTGATGGCGAGTCTTGGCTACGATCCTCAAAATCAGCCGCCTGATCGCGTAACTGCCGCCGGAGTCGGCCACCTTGCCGCTCACTGGGTTCTCGAATATCGACATAATGACGGAGCGAATCAACTGGGTGATCTGCATCCAGGCGCCTACTCAGACTACACGGGCTACGCAACCACCAACACTCCGGAGTTGATCCACGATCCCGACCGCTGGCAGCCTCTTAATGAGGACCGCAATGGGCAAACAACTCGCCAAACGTTTTACATGCCGCAGTGGGGACGGGTACAGCCCTTTAGTTATGATTCTGTTCTGTATGTCCGTCCGCGCGCGAACCCGAAGAGTCTCAGTTCCGATCCAGCCGGCTATATTCGGCAAGTCAAAGACATTGTGGAACTCACTAGCCATCTTAGCGAGCGTGAAAGAGTTATCGCTGAGTATTGGGATGCCTCGCAAGGGAATGGAACGAACTTTGTTCTCTGGAATCAATTTGCACAGTTAGTTTCCCAGCGCGACCACTACCAACTTGATGACCAAGTCAAGTTGTTCTTTGCATTGGATAACGCAATGTTCGACGCGTCCATTGCTGCCTGGGACGCCAAGCGCTACTGGGATTCTGAACGGCCGCAAACTGCTATCGTCGCTCTAGCCAAGATCTCTGGCGGCTATCTGTTCCGCGCAGACTGGCAACCCTATCTTCCAACTCCGCCTTTTCCTGACTTCGTCTCGTCCCATAGCGCTGTAAGCGCATCTGCTGCTGAGGTCCTGAAACGTTTCACGGGAAGCGATAAGTTCGGCGGATCCTATCGGAGAGCTGCAAGAGTGTCTGGAATGGAAGGCAAACCAGGACCTTCCAATGATGTGCTGCTGTTCTGGGCTACGTTCACCGATGCTGCCGATGAATCCGGCATGTCGCGGCGCTACGGAGGTCTACACTTCGAAGACGCCGATGTCGAGGGGCGCCTTTTAGGACGGCGCGTGGGGTCACTGGCCTGGCACGAAGCCGACGCCTATATGTCTGGAACAAGGAAATCCGCTGCATTTTTTCCGGGAGCGCGACACTGAACAAATCCTGTAATAGTCGGGCCGAACGGCCAGTCTGCAAGAGTAGGTAGAACGGCAGCAATGGTCGCGATGAGTTCCAGTTCCAGGCGATAAGCCCAGCAAATCGGCAATGAGAATTAGTGCTTGGACGCCTGTTCTATCGCTGCTGCAAAATCTACCCGTTAGCTCAATAGAAAGGAGACTAATGATGATCACCTCATCCACAGAAAAATTGGCTTCTTACCCAATAAAGACCGCTGCTCAAAACGAGCACAACGGTGACTTGGAAATCAGCTCTCCCGGCGCAGCGCCGGGCGCAGCAAACATGAACTCCCCCGAATCCGTCGGATTTAGCCGCGGACAGCAGTCCCTGGACCACTCAGTTTGGTACAACGGTGCGCTGATGACCTTTCTGGCTACCGGCGAAGACACGAACGGACAGTTCGGGTTAATCGAAGGGGTTGGTAGGAGAGGCAGTGATGCGCCCCCGCATATCCATCACAGAGAAGATGAGATCTTCTACGTATTGGCGGGCGAGATCGACTTTTCGGTCAGCGATCGCACTATCAAAGGCACGCCCGGCACCATGATTTTCCTACCGCGCGGCGTGCGTCACTCGTTCACCATCAAATCAGAGCAGTACCGGATGCTTGTTCTTGTTACACCCGCCGGGTTTGAAGCGTGGTTCAGGGAATTCGGTGTACCGGCGCCCGCAATGACCTTGCCGCCGGCAAATGAACCTACATACGGCGAGGTACAAAAAATGTTGGAGGCCGCTCCTCGGTATGGCCTGGAATTTGTGTTGCCATAAACACCATGAGCGCAATTCGGAATTGGCCGTATACGTGACGCGGTAGGGACACCCCTCGCGGATTGTCCCCCGCACAGATCCGTACAAGCGCTTCTACGCATACGGCTCCCTCCTTGGATGAGAACGCAATCCGTAGAGAAAGTTTCGGATAGAAGTCAAAACATAGCAAATTCTTGTAAATCTGCAAAGTGGCCCTTGGGGCTTCTCTTTCCGCTGCTTGGGATCGCAGGGATGGCAGGGGTCTTCTTTACGTTGCGGAAAGGGAATGAGCGGGGAGCATTTTTCGCGTCGTGCGCTTATCTGGCCGGGATCCTTACGAGTGTAGTGTCCGGAGTGTATCCCCTCGTCTTGCCAGCACGGAATCCGGCCTACTCCCTGACGATTTGGAATACCAAGGCCAGCGCATATGGCTTGAAAATCGGCCTGGTCTGGTGGGCCATCGCGGTTATTCTCGCGCTTGCCTCACCACCCTCGTGTACCGCTCGTTTGCAGGAAAGTGGTCATCGACAAGGACTCCCACGGCTACGGTGACTGAAAAAAAAGCCAAATGCACTAATTAACGAAATGGAGTTCTGGGCCCCCGAGGCGACCCTTTGGGCGATAACCCAGACCTGAACTTCAGCTTCAAGAGAAATTTAGCTTAACGCCCGATTGTCTCCGGATGACGATCCAGAAGTAGTCCACTTGAACGGAAAACGCGCTGACCTGCGTTCCACTCCCATCGCTGGCCCCAGAACGCATGATTTGGGAGTAGTTCATCACAATTCTTCAGATTATCTCAACTTCGA
>Ga0126373_10002567_pt1 | contig 13397 bp, 12 predicted proteins | sample PanSoiMetPlot_11_FD_92545 | JGI IMG/M metagenome (GOLD analysis project Ga0126373, IMG submission 92545) | Tropical forest soil microbial communities from Panama - MetaG Plot_11 | ecosystem: Environmental > Terrestrial > Soil > Tropical forest > Bulk soil | place: Panama | collected 2016-02-17
ACGCGCCAAGCCCAACCTTGTCCTCGACCGAGCCGAGGTCAATCTCGCTTAGCATGGTCCGCCGCATGCCAAGCACGCTAAACCGGGCCTCTGACAGAGCAGTCGAATCCAACGTCGACCGACGCCGAGCAAACACCGGCGGACTCGGCCATAACTTCGAACGCGACGGCGCCGCTATGCCGAGCCCGCGTCGATCGACTCAGCAACCGCGCGTGCCAGCGTCCGGTACTGCTGCCGTGTCAGCTCCCCGCGATCAAACGCCACCGTTACTTCGTCGATGCTGCCCGGCACCGGGAGCGCCGGATCTATTTGCTCGACCTCGTCGGTGATACTCGCAGGTTCAAGCCGTCGCGCACGGACCCATGTTCGCTGCCGGAACAGGTCAGCAAGCTCGTCCTCACTGATCGCACCGGACCGGAAGGCGGCTATCAGGTCACGGACCTCGCTCGAACTCACGTGACCAACTCCCTCCTGGACGACTCGACGAGGAGCGGAACGCGGCCGTCCACCGAGTTGTCATACCGCGACCACGCGTCGAACCTGAATTTCAGCTGATCAAAATGCCTGCGGTTGATGCTCCCCCAGTCCGGGTCCGCCTGGGCGCGTACAAGCTCCGGCAGGGTGTAGCGGCCACCCAGACCGCGGCCGGCCTCATACTCGTCATGTCCTCTGCGATGCCTCGTATCAGCGCGGCTCAGGCTGGTTTCTATCGGAACGTCGACGAAGATGGCATCAATCCGCGTGTACCCAGCGGTGCGAAGCGCATCGATCCGTCGGACAGTCGACTCTCTAGACGCCATAGTGATGTCCCAGATCACGTTTCTGCCGTCCGATTGCGCCCGAACCGCCAGCCGCTTGGAGATGTGCGACGACTCCTCGTGCACAAGCTGTGCAGCTTCCATCGGCGAGAGCGCCTTGACCTCGGGGATCATCCCGCGCCGGGCTAGCTCGCCCTTGATCTGGTCCGGGTTAATCATCAGGTACTGCCTTAGATCAATCCCGGCGTGCTGAGTCAACACGGTCGTCTTGCCCGCGCCAGCAAGACCGCCTGCCAGGATCGCGCGGTGATCTCGCGGTACGCGGTCAGCCTTGCCGTAGAGGTCATCGATGATCGAGTCATGCATGGCTTCGCGTTCGTCGGACCAGACGTCGTGATACCGATCGATCGTGTGCCCAAAATGCGTCGCGAGACCGGCCTTAAGTGCGTCGGCTAACCGAACCTTGACGTCAGCGGCGTGCGCAGCGTGTTCGAGGTCGGTCAGAGGGCGGCGATCAGCCTTTCTTGAATCTTCGTCGTAGCGAGGCGACGAGGGGTGGCCGTCTGCGAGCTTCGTTAGGCGCCTGTCCAGGCCCGCCATGCCCGACGCGTCAGCCATCCGCTCCGCCTGGAGTTCGGCAAGGTCGGACCTGGAGTCGGCAGGGCACACAACGCGAACCTCCGCAGCTCAACCGACTCGGCAACGTGACCGCATGCCGACCGCCGCTTTTGCGGCGGCGGAGCCCATGAAAGGCCCTGCGGTGTGACGCTGCAGTGACGAGCGCCGGCGCTACAGCAGGGTTAGCTCACCGGTGATCGCGTCGACGGTGTCTTCTGGCGCCGGCCCGATCGCGCAGCAAGTTGAGGTCCCGGCCTCAACCTGGGTCCGGCCTGCGTCCCTGATGACTTGCACAGGTAGCCCGGCTGCGGCCGCTTCCTCGGCGATGGCCAGCAGTTGATCCTGGCTATCTGCGCGGAGCACGACTTTTGGCTGGCCGTCTTCCAGCCAGGCGCGCAAGTTCTGGCTATTGAGGTTAGCCAGCGTCGCGGCCACGGCAGCGTGCGCTGCCTGCGCGGCGATCTTGCCACGGCCCATTCCCAGGTCGGCGCGGACGACGAGGACCACCTTGGTCTGCATGAATGCACGGTAAGCTGGCAAGTCGCTTGGCGGTTGGCGAAGTCCGGAATAACGCCGCAAGGCGAGGAGCAGGGGGAGACTGTTCGATATGGCGAACTGGGGGGACGACCCGCGTTCGACCGACAGTGCAGTCACGACCCACGAGGCGGGGCAGTCTGCGCCTTCGTCCGATATGGCACGCCCATCCCGGTCGACAGCGGGCAGGCGAGGTTTCGATGCCGCCAAGATGGTATGGCGCTCCCAATCGCCACTGCTGCCGAAGTCGGCGCGCCGACCTGCCGCGGGCGTGCTGGCCGGATGCGTGCTCATCTCTCTCGTCATCGGGCTTCTGGTGGCGCATCAAAGCCGGGCCAACTCTCTCGACCGCGCTGTCGACTCCTGGATCCGCAGCGGGCTCGCGGGACATGGCCGAACGCTGTTCACCATCCATCATCTTGGCGAGTCCGTCTCGATCGCGACCATGACGCTGGCAGTCATCATCGGCTGCCTGATTGTGCGGCGAATCAATGGAGCGCTACTCGCACTCGTCAGCGTGCCGCTCGCCATTGTGCTGATCGAAGTGCTGAAGCCACTGTTTCACCGCACCCTTGATGGCTTTGCTGTCTATCCGAGCGGGCACACGGGCAGCGTGTTCGCGGTGGCAGCGGTAGTAGCGGTACTTCTTGTAGATCCGGCCCGCGGCAAAATCAGCAAAACCGCCCGGATCGCAATCGTCGCTGCCATTGTCCTTGTTGGGTGCGCAGTGGGGGTGGCCATGATCGGCCTGAACTTCCACTACTTCAGCGACACAATCGGCGGCGCGGCGGTGGGCGTCGGCACGGTGCTGGCAACCACGTTCCTTGTCGATCGACTAGGTCGCCAAGTCCAGCACAGGCCAGACTCCGGGACCCGGCAATAACTGGAAGTAACCAGTCGATTACTGTTCCACGGATGAAACAGATGACCTGGTAACACAACGACCAGCCAGCATCTCTCCTGGCGCTGACCTTCCAGGAGCCTGCTTTCACCCTCAGTTCCCGACTTCGAAACCGCCTGCGAGCTAGTCGGCTCCGGCGAGGTAATCCTCGCCGTCGCGGCGAGATGCGGCGAATGACTGTCCCAGCTAGGGGCCTTGGCCCTGCCTGGGTGGGGTTAGGCAGGCAGCATGAAGATCGTTATCGCAGTCCTCGCGGCGACCGCTACGGCCGGGCTGGCGGCGTGTACTTACGAAGTCGCTGGTCCAGCGGCATCGCCTAGTTCGCCCTCGTCGCCACCGGCGGCCGCTTCGTCTGCCCCGGCCTCGCCCTCGACCCCGCCTGCCACTGCCGCCACTTCATCGCCGCCGGCTGCCGCCCCGGCCGCGACCAGCGGTTCGGATCCTGCTCCAAGTCAGGCGCCCGCGAGTACGCAGACGGCTCCGACCGTCAGTAGTCCATGGGCGGTGGTCTCTGCCTACTACGGCGAGATCGAGTCCGGCGATTACCAGCAAGCATGGGATCTGATCAGCGCCGGCGCTGTTACCGGTCAGACGTACCAACAGTTCGTGAATGGCTTTGCGTGTACTGGTGCGCAGCAGCTCTCCGAGGTTAGCCAGTCCGGGGATCAAGTCACATTCGACCTGGACGCGACCAACTCGTGCTCCGGCGCAGTCCAGCACTTCACCGGCACCGACACAGTTCTGAACGGAAAGATCGTTGCAGCGCACGTGGTCCAGACCGGCGGCTGAGGTCAAGAGCTACGTGATCTTGCCATTGACCGTCGTTGTCAGCGATATGCGCCGAAAGTGACGGTCACAAGGCGATCAGATCTGGTCGAAGGAGTGCTCTCAGGGAGCGTGCGACCCAGCGTTCGTAGCGATCTGCCGACCAGCCCCGCTCCACCGTAAGGATCCGGTGCACTTCGGGAGACATCGCGGCGTAGACCATGTCGGCCGCTTCACTCCGGTCCAGGCTGGGGTCGAGCGCGCCGATGGCACCCAGGGCGGCAACGATCCTGGACTGGCCCGTGTGGCGCTGTCGGCGGATCTCGGCGTACAACTGAGCCGCCTCTGGGTCAACCTGGGCAGCCGTGGCCAGCACGTGCTGGATCGCCGAGGACCGGTCCATGAGGTCGCGCGCGATCCGGGCAAAGGCATCGGCCATCTTCGCCGGATCGCTTTCGGCGACTGCGGCCCGCGTCGCAGGCCGGTCACTGAACTCGATGGGCTCGTCGTCGCCACCGAAGGCAGTGTCCATTACGGCCGCGAGTAGCGCTCGCTTCGAGCCAAACAGCCGATAGACGGTTGGCAGTGGTGTGTCCGCTGCGTCCCCGATTGCCTCAATTGTCGTGGCCGGGTAGCCGCGCTCGGTGAACAGCCGCTCGGCGGCTTTGATCAATTTCAGGCGCGTGGCTCGCACTTGCGCCTGGCGGCGGGAGTTGTCGTAGCGCCTCTTGACAGGCTCAGCCATATTAGTGATAGTACTACTCTTATGGAGAGAGTGAGACTATCACGAAAAAGTGTCGTCCAGGCAGAGCCGATGTCTGCGCGGGCCGAGCGCACCGAGGTGCTAGTCGTTGGCGCTGGGCCGGCCGGGCTCGTAGCTGGTATCACGCTGGCCCGGTATGGCATCAACGTGCAGCTGGTCGACAAGCGGGATGGCGTCCCGGTGCTGTCGCGTGCCGTGGTCGTCAGCACCCGCGGCATGGAACTAATGCGCAGTTGGGGCCTGGAAGAGGCGGTACGCGCGGGGGCACCAGATGTCATTTCGCGCGCCTGGGTGACGCCGGATCTGGCCAGTGGCAAGGGCACCGAGATGCCATTGGGGAGCCCAACGGACGAAGAAGCGGCTGCCGTCAGCCCGTGCCGGCCGGCGTGGGCACCTCAGGACCACCACGAGCCGATCCTGCTCGCGCAACTGCGTCAGATGCCGACCGCGAGAGTCCGGTTCCGGTGCGAGCTGACGGGGCTCAGCCAGGACCAGGCCGGCGTGCACGCCACGCTAGCGGACCGGGAGACGGGAGCGACCAGGCAGATCGATGCGCGGTACATCATCGGTGCGGACGGCGCTCACAGCTGGGTCCGCCAGGAACTCGGCATCGGCATGGTGGGTCCCGATCACCTGGCTGACTATGAGCGGGTCGAGTTCTCCGCACCGCTCACCGAGGTGGCCTGTGGCCGGCGCTATGGCCTCTACGTCATCACCCGCCCGGACGCCGCCTCGGTTCTCGTAAGGCGCGGCCGCGGCGACCGCTGGGGAATCTCGCGAGAGCGAACCGCCAGCCAACCGCGATTCGATGACCTGAGCGAGGCCGAGCTAACCAGATTGATTGCCCGCGTCGCCGGCGTCGACTATCTGCCGGTAAGCATCGAAGGGCTCAGCACTTTCCCGTTTGCCGCTCAGATCGCCGAACGGTACCGCCATAACCACGGCTTCCTAGTCGGTGACGCGGCGCACCGCATGACACCACGCGGCGGCACGGGCATGAACACGGCGATCCAGGACTCCTTCGATCTCGGCTGGAAGCTTGCCTGGGTGCTCCGCGGCTGGGCACCGGCCAGCTTGCTCGACTCATACGAGGCTGAGCGCCGGCCGATTGGAGCTCACAATGTCGAGCGCTCCCGACAGCCAGGCGGTGCCAGAGCCAACGCCAGCGATGCTCTCCCGTGGGACCTCAATGGCCGGCTGCCGCACCACTGGATTCGCGCGCACGACCGCGCGATCTCCACCATCGATCTGGTGGGGAGCGGTTTCACCGTGCTCACGGGTCCGAGCGAACCACAGTGGACTAACGCGAGGTCTCATCACAGCCGGACAGTCCCCGTTGACGTCCACGTGCTTGACGCGACTGCCGCGGACGCCCTCGGTCTGACTCCCGGCGGGGCGATGGTGCTGCGGCCCGACGGACGAGAAACGGCGCGGTGGTCAGAGTACGACGCAAAAGCTAGCCCAGCAGCGCTGGCAGGCGCGGCCGTGCAAAGCGCACAGCCGCGCCAGAACGTGATCTTGTTATCGACCGTCGTTGTCAGCGATACGCCGCTGGGATTCACGGTCGATAACAAGATCACCGAGCAAACTAGTGCGTGAAGCCCTCCAGCAGGTGGCTGAAGTCCCACGTGTTCTGCACAATGCCTGAGCACGTGTTGCTGTCCGTCGAGCCAGGGCAACCGCCGTTGTCGCGCTGGATAGCCCAGATCGACACGAAGTTCATTCCCTGCGCAGCGGCAAAGTTCAGCGCATTCTGTGCGTCCGCTAGTGATGTCACCTCGGTCTTCTTCGGGTAATCGTCGATCCCCGGCAGCAGCGTCATTGCCTCCATGTTCCAGATCTGCGTCGAGGTCAGGGTGGTGAAGATCGAGGCGAGCTGAGCATGGCCGTTCGTGGTCGCGTTGATCGCGGCCTGGCCCATGTTCACAGTCCCCTCGCCGGCGATGTAGTAGTCGAAAACCATGAAGTCGACCGAGGTCACGGTGGCACCGTTGGTGACCGCGCTTTGCAGCACCGACTCGCCGTTCGGGTCCAGGCCGTACTGCTCGGCTGGCAGCGTGTACTGGATCTGGAGCGGAATCCCGTTCGCGGCAGCCCACTGCTCGGTCAGGGCGATCGCCTGGTTGCGCCGATCGATGCCGGCAGTGTTGTTCAGAGACCTGGACTCGACGTCCATGTCGAGCCTGGTCACTCCGAGCGTCGTGATGACGTTCTCGTAGTCCGCAGCGATGGACTGCACGCTCTTGCAGGAGTCGGCAATCTCGGTGCCGCCATGATCGGCGCTGTATCCACCGAACGACGGGATCACGTCGCCACCATCGGCTCGCAGCGAAGCGATGTCCGCGGCGTAGTAGTTCAGCGGCTGGGACGCAAGTCCGTTCCAGGCCAGACTGCACGAGTTCTTACCGGTTGACTGGAGGAACGCCAGCGTGAAGTACTTCGACCCTGACGCCTGCTCGGTCGCAGTGATGCTGGGCGTGTTCGGGGCCAGGTAAGTCTCGTAGTACGGGGCATAGACGTGGGCGGGCAGGGGGGTTCCTGCCGCCAGGGCCGACTGACCGCCGCCGACTAACGGCCAGGCAATCGCGGCCGCGACCGTCATTCCGAGTGCGAATCGGTGCCGAACTGTCATGTGGGTCCTCTCGCTTGGTCGGGTTCAGGGGAAGGCGCGGCGCACGCCTTATTACGGCACAGGCGCCGCGATGTCCATCTTCGGCAAGTTCCAGCCGGACAGGCTGACCACCGGCGTGGCGCCTGCCAGGTCGGACGAGTCGTAGGTAACTGTGAGCGTTTGGGACTCGCCGGGGAACAGTGTGATGTCGTTGCCTTGCCAGAGCGACGACTGCAGCTCGTTGTCGCCGGACATCTCCTGTCCGGAAGCAGTGCCACGGCGAACGTCGGCGCGCAAGAAGAACGCCACAGTCGACGGCGATGAGTTCGTGACGGTGATTGTCGTGGCAAGGTCCGCACCGTCAGGGCCAGCCTGGTGAGTGGTAGCCGCCGTCGCCGAAACGGCTGCGGTCGGCAACGTCTGCAGCCCGGTCAGGTTGGCGTAGGTCGAAATCGTGCCCTGTGGCTGGCCTAGCGTCTTGTTCCAGTTCACGGCGTCGGGCGTCGTCGACAGCCAGTACACGTTGCGGTCGATGACTGTGCCGTTCTGCTTGAGCTGCAACTCGACGAAGTAGGTCGTTCCCATAGGGCCCGTCGGCACCTTCGGCGTGAGCACGTTGTTGAGCACCTGCTGGCTGGCCAGTGACACGCTGCCAGATGTCTGGTCATCAAGCACCGCACCCGCAAGGTTGTAGACCTTCGACTCCACCGACAAGCCAGACTGGCTCGACGCGCCCAGGTTGTCTAGCGTCACGCTGCCGTTGTCCAAGGCATATAGCGCGTGGACCGTCTTGTCGGCTTCCTGTACGCCGAAGTACGAACCGGCCTGGTCGCCGTCGGAACCGTAGAGCTCCCAGAGCAGGCTGGGCCAGCCTTTGTTCATTTGCCAGTAGATAGTTCCGGTTGCTGGCAAGGCGGTGTTGTTGGCGTGGTCGATGAATGCCTCGAACTGCGCTCGGGTGTTCTCATAGTTCTGTACCTGCGCCTCCTCGACGTACTGCGCTAGTGACCCCGGCGTCCCGTACCTGGCGTCGAGCGCAGAGTCGAAGTGACACAGCGTGCCGAATACGTAGCCGGTCTTACAACGCGGCTCGTAATTAGCGTGGTACTGGTTGAACTTGGCGTTCGACCATAGGTTGGATAGGTCGCTGGACGACATGAAGCGGTTCAGCGAGTCAGATGTCGGAATCGTGTTTCCAGCGCTCTCCTCACTGTCGTAGCCCCAAGACGCGCCCGCGTTGGTCACAGTGGAATCGCTACCGAGGTGCGTCGTGTCATACCAGTAATCAGGCGGCACCCAGTCGTATGGGCCCTCTTTCTCCCCGGATGCGCCGAGCGCTGCGGTCGACTTGTACTCGGCCGAGGCGATCAGCGGGGTCTGCGGGTAGAAGTCAGCCTGTGCGAACCCGGCGATCGAGACCGACTCCTGCTGACTCGAAGGCTGATTATCGCTCCATTGGAAGCTGAACACGCTGGGATGATTGCGCAGGTTCTGACCTATCGCCAGCGCGGAGTTCTGCAGCACGTTGAGCTGTGCTTGGGTCAGAGTGCCGCCGACCTCCCAAGCGTCGCAGCACTGGAAACCGCCGTTGACCAGAATCCCTGCCGCGTCCATCTGCTCGAAGAAGTCCTCAGGCATGATGTGGCCCTCGAGCCTGATCGCGTTGACGCCCATGTTCTTCATCAGCGCGATCTGCTTGGCGGTATCCGCCGCCGAGTAATGCAGGAACAGGTTCGGGTCGAATCCGCCTCCCCTGATCACTATCGGCACACCGTTGATCTTGAATGCGCGGGCGCCGCTCGGCTCAATCGCGTTTGACCCGGTTAGGTAAGACGTCACTGTCCTGATCCCGAACGTCTCACTAGTCGAGTTGTACTGCGTGCTGCCTTGCGCGACAGAGACGCCGAGCGTGTACAGCGGCTGCGCGCCGAGTTGGTACGGCCACCACACCTGCGGGTTCGCGATCGTTAGCGCTGGGAACGCCGCCGGAGCAAACGAGACCGTCTGCGTAGTGCTGGCGGGAACAGTGACGTTCTGGCTGACCGAAATCGGCGAGCTGTTGTTCGGTGGCGTGATGGTTGCTGTGACAGTGGCGGTCTGAGCTGCAGAGCTGTAGTTGGTGACGTCGGTCTTGACTGTCAGGGCTGCGCTGGAAAGATCCGCCGCGTCAGATTGGTTCACATGCGAGTTGCCAATTGCCAGCGTGCCGTCGACCTGGAGCTGAACCGGGAATTGTATGCCCGTGTTGTTGTCCGGCGGAATCTGCGTCCAGTCGACGTTGTCGAGCGTGAACATGCTCGTCGGGTCATTCGGATTGACCTCGATCGCCAGTGAGTTGGTACCCGGCAGCACGACATTGGAGATGTTGAAGCTCAACCTGGTGTAGGCGCCGGTCACCGTCGACGACGTGGCAACCTCGGTTCCGTTCACCCAGACATTGGCTGATCCGACGACACCGTTCACGACCAATGTCGCGACCTGCCCTGCTTGCAGGTTCGGCGTGAAGTCGGTGCGCCACCACCAGGGCACGCTGAACTGGCTGACCGTATCCGGGCCGATCTTGCTCATAAAGCCGTAGCACAGCTGCATGTTGTTCGAGAAGAACACGCTGTTCGGACTGCTGGTGCTCTGATTGACTGGCTGCAGTGCAGCGTCACCAGGGCACTTGCCGTTCTGCGCCAGAGCCTCGACCTCAGTGCCCGGCGCTCCCGCATCGTCATTGGCGACAGGAAGCCACGTACTGGTATTGAATCCAGGCGTGGAGATCTGCGCGCCCGTCTGCGTCGCGACCGCACTGCTTTGCACTTCCCACCCGCTGGCGCCCAGATCTGTCAGATCTGACGCACCAGGGTCGGCGGGCAAGTTCAGGAAAGTGCTGGCAGTCGGGCTTAGTGCGGCCGACGGTAACTGACTCGGCCTTGCCTCAGCCATGTTGAGTGAAAAGAGCTGCGTGCCAATCGCAAGTACGGTGGCCACAGATAGTGCAAATAACGGCCGAACAGCTCTGGTCATCTCTGGCAACTCCCTGTCTCGGTTGTGACGCCGCGAACACAGCTGCCCCCTGAACATTTAGTTTGTATACTTTCCAAACCAACGCCGTCAATAGGCTAGGCACGGGTCAGAGTCAAATTAATATGGAACGTGGTGCGTTCCGAGGCGCGGCAGCCCACGAAGTAAGCCTTGCCGCCGAATGCAGTTGCTCTTGATCTTGCGGATCGGCCGGCTCAGGTATTTCCCGGCATGGCCCGGGATCGTTGCCAATCCGCTTATTTCGAGGGGTCGGCACAGTACGACTACGCGGCGAATCGGCAAGCCCGCTGAGGCTTGGCATACGCCGGCCCGGCGCATGCTCTCAGATGTCTCGTAGCCTTGTAATTGGGCGAATCGACAGCGCCGTTGAGCGGCCGCCGAACCGGACCTGGAGGTACTGATGGCCCTAGATCCGCAGCACGGAGGGCCAGGTGGCGCATACGGGAAGATGCGCACGTCAAGTGCCGACAAGGAACGAGCTGTCGACGTCCTGAAGGCCGGTTTCGCCGAGGGCCGACTGAGCAAGGAGGAGTACGAACAGCGCGCTGGCCAGGTGTACACGTCCAAGACCTACGAGGACCTCGCCAGACTGACTGCCGATCTGCCGACCGGGCCGCTGGGCGGGATGCTTGAAGTACAACGGCTCCAGCGTTACGCGGCGAGTCCGCCCGTTGAGGCCGAAGATCGAACTAACGGGACCGCTATAGCCGCGCTGGTGTGCGCGCTCGTCCCGGGCATCCCGTGGATGGGAATCATCCTCGGTTACGTAGCCCGCAGCCAGATCAGGCAGCGGGGAGAGCGCGGCCTTGCCCTGGCAAACGCGGGCATCGCGATCGGTACTTTCTTCATGCTCGTGGCCGTTATCTACGGGCTTACGAGAGTGATCTAGAGCCCGATCAGCACTATTCCGGTCGCGATCACCACTGCCGCAGCCACACGGCGTTTCCCGAAGCCCTCACCGAATGCCGTGACACCAATCAGGGCTGCGAAAACTACGCTCGACTCCCGGATCGCAGCGACCTCGGCCAAGGGAGCGCGAGTCTGTGCCCACAGCACGATTCCATAAGCCGCAACCAGCAGCAGACCAGCCACCAACCCGCGGCTGATAAGGGTCTTGTCCATCCAGGCACTGCGCGGGCGGCGGTACGCCGCAACAGCGGTAAGGACTGGGCCCTGAAGCAGGAAAAGGAATGCAGCGTAGGCCCATGGATCGTGTGCGCGCCGCACCCCAAGCCCGTCCACGATCGTGTAAGCCGCGATAGTCAGGCCAGTGAGGACGGCGGCGCCGACCGCGGGCATGTCCGCTCGGCTTAGGCGGCCAGCAGAAAATGCCAGGCTCATCAAGCCGGCAGCTAGCGTCAGGATGCCCACAACCGCCGCTGCGCTCAGGTGCTCGTTGGCCAGGAAGTACGCGCCAACCGCGACGATCAGCGGCGAGGTGCCTCGAGCGATCGGATAGGTCTGGTTGAAGGAACCCAGCCGGTAGGAGTTCATCAGGGCCAGGTCGTAGCCAACGTGGATGATCGCGGACACAATTGCGAACGCGATGGCAGCTTGGTAGGGCATCCCAGTCAGTGCGAGGCCAACGCAGCCAGTGACCGTGCAGGCGATGCCGATGACCGCAAAAGCCATCAGCCTGTCGTTGATGTGCTTGATGATCGCGTTCCAGCATGCATGCAGGGCGCCCGCGCCGATCACGACTGCGACGATGGTCGGTGTCAGTTGCGGCAAGGCGGCCGTCCTCCTGGCATTCAAACCGCCGGCCATAGCGGCTGAGTCGGACTATTGTCGCAGGTCCAACGCTTGAATCGGGCTTGTGGAGGTGGTGCGGTGAACCGGACGACCGTCGTGAATTTGAAGGGACATCGCGGCGATCCGGAGTACGCCAACGTGATCTATGTAGGCAGGGCCATGCATCGCGGCGGATGGCGGCTGCCAGCTTCGCCGTTGGCCAACCCGTTCCACATCGGCCGCGACGGTACCCGCGATGAGGTCATAGCGATGTACCGCGAGTACCTCCTTGGGCAGCCCGATCTCCTCGCCCTGCTTCCGAGCGTGCGCGGACAACGGCTCGGGTGCTGGTGTGCGCCGGAGGCGTGCCATGCCGAGGTCATCGCCGAGTTCGCCGACGCCGGAATCGGATTGTAATGTTCACGTCGGCGACGTTGACTGCCAAACACGTCGCGCGGAAGCTCTAGAAGGGCGATGATGCTCCCGTACATGGGGGCTTAGCGACGGGGCGCGGGAGCGGTAGTGACGGACGAACGGCAGGAGCGGGCTGTTCGGAGGCTAGGTGGCGGCGACGACCATTCCTTGATGGTCCTGGCATTTGAATCGCTGCCCGAGCGCTGGCGGACCGTACTTTGGTATACCGACATCGAGCACGCCAGTGCTGCCGAGGTTGCCTCTTTACTGGGGCTGACCAGCAACAGCATTTCGACGCTCAAGCGCCGGGCTACGGAGGCGCTGCGGCAGGCTTACCTGCAGGCTTACCTGGCAGGGGCGAGGCAGAATTGCACGCCGACGGCCCGCAGGCTCGTCGATTTTGTCCGTGGGACGCTCTCAACTCGCGACACCGACCTAGTCGCCGACCATATCGCTGGGTGCGCCGAGTGCCGGACCGTCCATGCCGAACTGTCAGACGTTCACGGGGCATTGCGCCGCCTCAGCTCTGTATTCGTCAGCCACGAGGTAATCGCGGCGGACGCGGAACTGGCAATACCCGAACTCTCTGATGGCCCAGAGAGCGCCTGGGCTCCCGTCCTTCCATCCGGCCCAGCGTTGGATGTCGATCCTTGGCCGGGCAGCTCTGTCGATGCCGAGCCCGCGGATCGCAGGACAGCCTTCATGGCGAGTAGCGCCTTCGGCGCTGACGCCACCGGAGGTGCGTCGAGGTTCTCATCGGATGAAGGCGCGAGCCCAAGAAGCGCACAGTCGGCTGGCATCTTCGGCGGCACCGAAAGCAGTCCCGGTCCGCCTAAGCGACCCCGCCGCGGCCCGGAGCACGCGCTTCGGCAACCACCGTGGGTACCGATCGGAGTTGGCGCGGTGGTGGTCGCCGCCGTCACGGGCGTTCTCCTGGTCGCCTTGAGCGGCAATACCACGCCTGCTGCCAGCCACTCGCACCGGCATCAAGGGGACTCGTCACAGGTTCTCGGGGTAGGAAACGTCGTGCAGGCTTCACCGACACCGACCGCGGTGAACTCGCACAGCCGAAAGCCGCACCACAAGAACTCGAGCTCTCCGACGGCTCAGCCGTCTACCGTCCCACCAACTTCAACCGCGCCACCAATCCATCTCGCGGCCGGCATCAGCTTGTTTGGCCCGCACGGGCACAGCAGCGTTGGCACAGTCTCTTTCCAAGCAACAGACACTGGCTCGAGCACTGCGAATGGGCTAGTTGCGACCATCAGCTTG
>Ga0126373_10002569_pt1 | contig 13396 bp, 10 predicted proteins | sample PanSoiMetPlot_11_FD_92545 | JGI IMG/M metagenome (GOLD analysis project Ga0126373, IMG submission 92545) | Tropical forest soil microbial communities from Panama - MetaG Plot_11 | ecosystem: Environmental > Terrestrial > Soil > Tropical forest > Bulk soil | place: Panama | collected 2016-02-17
CCTCGCCAGTGAGTACCATCTTGACGTGGCGACGCGCCTCAACTGCAAGTAGGTAAATGGGAATATCAGAAGGCTCTGAAACAGGGGCATCTCGATACCAGACCAACCGGGGTAGCGAACGAATCAAATCTTGCTCGGAGACGATTAGCTCGTGGTGGTCTGTGCGGAATCGTCGGGCGACGATTCGCGCATAGTCCAGTTCACTGTAACGAGATTCAGTGAATCCCACCGAAAAGGTTCGGATGGGAACCGAATTCTCGCGGGACATTAGACCTACGACCGTGGATGAATCGATGCCGCCGGACAGAAATGCGCCGAAAGGCACGTCGCTGATCATGCGCTTCCGTACCGCGTCTTCTAGCAACTTCTGAAAAATGCCAATGGTCTCGGCTGGCGCGAACTCCCTACCCTTCTCTTGCCGCACTCGATCGGGCGTTACGTAGTAGCGCACTTCGCGCAGACTACGGCGCTTCCAGACCGAGAAGCAGCCCGGCGGCAGCTTTCGAATCCCCTGGTACAAAGTCGCTGGTCCCGGCACGTACCGGTAAATCAGGTAGTCCCAGACTGCCCGAAGATCCGCCTCAGCTGCGACACTCGGGTGAGTGAGAAGCGCTTTGATTTCCGAAGCAAAGAGGATCGAACGTCCAGCTTCGCGAAGGAACAGTGGCTTCTTGCCGAATTGGTCGCGCGCCAGGAGCAATGTCTCGTCCCGCCCGTCCCACAGTGCAAAGGCAAACATCCCGTCAAGTTTTTGGACGCAATTCTCGCCGTACTCCTCGTAGGCATGAACAATCACCTCGGTGTCTGAGGCGGTGACGAAGCGATGGCCCGCGCCCTCGAGGCTCCTTCGCAGTTCTCTGAAGTTATAGATTTCGCCATTGAATACCACCTGGACTTGGCCATCCTCGTTTCCGATTGGTTGATGACCTCCCGCGAGATCGAGAATGGAAAGGCGCCGATTTCCGAGTCCAACCCTGTAGCCATCTTCGGTCGTTGCCGTATAATACCCGGCATCGTCCGGCCCGCGGTGCTCTAGGGCGGAGGTCATGTGGCGTAAGATCTCAGCGTCGGCCGGGAATCCGGGCGCAGCTATGAAACCTGCGATCCCACACATAAGCTAGGCTGTTCCTCCTAGACCCCAGATCTTCTCGTAGGCTTCCATAAACCGAACGGCGTACCGACGGCTGCGTTCCGCGAACTGCACGTTTTCTAAGACGGGCTCGAACCGCACGCGACCCTGGTAGCGGAGTCGATTTCCTGTGACGATGTGGCCAACGTCCAAGCTTTCTCCCGCTCGTAGGTTTCCGAGAACCTGAGACACATCGCGACCCCACCATCCCCCAATCCGGCGAATCACGGTTTCTGGATTAGATGCTAGCTCCTCATACCGCACACTCAAAGCTTGTTCGCCCATCCGCCTCAGCGAAAAATGCAGGCAGGAGAGCACGTAAACGTAATAAAAACAGGCCCCGAGCGCCGACTTCTGTAATTGCTCGTCGCGGTGGGGCTTTTGGAAAGAATGCATGAGCCCTTGGGGGGAGCGAGTCAAACAGATGGCCTGAACGCGGCCGGGAAACGCTCGGTGAAGCGCCAAAGCTCTGCCTGCATACTTTGAAGAGTCGATCACGACTTCAGCACCCGTGACCTCCGAGATGGCGCCGAACAGTTCGCCATTGACCTGAGCATAGCGTTCCCACGTCGCGCGACCGACGAGGCCGGCAGCCATGAGCTGGAACCGGGCATGGTGTTCCACACGACGCAAAAACTGTGCGTTCGACCGGGCGGTTTCCTCTGTCCAGTTCAGTCGCTCCCAAACTTTGGACCAGATCGGGCAACGTAAACTGGCTGCTCCACAGGAACAGGGGACGTTTCGCAGGATGGCATCGGTCAGAATGTGTGTGAGCTCACCCGATCCGAAGATCCCCGGATTGTTTGCTAAGAGGACTTCGAGGATTGTGCTCCCACCTCTCCCGAAGCCCATGATGTACAGGATGCGAGGCAATGCGCCGAGTTTTGTCATCTTTGCCATGTTTCGAGGTCAGAAGGCGCCTTCCATGCAGTCACTGAATCGGCCAAAAGCCTCAAGCGCTCACCAACGACCGTGATCGAGAATTTCTCGAGCACTCGCTTCTGTCCCGCTTCGCCCATCTGGCCGCGCACCGTCGGATTTGCTAACCCGCGCAAAGCCGCGGCTACGGATCGAGGATCGCTGTCCTCCACGAGAATCCCCGTTTCACTGTGATCAACAATTTCGGCAATCGGTCCGGTGCGCAACGCCACAACGGGAACGCAATGGGCCATGGCCTCAACGAGCCCCATCAGAAAAGAATCGTAGACACTTGGGAGACAAAAAACATCGGCTTCAGACCAGAGCCGCTCTTTCTCTTGACCGGACACCCAACCGGTGAAGACAACTCGATCCGCCAGACCGGCGTTGCGAACCCACTCCTCCATTCGAACTCGCTCCGGCCCTTCGCCGGCGACAATGCACTGGAATCTTTGCGGCAAATAATCTAATGCCTTCAAGACGATATCAACGCCCTTGCCCGGTACAAGACGCGTCATCGTAAGGATGGTGATTCTCTCCCTTCCGCTCACTGCCCGGTCTCTAGGACCCTGTCGGGCTACAATCTCCAGCTCCGGGGGTAGCGGATTAGGGACTACTTCAACCCGATGCCCGATGCCGGCACTGTGCAATCGAGCTGCCCACCAAGGTGTGAGCGCACAGTAGACACCCACCACATGCCCGAGTTGCCTAAACAAGGCGCGGCCTATGGGACGCGAGAGGTACCGATCTACTGAGACGGCGTGAATCTGTAACCAGGTCGTGGCACCGGCGGTCCGAGCCACAGCGAGCAGAATCCCTTCCCGCAAGAGTGAAGGCCACGCTCCGGCATGCGTGTAAACGACAGGTCGCACACCATCGGCACGCAGCCTCCGAATGCGTCGGATCATTGGTGCGAGTGCCCTTAGGGCTGGCCACCACTTTCCCCGCAAACTGCCCGCCCGATACGTAGGGATAAAGCAATCCAACAGACCATGGGTCTTCAATGCCGCTCGATACCCCGGCATGGCGGCCCCGATTCCACCGCGAGGGTTGTGGAAATCGGTGCCCAAGAGGATGACCCTTGCCGGCGTCCTCGACGGAGATGACAGTTCGCGCGCCTCGCAAATACGTGGTTCCATGGCGTGGTCGCAGTCAAATCCTGGCCTCTCCGACGCGCCACGATCGACCGAAATGACCTGCATCTGGCATTTCTGTGGCTGGTTCCCTTCGCGGGCAACCGGATCCGACGCGATTTCTGCTCGAGTCATTGGGCCGGCACGAGCGAACGTGGTGCGGTTGCGCGTCCTCGATATTGCTCGGATACATGCCACTTGCGCAGAACATACGCAAGCCATCCCAAGGCAGCGATTGGGGCGACCACGCCACTCGGAATTGGGCTCCACATCGCGTGCCCCGCCAACGTAGCGTGGAGCAGATAAAGACCAACCACGAAACCGAGTAACCATCGTAAAGTCGGAGCGTCGCCGAACCTGGCCGAGGCACAGCGAAACAGCGAAAGACCGTAGAAGCTATAAAGAGCGATCACAAATAGCAAACCATGCGCACCCCAGAGATCTAACCAGTCGATTTCTGCAAGGCCCCTATCTTCGGGAAGCTCCAGCTGTCCAGCCACCGCTCGCTGATACCGATTGGCGCCATCTCCGAACAAACTCGACCATAGCCCCCGCTCGAATGTGTAACTGAATGCGCTGCCCAGAAGCGCCACGCGCGTGAAGTCACCTTCTGATAACTGGACAAATTTCTGCATCTGGTAGCTTTGGTCTTCAACGCTTCTCACCTCTTGGTAGGCGATGTAAGCAACGACAAAAATCAGAAATCCTCCTAACACCATCCGTGGCAGCAGCCTACGTGCGCGAGACGGCTTCGGGCGTATCGCCAGAATAACCAACAGAGGGATGGCCACGCCGCCAATTATTGTGACACGCGTTCCCAAGACGAACATGCCGCCTTCTATCAAAAGAAAGGCGCAGAGACACACGAGTCTCGGTCGGTATAATAGTTGATATATGGTCACGGCCAGCGAGATTGCCAAGCCGAGTCCGAGATCGTTTTGCGCTATGAACAGCCCTTTGTGGGCGCTGCTGAATTCCTCGTAGGTGCCTGAGCCAATTCCCAAAAGCTGGAAGATAATCAAGCAAAACGCCGCGAGCGTACCCCAAACACATATCACAGAGAGAAGATACCAAGGCCGAACACGGAATCGCAAAAAGACCACAAGGAACGTCACAATCAACACCGGTCCATAGAGTGTTTTGCACAGTGCCTCCAGGTCGTACGCAAACCCGGCGAGGTCGCCATAGCTCACAAGTGCGGAGAAGGGACCGATCAAGCCGAGGCACAGGAGCACAAAAAGCCAACGCTCAATCTCTCCAAGGTATCGACTGCGTATGGTGAGTATGGTCGCCAAGCCCGCGGTCAGCACCACTCCGCGGCCCAGGTCGCCGGGCGTGAAGAGCGACCCTGCGATCCCGTTACCCACGCCTAGAACGCCGTTGCCAAGGTCAAGTAACAAGAGTCCAGGGACCATCAGGAAGACGATGACTTCTCCGACCCGAGAATCGGATTTCGAGGCTGGAACGCCGACGCGGTCGACTAGCTCCGCCTGCGGTTTTGTCCCTGGAACTAGGCTTTCGCCCCCGATAGCGCCGGCATCAGGCGTACTCACAAACTTGCTCCGGATTCCACGTCGATCCTCAGATTCCAGCGAATCCTGCTCTCACCTCGCATGCGGACATTGGCCGGTATTGCCGCGCAACCGCTCAGAACGTATCCTGGAACTTAGCGTCGAAGGGCCATTCTTAACTTGAGCAATGAAGCCAGCGGATGAAAGACCTGTTGTTTCACATCAATTACGATGCGATGACCATTGCCGTTTATCGTATGGATGCCTAGAAAGCCCTCCACTGCCGGTAATCGCAGCAAAGAGATCTCCTCAAACCGTTGCTCATCGAGCTGTTGCACGCGACAGAAGACAATGGCACCGCCGTATACCGTTGCACAGTCCTGCGTCGGCCGAATGAGTCCCATGCTCGAACGGAAGAATCCTCCGGCCGGCCGACTGGAAGAGACGTCCTGCTTCACTGGGTTTGCTTGGTGCGAATGCCACGGCCCCTCAATCGACTCTGCCCACCACAGGTAAAGATCACGATTTACCCCTTCCCCAGGAAGAGTACCGAAAACCCAATATCGGCCCCCGTGATAAAGCAGCGTGCCATCCACCACGGGCCGATCGATGTAGGAGATTTCTGTCCAATTGCTTCCCATCAATTCCAAAATCCTACACTCTCCTGCGGTTGAGGATTCATACAGCAGAAAAGTCCGGGAGTTGCACTTCGTTACACAGGGATAGGAAACATGCCCAGGCCTCCGTATGAATCCGTCTCGGTGTTCACCCAAAGCATTGGCGATCCAAATCTCGCCTTTGCCGCGCCAATAATTCATCCTCTCAAACAGAATGTCATCCCCCAGAAAGAAGGGATCCGCTTGAAAATCCAGGCAAGAATCCACGGCCCACCATGTGAGGTGCGGCAGTTTTCCATCACGCACGACCCCATCGAGCGATCCTTCCGCAATACCAATCTTCCACTGCGGGAGAAAGAAAAGCTTCTCGACCAACCTCTTTGCGCCAAGCGCCATATCAATAATGACCCGCTAATGTTCGCCGATCATGTTCGTCATTCTTGACTGCAGCGGAGCTCTCCAAAACGACCCGTCATACCCTTGCCAGAAAACGTGAACGTTTTGCAGATAATAACGATGCAGCGTGAACGCTAATTCAAGCAAGAATGCAGACCTGCGGCGATGGGAGCTCAGCTTATACAGAGGTCCCTATGACAAGTTGGCATCTCGGGACAACATAAGAACATTAAAGCTGCCACCAACGGGACGCAATTGGGGTAGTGGGACGAGCTTGCCCCACCTTGTGAAACGATAGGCGCGGTAGCCCATTGCTCCTAGCCATGCAAGGAGATCCTTAGCCGTGTAACCTGCCGCTTTGAAATTCTGATGGTCAATTTCCAATAAAATATTCGGCTTGAATTCTCGTATCGATTGTTCCGCTCCCTGTAAGACTGCCCATTCAGCCCCCTCCACATCGATTTTCATCCAATCAATTCGCTCTACCATAAGCGTTCCCATTAATTGGTCGAGCGCCTGCAACGAAATAGTGCGGGCTTTTTTTCCGCCATTCTCCCGAGGGAACTGGGTAGACAGGCCTTCATTCCTCAACTTCGCGTGCCAGTATTCTTCTACTTCGAACAGTGAACCATCGCCGGCTGCAGCACCCAAACAATAGGGAAGTACAGTAACGTTTGAGAACCCGTTCATGGCAACGGACCCTTGGAGGTGGTGCCTTATCGCATCTTGCGGCTCAAAAGCAATAACGCGCCCCTCAGTTACTCTTCCGGCAGCGGCTACGGTGAACTCTCCGAGATTCGCGCCCACATCTATGAACACGTCGTCTGGTCGGAGTGAACGTTCGAGGTATTCGATTTCCCAGCGATGGTGCCAACCAAGCCAATAAAGAGACGAACCCATATACGCCGCCGGATTGACCTTCAGGAAGTACTGGCCACGAAAGTCTGGGATTGTTACCCAATCCGACAGATATCCGCGGCACCGCTTGGCCATCGTTATCCGCAATGGCGTAATCAGACGGCCCATTACGGGCGAACTGATTCGCGGCAGCGCTGGTAGGTTGCTAAGTGTCCGCGTCGCTCGCGCCAAGCGGTTCCACCAGCTGAGAGCAGACCTCGATTGCTGCAAAGCGGAATCTTGTGCAAATGTCATGTTTCCTCGTGAGGGCCCACGGTCGACCCCGCTGCGGCTCCAAAGTAACGCCATCCTGCCAGAGCGATCTTTCCCGTTACCGTCAGCGGATAAACGCAATTGTACGTAACTGCTACTTGGCCCCCAAAACCCCTCTTGAATCGACTGATCTGACTCTTCTTTGCGTCCGCGGTCTCCGGACAGTATCCCCCGAAGTCGTACTTGGCGTAACCGGCGTTGCGAAAGCGAAGCATATCCATCCAATGGTGCAGCCGGTTCGCGCGGCCACGCAGGTTTTTCTGCTGCTGATCATTTATGGTGGAGGTCGCAGAGACAGAGTAAAACAGCCTAGCGATACCCGCGGTGACGACGTGGACATGCCAGCTTAAGGTGTGTCCCGCGTTGTCTTTCATTGTAGAAAGATCCAAAAGGCCGACCTCCGCCATGCGGACTAGCCTTTCCGGGACAAGTCTGGACGCCCCATTCTGCGGCACCATCTCACGTTCGTATGCTGCCATGAATTCGCGCACGTCTTCCACATTGCTCGGGCAAACATGCTGATAGCGCAAGTCATCCTTCGTCAGCGAGCGTCTGATTTCGTAGCGTGTGCCATCGTCCATGCTCTTCAAGATTTCGTCTTCATTACTCGATAGTGAAATAACCAACGTGTACCACTCGTCGCACAAGGCGCCCTCGACCCGATCCGGCACATGCATGTACCGCACGATGTCGGAGTCAGATGGGCAGCCCTTGCCATCAAACCAAAGTTCACTGACGCGAATGAACCATTTTCTGTAATAAACGGGATTCATGGGTTTTGAATCTTGAGAGAAAAACCAGACCCATTCGGCGAAGTTATTGAGCTGTCGATTTTGAGGAACGCGCAGCAGTCGATGCCCAGCAGTCGCCGCACCGATACAAAAAGAGCGACGTCCCACACGAGGAGAGCTAGCGCCATGGCTAACGCAGCTCCATTGATGCCCAATTTCGGAATTAGAATTAAGCTGAAGATCACATTGCAAGCAAGAGCACCCGCAGCACTGGTGGCTGTCGCACGCTCGTGTCCAGTCATGTTCAGAAGAAAGTCAAGCGGCCCCACGGCCGTGTTCACGAGCTGGCCACAGCCGACGATCACCAGCGCGACGTACCCCCTCGCAAACTCTTGCCCAAAAACGAATCCGAGGATCTTTCCACCCCCGATGGCGAAAACGAGGACTACCAAGATTCCGACAGCGAAGCTCGCTCTCGCGCTCCAGATGGCCAAGTGCTTTATGCGGAGAGTCTCCCCTGCCGCGTGAAGGCGGGCAAAATGCGGAGCTACGACCCAATTCGTCGCCAGCAGGCCAAAGACTACCAGCATCGTTCCCCGCAAAGTGATTCTGTAGATGCCGACGTCGGCTGCGCCCGAAAAGACACCGAGCAGGAGGATACCTATATTTTGGCTGGTAAGCTGAACGCCAGATGGAAGAGCCAAAGGAAGCACGGCCTTTCGCCACTGGCGCCTTTCGTGGGCCGATACTTGGGAGCTCGTCGGGGACGCGGGGCAAGCTTTCCAAAGCATGCCGACACCGAGCGCGAGAGCCAGGGCCTCACCAAGTGCGTGAAGGGCCACGACGTTTGCGGCCGTTAATTTGTAAGTCGGGTAGAGCAACGCGACGCCCAAGACAAACGTGATAAGAAGGGCTCTCCGAAAAATCATCTCCGGCAGTTGCCCCGTCGCGACCCGCGCGATGCCGAAGGAGGCTCCTGCGCGAATATCTTCGAGCACCACGAAAAAGCCGAGGAGGAGTCCCCAAAAGAAGGCGTCAAGCTGCGCACCGGTAAAGCGCACAGCAAAGGCGTGCACGAAAGCGCCGACGAGAAGAACCAGCAGTACCCAGTAGAAAACAGCGGTCCTCGTTGCCCAACGCCAGATACCCCACATCAGTCCCCACCGCTCGAGCGCAACGGCCTTGGCGGTTTCGCGCGCAACCAAGCTCGTCAACCCCGATTGGGCAGGGATCGCCAGCATCGATACCAGCGCAAAGACGTATACGTAAACTCCGTAACGCTCCGCGCCCAGAACTCGGGCAAGCACGATGGCCAAGAGAAAGCTCAGAATTGTCCCGGAGAAGGTGAGCACAGCATTGCTGACACCATTTCGAAAGACTCGTGCGCGTAGGCCTCCCCCTTGGAACAATTGACTCCCGTTGGCTAAAGCGTCAATAAGCCGCATTATTGTTCGTTCGAATTGGCGGTTCGATATTTGAAATGAGAACAGTGTGAGTGGATAGCCCGCGGCGTTGCTCGATCACCCTGGTTTCGTCGGTCAAGAACAAGTTACTCGAACTCACAATCGTGCCATCTCGCCCATAACCCGCTTACTGACGATTGGCCTGTTCGACAAATTTGTCAGCCCTGGGGACGGAATCCTTAGAAATCACAAGTTGCGAACTCGATTCTGCCATCACCCTTCCGCCCGGATCATCCGGCTGCCTGCTTACGCCCCAGATCCTTTCAGTGCGACTGGTATGGTTTTCAGCAGAAGTTTGGTGTCCAACCACAGGTTCCAGTTCTCGATGTATTCGAGGTCGAGCCCTAGGGCAGTCTCGAATGACGGATGCGAGCGAGCGGTGACCTGCCACAATCCAGTAATCCCCGGCTTCACGTCTAGTCGACGCAAGTACTCTAGTCGGTACTCGGCGCATTCCTCTGGAACCGGAGGGCGCGGACCGACAAGGCTCATCTCGCCTCTCAAGACATTCCAGAGCTGCGGCAGTTCATCAAGACTGAATTTCCGCAGCCACCGCCCTACCCGAGTCATGCGGGGATCGTTCTCAATTTTGAATAGCGGCCCGGACCGCTCATTCAAATGGCGCAACTGCGGCTTCAGAGACTCTGCATTAGCGACCATGGTGCGGAGCTTGTAGCAGGTGAAGATGCGGCGCTTCTTTCCGACCCGTATGGAGCGATACAAAATGGGACCGCGCGAGTCAAGTTTGATGGCCGCTGCAACCACCACCACAAGCGGGGAAAGCACGACCAGGCCTATCGCCGCTCCGAAGATGTCGATGAGGCGCTTAGCGAACAGTCCGAATGCCGGAATCGGCTCCCGCAGCAGTTCCATCACTGGGAAATCGCCAATGTGCCCGATCGGTGCGCGCGAGCCCAGTCCGTCAAACAACTCTGGTATCACGTTCACGGCGAAGCGACGTTCGCGAGCTTGAAACACCACATTGGCCACGAGATCGCGCTCGGATGGGGTTGTGACGAACACTTCGTCCACAAAATGTGTCCTTGCAAGTCTCGAAAGTTCGCTCGGCGCGCCTATAATCTTCGGATTGCCCTCGCCATTGGAGTCAAGAAAGCCCTTCACTACGTAGCCCAAGTGCTTGTTCTGTTCGAGGTAGGTTGCTAATGCCTGCCCCACCTTCCCTGCGCCGATGATCAGTACGCTTCGACCGTCTCGCCCGCTGGCCACGCGGTGCTTGACAATTTCGCGCCGCCAGAAGCGCCAGGCCGGCAATATGATGGCGTTGAGCGCGGCGCTCGAACCAATGACTAGACGCGAAACCCACTTATCCCCAGAAAGGTATACAAATACTGTTAGGAACACCGTCGCCCAGAACACCGCCATCAAGACACAAAGGCTTTCATCAAGCGGCGCCGCCAAGTGGCGGATGGGACGATACAGCCCGCGACTGTGGGAGAAAATTCCAACGAGCGCTCCATAAACCACAAGAAATCCGGCGTAATGCCCAATCGGCATGTTGCGGTCAGGATGCCCGTTGTGGAAGAACCTCAGGTAAAAAACGAGGACCCCATTCACACCTACGAACAACATATCAGTAGCGAGCGAAGCAAGCTCCGGCCAAGCAAGCCTACTTGCGCGCCCAACGGCAGTTGCATCTGGAATTGAAACGAGTTCCAGCGGCGAGAACGACTCCGTGACCGTTGCCGTTGGGGCGTTTCTCAGAGAACTTGGAGTTGCCATAGGCGAGAACGACTCGGTGATCGTCGCCGCTGGGGCGTCGCTCAAAGAAGTTGAAGTTGGCATAGGTTCAGACACCATTCAATCCGTTGCGTTTTTTGCATTCTTGCATCTTGCCGTGATCTGTTGTGCGATGATCTGAGAACCGGCAAGTGAAGTGTCTAAACGGTTGATACCCGTCTGGAGGTCCGGCCCTCCGCTTTGCTTGCTCGCATCGTCACAAAAATCAGAAAAGAAACTAGCCACGCGCCGGCCGCTCAGGGGAAACCGGCACAAGCGTCGCGACGTCAGTCTCCACAAGAATCGAACGTTGAATCAGATTGACCGAAACCACAACGTGCATGGCGGATTTCCGACGAACAAGGACCCCTTCGCGGCCAACGAGCGGGCCGGCGGTGATTCGCACCCGGCGACCCGCCGTTAGATAGGGATGCGGGGCAGCTTTCAGGCCTGCGGAGAGAGCGCGTTGCAGAGTTTCAACCTCGCCGTCGTCGAGCGCCGAAGGCAAGCCGTCAAAGCCGACCAAGCGCACTACGCCGGGAACCTTCAGCACCTCGAGGCGGTGAATGAGCGGAACACGCACGAATATGTAACCTGGGAAAAGCGGCAGTTGCACGCGGTGGTCGCCATTCTTCCATCGGTGCGCAGTTTCGTACAAGGGGAGAAAGATTTCGATTTGCTTCCGCACAAGCTGCGCGGCGACCGATTTCTCGTGGCGCGATCGGGTGCAAGCCGCGTACCAGCGCGGCTCGCAATAGGGAGGGCGCAAGTTCCTCGACTCCGAGCCTCTCTTCAATCCGGTCGTTGGGTCAACCATAAGTGAACAATGCCAGCTCAGAACTCCCGAAAGAATCTCTCTCGCACTTCTCTATCTCCGCCGACAGCTCCGCCCTGTCACTTCGGAGGCTGTATGCGACGTAAGCCTTTTTAATTCAATCAGATACAATAAATTTTGCGCTGCTGCTTGGTCTCCCCAAGCTACCCGTCTGAATCTCCCAAGCCAGGCTTATTCGGACGACCATTCGTCCTGCTGGGAGAGCTCTGGTGTTGCAAGGCCCCTTGGCCATTTCGGGCTTCCCACGGCAGGCTAGCCTGTATATCGCTCCACACCTGACTGGCAAAAATCCTTCTCGCATCCGTCGGCTCTGCCGCTCTCCATGCTTCTTTGCCGAGCACCCCTGCGCTAGCCATCACGACGGAAAAAAGCGCCCCCAAAACCATGATTAGGAGGCGCGGCGGGAAGGACTTTTTCTCCGGTACATTCGGTGAGTCCAGCACTTTGACACTCGGTGTTTCCTTAGCCTCTTCAACCTTCGCAAGTTCGTACTCCTGCGTCAACGTTTCGAATACAGCTTCCTCAACCTTTGTCCGGCGGTACAGATCCGCATAAGTAACACCGAGCACCGGGAGTTGGCGAATCGAAGGATAGATCGAGCTGGCGTTCGACTCGTCGGCCGACGCAGCTCCAGCCTTGCCTCCGAGTTTCTGTAACTGCCGGCGAAGTTCATCGATACGCGCCTGGGTCGAGCGAACTCGAACATTGCTGTCGGTGAATATTTGCCGTAATCCCTCGAGTTCGGTCTGCGCCGCGATCAGCTGTCCTTCCAGTGTCGAGGCAGCCTCGATCATTGCCTTTCCTTCCTCTTGAATATCGATCGCCGTGTTCTTGCTCGCAAACTGACTGAACTGCTTTTCCGCGGTCTCCAAATCTTGCTGCACCTGACCCAGCCGATCCTCAAGAAAGACTCGCTCCCTGTGAGCCGAACTGGTGTTCAGATTTGTCACGACGCGGTTCAGCTCGTTGACGTACTCCTGAGCCATTTGTTGTGCGCTCTGAGGACTGCGGTCAGTCACTGAAATTGTTATGATTTCGCTCTTCCTGTCCTCTGAGAGACCCGTTCGCTTCGACAAGTCGTCGCGCGCATCCTCCCAGCGCTTGTCCCCGTAAGACTTGCGCAAATCGAATTTCGCTATAAGATCATCTTCCACTGTCCGACTCTGAAGGATGCCTATGAACAGATCCCCCGTCGTCTTTAATCCCAGAAGCTCTCCTCCAACTCCGCTTAGCGTTGTGCCGGCCTTGCCAGCCAAAGCGGCAAGCAGAGACATTCCTCCGTTTCCGACCCCCTGATCCGGGGGCATCAACCGAGCCGTTGACGTGAATCGCTTTGGGATCAGGAAAGCCACCGCGGCTGCCAGCACGAGTCCGACGCCAGTGATGCGAGCAAGGAAGCCCCTTCGATTCCACAGAAGGCGGAACGTTGCGATGGTCCTTTCGCGCCGCCCCTTGTCGTTCACTTCGCCCTCCAATGGCAATGGAGGTGCGGAGAGCTCGAGGTCCTCCTCACACGCCAGCACGGGTTTCTGAACATCTTTGGCCATTTACGTCAGCCGCTCACGGAGTCTTTCCAAAAAAGCTTTCCTCTATGTCGAGTTAATTGCTTCCTTAAAATCTCGGCCAATACGCAAACTGAATCGACGTCGCAATATCGTTTTGTCTTGACGCCGCAAGAACCGGAAAGTTCCACTGCTCGTATTGAACGGACGCGGATAGGCTCACGTGCGAGCCGATCCAGAAATCGGCACTCAGA
>Ga0126373_10002571_pt1 | contig 13391 bp, 14 predicted proteins | sample PanSoiMetPlot_11_FD_92545 | JGI IMG/M metagenome (GOLD analysis project Ga0126373, IMG submission 92545) | Tropical forest soil microbial communities from Panama - MetaG Plot_11 | ecosystem: Environmental > Terrestrial > Soil > Tropical forest > Bulk soil | place: Panama | collected 2016-02-17
CGCGCGCGAGCCGTGCCGCAACGGCAGCCATTTCGGCCCGGATGCGGCGCTGGGCCGCCTCGGTGATAGCCGCGCTGGTCATCTCCGCGTCACGACGGAGCCGCTCGACCGTCGCCTCAGCCAGTTCGGCTATCCGCTTCACTCTAATCTGGCTTTCGTCATCGAGATCGCGGATGAGCGCGGCAACCTCCGCCTCGAGCCCGGCTGCGCGCTTTGCGGCTTGATTCGCCAGACCCTGAGCGTCCGCGAATGCTTTTTCGGCGCGGCTCAGAGCGCCGCGAATTTCCGTAGCGCGGCCCCGGAAGTAGTTTCCGATCGCAGGGCCGGCGAAGCGCACAATCGCGTACACGAACAACACGAAGTTGATCGCGAAGAACGTGAACAGCATCCACGAGCCGTGCTCTTTGGCCCCTTCGGCTGCATAGGCTGCCGCCGGCAGCATCGCGGCTGCGGTCGCGCCCAGGCTCGCAATGGTCTTCTTCATCTTGATCCGACGCCTGCGCAGTGTCGCCCGAGCGGTTCAGTTCGCGCTGCGACGTTGCCCGTTAAGCGGGCGGCCAAGCACGCGCTCAGCGAGCTCGGCCGCAAGGCTTTCTCCCATTCGTCCGAGCTCGCGTTCCGCATTGGCGAGCTCCTCAACTATTTTCGCGCGCGCCTGCTCGAGCATCTCATGCGACTCGCCGCGCGCGGCATCTATCTTTTTCGCTGCCTCGGCCTCCGCCGCGCGCCGCTCGGTGTCGCGGCGTTCGAGTGCGGTGCGCCGTGCCTCGTTCAGGCGCTGCTCTCGGATCGCGTCGGCTTCCCTCGCCTCCTTGATCAGCTTTTCGGTCCGATCACTGAGGTCCTTGAATCTGCCCTCGCGCTGAGCGAGCAGGCCGAGGAAAGGGCGAAAAAACAGCCGGCTGAATATAAACCAGAAAACGAGGAAGGAAACAATGAGAATGAAAAACGTCCCCCAATTCGGCGGGATGTGCATGTCGCGGCGTCTCCCCTGAGGCGTACTCCGGGATAATCATAGGGACTATCGATTTGGGATGCGAAGGAAAAGAGAGGCGCGGAATCAGGCCGACTTCTGCCCTCCAACCGCGACCTGGGGGGGGCGCTCTTCCTTGGGGAAGACCGTCACCTTACGGTCTTCACGCGCCTCGGGCTGCATCGAGCAGTGCCCTTCGAATAGCGCGCCTTCGAGCACGACGAGCACCGGCGCGGTGATGTTGCCGTTGACCTTGGCGGAGGGACGAATCTCGATTCGCTGCGACGCGGTGATGTCACCGCTGACCTTGCCCGCGATCGTCACGGATGCCGCGCGAATCTGCGCGGTGATGACGGCGCTGTCGCCGATCGTGAGCGCTTCCTTCGCGACAATTTCGCCGTCCACTTCGCCGTCGATCTTCGCCGTGCCGTCGAAGGAGAGCTTGCCGCTGATCTTCGATCCGCGATCGAGATACGCCCCGGATTCGGGAAAGGCTGGACCATTGGCGCGCGTCGCAGGCGGTGCGGGCTTCGACGAAAGCGGAGTCGAAGACGGCGCGACTGCGGTAGAGGAAGGCGTCGAAGGCGCTTGTGGCGTCACATTCGATTGCACTTTTGGATTCTTCTCCGGTTCTTTGCTGAACAACGCCATCGAACAGCACTCCTCTATGCGATGAGTAGAAACACCCGTCGCCTGCGATGTTTGAGCTTAGGCCTTGCCTATTAGCCCATGCAATTGCGAGTGTCAATTTGCGCCGCTGATCGAACGCACAAGTCTCTGATTTCGGCTATGAAACTCAGCGATAGTCAAATCGCCGATTGCCTCGCGCAAGCGGTCGGCTAGGCTCGGATCACAAGCTTTGCAATGTTCACTTTAAAGGAGTGATTCACAATGTCTGCGATTCCGGACAAGTATCTTGATCTCTTCGGTGACAAGAAGGCCTTCGCCAATATCGCGACGCTGATGCCCGATGGGTCGCCGCAGGTTACCCCGGTGTGGTTCGATTTCAAAAATGGCCGCATTCGCGTCAACACCGCCCGTGGACGAGTCAAGGCCCGCAACATGAAGGTCGGCGCGAAGGTGGCGCTCTCAATCATGGATCCCGACAACCCCTACCGCTACGTGCAGGTGCGCGGACCGGTCGCGAGCGAGACCGAGCAGGGCGCAGACGCTCACATCGATTCGCTGGCCAAGAAATACTTAGGGCAGGATAAGTATCCTTTTCGTAGCGCCGGGGAGGTGAGGGTGATCTACGAGATCGAGCCGGCATCGGTCCAGACCAACGGCTAGCACCATCGCCACACGCGATGAATCCCTAACAACGAAATTATCCTTATTGCTTTAAAATATATCGTACGATATATTTTACCCACCTGGAACAAAGTTCGGCCCAATTCAACTGCCAGTGGAGAACATTCCGATGTTTGCCTGTGGAACCCGACAATTTTATCGCCCCCGTCCGTGGCGCTTCGGCGCGATGATGGGTATGCAGGGGCGGTTCTTCGGCCCCGGCGAGGTTCGCCTCGCACTACTTTCGCTGATCGCCGGGGGACCGAAGCATGGCTACGAGCTGATGCGCCAGCTCGAGGAGCGCTCCGGCGGAGTCTACCGCGCGAGCGCCGGCACCGTTTACCCGACGCTCCAGCAACTTGAGGATGAGGGACTTGTCGCCTCGGACGTCGTCGAGGGCAAGAAGACCTACCGCGCGACCGACGCCGGTCGCGAGGAGCTGCGGATCCGCGACGAAGCTGTCCGACGCATTTGGTGGCGCGCGCGACGGCTGGCAGGATGGCGCAATGCATTCGATCCAGAATCCGCCGAAATTCGCGGGCCCGCCGAGCGCCTGGTGCAGGCTGCGTTTCGAGCCGTTGCGGGCGAGCGTGCCACCGAGGAGCGCTTCGGGAAGGTGCGCGAGATACTCGAAAAGGCGCTTCGCGATCTCGACGCGCTGCGCGATCCGGACTGAGCGCGCGATCTCACTCGCGCCGCGTCAGCGCGTCCGCGCTGCGGCGATGACTTCGTCGGCGAATCGCGAGATCTCCTCGGGAACGAACGAGCGCGCGGCTATCAAGATAAAGTGCGTAACGCCGCATCGTGCATAGCGCTCGATCGTTTCGAGGCATTCGTCCCTCGTGCCGATAATCATTTGCTTCTCTGCTTCCTCCGGCGACGTTCGCCCGAGTGCCGCGGCAAAATTCCGCTCGGCTGCTTCCTGCTCGCGCCTTGCCCGGTAGCAGAACGGAATCGCGATCGTTTTTTCGATCTCATCGACGTCGCGTCCGATCCGGTCGCCTTGCCGTCGCATCACATCGATCAGATGCTGCATCCGCTCGACACCGCCGTAAGCGTTCCAGAGCTCGGCGTGTTCGGCGACGATTTGAGCAAGGTCTTTTCACCCTGGCCCGCGATCATTAGCGGGGCCGCGGCTCCTGGAGCGGTCGCGGACTGCATAGGGCGTCGGTGACTTCGTAGTATCTGCCGTGCAGAGTCGATTTCCCGTCCGCGAGCATCGCCTGATAATCCTGCAGGCCTCTTCGAGCGCGCCGAGCCGGTCCCCTGTCGGTTTGAACTCGAACCGAGGCTCCGGTGCTCCTGCTCGAACCATCCGGCACCGATTCCGAGGATGAATCGTCCCGCACTCACGTGATCGAGTGTCACCGCCATCTTGGCCGTGAGGCACGGGTTGCGGAAGCCGTTGCAGTTGACGAGGCTGCCGATCCGCGCTTGCGTTGTGCGCTGGCTAAGTGCCGCGAGCGTGGACCACCCCTCGAAGTTGGGGCGCGAAGGCTCGCCGAAAATTGCGTAGAGATGGTCTCCGGTCCAGAGCGAGTCGTAGCCGGCGCGATCGGCCGTCTCCCACAGACACTTGAGGTGCGGCCATTCGTAGCCCTGCTTGCCGGTGGCGATCCGAAGCGAATAGGATGAGCGTTCATCGATAAAGGCGTCCCACAAGAAGTGGTTGACGATGTCAACCTACGCGCGAAGGTTGACGACGTCAACCGGCGTAAATGTCACCGCGCGGACCGCGCTGGTAAGCAAGGCGAGCAGGGATGATGACGCGAAGCGACGAAAAGTTTATATCGAACCGCCCGCGGGTTTGTCAGCTGCGGCTGCGAGGCGCTCGGCGGCGCGCCGCGCGCGCTCCGGATCGCCCGACCATGTCCACGCCTGCTCGGTACGGCTCACACCGATCAGCACGCCGAGGAAGGCCGTGGGATGAATGAACATCTCGGCGAGCCCTGCGGCGTCGCGCCGCGGCGACGCGAAACGCGCGCCGCGTGCCTTGAGCCGCTCCTCGATCGTGCCGACATCGTCGGTCTCGACGAAGAACATGTAAAGCGAATCGCCGCGTTTCTGATGGAACCGGCCCATAGCAAGTTCGAGTTTGGTTATCTCCGCGATCTCGATTCGATCGAGCCGCGCCGGTGGATCGAACAGTGTGAGCGTCCCGGTATAGCCGAATTCCTTGCTCTCAATCGGCGAGAACTTTGACGCGTCGAGCGCGAAGAGCCGAACGTAGTGCTCCGCCGCCGCGTGCCAGTCCGAGACCGGATTCGTCACTTCGTAGATCCACTTGATCGCGCCGACTGGCGTGCGCTCGTGATGCTGGCTGATTACGGCGTTAAGCCCCAGTGTCGCGCCATGATCGAGATAGATCTGGCCCGCCTCGCGCTGGTAGCGGACGTCAAGCTTATCGAAGTGCCGCGCAGCCTGGTCGAGGTCGGCGACAGAAAACCCGGCGCCATAGAGGCCGCCCGACCGCTGGGCGATGAAATCGCCGACTGCTCCGGCGCCGTCCAGCTCGAGCAACTCGATCAGGCTCGTACCGGCCTGCACGGTCGAGCGCTTCGCCCCTAGCAATTTCAAATGGTCGCGGCTCACGACCTCGGCGCCGAAGACTTCGCTCGCGACGCGCTCGGCCGCGGGGCCATCCGCGACCGCGATCTGCACCCGATCGACTCGCTTCAACATCGGAGGATCCTCCGGAGCGGTTACTGGAGCCGCGGTTCGTCGTCGGGCGGCGCGATTACCGGCGAGCCGTGATGCATCACCATGAACCACGCGTCACCGATCCGCTCGTAGACGTTGGTCGCGATCACCTGCGAACGAGAGGTACCGTCATAACCGCGCTGCGTCAGGTTTTCCTCTACCACGACCACAGCAAGGTCGCCGCTGATCGTCACGTCGGTCTCGCCGAGTTCGAACTTCATCTCGAATACATTTTCGAAAATCCGCTCCCAGCTCAACATGATCGGGCCCCAGCCGGAGAGCTTGCGCCATCCGGGATGAATACAAATGATGCTCGGGTCGCGAGCCCAGACCGCTTGCATCTTTTCGGCGTCGAGGCTCTGGAAGGCATCATAGAAGCCGCGGTTGGCATTCAGCACTGCGTCACGGTCGGACATGTCGATGGGATCAGCCTAATTTTTCCCGCGCCGACGCGCCAGCTACCTGGGCTCGGCATTCGAGGCGGCGCGGCGGGTGGCAAGCGCAGCGCCGCTAGCCTTGGCCGCAAGAACTTCGCCGATCAGGTCCGCAATCAGTTTCGCGCTTTCGCCGATTTGGATTCCGCCGGGATGGATATTCGATATCACGGTGCGATCCGGTTCGAGTGACTTCAACGTGGGCTTATAGATGACGTATGCGCTGAGGCTGTCGACGGTCGCGAGTCCCGGACGTTCGCCGACGATCATGCAGACCACGTGGGGCTTCAGAATTTCGCCGACGCGATCTTCGATTCGAACACGAGCGTTGCGGATGAAGACCTTAGGCAATATTCGCACGCGCTTTGCGAGCAGCCGTTCGAGCGCGCGAACCAGCGCCGGTGCGTGCGCGATCACCGCCGCCGATGACAGCCCGTCGCCGACACATAACAGAACGGTCGGCTTCAGGCTTTCGCGGCGTGCGATCCTTTTCTGTTTCGCGGCGAGTCGCTTCAGTCGCGCCGCTTGGTCTTTGGCGAGTCGCCGTCCGCGTTCCGGAAATCTCAGGTATGCTTCGCGCGACGCCGCTTCGCTCCGGAATTCGATGAAGCCGTGGCGCTTTGCCCATTCGCGCGGCACTTCGGCGGTGACCGCGTCGACCGCGCGCGCATGATCGGCCCGAAACTGGAGCCACGCCGCGGTCGTGTATCGCGGCCCCGCGTGACCGACGCCGAGTCTCGCCGGCGTCGCCCGGCGCAGCGCGTCGAATTCAGCGGTCATCTTAAGGATTCATCACCAGCCCGGGCTCGCCGGCGCCTTTCGTCAGGTGGCCGTCGCGGATAATTCCGCGCGCCTCGCACCAGGTTTCGAATTCAGGCGCGAGCCTGAGCTTCAGCACCTGCCGGAGCGCCGCCGCGTCGTGATAACTGGTGCACTGGTAGGAGAGCATCACGTCGTCACCCATCGGCACCGCCATGAAATAGTTGCAGCCGGCGGCGGCGAGGAGGGTCGCAAGGTTTTCGCAATCGTTCTGATCGGCGCGCGCGTGATTGGTGTAGCAGGCATCTGCCCCGAGCGGCACGCCGAGCAGCTTGCCCATCATGTGATCCTCGAGGCCGGCGCGCGTGATTTGCTTGGCGTCGTAGAGATACTCGGGCCCGATGAAGCCGACCACGGTGTTAACCAGCAGTGGATTGTAGCGCCGGGCAAGGCCGTAGCATCGCGCTTCCAGCGTCACCTGGTCGGCGCCCTCGTGCGCGTTCGACGAAAGCTCGGAGCCCTGCCCGGTCTCGAAGTACATCAGGTTGGCCGAGCGGAGTCTGCCAGTCTCGCGGATCATCGCGTAGCCATCGTCGAGCATCCTGACCGTGATTCCGAAGCTCCGATTTCCCTTTTCCGTCCCGGCGAGGCTCTGGAACATGATATCCATCGGCGCACCCGCTTCGAGCGCGCGCATCTGGGTCGTGATATGCGCGAGCACGCAGTTCTGCGTGGGCGCTCCGGTGCGCTCGATTATCGCGGCAGTCGCGTCGAGCAGGCGGCGCACATTGGCGGGCTCGTCGATCGTCGGGTTGATTCCAATCAGCGCGTCTCCGGTGGCGTAGGCAAGACCTTCGTAGGTCGTAGCCGAGATTCCGGCCACGTCGTCGCGCGGATGATTCGGCTGAAGTCGGGTCGAGAGGCGGCCCGCGAGTCCAATCGTTGTGCGCGCGTGCGTGACGACGCGGATCTTCGACGCGATCGTGATCAGGTCGAGATTGGTCGATAGCTTGGCGACTGCCGCCGCGATCTCGGCGGTGATTCCGCGTCCGGCGGCGAGGATATCGTCGCCTGTGGTTTCCTCATTCAGGAGCCACTCGCGAAATTCGCTGACGCTCATGTGGCGGCGCTTGTCGAACTCTGCCGCATCGAGCGCGTCGGCGATCACGCGCGTGACTTCATCTTTTTCGTACGGGACGACCGGGTTGTTGCGCAGCTCGTCGAGCGTCAGATCGGCGAGCACCATCTTGGCCGCGACTCGCTCGCGCTCAGAGCGCGCGACGATTCCAGCGAGCTCATCGCCGGAGCGGGCCTCGTTGGCGCGCGCGAGGACGGCCTTGACGCTGCCAAAGCGGTAGCTTTTGCCGAAGAGGCGGGTCGCGAGCTTCATCGATGCGCGATCCTGGAAATCAACTGGATTCCGCTGGCGGCGGTGTTCATGAATGACGCGCCTAGAAAGGGAAGACGCGACAGGCGGTTATGAGTCGGCTCGACCAATCGATAAGCTCGCGCCTGTCCGCGGGGTTGCCGCTTTCGTCTGAACGGCGGCGCGCCTCCACCGCGACGCGGATGCTTTCCTCGGTTCTCGTCGGGTATTCGAAATGGAGCTGCGTGTAGCGGTGGCGGTCGCGCGCGGTGTAGCTCCGGATTTCATCGCCGCCGTTAAGGACGGGGCAGCCGAACTCCGACCAGATGCGCGAAATCAGCGAGCTCTGATTCTTCTCCGGCCGCGGATACATCCGAGCCTCGCGATGGGGAGCGCGGCTTTCCGAGGTGTTTTTCCAGCGGTCGAAGCGGGCGCTGATACGGGTCATGCGACGAGCCTAGCGTTAAGCGGCCGCGGGAGAAAATGGACGCGTGAAAAAATTGGGCGCCGCGCGCACCGTGGGATTGGTGTTGTCACGCGGGATAGCAGCCAGCACGGCGCGCGCGCTCGCGCGCCAGCGCGAGAATCGCTCGGCACATCGGCATTGGGTGACCCGTCAAATCGCCAAGTTCCACCACAGCGCCCAACAACGCATCGATTTCAATCGGACGGCCCCGCTCGAGGTCCTGAAGCATCGAGGTCTTGTGCGCACCGACTTCGAGCGCACCATCGATTCGCCGCTCGAGCTCAACGCCGAACCTGACACCGAGCGACTCGGCGACCACCTGGGCTTCGCGCATCATGGTTCGGCAGACGTCGCGCAAGTCCGGAAGGCCCGCGAGGCGATCGAGCCTTGAAGTCGTCAGGACCGAGAGCGGGTTGAGGCTCAGGTTGCCCCAGAGCTTCACCCAGAGCTCATCGCGAATTTGCGCTCGGATCGGCGCCTTGAGGCCGGCCGTGATCAATTGTTTAGAGAGCGCCTCAATGCGCGCGCTCTTTGAGCCGTCGGGCTCGCCGAGCGAGAAGCGGTTGCCGTAGGTGTGTTCGATTACTCCTGGCTCGATTACTTCCGCAGCCGGGTAGACGACGCATCCGAGCACGCGCCGGGGTGGAAGAGTTCGCCACAAGATGCCGCCGGGGTCGACGCTATCGATCGTGCGGTCGCACCACTTGCAAGCGAGACCGTAGAAGTACCAGTAGGGTACGCCGTTGACGCCCATCACCAGTGTCGTATCGGGCCCCAACATCGCCGCGATCTGGGTTGCGGCCGCTGGTAGCGAGTGCGCCTTGAGAGTTATGAAGATGTAGTCCGGGATATCAACTTCCTCTGCCCGCGAGGCGCACCGCACCCTGACCGCGACTCGCTTGGTTTCGCTGATCAGGGTAACGCCATTTCTGCGCATCGCCTCGAGATGAGCACCACGCGCGATGAACGTTACATCGACGCCCGCTTGCGCCAGCTTGACGCCGAGATAGCCGCCGATCGCTCCCGCACCAAAAATCGCGACTTTCAAGACTCAAGCCCCAGGACCTTGGCGAGTCCTATACGTTGCAGCTTGCCCGTAGGACCCTTCGGGATCGCGTCGAGGAACACGAACTTTCGCGGAAGCTTGAAATGAGCGAGCCGCGCCGCGACGAAATCGCGCAGCTCGTTCTCGTCGACCTGTGCGCCTTGGCGCAGGACAATTGCCGCAGCAACTTCTTCGCCGAGCATCGGATGCGGCATCGCAAATGCAACCGCCTGCGCGACACGCGGATGGTCAAGCAGCGCGATCTCGATTTCCACCGGACTGAGTTTCTCGCCGCCGCGATTGATGAGCTCCTTGAGCCGGCCGGTGAGCCGCAAGTATCCCGCGTCGTCGAGATAACCCTGGTCACCCGTCCGAAACCATCCGTTGGTGAAGGCCTGGGCGTTCGCCTCAGGATTGTTGTCGTAGCCCGCCGTTACGTTGCGGCCGCGAATCACGACTTCGCCGACCTCGTTTGCTTTCAAAAGATCGCCTTGCTCGTTCATGGTCGCGATCTCCGGTCCCGCCGCGACGCCTACGCTGCCCGCGAAGCGCTCCGCCGGCGGAAGGGGGTTCGACGACATCTGATGCGCTGCCTCAGTCATGCCGTATGCTTCGATTACCGGCGCGCTGAACACCTTCTCGAGTTCACGCATCACCTGCGGCGGCAGCGGCGACGACGATGAACGAATCAGGCGTAGGCGTCCCGCTCCGATGATCGCGGCATTGCGCGTTGCGCGCGCGAGGATCGCCTGATGCATCGTGGGAACCGCGGTGCACCAGGTGGGCTTGGTTTCAGCGAACCAGCGGAAGAACTTGAGGGCATCGAACGCAGGCGCGCAGGCGACCGACGCGCCCGCCGCGATGCTCGACAGCACTGCGCCGATCAGGCCGTGGATATGAAACAAAGGCATGATGTTGAGGCACACATCCTCACGCGTGAGGCGCAGCGTCCGGCGAATATTCTCCGCCGATGCCGTTATGTTGCGATGCGTCAGCGGAACGATCTTCGGGCGCGAAGTGGTGCCCGAGGTGTGAAGTACTAGCGCTACGTCGTTGGGCTCAGCCGGGGCGGGTCGAGAAGGACTCGCTGAAATCGTAGTGCGAGGCTTGAGCGCGAATTCACCAGCAGGCTTGGCCGGATCGACTTCGAGCTCGATGGTCGGGATGCCGCGCTCGCTCGCGATGTCGCGCGCCGGGCTTTCCATGTCCGCGGGGATAAGAAGCGCCTTGGCGTTCAGGTCCGATAGATAAAAATCGAACTCGGCCTGGCGATAACCTGGATTCAGCGGCGCGGCAGTCGCGGCGCTCGCCACTGCGAGAAAAATGGTGGCAGCCTCCGGGCCATTGGGCGAGACGATTGCGACGCGATCGCCGCGGCCGATATCAAACGCGTTGAGCGCACGCGTGGTCCGCTCGCAGAGCGAGCGCAACCCATCGTAATTGAGCGCCAAGCGGCCAGGAGACGAGATAGCCGGGTCACGCGCTTCACCTGAGGCGATCAGCTTCGGAATCGTATCGGCCTCATACATGCGCCCGATTATCGCGCTGCTGATCCGGGCGAGCTACACGAAAAAAGGGCGAATATCGGAGGGAAGAACTTTCAGATTTCGCAGCACGTCAACGCGAATTTGCCCGTCTTTCAAGGTTGGCATCGCGGATGCAGCTTGCTTCCCGACGACGACGACAACACGTGGGATGAAGGTACGATGAAAGCTTGGATCTTTCGCACTGTTGCAATTGTCCTTTCAGGGGTCGCCCTGGCCGGATGTTCTTCCGCGATTGCGGCAACGTCCCGGGAACAAGCAACCAGCGAAAGTAGTGTCATCTACGAATCGCCGATGGATCGCGGGCAGAGCAAGTGCGACTCCTCCTATCGCTACACTTGCGACCAGGACGGTTATCCGATGCTCTGCGATCGTGAGGGAAATTGCCGCTCGAATCCGGCCTACGATGCTTACCGCTATCGAGAATTTGCCTACGGTCAACTTCCGAATAGCTACGGCGAGTTTCAGCCTTTCCCCGGAGTGCCGTTATTGACCTTATCTTTTTAGAGCACGTGGCGCGCGGTATCTCACCCTCGCTCCGCTTCACAATTTCTCAAAGCCCGACCAGCAGAGAGTGTGTCAGCGCGAAGCCTGATCTCTGGGGACCACCGTTACCCTTCCGGTCATGCCTGATGTCTCATGCGGAGCGCACACATAATCGTACACCCCCGGCTGTGAAAACTTGAACGAATAGGTGTCGCCGGGACGCAGAAACCCCGAGTCGAATGCTTTGGCACCGGGCGGCGTGCTCGCGTCACCGGCCTTCATTGCCATATTTGGATCGCTGCTAGCATGATGCACCGAGTTGCCGACGTTCTTCCACTCTACCGTCTCGCCAACTCTTATCGTGACTTCCTTCGGTTCAAATGCGGTCGGCATGTCATTCATTTTGACGACTACTGCGGGATCTTCAGCGCGAACGGCGCCAGCACCCACAATGAAAAAGCCGGCGGCGGCAACCACGGTAAAGCAAAGCTGCTTCAAGGACAGTCTGGTCGTTGTTGTTTGATGGACCTGCATTCAACTCTCCATTAGAACCCGCTTAGCGGGCGGTCTTGAGAAATTCTTTGATCGCACGGATATTCTTGGCCGGCATGTTCGATTGCGTCTTCATGTGCATCAAAATCGCGTCCCACTGATTCGGCGAAAACTCAGACCCGGGGCGCGCGTTATGGCACTGCGCGCAATAGATCGGCCATAACTTGGCGCCTTCCATCACGAGCTTTCGTTGCTGCGGCGTTTGCTCCTCGCCGGCCGGCACTCGTGTTGTGGGGGCGATCGCGAGAGCTACAAGTACGGAGATGATTAGCGGTCTGATACGTTTCATTTCGTGACTAGCGTTTCAGAAGCCAATTGCAAATTGAGTTAGAAGTGCCTGGTCGTTTACTGGATGACCAACCAGGGTGGAGCTGGGATTCTTCGCACCGTTGAATGTCAGGATGCTCCCAGCGCTCTGCGGCAATTCAAGATCCAATTCGGTCTGCCAGACGATCGAAGGTGCGATCCAATAATCGAGACCGATTGCGACTTCGCGCGCATGCGGTGAGAACACAGACGGCGATCCGTTGAAGCCGAGTGAGGGGCTGGTGGCGATTTCATCAGCTACGATTGCGCGCTGGTTTACGCCGGAATAGCGGACCAATAGCTCAAGTCTGTGGACCAAGTTGTCGACTTCGTCCCCCAGGTGCAGGGAAGGAAGGCCTTGGAGAGTGTAGCCCGCCTGCACATACCAACCCTGTCGGTTGTCGGCGGATGATCCCGTCGGCATCTGGCGGTAGGTCTCGGCAAATTCACCCCGCGCCTGCAGGTTTCCGTTGAGATAGGCAAAGTCTATACCCCAAGAGTTGAACCACAGGGAGTTCTGCCACTTACCATTGTAAGTCGATGCTCCGAACTCCAGGCGACCTAGTTGCGAATCGATAGGAAACGGATAGATGCGAAGGCGCGTACCCATCGCGCGGCCGTTGGTATTAATGCCAGTGTTATTCTGGCCGTTGAGGACCTGGCCAACGACAGGTTCGGGGATGTTCGAATCAAAGCTAGGTCCATTGGCGATCCAAGAAGTGTAATCGACGTCCTGACCTAGCTCTCCCCACTGAAAGCCGCCGCGGATCTGAACCCCAATATCAGTCGGAGGAATTATCGTTTCGGCGCCGTACATCAGCGGCGCACTGACGAAGCGGTTTACCCAGACGGGACTCTGGTCTTCGTAGAAATCACCAAACGGCTGATCGAAAATCCCGGCAGTGATTTCCGCGTAGTCATTCAAGAAGAACTGCGCGGTTGCCACGGGCAGCTCAAAGTCAGCAGCAGACCCATTGGGCAATGATGCTTCGATAGTACCTTCGAACAAGATCCAGTCATTCAGGCGATAGAGAAATATCGGTTCGAACAACAGCGTGAAGGTATTCTGCGCCGTTTGTCGATTATAAATGAAGTCGCCCGCGGCAGCTCCCGCGATAGTGAGCTGATGCGTTCCCAGGTAGCGATCTATCGCTGAATTAAAGTCTTGCTCGGAAATCGAATCGTTAATATGCCTTTGCATCTCCTGCAGTTGCTGGGTGGTATTCGACTTCAATTGAGTATTCGTCAGCTCAAGTTCCTGTTCTTTAGTGTTCAGCTCGCTATTGCGCCTTTGGGCCTGCTGAAGCTTACTTTCAAAGGACTTGATCAGATCTTCTTCGTGGTTGAGCTGACGCCGTTGCGCGGCTTCCTCTTTCTTTAGCACCTGAATTTCGTGCTTAATGCGTGCCAGGTCCGAGGTGTCGGCAGCATCGCTGGCGAGCGCGCTGCCGGCGCTAGTGAAAAGAGTGA
>Ga0126373_10002572_pt1 | contig 13391 bp, 10 predicted proteins | sample PanSoiMetPlot_11_FD_92545 | JGI IMG/M metagenome (GOLD analysis project Ga0126373, IMG submission 92545) | Tropical forest soil microbial communities from Panama - MetaG Plot_11 | ecosystem: Environmental > Terrestrial > Soil > Tropical forest > Bulk soil | place: Panama | collected 2016-02-17
CCCTGAAGGAGCAAAACGCCGTCCGTCGCGCCCTCATCCTCGTCTCTGACGGTGACGACAACTACTCCCGCGCCCAGCAGTCCGACGCCATCAAGATGTGCCAGCGCGCCGAGACCATCGTCTACACCATCAGCACGAACATCAGCCCCAGCAAAGACAAGGGCGACGAAGTCCTCAAGACCATCTCTGAGGCCACTGGCGGAGAAGCCTTCTATCCCATCAAGCTCGAAGACGTAGCCACAGGCTTCCACAACATCCAGGAAGAGCTCCGCAGCCAGTACTCTCTCGTCTACCGTCCCGCCGACTTCAAACAGGACGGCGCATTCCGAACCATCTACCTGCAAGCCCTCGACCCGCGCTATCACGTCCGCGCCAGCAAAGGCTACTTCGCCCCCCGCGTCTCCCCATAGCAAGAAAATCCCCTTCAGCGATTCAGATCGCAATCGAGAGGTCCGTCCGGAGCGAGTCGAGGCAACCTTCGACTCGCTTTTCTTCTGTACCGCTGTGGGCTTTGAAGACTGGATCAACAAACCCTGTCTCAAAGGAAGGCAGGCTTGTCACCATCCGTATTAGGCTTATTCACACCAAGATTGCTTCGTACAGAGAGCTTGGGTGAATCAATCATCTTCACAATCAAAGCACCGACGCTCTTGCGTGAGACCTCTGTTCCCTTGAAGGGCTCATTCCTCGCAGTCGTCTCATAGTCCACTTCGTCCGCGTCCGTCAGCCAGGCTGGTCTCAGTATGGTGTAGTTCAGACCGGAAGCCTCAATGATGTCGGCCGCTCGGCGAAATGGCGGAAGATAAGCAGCGATCTGGCGGCGGTTCCAGGCACCGAATTTGCCTGGAACTTCGTCGTATATCCCCAGCGACGCAACAAAGATGAGACGCTTCACCCCAGCCGCGCTCATCGCTTCGACAATATTGTTCGCCTGAAGATCAATGTCATCGCCGGATAGGTTTGCGTAAACCATATCCTGGCCAGCCACAGCTTGATTCAACCGCTCCTTATTGAGGACATCGCCCTCGACGACCTGCGAATTCTTTGGCGCACTTCCTTTGAGCCCCTTAGCATGTCGAAGAAAGAGCGTGAGCTCTACATCGCGGTTGTGAGCCAGCATCTCGATCACCCAGCGCGCAATCTGGCCCCCTGCGCCAAGCACCAATACCTTTCTCATCGCTGCCCTTGCCGCCCTCTAAATTTCCGCTGCGAAATGGATGCCGAGAGCCCTTATTTGCAGGTGACTCTCGGCATCGCGGATCCTTGGGCTAAACCTCAGTGACACGGTCAACCGTATAAGCAAGACTTGACCGGACGAGCTGTTAATCAAAGGTTTCCTTGTGCTTGCTCAACAGGAAACCATGGAATACTCCGTCAGGAGTGCGATAGCGCCCGACGATATCCCCTCGAGGGTTAATTGCCGTGTTGCCCGTGAAGACAGCACCGGGAATATCGACCGTGGTGAATTGCCCATCGCTTAAAAGATAACCGTGGGAACCGTTGAAGGCATACCGCCCGACAACATCCCCTTGGGGGTTGTTTCCCAACCCGTTGGTGAAGGTAGCGTTTGGGGACGCATCATATGTCGTGAAAACGCCGTCAATCAGCGTGTAGCCAAGACTCTTACCTATGGATGTAGCTCCAACGAGGTCACCTCGCGAGTTGATTCCGCTGACGTAGGTTAGCGTCGAGCCCGGAACGTCAATCGCGGTGAAAGTGCCTCCGCTCAATACATAACCGTGAGTCTGTCCCGGAAAGCAGCACGAGGCTTTGTTAACGAGCTTGTAATCACCCACAATGTCGCCCTCATCGTTGATCCCAAGGGCCTCGCTGCTCTTGGCGCCTGGAAAATCAATTGAGGTGAAGGTCAAGTCGTTGCCGCTCCGCAGAAAACCATGGGAAACACCATCGGCATCTACGTAAATTCCTACGATATCGCCGCGTGCATTGATCCCCTGGGCAATAGTTGCCTCTGCTCAAGAGGAAGCCATGGGTTTCGCCACCGGTGACTGTGTAATAGCCCACGATGTCGCCGCTTGGGTCAATGCCCCAGGCTTGAGTGCCCGTTGAGCCAGGGAAGTCGATTGCACTGAATATGGCGTCCGCCTTCGACGCGGCGCCAAAGAAAAGAAACGGACGCAGACTGAGGCTGGGATGGCGAAGTGTCTGTGCTTCGGAAAACGTGGCGATCAGGCTGCTTATTGCAAATGAAATCACGATCCGTCTCATGCAAATTCCTCCGATGGAATAGGGATCCAATTCAAGAAAACGAGATCTCTTAGGTGCACGGTCCCGGCAGGCATCTGACAAGAACCCTGCTTTGGATGATCACGAGTTAGCTAACAACCGCTCGCGTCTCAAATCCATGCCTGCGAGGTAATTTCAAACTCAATCCTCGCCTCATCGCCTAACCCTCAGAAACCACGCCGATTATGTTGCTACCTCATTTTCGCGAATCGCATAGTAGACTCCTCTCGCATCCGACCGCAGATGATCCTACCGCAATCGGAGCGCTCGCTTTCCATACACAATCAAGGAAGCCAGCCCAGTGCCTAACAACACAAACGATCCGGGTTCAGGAGTCGTATCGAGCGTTCCGGAGCCCGATGATGTGAATGTGCCATCGTTTTGATTCGAAAGCTCAACACCGGTCAGCGTTCCGTGGTAATAGAGGAGCGCACCCGTGCCGCCTGTCACCGTTAGGAACTGCGCAATAGGTACGATCGGGAACTGGGAAAAGTCAGGCACGTAGAGAAGAGTGCCGAACAGGGTATCTCCGTCAGTAAACGTCATCTGGAACGTTCCCGTGCCGGTGCCTGCGGCCAAATCGGGGAAAACCTGGTCGCTCCAGGTAACGCTGCCAAGTGGAAAGAGTGAACCAGAGGCGTTGCCAATGAGCGGCGGATTCAGTGGGTCTCCTCCGCCCGACCCGCTGAGGGAGTATGTGACACTGATGATGTTTGCGTGGGCGGTTGTGGCTAGGAAGAAGCTCAGGGCCAAAGCACAAGCGATGGCTGACAGGAATTTCTTTGCCTTCACGTTGCACATCCTCTCCGTCCCGGCCTAGATGGCCGCGGCATTCAGTCTTCGTGATCGTTCACCTTGGTGAAGTGAATCGTGAGCACTTCGGCAGAGTTGTTGTCCATCAGGTCCATTTCCTTTCCGCCGTTAATAATTACGAACGAATGGAGTCCGGTCCCGACAGCGTCGGCGATGCCGGTGCAATTGCTATTCACCGTATAGGTTCCGGTTAGGGGCGCTTGAAAGACATTGCCGTTGAGATTGATCGTCTGATCCGCGACAAAGTGGCCTTTACCGTCGAACGTCGTCACCCCGACAGCGACAATAGGTCCCACATTCAGGACCTGGCCTTTGAGCACCTGCCCATAGAGTCCGTTGAGTGTAGCTACTGAGCAGCCTTGAGTCCCCTCATGGGCCTCCACTTTGGGCAAAACATGTTTCGAGAAAGTGAGGAGAACCAGGACGCAGGTAACGCCAATTGCGCTTAGCTTGAAAGCGGAAGAAACCTTCATAGTGAACTCCCTCAAATGCGAATTGCGGCGAACAAAGGGCTAGGGACCGATTCAGCGGAGCCATCAAAACGCATGCTTGTGATCGAGGTCAAAGGAACTCGCCATGAAGACTTTGTTAACTGCTAACTTCATGGCTCTCAGGCGGGTAGGCATAGCCTGTGAACCGCGGCGCACGACGCGGTGATAGACTCGTCTTCTCATCGGTCCCCAACGGCTTGAGGTGCCCCAGGTGTGCAAACACATCCAGGAACCGTCTATCGATTCGGCCCGTTTGAGGTAAACGCTCGCTCGGGCGAGCTCCTGAAGAACGGGAGGCGCATCCGGCTGCAGGAGCAACCCTATCGGCTCCTGGTCGCGCTGCTGGAAAACGCCGGAGAAGTCATCAGCCGGGAGGAGCTTCGCAGTCGCCTATGGCCTCACGATACGTTCGTTGATTTTGATGGAAGTCTCCGAGTGGCAGTCCGCAAACTCAGGGAGGCGCTGGACGATGACGCCGGAGCTCCCCGATACATCGAAACCATCCCCAAGCGTGGCTATCGATTCCTAGTTCCTGAAGTACGCCGTATCGATGTTGTTCACGACTCCATCGAACAAAGCGACGACCCTGTGCCGACCGAAACGGAGGCTATTTCTGTCGCTGCCACCCCAGGAAGGAAACCTCAGTTCAGGTACGGCCTCATTGCGCTCGTGCTCATCCTCACCGCCGGTGGGCTCTTCCTTTGGCACCATCGCGTGCAAGCCAAACCGCTCACGGACAAAGATCTACTGGTACTCGCCGACTTCACCAACACCACCGGCGATGCCATGTTCGACGAGACGCTCCGTCAGGGGCTGGCCGTCGAACTCGAACAGTCGCCTTTCTTTCACCTTGTCACAGAGGGGCGTATCCGGCAGGTGCTGCGAATGATGGGGCAGCCGGCCGACGCAAGACTTACTCCGGAGATTGGCCGGGAGATCTGCGAAAGAACCGCAAGCGCGGCCGTCCTGAATGGCTCGATTGCACCCCTCGGCAGTCAGTACGTCTTGGGATTGCGCGCGGTGGACTGTCGCAATGGACGGGTACTCGACGCGGAACAGGTGCAGGCAACGAAAAAAGAGGATGTACTGAATGCCCTGAGTCAGATTGCCAGCAGATTCAGAACTCGAATCGGCGAATCGCTGGCGACGGTCGAAAAGTACGACACGCCGCTCGTCGACGCTACGACGCCGTCACTGGAAGCATTGAAGGCGTACAGCCTGGGGCGAAAGAAGATGGCAACGGGAGGCGATACTTCGGCCCGGCCCTTCTTCAGGCGGGCCATCGAACTCGACCCGGACTTTGCGATGGCCTACGCATACATTTCGACCACGTACGCAAACCACGGAGAACCGGAACTGTCTGCCGAAAATATCCGCAAAGCTTACGATCTTCGGGCAAAGGTGAGCGAGCTCGAGCGGTTCTACATCGAGTCACACTACTACGAGCATGGGACGGGAGAGTGGGAGAAGGCGGTGCCGGTGTTCGAGCAATGGCAGCAGACCTACCCGGGCTACTACTCGCCTTACACTACCCTCGGATATATGTACCGATGGCTTGGGAACCCGCAAAAGGCACTGGAACAGGCCCGCGAGGCGATACGCCTGGAACCGAACCATGCGCTCAACTACTACAACCTTGGTGTCGACTACATCTTTCTTAACCGCCTGGAAGAGGCGGAGACGGTGTTCAGACAGGCGGAAGAACGCAAGTTGGAGAATGACGGGATGCCCAGGGCGCGTTACTTGTTGGCTTTTCTCAAAGGGGACACTGCAAGGATGGCGCAGGCCGCTTCAACCGCCATGGGAAAACCGGGCAAGGAAGACCTGATTCTTTCAGCGCAGGCAGACACAGAAGCCTGGTACGGGAGGTTGAAGAACGCACACGAACTGAAACGGCTGGCGATGAATTCAGCTCTTCACAATAGTGACAGAGAGGCTGCTGCGTTAGCTGAGGCAGAGGGAGCGCTACTCGAGGGAGCGGCGGGCAATCTGAAGCTGGCCCGTGCCGACGCCAATGCAGCGTTGAAGCTCGCCCCAAATTGCTATGTGCGGGAGACGGCGGCGCTGGCCATGGCTCAGGCAGGCGATACGGCAACAGCGGAGAAGCTAGCGGCCGGACTCGACCAGACATTCCCGCTGGACACGTTGGTCCAGAGGTATTGGCTGCCCGCGATCCGGGCGGCGATCGCTTTAGAGCGCAAAGACCCGGGCCGGGCGGTTGAACTACTGCAGGTGGCAAACGCCGTAGAGCTTGGGGATTTCCGGCTAATCGCAGTCCATATGCGTGGAGAAGCCTATCTCAAGCTCCATGATGGCAGTCACGCGGCAGCCGAATTTCAGAAGTTTATCGATCATCGCACCTTGGTGGCGAACTCAGAATGGGGCGCGCTAGCACGCCTCGGTCTGGCGCGCGCCTATGCGATGCAGGGCGATACGGCGAAATCCCGGATCGGGTATCAGGATCTTCTAACGCTGTGGAAAGACGCCGACCCAGATCTCCCAATCCTAATGGCAGCAAAGAGAGAGTACGCCGCTCTGCACTAGCCGTTGCATGAGGTCAGGTAGAACATACCTTGGTAGACTCAGTAGCACCCTGTCAAGCGATTATTCCCGATAACTCGCAGAAAAATAAGAAGAATATCTGCAGAGCAACTCCGCGCGAGCCCCATAAAATGAAAGAGAAAGCCAAGTGGCCAGAGGCTTTAGCCGAATCATCCTCTTTACTTTGTGGTTAATAAAGACCGCGGAATCCAGACCTGACCTACGTAGAATCAAATCTTTGCACAAAAAAATAGAGGGAAGGGGTCTAGCGCGAAAAACCGGAATCCGTGCCCCTCGATCGAATTCCCTGGGGAAAAACTATCCCGCCCCAAATGTGTCTAACCTAACCAAGAGGCACTCGACGAAATGATTCACCGACTCCCCGGCTACCTCCTCGCCCTCGCTCTTACCGCGTCTGTCGCCCACGCACAGCAACCCACGGGAGTCCCCCAGACCCTCGGCGAACTCGCTGATCAGCCCGGCACCCATCTCTCCGTCACCTTCGACCGCTCCATGCTCGACTACGCTCGCAGCTTCATCGACAACGCCAACGCCAAGCACGCGTCCGCATCCCTCCACAGCATCACGGTCGACACCTACCATTATCAGCGCCCAGCCTTCTACACCCCGGAGGCGATGACCGCCCTCGTCGCTAACTACCGTGCCGCCGGCTGGAAGCACCTCGTCAATGCCAACCAAACCCCGGCCACCAGCGCGCAGCCCGTCCACCCGATCACCGACATGTGGCTCCACTTCAAAGGAGCCGAGATCGACGACGTCACGGTCCTCGTCCGCGCTCCCCGTGACATGAACCTCATTCAGATCTCCTGCATGCTCCGCCCGCTCGACCTCCTCCACCTCAGCGGGCACTTCGGAATCCCCCGGGTCGACCCCGACGCCGTCATGGTTCCCGCCCCCGAAGGCCGGTGAGGGATGAGAAGTGTCATTTCAAGATGGTTAGGGTGTCATCCTGAGCGGAGCCGAAGGGATCTCGGGTTGGACGCTTTGGGGGCCGCCAGAAAATGAAACTCACCAGCCATACTGCTCAACGCGCCTCAGCAAATCCAGCTTCCGGGAAGGCTCAAGAAAACTTGCCTCCACCGCATTCGCCGCAAGCTCTCTCATCTGCTCGAGCGTAAACCCGTACCTCTCCTGCGCGATCACATACTCACCCAGCAGGTCACTTCCGAACATCGGAGGATCGTCCGAGTTCAGCGTCACCATCAGCCCCGCATCGAAGTACTGCTTCACCGGATGCTCGTCATACCCCGGACAACATCCCGTTCGGATATTGCTCGTCACATTCAGCTCAACCGGAATCTGCTTCTGCGCCAAGACCTCCATCAACTCCGCGTCCCGCTGCGCCGCCAGCGCATGACCGATCCTCTCCGCCCCGATGTTGATCGCAGACCAAACACTCTCCGGCCCGCAGGACTCCCCGGCGTGTGCCGTCAACCGCAACCCAGCAGCCCTCGCCTCGGAATATAACTCCCGAAACCAGTCTGCCGGTCCACGCTCCTCGTCGCCGCCAATCCCAATCCCCACGATGCTCGGATACATCGGCTTCAACTCCGCAGCTTTGCGAAACACCCGTGCCGCCTCATCGACGCCAAAGTGCCGCACGGCATCAATGATCCAGAGCACCGTCGTACCGAAATCCCTCTCCCCACGCAAACGTCCACGCTCGATGGCCTCGACGTAAGGCTCGACATCTTCCTTCTTCCAGTAGTAGATGATCCCGAACGAGATATACACCTCGGCATGAACCACCCCCTGCGCCGCCAACTCCCGTACCATGTTGTGCGTAATCAGCTCGTAGTCGTCCGGCCCCTTCAGTCGCTCTGTCACCGCCTTGAACGACATCAGGAACCCGAGGAAGTTCTCGTACTGATATAACCCCCGTGCCGCCTCCAGCGACAGAGGCTCCGCATCATGCCGCCTGCTCAGCTCAACCAGCGTCTCCGGCTTGATCGTTCCTTCAAGATGAAGGTGTAACTCCGCCTTGGGAAGTCCGCGCAGCCACTCCGCTGCATCGATCGCATCGTCCTGTGAGAGCTTTTTGGCCATCTCTCTATCTTAGGCCTCGGGAGCGTAGAACTCACTCCGCTTGCGGCTGTAGAACACGTACACGAACAAACCGATCACCAGCCAGACGAAGAAACGTACCCATGTTTTCGTCGGCAGCCCGGCCATCAGCAGCACACAGAAGAATACGCTCAACAGCGGGATCACCGGCCCAAACGGAACCCTGAACCCCCGGTACCGCTCCGGCTGCCGCGCACGCAGCACCACCACACCGACCGATACCAAGACGAAGGCAAACAACGTCCCGATGTTCGACATCTCCGCAAACGTCCCCACATCAAACAGTCCAGCCGGAATCGCCACCAGTACTCCCGCAACCCAGGTCGCAAACGCAGGAGTCCTGAACCGCGGATGCACCCTGCTGAACGCGCTCGGCAGCAACCTGTCCCGCGACATCGCGAACCATACCCTCGCCTGTCCAAGCTGAAACACCAGGATCGAGGAGATCATCCCGACAATCGCACCCAACAGCACCGCGAGCCGCACCCAATGCAGTCGATACCCGCCCGGCGTCAGCGAAACCCGCTTCAACGCATTCACTACCGGGGCGCCATCCCCCGCCACCGATTGCCACGGCACCATCCCGCAAAGCACCATCGCCACACCGATGTAGAGAATCGAGCACACCACCAGCGTCGCCAGGATCCCGATCGGCACATCCTTCTGCGGGCACTTGCACTCTTCGCTCGCTGTCGAAACCGAATCGAAACCGATGTAAGTGAAGAAGATGATCGACCCACCAGCCAGAATCCCGCTCCAGCCATTCGGCGAAAACGGCACATAGTTACCCGGATGGATAAAGCTCAGCCCAAAGAAGACGAACACCAGGATCGCCATAATCTTCACCAGCACCATGATGCTGTTCGTCTCTGCCGACTCGCGGATGCCGCGCACCAGCACCACCGTCAGCAGCAGCACAATCAGGAACGCCGGGATGTTGAATCCCGTATGCCAGCCCGGAGCATAGATGTCATGCCCCTGCAGGTCCTGCAATCCGAGCGGCAGATACGCCGGTGACAGCCATTTCGGTGAAACCTTCAATCCCAGCCAGTCCAGCAGAGCCACGACGTGGGCCGCAAAGCCCACACTCACGCTCATATTGCTGAACGCGTACTCGAGAATCAGGTCCCAGCCAATGATCCAAGCGATCAACTCGCCCAGCGTTGCATAGGTGTACGTATACGCCGACCCCGCAATCGGGATCATGCTCGCAAGCTCCGCATAGCAGAGCCCTGTCAGCGCGCAGACGATCGCCACCAGAACCAGCGAAACCGCCAACGCAGGCCCGGCTCCCGGCCGCCCTGCTACGGCGCCATGATGCAGCAAAAGATCGATCACCGGCGAATCTGCCAGACTAGCCCGCATCGCAGGATTGCCGCCGATAGCCGTGCCGATCACGGTAAAGATGCCCGAACCGATTACAGCTCCGACGCCTAGCGCCGTCAGGCTCACCGGACCAAGCGACTTCTTCAGCGCATGCTCCGGCCGCTCTGACTCCGAAATCAGTTTGTCAATCGATTTGGTTTTGAAGATTTGACTGGCCAGCGCCCTTTGCTCCTCAAACAAAGATCTTACCGAGGGCCTCCCTCGTACTCAGCGGGACATCCCCAACTTCACAAAGCAATTTGAGACTTGAATGGTCTTCAGAGGAGCTGCTTCCTGAGCGCGGGGTCAAGCCGCGCGCTCAGGAAGCCCATTTCTCAGCCTAGCGCTTCGATTGTCCGCGAGCCATCTTGCGAACTTTCGCCTTCTGAGAGCCGCGCGGCGTCGTCCGCTTGGGCTTCGGGGTTGCCTTCTTGCGCGCTGCCCGCTTTACCTTCTTGCGCTCTGCCTTATCCGTAATGCTCTTTGTATTTGCCATTTAAACTTGCCAATCTTTCGTGAAAATTGTGGTCCGGAAATCCTAGAGGCGCTCCAGCTGGGCAAATTTCTCCACCAGCTTCTTCACGCCATGCTGTTGAAATTGTACTGTAATCTTCGCGTCATCCCCATCGCCTTCGCGACGAAAGACAGTGCCCTCACCATATTTCGGATGCCGGACCCTCGTTCCCTGCTTCAGGCCAGTCTTGCCCGTCGGTTCCTCAACCTCAACCTTCGGGCGGGCGACCTTCTGCCCGCGCGCCGCAAAGAAGCTCGCAATATTGTCCATCGAACCACTGCCGCCCATTCGAGTCTCAGGCTTCCGCGCTTTGTTCTGGGAGGTGTGGCCCCCGCGAGAATGACTCTGATCCTCGTCCTCGTAGCTCCAGTGCCGCTCACCCGCATCCTCAGCTCGGTCTCTGCGGCCGAACCGGTTTGCCTTCGGATATGGAGTCGCATAGAGTCCGCTGTAATCTCCCGAGAACTGTGGCCGCGCCGAAGGACTCCCAAGGTCCTCAATCAAGCGGCTCGGGACCTCCTCCAGGAACCGCGAAGCCACCGTCGCATCCGGCATGTCGCTTCCATATCGCCGCCGGTATCGTGCGCGCGTCATCACCAGAGTGTCCATCGCGCGCGTCATCCCCACATAGCAGAGCCGGCGTTCCTCTTCGATCCCCGAAGGATCCATCATCGTCCGCGAACTCGGGAACAACCCCTCCTCCATCCCCGCCAGAAACACGAGAGGGAATTCAAGCCCCTTCGCCGCATGTAGCGTCATCAGCGTCACCCGCGCCTCGGCCGAGTAGCTGTCTGCATCGCTCACCAGCGCCGCATGATCAAGAAACTCCGCTAACGTCTCGCCGCGCTCCTCGGCATCCTGAGCCGCATTCGCCAGTTCCTTCAGGTTCTCAATCCGCGAAAAACTCTCCGGTGTCCCTTCATCCTCGAGCGCCCGGATATAACCGCTGCGATCATTCAGAAACTTAATCAGCTCAGGCAGCGTAGCCGGGTCGCCCGGCGAGCGAAACGCCGGCTTCTCGTCGTTCTCTGAAACATCCTCTTGAGTTGAGCTCTGCGATGGCGCGGCGGTCTTTCCATTTCCCGCCCTCTCCTTCAGCCCAACTGGAGCAAACGGATTGAAACTCGCCGCATCGATTCCGTGCGTTCGATCTGTATCCCGCGAGTTCTCCGGAGCGATCGTCGAAAACTCCTCCGTCGGTCCGAAATCAAACCCGAAATTGAAACTCGTATCAAACGGGTTCTCTGTCCGCTCACCGGCAACAACCTCCTCGTTGCCCTCCTCCGCTGTCTCCGCCGCAAACTCGCCGACATCGAACGAAACATCTTCTGCTTCCTTCCTCTCGCTCACGTCTTGCGCGAGCTTCTCCGCAAACTCTGGCCCAAGCATCGCCCGCGCATCTTCAATCAACCTGCGAAAGCCACTCAGCGCAGTGAGGGCGCGCTGCGGAAGCAGTCGGTTCTCAACCGCCCGCCCCATCGCATCCCACGTGCTCATCCCCGTGCTCAGGGCCATGCCCTCCAGAGTCTCAAGCGTCGTCTTCCCAATCCCGCGCGCCGGAGAATTGATCACTCGCTGCAACGCAATCGAGTCATGCGGATTCTGCACCAGCTTCATGTAACTCAGCAGATCCTTAATCTCGGCTCGGTCGTAGAAGCTGAACCCTCCCACCATGTGGTACTGAATTCCATAACGTCGCAGCGCCTCTTCCACCAGGCGCGACTGCGAGTTCGTCCGATACAACACTGCACAGCGTGGGGTCTCCTCCTGCTGTCCTGCCTCACGCAAATACTTCTGAGTCCGGTCCGCGATAAACAGGGCCTCATTCTCGCCGTCCGGAGCCTCATAGTATCCGATCAAGGATCCGCCCTCACGCGAGGTCCAGAGGTTCTTGCCCTTCCTCTGCGTATTCTGCGCTACCACCGCGCTCGCACCCTCAAGGATCACCTGCGTCGACCGGTAGTTCTGCTCCAGCCGGATCGTCTTCACATTCGGAAAGTCCTTCTCAAACTCCAAAATATTCCGGATGTCAGCACCGCGCCAGCTATAAATCGACTGGTCCTCATCGCCCACCACGCAGACATTCGCCTCAGCCCCTGCCAGCAGCTTCATCAGCTCATACTGGGGTCGGTTCGTGTCCTGGTACTCGTCAATCATCACGTAGCGATACCGCCGGTTGTATCGCTCCCGCACCACAGGAACTGACTTCAGCAGCCGCACCGTCTCGAGCAGAAGATCGTCGAAGTCCAAGGCGTTCGCCTTCAACAACTCCTTCCGATAGATCTCGAAGATGTGGGCGATCTTCTCTTCCATCGGATTCGCCGACGCCAGAAAGTACTCCTGCGGGTCGATCATGTGGTTCTTCGCCCAGCTGATCCTCCCAAGCGCCACACGCGGCTTCAGACTCTTGTCGTCCACACCCAGCCGCTTCAGCGCGGCCTTTACCACTGCTTCCTGATCGGTCTCGTCGTAGATCGCGAACGACTTCGTAAGGCCTACGCCATTCGAGCGTAACGCTTCGATGTCACGTCGCAGCACGCGCACGCAGAAGCTATGAAAAGTCGACAACAGTGGCTTAGCCAACAGCGAGTGGCCAAGAATCTTCTCGACGCGCTCTGCCATCTCCTTCGCAGCCTTATTCGTAAACGTCACTGCAAGGATCGAATCTGCAGGAACGCCACGTTCTTCGATCAGGTACGCAATGCGATGCGTGACCACTCGCGTTTTACCGCTCCCCGCACCAGCGAGCAGCAGCACCGGCCCATCGACGGTCCTGATGCCTTCCTGCTGCTGCGGATTCATGTTCTCTAAAAGACGACTCAACTTTCGCAACACTCCACTTTTTCAATTTTAACGCTCCTCAAGAGATTCCACCGCTCATCACGTTTTCCACACCGCTCGTCACATCGTACGAATCCGAAGGAACCATCGCGAGTCCAAAGCCGTAGTCATGCAGACGATGAGATCGCTTCGTATGCCAGGCGATCTCTCTCAAAAACTGATACCCAAGGGGAGTGAAAACATGAATTGCCGTAATCTCTTCACCATCGCCACAATCGCTGCCTCGCTGGTCGTCTCCCCCGCTGTTTACGCAGCAACCAGCATCCATTCTCCCGTCAGTGCAATGTTCGGGAAGACCAAGACCATCAAGGTCACCTTGGTCAATGACTCCGGAACTTCGATGCAAGTAAAAGCCGGTGATGACATTGTCACGCTTGAGTCTGGAAAGCCGGTCACCCTGAAGCTGCCCGTCGGAACGCAAGTGGTTGCCAACACCGCAACGCCAATTCATCAGGCCGGCTCTCTCATTGCCGCTGTCTCTGATTCGCTCAACG
>Ga0126373_10002575_pt1 | contig 13387 bp, 12 predicted proteins | sample PanSoiMetPlot_11_FD_92545 | JGI IMG/M metagenome (GOLD analysis project Ga0126373, IMG submission 92545) | Tropical forest soil microbial communities from Panama - MetaG Plot_11 | ecosystem: Environmental > Terrestrial > Soil > Tropical forest > Bulk soil | place: Panama | collected 2016-02-17
CAATCGCCAATCCGGCTGCGCCGGTGCCGCCAGGGCGATGCCCCACCAGCCGGGAAACAACAGCAGCCACGTGCCGATCGGCCGGTCGAGCCGCGCCAGCCTGAGATAAGGGCGCCACGCCGCCGGCGCACAACGATCGACCCAGTCACCGCTTCGGATGTCGGTCATGCCCCATCTTGCCCGCGGACCCGCTGTCATAAAAGTGTGGCAGTATCCGGTCTATGGCCTATCGCAAGATGACGCGCATTTTCGTCGACTCCGACCTTGCGCCGGGCGTCAGCCTGCAAACCACCGCGGGGCAGGCGCACTATCTGCTCTCGGTCATGCGGATGAAACGCGACGAGACTCTGGCGGTCTTCAACGGCCGCGACGGCGAATTCAGCGCGCGCATCGCCGATGCCGGCCGTCGCGTCTGCACGCTCGAACTCGGCGAACGCTTACGTCCGCAGCGCGCCAAGAACAATCTGTGGCTGTGCTTCGCGCCGCTCAAGCGCGCGCCGATCGATTATTTGGTGCAGAAGGCGACCGAGCTCGGCGTTGCCGAACTGCATCCGGTGATCACCGCGCGCACAATCGCCGAGCGCGTCAATCTCGACCGTTTGCACGCCAACACGATCGAAGCCGCCGAGCAGAGCGAACGCCTGACCGTGCCGGTCTTGCACGAGCCGGTGAAGCTTGAGGCGTTGATTGCCGATTGGCCGCGCGGCCGCCGACTCGTCTTTTGCGACGAAACCGGTCAATCGCCACCCATTGCGACCGCGCTCAAGGATGTCGCCGGTGCGCCGTGCGCGGTGTTGATCGGACCGGAAGGCGGCTTTGCCGATTCGGAGCTTGACCTGTTGCGCAAGCTGCCGTTTGTTTGCGCCGTCGGTTTGGGCCCGCGCGTATTGCGCGCCGACACCGCGGCGCTGGCCGCGCTGGCGGTGGTCCAGGCGGTGATCGGGGATTGGTCTGCGACCCGGTCGCGCTGACCGTCCGGCTTTCGCAACATCTTTGGATTCTGATGTCGGCTCCCTCGCAATCCGGCGGCGCACCCATCACCGACCGGCGCCAACTGGTCGAATATCTCGCCTCGGGCAGCAAGCCGCGCGCGCAGTGGCGCATCGGCACCGAGCACGAGAAATTCGTTTTTCGCCGCCGCGATCTGTCGCGCCCCGCTTACGACGGCGCCGACGGCATTCGCGCGCTGCTCGAACGCTTGCAGCGCTTCGGTTGGCAACCGGTGATGGACGGCGACAATCTCATCGGCCTGTCGGAAGGCCAGGGCTCGATCTCGCTCGAGCCCGGCGGACAATTCGAATTGTCCGGCGCGCCGCTGACGACGCTGCACGAGACCTGCGGCGAGCTGCATCGCCATCTGCGCCAAGTCCGCGAAGTTGCCGAGGAACTCGACCTTGGCATGCTCGGCATGGGGTTCGATCCCAAATGGCGGCGCGAGGACGTGCCCTGGATGCCGAAGCGCCGCTACGCCATCATGCGCCATTACATGCCGAAAAAGGGCAAGCTTGGCCTCGACATGATGCTGCGCACTTGCACGGTGCAGGTGAATCTGGATTTCGTCGACGAAGCCGACATGGTGACGAAATTCCGCGTCGGCCTGGCGTTGCAGCCGCTGGCGGTGGCGCTGTTCGCCAACTCGCCGTTCACCGAGGGCAAGCCCAACGGCTACGTCAGCTATCGCAGCCACGTCTGGACCGACACCGATCCCGACCGCAGCGGCATGCTGCCATTCGTCTTCGAGCGCGGCATGGGCTTCGAGCGTTACGTCGACTACATGCTCGATATGCCGATGTACTTCGTCTACCGCGACGGCCAGTACGTCGACGTCGCCGGGCAAAGTTTCCGCGATTTCCTCAAGGGCAAGCTGCCCGGCCTGCCGGGCGCTCTGCCGACGCTCAGCGACTGGTCGGATCACCTGACGACGGCATTTCCCGAAGTCCGGCTGAAAAAATTCCTCGAAATGCGCGGCGCCGACGGCGGACCGTGGCGGCGGCTGTGCGCGCTGCCGGCGTTGTGGACCGGCTTGCTCTATGAGCAGACGGCGCTCAATGCGGCCGTTTCGTTGATCAAGGACTGGACGCCGGCCGAGATCGAGACGCTGCACGCGGTGGTGCCGCGGCAAGGTCTGGCAACGCCCTTCCGTGGCCGCAAGGTGAAAGACTGGACAATGGAGATGCTGGCGATCGCACGCGACGGACTCAAACGCCGCGCCGAGCTCGACACCACCAAGGATGACGAGCGCATCTATCTCGAACCGTTGTTCGAAATCGCCGAACGCGGCCGTACGCCGGCGGAGCTCCTGGTCGACGAGTTCAATACGCGCTGGGGCGGCAAGATCGAGCCGCTCTACAGCGAGCAAGCCTATTAATTGAGCGTTGCCGTTTCCCAGCGCTTGGGATCGGCCGATGCGGCTTCCGGGGGCTCGCCCGACAGCGACATCCAGCGCGCGCGGAACCAGCTGCGCGCCGACACGTCGAGCTTGATCCGGCGTGATTCCGGTGGCCCGGACAGACCGAGCGCGCTCCACGGAATCAGCGCATCGGCGACGATGCGCGGCTGATCGGCGCCGAAATAATGCACGCGACCGCCGGCGACCGGCGGGCAAGACGCACCGCTGTGTTCGGAAGGCGCGCCCACACACAGCAGGGGCTTCATCGGCGGATAGTCGCGCGTCTTGCCCTTGGGCGGGATGAAATAGAGCGTGAAGCGATGCGGCCCGGCGCCGGCGTCGAGATCGAGCTCGACGCGATAGGCCTCGCTCAACGGGAAGCCGTCTTTATAGGCAAGCACGCCGATGTCGTAATAATCCTGGCCGATGGTGGCGAGCGCGACGCCGCGCGTGTCCCAGGTGAGATAGACCTCGCCAAAGGGCACGTCGCCGGACGCGGTGGCGAGCGGCGGCATCAACGAAACCGGCTTCGGCCAATCGATCAACGACGGCTTGGCGAAGTCGATCGCCGCGTGCGGCACGCGGATGGTCTCGCGGCTCAGGCGCGGCATCGGCGCGGCGGCGGCGTGCAGCGCTGGCAACTGGCGATTGGCCGCCGCGAGCGCGGTTACCAGCTGCTGATACGGCCGGTCGTTGATATCGACTAGGCCGAAATTATAGTCCTCGCTGTCCTGCCGGCCGCCTAGTGGATAGTCGTAATACTGGAACCAGTCGAGACCGAGGATGTCCGGGACCGCGGCGAAGTTGTGCGCGGCTTCGCTGGCACCGGCGGCGCGTTCGGCCTGGGTCTCGACCGTCATCAGATGGCCGTTGTTGCGATTGCCGGTGCGGTTCTGATGCGCGGCATAGAACCATTCCGAGATCAGCACCGGCTTGCCGCCGGACAGCGCATGCAGGCCGTCGAAAAAATAGGGCGCGACCCAGCCTTCGGGGCTGTCGACGTTATAGTTGGTGGCGATGACGTCGACATAACGCGCTTCGGCGTGCACTGCCGCCGGATCGTAATAGATCGGCAGCCGGTCGCCGAAATAGAGCGCATCGGGATCGGCCTTGCGGATCGCCGCCGAGGCGAGCGCGTAATAATGGTCGGCGACGATGCCGGTCCATTGGGAGATCGCCTTGGCGCCGTCGCCGCCGGGCCTGAGGCGCGTCGTCCGGTGTGTCGTCAGCAGGCTCGCCCATGAATCGACGCCCGCGGGCGGCACGAAATCGCGGGTGAAGCGCGGCCAGTCGCCGCCGTAACGCGCGCGCAGCACGGCGACGAGCCGCTGCTTGGTGAAGTTCGCCGCCGGCTTGCGCGAATAGAAGGTGAAGAGCGCACCGTCCCACCAGCCGACTTCGTTGTCCGAGAAATAACCGATGCGATAGGCGGTGTGGCGATACGGTGCGGTCAGCTTCACCGCCTCCGCATCCATGATCGCGCCCATGTCGGGCCGGAATGGATCGAACCAATGGAATTTCGCCAGCCGGCCGAGCTCGAGGTCGATGGTCGTCGGCAAACGCAGCTGCGGCGGCGGCAGCGACCAGGCGCCGGCGGCGTTGAAGCCCCAGGCGCGCAACCGCTTGTCGGTCGCCGTGATCCAGTCCGCAAGCGAGGCGTAGTGCGCGCGCCAATCGTAATGCGGCCGGTTAAGCTTGGCGCCCGAAAGTCCGTCGTCGAGCACGTTGACGCCGAGCGAGAAGGTCCGCGCGCCGCACGGGTCGATCAGCCAGGCGCGGCCGTCTTGCTCGACCGCGCGCCAGCGCGTCGTCGGCGCTTGCGCCAGGTTGCAGTCGGCGAACGCGGAACCGGTCAGAATGAGAAAAGCGGCGAGAGCGCCGAGGCACGCCCGCCGGAACAGACTCATGCGGCCGTGCCACCCACGGTGAGCCCGTCCATCCGCAGCGTCGGCTGACCGACGCCGACCGGCACGCCTTGGCCGTCCTTGCCGCACGTGCCGACGCCGTCGTCGAGCTTCAGATCGTTGCCGATCATCTTGATCTTGGTCAGCGCGTCGGGGCCGTTGCCGATCAACGTCGCGCCCTTGAGCGCGGGGCCGACCTTACCGTTCTCGATCAGATAGGCCTCGGACGCCGAGAACACGAACTTGCCCGAGGTGATGTCGACCTGGCCGCCGCCGAAATTGACGGCGTATACGCCGCGTTTCACCGAAGCGAGGATCTCGGCCGGGTCGTGCGCGCCGGCGAGCATATAGGTGTTGGTCATGCGCGGCATCGGCGCATGCGCGTAGCTCTGCCGCCGTCCGTTGCCCGTCGGCTTCATGCCCATCAGCCGCGCGTTGAGCCGGTCCTGCATGTAGCCGCGGAGAATGCCGTCCTCGATCAGGGTCGTGGTGCCGCTCGGCGTGCCTTCGTCGTCGACCGTGAGCGAGCCGCGCCGGTCCTTGAGCGTGCCGTCGTCGACCACGGTGACGCCGGGCGCCGCGACGCGTTGGCCGATCATGCCGCTGAAGGCCGATGTCTTCTTGCGATTGAAATCGCCTTCAAGGCCGTGTCCCACCGCCTCGTGCAGCATGACGCCGGGCCAGCCGGGACCGAGTACGACGGTCATCTCGCCGGCCGGCGCCGGCACCGACGCGAGATTGACCAGCGCCTGGCGCAGGGCTTCATCGACCTGCGCTTGCCATCGGGCGGGATCGAGATAGAGCGCATATTCGACGCGACCGCCGGCGCCGTGACCGCCGACTTCCATGCGACCGTTCTCCTCGACGACGACGCTGACATTGAGGCGCACGAGAGGCCGGATGTCGGCTTGCGCCTGGCCATCGGCGCGAATGATCTCGATCGCGCGCCATTCACCGGCGAGCGACGCCATCACCTGCTTGACGCGCTTGTCCTTGGCACGGGCGTAGGCGTTGATGTCCATCAGCAGCTTCGTCTTGGTTTCGAACGGCACGAGCTGGAGCGGGTTGGCATCGGTGTAGAGCTGCCGATTGGTGCCCGGTGGCGGCGCGGCCATGGTGCCGGCGTGGCCGTGCTTGACCGCGCGCACGGTCTCGCCGGCGCGCCGGATCGCGTCCTCGGACAATTCCGATGCGTGTGCGTAGCCGGCGGCTTCGCCCGACAGCGCGCGCAACCCGAAGCCCTGTGACTGATCGAAGCTCGCGCTCTTGATGCGGCCGTCGTCGAGCGCGAGCGCTTCCGACTGGCTCCATTCGAGGAACAGCTCGCCGTCGTCCATACCGGCCAGCGAGTCGCGGACGATCCGGTCGACGCGCGCGCGATCCATGCCGGTGCCGGTGAAAAACAGCGTCTCGGCGCGCGCCAAATCGGTCATGTCCTGGCTCCTTCTCGGCTCTGCTTCATTGCCAGAAACAGACATGGGGTGCCAGGGCCGTTTGCGCCAGCGCCGACGCCGCGCGTTTCGGCGGTTGTGCGCAGTTTATGCGGCATAAAGTCGCAATGTTGCGGTTGGCATCGTGCGCCGCTGTTCGCTATGACAGGCCGGATGCGGGCCGGTTTCGCGACATGACGCTTTCGTGTAGCGTCCCGCACCGCCGCCGCCGCGTCGCGGCGGCGCTTCGGTTCTGGTGAGGACGAGGGGATGTCCATGACACGGCTTCCGGCAGGTGGGATCACGGAATTCGCGCGCCGCGCCGCGCGCGCGCTGCTGGGGCTTCCGGCGCTGCTCTTGGTTGCGCTGCCGGCCTGGGCCGAAACGGCGCACGACTGGCAGCTCGGCTTGCAGCCGGCGGCGACGCCGGTGCGCGATCGCATCGACAGCCTGAACAACGAGCTGATCGTGATCATCACGGTGATCACGTTGTTCGTGATGGCCCTGCTGGGCTACGTGATGATTCGCTACAACGCCAAGCGCAACCCGGCACCGTCGCGCACGACGCACAACACACTGCTCGAACTGGTGTGGACGTTGGTGCCGGTGCTGGTGCTGGTGGTCATCGCCGTGCCGTCGTTCAAGCTGCTCTACTTCATGGCTGACACGCCGCATGCGCAGATGACGGTCAAGGTCACCGGCCATCAATGGTACTGGAGCTACGACTACCCCGATCAGGGTGACTTCAGCTTCGACGCCAACATTCTGTCCGATGCGCAGGACAAGCAGGCCGGCGATCCGCGGCTGCTCGGCACCGACAACGTGATGGTGGTGCCGGTCGGGCAGGTGGTGCGCGTGCTGATCACCAGCACCGACGTGATCCACAGCTGGTTCGTGCCCTCGGCGGGTGTGCAGGAATACGCGATGCCCGGCCGCACCAACGAGGCCTGGTTCAAGTTCGAACGGCCAGGCGTCTATTACGGCCAGTGCAACCAGATCTGCGGCATCAACCACCCGTTCATGCCGATCGAGATCCACGCCGTCTCGGCCGACGATTTCACCAAGTGGGCGGCGGACGCCAAGAAGAAGTTTTCGAGCAACGACGACGGTGCGCTGAAGTTCGCCGCCGACGCATCGCGGTAGCATTCGCGAGGACCCCATGACTTACGGAACGACGACGCACGACGAGCACGCCGACCACCGCCCGGGTTTTGTCGCCCGCTGGCTGTTTTCGACGAACCACAAGGACATCGGCACGCTCTATCTGATCTTCTCGATCACCGCGGGATTGATCGGTGGCGCGTTCTCGATCGTCATGCGCTACAACCTGATGCAGCCGGGCGACGCGCTGTTCCACAACAACCACCAGCTTTACAACGTCATTATCACCGCGCACGGCCTGGTGATGGTGTTCTTTCTAGTGATGCCGGCGCTCATCGGCGGTTTCGGCAACTGGTTCGTGCCGTTGATGATCGGCTCGCCCGACATGGCCTTCCCGCGCATGAACAACATCAGCTTCTGGCTGCTGGTGCCGGCGCTCCTGCTGCTGTTGACCTCGACGATGGTCGGCGATCCGGCCGGCGCCGGCGTGGGTTGGACGCTTTATCCGCCGTTATCGGCGAAGCTCGGCCATCCCGGCCCGTCCGTCGACATGGTGATCTTCTCGCTGCATCTCGCGGGTGCCTCGTCGATCATGGGCGCGATCAATTTCATCACCACGATCTTCAACATGCGTGCGCCCGGCATGACGCTGCACAAGATGCCGTTGTTCGTGTGGTCGATTCTGGTCACGGCCTTCTTGCTGTTGCTGGCGCTGCCGGTGCTGGCCGGCGCGATCACCATGCTGCTCACCGACCGTAATTTCGGCACCACGTTCTTCATTCCGTCGGGCGGCGGCGATCCGCTGCTGTTCCTGCACTTGTTCTGGTTCTTCGGCCATCCCGAGGTCTACATCATGATTTTGCCGGCCTTCGGCATTATCAGCCAAGTGGTCTCGACCTTCTCGAAGAAGCCGGTGTTCGGCTATCTCGGCATGGCCTATGCGATGGTGTCGATCGGCGTCATCGGCTTCGTGGTGTGGGCGCACCACATGTTCACCACGGGCATCAGCGTCGACACGCAGGCCTACTTCACCGCCGCAACGATGGTCATCGCGGTGCCGACAGGCATCAAGATCTTCTCGTGGATCGCGACGATGTGGGAGGGCTCGATCGAGTTCAAGACGCCGATGCTGTTCGCGATCGGCTTCCTGTTCCTGTTCACCGTCGGCGGCGTGACGGGCGTCGTCCTCGCCAACGCCGGCGTCGACCGCGTGCTGCACAACACCTATTACGTCGTGGCGCACTTCCACTACGTGCTGTCGCTCGGCGCGGTGTTCGGCTTGTTCGCCGGCTTCTATTACTGGATCGGCAAGATGTCGGGTCGCCAGTACAACGAGACCTTCGGCAAGATCCATTTCTGGACGACGTTCATCGGCGTCAATCTGACGTTCTTCCCGATGCACTTCCTCGGCCTTGCTGGCATGCCGCGCCGGATCAGCGATTATCCGGACGCCTTCGCCGGCTGGAACATGGTGGCGTCGATCGGCTCGTACATCTCCTACGCGTCGACGCTGTTCTTCGTCTTCATCATTTTCCATACGCTGCTCGCCGGACGGAAGGTGGGTGCGAACTATTGGGGCGAAGGCGCGACGACGCTTGAATGGACCGTCTCGTCGCCGCCGCCGTTCCACAGCTATGACGAGCTGCCGCACGTCGCTTCGACCTCCGGCCACTGAGCGATGAGCCCGCCGGCGCTCGATACCGCGACAGTCGCGCTTCAGCGCACGACGCCGGCCGATTTCGTTCCCGCGGTCGGCGACTATTTCGCGCTGCTGAAGCCGCGGGTGATGTCGCTGGTCGTGTTCACCGGCTTCGTCGGGCTTTATCTCGCGCCCGGTCATTTGCATCCATTGCTGGCGGCGGTCGCGGTGCTGTGCATCGCCGTCGGCGCCGGCGCGGCGGGCGCCATCAACATGTGGTACGAGCGCGACATCGATGCGCTGATGGACCGGACGCGCCATCGGCCGCTGCCCGCGGGCCGCATGGCGCCGGGCGATGCGCTCGGTTTCGGCGCGGTGCTCGCCGTCAGTTCGGTCATCGTCATGGGGCTGGCGCTCAATCCGGTTGCGGCGGCGTTGCTGGCGCTGGCGATCGTCTTCTACGTCTTCGTCTATACCATCGGCCTGAAGCGCCGGACGCCGCAGAACATCGTCATCGGCGGCGCCGCCGGCGCCTTTCCGCCGATGATTGGCTGGGCGGCAGTGACCGGCCAGGTCAGCGTCGCGTCGCTGGCATTGTTCGCGCTCATCTTCTTCTGGACGCCGCCGCATTTCTGGGCGCTTTCGCTCTATCGCGCCGGCGATTACGCGCGCGCCGGCGTGCCGATGTTGCCCGTCGTCGCCGGCAAGGCGGAAACCAAGAAGCAAATGCTGCTCTATACGTTCGTGCTGTGGCCCGTGGCGCTGGCGCCGGCGCTGCTGCACGCGACCGGCTGGCTCTATGGCGCCGCGGCGCTGGTGCTGTCGGCGCTGTTCACGCTGTGCGCATTGGCGGTTTGGCGCGACGCGGGCGATCGCGCGGCGCGGCGCATGTTCGGCTTCTCGCTCCTCTATCTTTTCCTTCTCTTTGCCCTGATGGCGATCGATCGCGCTCCCGGGCTGCTCGCCATTCCGGGCTTTGGGGCATGAGCGAGCTTGCACTGATGGACGACCGCCAGCGCCGCATCCGCTCGCGCAACCGGGCCCTGCTGCTGTTGCTGCTCGGGGTTGTCGCGTTGTTTTACCTAATCGCGCTGGTGCGGCTGGGAGTCTGGTCGTGACGCCGGGCGGCCGCGGCAAGCGCCGGACGGTGATCGGCCTGCTGCTAGTGGTCGGCTGCATGCTTGGCCTGGTGGTCGCATCGGTGCCGCTCTACCGCTTGTTCTGCGCCGTCACCGGCTACAACGGCACGACGCAGCGCGCCGCCAATGCGCCGCGCACCGCGGTTGCGGGCCGCGTCATCACCGTCCGCTTCGACGCCAATACGGCGCCGGGCCTTGATTGGGAATTCCGACCCGTGCAGACGGCGGTGCAGGTTCATCCGGGCGAGACCCAGACCGTTGCCTATCACGCGGTCAATCGCGGCCCGGCGGCGGTCGTCGGCACCGCGACCTTCAACGTCACGCCGGCCAAGACCGGACTCTATTTCGACAAGCTGCAGTGCTTCTGCTTCACGCGGCAAGCGCTCGCGTCGGGCGAAAGCAAGGACCTGACGGTGACCTTTTTCGTCGATCCTGACATCGTCAACGATCCCAATGATGCGGATGTCGACACGATCACATTGAGCTACACGATGTTCCGTGCCAAAGACCAAGATGGCGCCGGCCAGACTGCGTCGGTGCCCGTCGCTGCTGCGGCCCAGTATTGAAGGATGAGTCAATGACCGAATCCAGCCACGCCACGGGCCACGCCGGCCACAAGCATCCGTACCATCTTGTCGACCCGAGCCCTTGGCCGCTGGTTGGCTCGATCGTCGCCGGCGTACTCACCGGCGGCGCCGTGTGGTGGTTCCACGGCGGCCCGCCCTGGGTGATGGCCGCCGGCATGCTCGGCGTGCTCGCCATCATGTTCGTGTGGTGGCGGGACGTCATCATCGAGGCCGAATTCCAGGGTTTCCACACGCCAGTGGTGCAGATCGGCCTGCGCTTTGGCATGGCGCTGTTCATCGCCTCGGAGGTGATGTTCTTCTCCGCCTTCTTCTGGGCGTTCTTCTCCTCGGCGCTTTATCCGGTCGGCGGCATCTGGCCGCCCAAAGGCATCCGGCCGTTCGATCCGTGGGACATCGCCTTCCTCAACACCATGGTGCTGCTGTTGTCCGGTACGACCGTGACCTGGGCGCACCACGCCTTGATCGAGGGCGACCGCAAGAATCTGGTGCGCGGCTTGCTCGTGACGGTGTTGCTGGGCATCAGCTTCACCTGCCTGCAGGCCTTCGAGTACTCGCACGCGGCCTTCGGCTTCAAAGACGGCATCTATCCGTCGACCTTCTTCATGGCGACGGGTTTCCATGGTTTCCACGTCATCATCGGCACGACGTTCCTGGCGGTCTGCCTGTTCCGCGCCATCGCTGGGCATTTCAAGCCGGACCACCATTTCGGCTTCGAGGCGGCGGCCTGGTACTGGCATTTCGTCGACGTGGTCTGGCTGTTCCTGTTCATCTGCGTCTATTGGTGGGGATCGGGCGGCGCCTATCTCGCCGAGTGACCGTATGCGGGCTGCGGACCCGGCGCCGATTTCGCTGCTATCGGTCGCGCTGCGTTGCCGCTGTCCGCGTTGCGGTCAAGGCCGGTTATTCGACAGCCTGCTCACGGTAACGCCGCGCTGCGCATGCTGCGGTCTCGATCTGCGCGCCGAAGACGCCGGCGACGGACCCGCCGTGCTGGTGATGTTCGTGCTCGGCGCGCTGGTCGTGGGCGGCGCTTTGCTGGTTGAAATCGCCTTCGCGCCGCCGCTCTGGGTTCATATCGTGCTGTGGACGCCAGTAACGATCGGCGGCGGCATCGCGCTGCTGCGGCCGCTCAAGGCCATGCTCATCGCTCAGCAATACCGGCACCGTGCACTCGGCGGCGGACCCGCGGCCCCGTGAGACGCTCGCTGATTTGGCCGAGCGTCTGGTCGGCGGTCGGCTTTGTCATCCTGATCGGCCTCGGCACCTGGCAGGTCCAGAGGCTGCACTGGAAAGAAGGGCTGATCGCGGCGCGCCAGGCGGCGTTCCATCTGCCGCCGGTGCCGCCGCCGTCGAGCCTCGCAACGGCGCAGACCCTCGAATATCACCCGGTGCATGCGAGCGGCCATTTCCTCAACGACCGCGAAATGCGCGTCGCGGCGATTGCCGACGACGGTACCGCCGGCTTCGACATCGTCACGCCGTTTGTGCTCGATGACGGCAAGGTGCTGATGGTCGAGCGCGGCTTCGTGCCCATGGCACTCGCTTTACCCGAAACCCGCCGCGCCGGCGAGATCAACGGCCCGGCGCAGGTTGCCGGGCCGTTGCGGCTCGACCGTGGGCGGCCGTCATCGTTCACGCCCGACAATCAGCCGGCGCGCGGCGAATGGTATTTCATTGATCTCAAGGCGATGGAGGCGGCTTCCACGCCGCATGCCGATGTCCTACCTTATTATATCGACGCCGACGCGACGCCCAATCCAGGCGGATGGCCGAAGGGCGGCCAGACGGCAATCGACCTGCCCAATCACCATCTATCGTATGCCATCACTTGGTATGCTCTGGCGGCCGGCTTGGTTCAGATCTATGCGATCTTCGTCCGCCACCGGTTGAAGGAACGCGCATGACCGCCTACGCCACGCTCGAAGCTCGCTTCAAGCGTCTCGGCCTCGTCAACGAGGCGGTGGCGATGCTGCACTGGGACACCGCCGCGATGATGCCCGACGGTGCCGCTGGGGCCCGCGCCGAGCAACTCGCCGAGCTCAAGGTCATCGCGCACGATATTCTCACCGATCCGCACCTTCTTGATCTCCTGGACGATGCAGGCCGTGACGGGCTCGACGATTGGCAACACGCCAATCTGGCCGAGATGCGTCGGCTTTGGCTGCATGCCACCGCGGTGCCGGGCGATCTGGTCGCGGCCTATTCGCGCGCCTGTTCGGAATGCGAGATGGCCTGGCGCAAGGCGCGACCGGCCAACGATTTCGCCGCGATCCAGCCACGCCTGCAACGTGTCCTCGACTTGACGCGCGAGGTCGCCGCCGCCAAGGCCGTCAAGCTCGGCGTGTCGCCGTACGAAGCTTTGCTCGATCAGTTCGAACCGGGCGGACAGATCGCCGAGATCGATCGGCTGTTCGATCATCTGGCGCCACGGCTGCCGGCGCTGATCGAGGGTGCGCTGGCGGTCCAGGCGGCGCACCAGCAACCGTTGCGGCCGCGGGGTCCGTTTCCGGTCGAAGCGCAGCGCCAGGCGGCGCGGCAATTGATGACGCGGCTCGGGTTCGAGTTCGACCACGGCCGGCTCGACCAGAGCCTGCATCCGTTCTGCGGCGGCACGGCCGACGACGTGCGCATCACCACCCGCTACGACGAGGCCGATTTCGCGCGCGCGTTGATGGGCGTGTTGCACGAAACCGGCCACGCGTTGTACGAGCGCGGGCTGCCGGCGGCTTGGCGGCGGCAACCGGTCGGCGAGCCGCGCGGCATGAGCATCCATGAGAGCCAATCGCTGCTCATTGAAATGCAGGTGTGCCGCTCGCGCGAATTTCTCGAATTCGCCGCGCCGATCTTGCGCGAACCCTTCGGCGGTCGCGGGCCCGAATGGGAGGCGGCAAATCTCTACCGGCTCGGCACGCGGGTCGCCCGCTCGCTGATCCGCGTCGACGCCGACGAGGTGACATATCCGGCGCACGTCATCCTGCGTTATCGGCTCGAGCGCGCATTGATATCTGCCGAACTCGATCTCGCCGATTTGCCGGAGGCCTGGTCCGAAGGGATGGAACGGCTGCTGGCGGTGACGCCACCCGACGATCGCGACGGCTGCCTGCAGGACATCCACTGGTACGACGGCGCCTGGGGTTATTTCCCGACCTATACGCTCGGCGCCATGACCGCGGCGCAACTCTTCGACGCGGCGAAACG
>Ga0126373_10002576_pt1 | contig 13382 bp, 11 predicted proteins | sample PanSoiMetPlot_11_FD_92545 | JGI IMG/M metagenome (GOLD analysis project Ga0126373, IMG submission 92545) | Tropical forest soil microbial communities from Panama - MetaG Plot_11 | ecosystem: Environmental > Terrestrial > Soil > Tropical forest > Bulk soil | place: Panama | collected 2016-02-17
ATCCGCGCCACTTACATCCGTGCTCGGCTACGTACAGGATGGCGTTCAACAACACCAAATTGTCATGACGCACATTGCCGCGCTGCACCGGTAGACAATCTTGAATTCGTTCGTACTGCTCGGCTGTGATCTCCATGCATGCATCTTACTTGAAGATTGTTGACGTAGTGTGAACACGCCCTAATCAGTAGCCTAAACAGGTAAACGGGCTCACCACCACCAGGGTTTTTCGTTCGACTCCCCAAACCAATGCCCGCAAGCCGTACAGTAGAATTCAACGGCGCCCGGTGTGACCTGGTCGGTGACCCGCTCATACCAATAATCCATCACCCGGCTAACCAGCTCCCCACCGCACTTGGGGCAGCTTTCTTCCATACGGGTGTAATACACCGCCCAGAAGGACTACCACCAGATAGCCGTCGTTACCAAGGTGCTGTGACTTTAGTTTTGTCCTGTCGGCTCCAATTCCTTCGAAATGGTGCATTCTCTCAGTATGAAGAACCTAACGGTTGGTGAAGCTGTTTTCCTTGTTTCAAATGAGGTTTACTGCAAGACAGGCACAGTGATTGCGGTTACTCCGTCGGGCTACGATGTGCAAACAGTGGATGAACTGATACGACTGGACAACGAAGGTAAGGAGACCGAGGCTGGCCGATTCGAGCGGCTAGGTTTCGGGCCAAGGCCTGGAGACACATTTCACAACGTCCTTTGGTTCTCCGCTCCTGAGTTCCAACCGTATCAAATCGAAGACGCCACTCCCGAGGAAATCGCCCGGCACAAAACGAGGGAGTTGGAGCAATTCCCCAAGTGGAAAGCAATGATGGAGGAAAGGGCTGCACGCAAACAGAAGCAGCCTTTAACGGTCTCCACACATCGAAGGGCGTGGTTGGAGGTTTGGTATGGATACGACGAGGCTGGTGGTAGGCCAGAAAGTTGTCATGGCAAGCGGACCATACGCTTGCTTGGGCACGGTGGTCAGGGTTACGCCGGAAGGCGTGATAGTGCGAACGGACCTGCAGTCGAACATAACCTTGGCGGGACAACTGTGTCGGTTCGACATCAATGGCAACGCGTGTGACAGCAGTGACCTTGGTTATGAGAGCACCACGCAGAAAGGGGGCATCCCCGGCACGCATGAATGCGGTCCTTGGGAGTTGACTGAGGATACCGCCGAGGCTTTCTTTAGGGCTAATAGACATCGGGCCGCCCGTTTTTAGTTCTGCTGGACTAGAACAGGCTTCTTACCCGACCCGCCTTGATAGAAGTACAACCCGTTTCGGCCTTGCACATACATTCCAATCTTGTACTTGTCGGCAATTGCTATGTCGTTGTCCGACGGTTCGGCCTCCCAATCTGCGGGGTGAACGTGTACAACAGCCGTTGTATTGGGACGGATCACGAAGGACTCTGAATTCTTTCTCCGTACCGCCCCCTGTGGGAATTCAATTACCGGTGTACCGTCGGGCTTGCGGCTGTTGACTGAGGCCGTCCTAACCAAACTGCTGAAGCTCTGCAAAGAACGGGACCTTGAGCAAGGCTGGTGGTTGCCGCGGGAACATATGGATCGGGACATGCGGCCGTTGCTGGTCGTGCTGTTCGATACTGGAATGCGAATCGGAGAGGCCGTCCGGCTCGAGTGGTCGGATGTGAACTTCAACCGTCGGGGCTCTGTCCATATCCGCTTCGGCAAATCCAAGAATGCCCGCCGGTATATTCCGCTAACGAGTCGGGCAAGAGCCGTGCTGGCCGATCTCAAAAAGCGGGCCGACGAGAGGGCCAAGAATACGGATCCAAAGAAGCGGGTCATGGCGGTGTTCACTCACAGCGGCCGGCCTATTACTGTGACGTGGGCTTCTCACAATTTCACATGGGCTCGTCGCAAGATCGGCCTGCCTGATTCCTGTACCCTTCACAGTACCCGCCATTCCTATCTGACCCGTTTAGGGGCGGCCGGTGCTGATGCCTTCACCATTTCAAAGATTGCCGGACACGCAACCATTCAGCAGAGTAGCCAATATGTACATCCCAGTGAGGCCCGTTTGGAGTCCACCGTTGCCCTCTTGGACAGGCAAACGGTCTAATCAGTAGTCTCAACAGTGGCCGTATGATGCTGATAAATAACGTTGCTCATACGGCTTCGGAACTGAGGGTTGGGGTTTCAAGTCCCTCCGGGGTCGCCAGTATTTCCTGCTAGAAGTTCACTCGGACCCCTAACTGCGCCGCAAAGGGAATCCCGACGGTGGTCCCAGGTCCGAAGAAGTCTCCCAACGCCCCAGACGGAAACAGCAATTGCTTTTGCGGATTCGTGATCGGAACCCATCGTGTGCAACCCGGCGGATTGGAACAGATCTGAGTCGCGTTACTCAGATCGTTCACCGGGTTCGGCAGCGCTGAAATGTCCGTGACATAGTTTGCGCCAGGGTTATTGCGGTTGAACACGTTGAAGAATTCTGCGAACGGCCGCACTTCGACGCGCTCGCTGACGCGAATCGGCCGGCTTACGCGCAGGTCAACCTGCACAAACGGCGTTCCACGAAACTGGTCCAGCGTCGTCTTCACACCATTAATGACAGCGCGATCACCCTCAGGTGTGGTCAGCGTGATCGGGCGCGCTGATTCGGCTTGTGTCATGGTGGTCACCTCCACCCCGCCCGGCAGATGCAGCGTCCCGGCGAGCACGAAGCGGTGAAGGGCGTCCTCCCCGGACGGCCCGTAATCCCCTTTGGCGAATGGATTCAGCGGATCACAGACGCCATTCACATAATCCCAAAGCTCTCCAAGCGAGCACCCCCAGGTCTGAGCCTTTGAAAGGGTGTAATGCGCAATGAGATTGAACCTGCGACTGAGATTTCCCTGCGCTACGATCATGAGCGCGTCATAGCTGGAGCGATTATCCGATTTAAAGAGATTCAGGTTTGGCAGCACGCTCTGCTGGTCCGCGTCATACGTGCCATCGGAGCTGGGGATGAGTGGTGTAAACAGGTTGGCGCCGCTCGTGAAGCTGTACCCGCGGTATCCGTGATTGCCCTGTTCGTGCGTAAAGTCGGCGCTGATCGTCCAGTTACGGTTGATAGCATGCTGTGCGCCCGCGGTGACGTGGATGCCGTAAGGAGTCTTGTAATTGGGATCGATCAGATTGCCTGTCGCGGAAGCGCCGCCCTGCAAGCATCCAGCCCCCGCTAGTGAGTAGGCTCCGTCCGTTCCCGTCAGCGCGCATGGCCCCGCCGACACATTGCTGGCATTCACACCCTGAAAAGCGGTGGCCCAGCCATTCTGTGCCAGATCGTTAAAGAACAGCCCAAACCCGACGCGGATCACCGTATTTCCACGATTCCCGGGTGAGTACGCGATTCCGATCCTCGGTGCAAACTGCTTGCGATAATCATGCGGGATGCCAGTGATAAACGGAATCTGCAACGCCCGCATCGTGACGAATACGGCGTTTAAATCTTGGCTATGTCCCGATCCCGTGAACAAGCCAAACGTTGTCTGCCAACGTAAGCCGTAATTCAGGGTGAGATGCCGCGTCACCCTCCACGAGTCCTGCGCATAAAGCCCAAGGCGCTGAACGTTCTGGGAGAAATGGCCATCGCTCGCCGGAGTCGTGGATGCTCCATCGGCATAGTCGATTGGAAACTGGCCTGGGTTCGCGGCGTAAAAAGTTGGATCCTGCGGAAAGGTGTACAACGTTTCCTGATTTCCGGGGAACGCGCCGCTAAGCACCGGCTCGTGAATGAAATTCACGCCGAACTTTAGCGCGTGGCCGCCATGGGCATGTCCGACGTCATATCGAAGCTGATACTTCTCCTGATTCCGCAGGGAAGGGAAATAGGTGATCGGCGTGGCGAACTGGTTGTCTCCGTAAGTTTCAAACCCGGAGACCGTCAGCGAGGTTGCGCTGAATGGGAACGCCAACGCAAAGCCCAGGGTCGAATTCCGCTCCTGCGTGAGGTGCAGCATCCCTGCATCGAAAACAAACGTCCCCAACCATGTCGGACTGAAGGCAAATGTGTTGCTGACTACGGTGTTCCAATAATTATTGTGACTGGTGAGTCCGGTCGAAGGCAGAGTTGCCTGTTGCACCAGGTTGTTATGCGTCAGGTAGTTATCTTCGGAAACGCGCAAGAACCATTGCGATCTCGTTGATTGCGCCCAATCGAATCTCACCGAGCCCAGGTAATCCCGAAAAGGAATTGGTACTGTGCCGGGAACGGGAACGGAGGAAACGCCAGGAATCACGCCATCCGTAGCCAACTGCGACAGGGCGTTGAACTGCGTCGTGCTGGCCGGGCTGTACCCGACGCTGGCATTCTCGTGCACGTATTCGAAAGAGGAGAAAAACCAAGCCTTGTCCTTCACCAAAGGCCCACCCAACGTCGCCACGTAATTCTGGCGTGAGAATGGCTGCTTCGGATTATCCACGCATCCGTTTTCGTCGCAGGTCTTCGCCGGATTCTCGATCGGGAACCGCGCATTCAGCGCCGCCGCGCGATGGTAGAACGCACCAGTGCCATGCCAGTCGTTGCCGCCGCGTTTGGTTGTGATGAGCACCGAACCGCCGGTTGTGCCTCCCGTATCCGCGTCCACGTTTGCCGTCCGCAGCGCAAATTCCTGGATCGCGTCTGGGGAGAAGTTCTGCAAGAACCCGCCAATCCAGTCGTCTGAGTTGTCGGCCCCATCGACGGACAATTCGTTATTCAACGCTGAACTTCCGCCCGTGGATACGGCCGTAATGCGTGCCTTGGTTGGGTCTGACGGTTCGACAGGCTGGGTTCCGGGCGCAATGTAAGCGATGTTGGCAAAGCTGCGCGACGCCAAGGGCAAGGTCTCGAGATCTTGGGCGCTGATGACCCCTTGATGCACCACGCTCGCCAGATCGATCGGTTGGGTCGTAATCGAGGAACCCTGTCCCTGAACATTCACCGATTCCGACGAACCTGCCGCCCGCAGCGTTACGTTCACCTCACGCACGGAACTGAGTTCGACTGAGACTTCGGCCTGTGCCTGGGCGAAGCCGGTCGCGTTCACTGACATGTCGTATCGTCCCGGAGGCAGATCATCCGCTCGAAACTCGCCGCGCGCACCGGTTTCCAGCGTGCGGCGCAGCGACGCGTCAATGGTTTGGAGTGTGACTTGGGCCGAGGCTACCCGGGCCCCGGATGCGTCGACAATGGTTCCCCGCAGCGACCCGCGCGGAGTCTGGGCCAGTGCGGGAGAAAACAAGACAGCAATCGAGAAGAATGCCGCAAACGTTTTCATGATCCGAGGATTGCTTCAACCCGCCAAGGGGGGCCGGTTCAACCGGTGGCGCCGTGCTAAGAACAGACGTTAGTGTACCGACGCGGTTCCTACGGAGCAAGCCGGCAGCGTAAGACTGAGAACGCCGCGTTTGCTCAATAACGTTTGCCCGCTTCCGCCTGCTACCATAACTGCAGTCCCATGATTCAGCTTTCCGGGGCCGGAAAACGCTTCGGCCACAAAATTCTTTTCGAAAATGTCGATTGGTTGATCACCAACCGCGATCACATTGGCGTGGTCGGCGGCAACGGGACCGGCAAGTCCACGCTGATGAAGACCCTTGCCGGGATGGATACGTTTGACTATGGCTCGCTGATTATCGCCAAAGGCGTCTCGGCAGGATATCTGCCCCAGGACGGGCTCACGCTCTCAGGGCGGACCGTTTTCGCCGAATGCATGTCGGTGTTCGATGACCTGCGCGAAATGGAGAAGGAACTGGAGACTCTGACTCACAGCATGGCGGAACTGGATCACACCAGTCCGGAGTACGGGGCAGTGGCTGATCGGTATCAGCGAGTCGAGCACGAGTTCCGCACACGAGATGGATATTCCATCGAAGCGGAAGTCGGCAGGGTATTGATGGGTTTGGGATTCGGTAAGGAGGACTGGCAGCGGCAGACCGATGAGTTCTCCGGTGGCTGGCAGATGCGGCTGGCCCTGGCGAAATTGCTGCTGCAGAAGCCGAACCTGCTTCTCCTCGACGAACCCACGAACCATCTCGATCTCGAGGCCCGCAACTGGCTGGAAGAGTATTTGCAGAACTATCCATATGCGTTCCTTCTGATTTCGCACGACCGCTATTTTCTAGATGTCACGGTCGACAAGATCGCCGAAATCTGGAACAAGAAATTCTGGTTTTATACCGGTAACTACGACAAGTTCCTGGCCCAGAAGACGCAGCGCAACGAACAACTGCTCGCCGCGTACAAGAATCAGCGCGAGCGCATCGAGCAGCTGGAAGTCTTTATTAACCGCTTCCGCTATCAGGCGACAAAAGCCAAGCAGGTGCAGAGCCGGGTCAAGGAACTGGAGCGCATCGAACGCATCGAAGTTCCGCCGGAGGAGAAAACGATCCACTTCTCCTTCCCACAGCCAAAAGCCAGCGGGCGGATCGTTGCCGAGTTTGAGGCCGTGGCAAAGACCTACCCGGGCAGGAATGGCTCGCGACCAAAGGAAGTTTTCCAGGATGTCAGCTTTATGATTGAACGGGGCGACCGTATTGCTCTGGTCGGGATCAACGGCGCGGGAAAATCAACGCTGATAAAGCTGCTTGCCAGCACCGAGCCGCTGAGCAAAGGAGAATTCCGCCTAGGCCACAATGTCCAATCCGACTATTTCGCACAAGACCAGTACAAAGAACTCGATCCCGGTGCACGCATAATGGATGACCTCGGCGCGATGTCGCCGCGATCGACGGAAACGGATTTGCGCAGTCTGCTGGGATGTTTTCTGTTTTCCGAAGACGATGTCTTCAAGAAGATCGGCGTGCTTTCGGGCGGAGAGCGCGGCCGCTATGCCTTGCTGCGTCTCCTGCTGCATCCGGCAAACTTTTTGCTACTCGACGAACCGACCAATCACCTCGACATGCGTGCCAAAGATGTTCTGCTCGAAGCGCTGCTGAAATACACCGGCACGGTAGTCTTCGTCTCGCATGACCGCTATTTCATCGACAAACTGGCGACGCGGGTATTCGAAGTCGGCGATGGCAGGGTGGAAATATTCCCGGGCAATTACGAAGACTTTCTGTGGCGCAAGCAAGGCGGCCAACGTGTTGAGCCGACGTTGGACGATGTTCCGGGAATTGTGAAAGCAAAAGAAGCAGTGGGTGCCCCACTTCTGCCTGATCCTGGGAGAAGTGGGAATGCGACGCAGCCTACATCTTCCAAGGATGGAAACGGTACGGCGGCGAACACGGAGCAAACTAAGAAGCGGCTAAACCCGATCAAGCGCAAGCAGATGGAAGAGCGGATCCAAGGGTTGGAAGGAGAAATCAGCCGCACCGAAGATGAGATCGCGCGCTTGGAAACCGCGCTACAGAGCTTTGTCAGTGCGGAAGAGAGTCAACGGCAATCCCAGGAACTCGAGCAGCGGAAAGCGAGTCACGCCAACCTCATCGCAGAATGGGAAGGGTTGTCACAGGAGCTGGAAGTCTCCGAATAGCTTCGTCCGGTAAGCCGCAGGCAAATTGTATGCCATGCTCCGGTTCGGAGAGCGCGCCGGCCTCAGGATGACGAAGGCTATCTTAGCCCCACGAACCTCCCGCGCCCGTACACCGCCTTCCGTAATCTCTCCTCTCCTCTTACCGCTGTGCGATAGTCAAGTTGGCCAAGTGGCCACGCACCCGCAGGCCACAAATTCAAGACCAACCGCTGGAATGGTATCAGGCGCGAGCAGGGCGCCGGCGGGAACCCAAGGAAGGTCGCATGCTTCAGTCGTCGGAGAACTCATTCCTGAAGTCCGGCTCGCCGGCTTCCAACCCCAACACGTTTAACCCCGTCAAGACCGTCACTGCTCCCGTCGATCAGGCGACGATCGGCCGCACGTTGGTCATCAAGGGCGAGATTACTGGTTCCGAAGCGCTTTATATCGATGGCTGCATCGAAGGCAAGATCATCATGCCCGAGAGCCGCGTTACCATCGGCCGCAATGGCAAGGTTGATGCCAGCATCCAGGCCCGCGAGGTCGTGGTCATGGGCAAGGTCAACGGCAACATCGAGTGTAGTGATCGCGTAGACATCCGCGCTGAAGGCGCAGTCAGCGGCGATATTTCAACGGTCCGCATCAGCGTGGAAGACGGCGCCGCGCTTAAGGGCGGGATCCAGGTCCGCAGCGAAGGCAAGAGCCAGAGCAAACCGGAGCAGAAGCAGGAACCCAAAGCTCTGGCAGCCACCGCCAGCGCGTAAACAGGCTTTGTCGAGTAGAAAGAAGGGGCACGCCGAGGCGTGCCCCTGTTTTGTTGGCGGGCAAAACAAAAATCGGGTGCCCCACGTCTCGCCGAAGTTGCCAGACGTGGGAATTCCAAAAGCACGCCCTATTTCTTCTCCTCAGGTTTGAAATCCAGCGACGCCGAATTCATGCAATAGCGCAACCCGGTAGGTGCCGGACCGTCCTTGAACACGTGTCCCAAGTGGGCGTCGCACTTCGCACAGCGGACCTCAGTCCGTACCATGCCATAGGTGGCGTCTCGATGCTCGACCACGCCGCCGTTCTCCACCGGCTCGAAAAAGCTCGGCCAGCCGGTGCCGGAATCAAACTTGGTTTTTGAACTGAATAGCGGTGCATTGCAGCACACGCAGTGGTACATCCCGGTCTCGTGGTTATTCCAGTACTTGCCGGTGAATGCGCGCTCGGTTCCCGCCTCACGAGCCACGTGATACTGCTCGGGCGTAAGCTGATTGCGCCAATCGGCTTCGGATTTCGTAATTTTCTCTGCAGTTTTTTCCATGATGAATCCACTCCCCAGTATTTTCGGATGCATCCATTGGATGTTTTCGGCCGTGGAAAAGTGGCACGCATCAATGGGCTATTTCTTCGCCGATACTGCGGTATTTTCCCCGGAAGAACAGCAACGGGCTCCCTTGCCCCACGACCACATCTTCGACCTGGGCAATGAAGATCGTGTGGTCCCCGGCATCCTCGGCCGATTGCAAGCGGCATTCTAGATAGGCGAGGGCCCCGTGCAATACCGGAGTCCCATGCTGCGTGCGGTCAAATCGTGCCCCAGCCTCCGCCTCGGCGTGCTCGTGCGTGCGCTCCGGACGAGCATAGTATTCGGAAATCGCCCGCTGATCTTCACAGAGCACATTGATCCCAAATCGCTTTTTCGCGTGCAGGTGAGCGTGAGTGCGCGTGCTGTGATCCACACAGACCAGCACCAGCATGGGATCAAGCGAAACCGACGTAAAAGCGTTAGCGGTCATGCCGTGCACTTCACCATCGAGGTCGACCGTGATGATCGTAACCCCGGTGGCAAAGGCCCCCATCGCCTTCCGGAAATCGGCGGGATTCAAAGTCATAGTCGTAGAGGCGTTGCTGGCAACGTCTCTCGCGCCACATCTCGAACGGCTGTCAGCAAAGACGTAGCAAGCTCCGTCTCTACGGGTATACCGTCGCGACACGGGCAACCGCCTACATTACCACGCCGCTCCGTTGTATCATTCGACTCAGCGTGGCCGTTTCGCCCATCAAGCCCGCCGGACGGGATCATTTTCAGGACGTGCTGGGAGCTGTGTGTCCCGGCCAGCCGATCACGCGCGAAGCCGCACTGGCTCTGATGGCTTGTAATAACGAGGACGTTCCGGAACTTCTCGTCGTTGCGCGCGCCGCCAAGGAACGATTCAAGCCCAGAGCGATCACCTATTCCCGCAAAGTCTTTCTCCCGCTAACCAACCTCTGCCGGGACTATTGCGGATATTGCACGTTCCGCCGCGATCCGGGTGACCCGGGCGCCCACACGATGTCGCCCGACGAGGTGCTCGAAGGCGCCCGCGCTGGAGAAAACCTAGGCTGCACAGAAGCCCTTTTCAGCCTGGGTGACAAGCCGGAACTGCTCTTTCCGGAGATGCGAGAGACCCTTCGCCACCTCGGCTACAAGTCGACCCTGCACTATCTGGAAGCAATGTGTGAGCTGGTTCTGCGCGAGACCAGCCTGCTGCCGCATCCCAATCCCGGTTTGCTGAGTGGGGAATGGATCGCTCGTCTGGCGGCCGTTTCCCCCAGCATGGGCCTGATGCTAGAAACCACGAACCCCGATCTGCTTGGCCCTGGCCGAGCTCACGACAATGCTCCCGACAAGCTTCCGGCCAAGCGCCTGCGCACGATTGAAGAAGCCGGAAAGCGGAATGTTCCTTTCACTACCGGTCTGTTGATCGGCATCGGCGAATCGATCGAAGACCGTGTCGATACACTTCTTGCGATCCGTGAACTGCATGAGCGTTACGGACACATCCAGGAAGTGATCGTGCAGAACTTCCGCGTGAAACCCACCATCCCGATGGCCAACTGGCCCGAACCGAGCCATGGCGACATGCTCCGGACTGTGGCGGTAGCTCGCTTGTTACTCCCCGAGGTCAATATTCAAGCGCCTCCCAATCTTTCCGCGCCATACTATGAGCAGTTGATCGAGGCCGGCATCAACGACTGGGGAGGAGTTTCTCCGCTGACGCCTGACTTTATCAATCCGGAAAGGCCGTGGCCGCATCTAGACCAACTGCGCCTGCGGACTGAGTCGAAGGGCTGCCAATTGCGTGCGCGATTGCCGGTCTACCCCGAGTTTGTTGATTCCGCGACCGCCACCCCTGGCTTGCTCGCTGACAAATTGCGCGTCGCCATCGGCGCCGACGGCCTTGCACGGAGGGCGGCATGATCTGTGTCCTCACCGGCGGCACCGGTGGCGCGAAATTCGTCGATGGCCTACGGCAAGTCATGCCCGCCGAACAGATCACGCTCGTGGTGAACACCGGCGACGATCTGATGTGGTGGGGCCTGTATGTCTCGCCCGATATCGACTCCATCGCTTACGTCCTTTCCGGGATGCTTAGCCGCGAGCGCGGGTGGGGCGTCAAAGGTGACACCTTCCTTTGCTTGCAGGCCATGGGGCAGCTCGGTGAACCCACCTGGTTTCACACCGGCGATCGCGATCTGGCGATGCATCTGCTGCGTTCGCGCCTGCTTGCCGAAGGCAAAACACTTTCCGAAGCTACCGCCGTTATTTGTCAGAAGCTCGGCGTCAGGGCTCGCGTTCTGCCCATGACGAACTCCCGAGTAGAAACCCGAGTCGATACTCCGATTGGCGAACTGAGTTTCGAGGAATACTTCGTGCAGCGTTGGTATCAGGACCCGGTGAAATCGGTGCGATTTGCAGGAGCTTCGGATGCGGAGCCCGCACCAGGCGTGATCGACGCCATCACGAATGCGGATGCGATCTTGATCGCTCCCAGCAATCCCATCACGAGCATCGGCCCGATCCTTGCGGTCCCCGGTATCCACGAGGCCTTGCTGCGTGCACGAGGAAAGATCGCCGCCATTAGCCCCATTGTCGGCAGTGCTCCCGTCGCAGGTCCTGCTGGAATTCTGATGGAGGCGCAAGGATTCCCTTGTTCCGTTGCTGGTGTAGCCCAAGTGTACGCGGATCTACTGGACCTCCTGATCTGCGATGCGCGCGACGCCGGCGCTGCTGAGGCCCTTCAACAGACCGGGCTACGGGTACATTGCACCCAGACGATCATGCGTAGTGCCGACGACAAAGCCGCCCTTGCGCGTGAGGCGCTCTCAGCCGTTATGGCCAATCTGATGCACAAAGAGCCCGCCGCCAATACTGCCTTCCGACGTTTGGACAGCCGCCCGTGATTCTGGTTCCGATCAAAAACACCGCTGCAGCGAAGCAGCGCCTGGCCTCGATTCTTGATCAGCCATCTCGCACGAAGCTGGCGCAGGCCATGCTGACGGATGTCCTGACAACCCTCAACAGATGGAAGGATCGGCCGAGGGTCGGAATTGTCACCGGCGATCCTTACGCGATGGGACTCGCGGCGGAGTACAACTTCGAAGTCATCCCTGATCTCGCGAATCCCGGTGAAACCGGCGCGATCGAAATGGCTACTCAGGTGTGCGTCGAGCGTGGGGAGGAAAGCACACTCGTGAACCCCGCGGACATTCCCCTGATTCAAGGCTGGGAACTTGAGGAGATTTACAAACACGCACCGCTCGACGGAAGCGTCCTCGTGCCTGCCGGGGATGGCCGAGGTACCAACGCCGCCCTGCGCCGTCCCGCGAACCTGTTCCCACTTCGATTTGGCAATGACAGTTTCAATCCGCATCACGCATCGGCTCAAGCGACCGGCAAACCATGCGTGGTGCTGACGCTGCCGGGGATCGCAGTCGACGTGGACAACCCAGTGGACTTGCAACAACTGCTGTCCCTTCCAGGCGATACCAGAGCCCAGCGCCTTGCCAGAAGCTGGAATCTGCCCGCCCACCTGTTCGCCGCCGATGCGGTATAAACGAAACTGGAGCGGTTCAGGAAATCGTGCGACTGACGGTTATGCAGGTTCTGGCATGCTGAGCGGAGAAAGAGATCGCGAAGCGAACTCTTTCGTTGTCGAAGCATCCCTACGACCAGTTCACAGCGGGAGTAGAGATCCCTCGCCTTGCTCAACGACAGTGGCGCTAACAATCGGCGTCATCGATTACACCATCTCCGAAACGATCTAGTCGAAATCTCCATCGATGCCCAAAAAGAAGAAAGTTGTCGAGGTCCGACTGATTCCGATCCGTTTTGCGGATGACATCATCCCGGGCGATTCCATCGCCGATAAGCTACTCGACGCCATGCGGCGGAACCGGCAGCGGTTCCAGGCCGGAGACATCCTCATAGTCAAACACAAGATTATTTCCAAGGCGGAAAACCGATTCGTCGATCTCAGCACAATCAGCCCTTCCGCTGAATCGATTGCATGGGCTGAGCAATATGACCTGGATGCAAGAGTCATCGAGCTCGCTCTCCGTGAAAGCGTCGGGGTGATTCGTCGGGAAAATGGCGTTCTCATCACCGAGACGAAGCACGGATTCATCTGCGCGAACACCGGAATCGATGTCTCCAACGTTGATGGAGGCAAGACGGCATTATTGCTGCCCGAGAATCCCGATCGTTCCGCCGCCGACTTGCGGAAAGCGCTGAAGAAGCAGACGGGATTGACGATCCCGGTGATCATCAGCGACAGTTTCGGGCGGCCATGGCGCGAAGGCCTGACGGAATTTGCGATCGGAATTGCCGGGATGAAGCCGCTGCGTGACGATCGTGGCCGGCGCGATCCGCAGCGCTACAAATTGAAGGCCAGTGTGGAAGCGGTTGCCGACGAACTGGCCTGTGCGGCGGGCCTTGTCTGCGGCAAACTGAATCGTGCCCCCGCCTGTATCATGCGTGGATTCTCTTACACCGCGGGGCTTGGCGGCGTTAATGAGTTGCTTCGTCCTGCAGCTACGGACTTGTTTCGATAAAATTCCGCTACACTGTAGACTAGCTAGCAACGTCTTACGCAGACAGGAAATCCAACAGGCGAGCAGAGAGACGTGAGTGCCTGGTC
>Ga0126373_10002577_pt1 | contig 13379 bp, 6 predicted proteins | sample PanSoiMetPlot_11_FD_92545 | JGI IMG/M metagenome (GOLD analysis project Ga0126373, IMG submission 92545) | Tropical forest soil microbial communities from Panama - MetaG Plot_11 | ecosystem: Environmental > Terrestrial > Soil > Tropical forest > Bulk soil | place: Panama | collected 2016-02-17
AGAGCCAAGAATTCGGTCCAGCTGCCGTTGGTTTTTCTAAAGAGGACGTGACGAGCCGAAGTACTCTGAGTTTCACCGCCGGTCGCTGTTTGAGGCGCAAGGACGGTGGAGCAATCGAGAACTCCGCTTTCGGAACAAGAAACTAGTCGAATCTCTCTCACGGTTTCGAGGGGGTGTGGGAACGGCAGAAGCGTCTTGCTCTTGAGACGGAGTTGGGGGAGCTGATACTCCCAAAGCCAGAGGTTTTTGTCTTTATACGTCACGAAATCCAACTTGGCGGAAGCAAGTGTGAGAGGGCCAACCAAATGGCCTAGATCAGGTATTCGCCACAAAGCATCAAGCCGCGGCGACGTGGCATCAATTGCATACAAGTCTTGTCCACAGACGACGTACCAGGTGGCGCCATCGAAGCTTGTGGCAAAACGGCTGATCTCAGCATGACACCACGGCGTAGCTTTGCGTGACAAAATATCCACCCTCGAAAGACACCACACGCCGCCCCGACGGGCCATGGTGATGATTTTGCTGCCGTTTTCCGAGACCACCAAGCAATCTGCGGGTTCGTCAAAATGAGCTATCGTGCGACCGTCCCTGGTAATTAGCTTTAGACCTATTTCCCCGATTGCAACCGCGCAACTTCCGTTTTGAAGCAGCACGGCGTCTGACATCTGCGTCGAGCCTCGATCGTTGGTAGCGAGGAAGTAGCGGCGGGGTGTGCTCAAATCATTGAGTTCAGCCCTTCTGCTGTGAGGTCGCGGGGGAACATCTGCGCGCAGGGCACCGTCTCCGGAGTAGTCGATGAGCTGGCGCATAGGAACGGGCCCGAGCGAATGCAGCCCTTCTCCGGAATCGCGCAAAACGGCCCGCGCCGCGAGCCGCGCCAAAGTCTGTGCCTGCGGGGACTTGCGTTCCTTTCGGAGAGTCTCAGCAAATTCCATTCTGGCAGGAGCCTCTTCCACAGAATGACCGTGCAATAGCTCAAGCGCCCGTGGCCAAAATTCCCGATGTTCATCTTGGGTCACGCTAAGGAGTCGGGCCAGAGATCGTGCTCCCGGTCGCCCTCCGACCGCAGCGGCTTGCCTCATCCATTCGACAACAGTAGACCTCTCGGACTCTAGAGGCCAGAGAACGTCAACTGCGACCGCCACGTTCCCTGCGTCCGCTAGCGATCGCGCCCAAAGCTTCCGCAGCTCGGGAGCAGCCGGATGGCGCGACTTCTCAAGTCGCAAAACCGCTCCGGGGAATGCTCCCGTCTTACGTGCGACTTGAATAGCTCTTTCTTTTTCTCCAGCGACGAACCACTGCCGAACGATGATTTCGGGAGCTAGCTCCCGAGCCTCAGCAATTTCGGCCGCCTCGCGCAATCTGCCGTTACGTTCCAAGAAAGCGACGGCTTCCTCGTTTGCCCGCAGAAGCTCGGCCAGAACGAACGCGGCCTCTCCAATCCTTCCCTGAGCCTCCAATCGCTTGAACATGGACCTATAGAGTTGATGAAGATGGGAATACAGGGACTGACCTAACATCATTGCCGAACTAGGGCGGCGCCCAAATGGATTGAGCCGGAGATTCTGTCTGACTCCCGGCAGCCCAAAGGTCATTCTCAAAATGGGAGAATCAGAGATAGAAGACAGAGGAATTGCGTGTCTCAAAGCCTCATCCATGTCGCCCCGCTCGAACATTTGCATCACGCGACCCAAGTAGCGTCCTTGTCTCCAACCAAGAACACGCGCGAGTCGCGTTACCATGACGACCTTGTTGAACGCAGAGGCCAGCCACAGTGAGAGTTTTGAGGGTTCACGCGCGGCAAATACGCTTTGTTGCGACCCGGTCCGGCTTTGCGTTTCATAAGCGTTTCGAGGCGAAAGGCTTCTCAACCCCCTTACTACACTCTGGGCAGCACTCGCTATGCTCCGAAATGAAAAACTACGCAGCCAGCCAAGCCTATTCCGTTTGTTTGATTCAGGCTCGCCTTTCAATCGCGCCAGCAGGCTCTTCAGTTCCTGCGAAGCCTCAGGAATACGCCCAAGTGTCTCGCGGATATTGGGCAGCTCAAGTGGCTTCGCGACGGTCGGTGCGAGCGGCCCGGTACCGAGGGAGATCCCTCGAACAAACTCCAACCCGCCTGTATCAATCCATCGGTGGGCGGCCTCTCGGTTCACATCGGTCAATAGTTCCGTTGATATGCTTCCTCCGGCAGAGAGGACCAGAGTTCCAACGGGTCGATTCACGCAACGGACTTCTTTTTCCGTCAGTGGCATGCCTGTGAGGAACAGCTTGCCTCGGGTCAGAGGCAGACCGATTGTTTCGCCGGCGAACACTAGCACTGGTCTCGGAAGAACCAGTACAAATCCCTCTTTGACCCGATACACCCGCGCGTTTGGTTCCCATACCGACAGTATTCGACGAATCGCCACGCGCTCCGCCGTAATGTTAAAAGCGAAGAAGAAACCATCGGCGGAAACTCTGCCGCGATGAACAACCTTTACCAGTTTTCCGTTAGCCATTTGTATCCCAACTCGTAAAGCTGCAAAGAGTTCGGCGCAAATAAAGTGAGTACACGCTAACGTCGCCCCTTGCTGTTGAGTGCGCAATCCGCGGGCTGCTTTGCGCAACTGTGAAATGCGTGATCACGTCTGGGCTCTCAAATAGCGTCCGCTCCCAATCGCGGCCCTTCAAGGTAATGACGTGCCCACCTTCTCGCAGCGTCAGGAGCGCCTCGCCGTAATTTAGCTCTTGAATGACTCCTACAACTTCCTGCGCGGGATCAGTTCGGATTTCGTGCGCGTCCTGACCAGAGACCACCATCCAAACGGACGGCCTCTTCTGGATGGCAAGCAGACAAAACGGGGGCTTGGTGTGCGCGCCGAACCCAAAGAATGCCTTTTCGACCCCATCTCCTCCGCTCAAAACCACGCCTCGAAACGGTTCGCGCCCCATGGATGTGTACTCAACCGTGTTCCTCGTCTTATCCACGCTGATATAAGCCGGAATTCCATCCCGGCTTGTAAGAGCCAGAACACCGGATTGTTCGAGCAGTGCTACCGGCTCATCTGCCGCAGGCTTGAGGCGGAACAAATTCCCCGAAGCGTCCAACACAACCAGGCTCGACTTCTCGCCGGGCGGCTCAGGGGGACGAGCACACGGAAAAAGGAGCCTCTGGTCTGTTTCCTTTGGCCAAACAAACGGATCAAGGCGAAGGAAGTAGTGGCCTGCTGCCGGGTAGCTCTCTCTTCCGATATAGGAAATCCGCAGGGAAATCTCTCCGAGCGACACGATGACTGTCGAGCGACCCAAGCGGTTGGCGGCCACGATAGTTCCTATGTTTCCCGACGCATGTTTTTTGGGATGCCCTAGTCCTTCCTTCGGGGAGTTTGGGACCGGGAACGACATTAGGCTGCCGTCGCCAGTCGTGGTGAACAATCGCCTGCCACCGTTTGCAAAAATGAGTCCCGACAAACGAGCAGTTGTGGGACTCCTACGGGGGGCCGTCACTGCGATTTGATAAGGATCGCGCAGCAGCCGGGCGCACGCACCGTTGTCGGGAAGGTCCAACAAGACCTTTCTTGGTCTTCCCTTCGGACGCTGAGTTTCAACAGAGACCTGCCTTACTTGCGGTTCAAGAACATCCTCTACCTTCACGCGGGAGACCACGTGGTGCGGCGAGATTTGGTGAAGCCTTTCGCCCCCGACCAGCCATATCTCTTCTGGTCGATTTATCTCAAGCGAACGGTTAATCCAATGGTTCAACATAGAATCGGATACGCTTGCGGAAGTTCTTGCGCGCAGCAACTCGATCATTTCCGATTCACTTGCACCGTGAAGGAAAGGCAGTCCGGGATTCTGCAGGGTTCTCCATGCGAAGTTGGCCCGGGCAAGGCTAGCGCGTCGAATGAGCACAACCAGGATTGCGAGGTGTGCCAAACGAGGCGACCCAAGCTGGTCTGGTCCGGAGTCAAACAGAACAACCGACCCAAAGCCGTGCGCACGGTCACGTTTGGCAGTTTTCAAAAAAAGATGTTCGCGCATTGTCGCACGGCGTTCGAATTCTTCTGGGATTTCGTCGGCAAGTAGCCAGTCTGAGGCGATCAACCGCTCGTAGCTTCCTCGGTTTACCAATCCGTCGAAGCCATCCGGGTCGTCGTCACCTGACACGTCTTCTAAATGGAGCGGGTCAATCGCCGCTGCAATCCTTTGGACCAGAGGACCTAACGCCATGCTCAACTCATTGGGAAAGACGCTGAGTTGCTTGGACCAAGGAGCCAGCGATGCCGGTAGGGGGATCATGTTGCGGTGAAGAGCCAGGATTTCAGCACGTCTCTGGAGAGTTCTCTTGCATGCGATAGCGAAACAACCATATTTCTCGTCTCGACAAACGCCAGTGGCGGGGGAAACGGGCTCCCTTCAATTAGTGCCTGTTGAAGAAGGTCTGCAGGAACATTAGGTTCGCGATTTGTTGGCAAGAGGAGATGGGGCGCACGTTCGTCCGAGCCTAGATAGCTTACTCCGTCCACCCACGGAAGTGATTCCGCTTCGCCAAGAAGAACTATGGTGTCCGAGGTCGCAATTCCTTTCCAGTTTGCCCACTGCGCGGCGTCGAACGAAAGGAGCTTCTTGGCAAGCTCCTTTGCTGTTTCGCCCGAGGCCACGACTGCCACTGGCACACGAGGCTCTTCTCGGAAATGCCAGGTGATCTGAAGAGAATTGGACTTCAATTGGCCACCTCATTGGGCGGCTTGAGATGCGCCACGATTTGAGCCCGTGCTTCGCTCAGGTTAGGAGGCATGGCCTCCGCAGTGAAGGAAGCATCTATCTCGCGCACCACACCTTCTAGCTTGAGCCTCCAGCTCTGTGCGGTTTCTGCATCCCCGTCCGGCGGTGTTCGAAGGAGCTCATTTGCAGACAAAGCTAGTCTTCTCGCCCGGACGAGAGGGCCTGCGGAGGCATCCTCTGCCGCTGCGGGCAACGTCGCGTTCTCTGTGTGGCGAAGCAGATCGCGAAGGCTTTCTCTAGCAATTTCCTGCTGCTCCTGCGTCGGAACGACGTGGATCAAAGGCCACAAATCAGCGTCGCTTGGCTTCGAACGACCGGCTAGTACTGCAGCAGCTGCAATTAGGCTCTGCGCCTTGACAACCCTACGGTCCGAGAGAAGGATGCCGGCACTTCGCAGTATTCGCAGCAAGTGGGCCAGTTGTGGCCGGAGTGAGCTGAGATCGGCGTTTTGAGCAAGCTCGGCGAGGACATCAATGTCGTTCATGGATGCCACTTTCGAGAATTGTGAATGATCGAGTCGCCAACCACTATCCAACAAAGTTTCTAGTTGTGGGTCTTCAATTGTTTCAACGAAAACTCGCACAAGGAAGCGGTCAGCAAAAGCGGCCAGCGACTCGTCGGTCGGCAAGGCATTTGAGGCTCCTACACAGATTCGCAAGGGGCACTTCAACTGCGTGTGTCCGCGGCGAAAAACACGTTCATTCAAGATACCCAGAAGGGTGTTGAGAATCGCCGAAGATCCTTGAAAGATTTCGTCTAAGAAAGCGATCTCAGCCTCAGGCAGCATTCCGCTGACGTCTGTTTCCACGGTACCCTCGCGCAATTTGCGAAGGTCTACGGGGCCAAAGATCTCATTAGGCTCTGTAAATCTGCCTAGGAGGTACTCGAAATACCGTCCCCCAGTGGCTTGGGCGATCCGGCGCACCGCGACGCTTTTCGCGGTCCCTGGAGGTCCAATGACCAGCAAGTGTTCGCGCGCAACCGCGCTAAGCGCTACTAACTCTACGAGCGCTTCTCGGTCAACAAGTCCACGGGAAGCTGCGGTAACCGCGGAACGCAGTTTGGACGAGGCTTCTGAAGGGTTGAGCATCATGCAAATAATCTAATCCAAGAAGCCTGCTCATGCGAGCAAACGGATTGTGAAGGTCAAGATTGGCTTTTCTCGGGTCATGGTCATGGACCACGCCCCTTCGCGATGACTTCCAGTTTGTCAACCACTTGTACACTTCAAAAGCGCCCGAGCGGTGGAACTAGCTTTCAGGAAGTGCGGAAAGAACTTTCAACTGCGTGTTCGGGAAGTATTGCTCGAGAATCGCGCGGAAATCGGAGCCGTGTTGGGCCATGTTGCGTGCCCCGCGCTGGCAAAGACCGAGACCGTGTCCTTGACCGGTACCTTCCAGGATCACTTTCCCATCCTCTTCATGTGCTACGAAGTTGTTGCTGGGTACGGCGTTCCAGCCGAGCACGCGATCAACCGCAAGGCGCCCGATTTCCCCGCGGAGCAATTGCGCGGCATCATCGCGCGAGACATTGCGGGTCCACCGGACTGGATTCTTGTAGCAGACCTCGCACAGCACAGAAAAATAGGGATAAGCGGTCTGACGCAAGCCGACTTCCGCGAGCGTGCGAGTGTGTCCGCTGCAACTTCGCGTGAACATGGCGGTGATGGGTTTCTCATCGAAAGTAAGCACGAGATCACGAGTCTCAACTGCTGCAACACCTGCAGGGCTAGCGGCGGCGGGTGGTTCGCGAAGAACCTGGCAGTGTGTGAGGTCGCAGAAATCGAAGTTCGAGTGGCGCCCGCCGCCAGCAACAAAATAAGAGCGGCTGACGACCGCTTGAGCCTTCAGAGCCTCCGGCGGAGTGCCCGGAGCGGATTCCGCCTGCACTACGGAAGCTACTGCGGTTTCCAGGTCCATGGTGACGATCGGAACCAACTCGCCATTAGCGACCTTCAGGTCAAGCACACCAAAGTAGCGCCGCTTGGTTTTGCCAGGCACGGCGATAACCAGCCCGGTGCCCTGCCGATTGCGCCCGCTGGCGCGCATTTGTGCTGCGCGGATTTCCTTGCCGCCGCAACTGAGAAGCAAGCTAGCGCCGGCGGACCGGATGCGAAGGAGGCCACACGTGGATCCGCCGCGCAAAAAAATGCGCTGATCGGCAGCGGAAATGAGCAACTCTCGGGCCGGATCGGCCGCGAGCGCAAGTTCCTGCGCGTGAAAAATCCCGAGGACGCCGATGCGGACCGTGTGGGTCTGCGCCGCTGCGGTTATCGGAAGCCCGAGCGAGAGCAGCAATGCGCGGAGCCAGCGCATTCCGTCATTCCTCCATCTGCCGGAGCATGCGTCCCGCGGTTTCCGCAGCTTTTGCGCCGGTGACGCTGTGAATGCGGAGGAAGAGAAGAATCTCGGGTTCTTGCGCGGGAACTAGCGCAAGTACAAAGCCATCCGCGGGAGCCCAGGAAGCGTGGGTGCAAGGCGCAGTGCCGGTTTTTACGAGAGCTGTGGTTTGTTTCAGTTGATGTCCAATCGCAGCGCCTGTGCCGTGCAGGGTCGATTGCCGCATTCCTTCGATCAGTGGAGACACCCCGGGTTGATCCTTGCGGCGATACAGTTCGAGATACGCCCGTGCCATGTGCAGCGGGGAAATGCGCCACTGCATTCCCCGACCCATGAGGTCAGCCGCCGAGGAATCGGCGCCGGGCGATTCGAGTCCGAAGGACTGGACGAGCGAAGCAAGCTGCTCGGGCGAGACACTCTCTGCCAGAAGATGAAAATAGGTATTGCAAGAGACGGCGACAGCGGAAATCACGTCTAGTTTGCCGTGTGGCTGAGGTTGCCAGCATCCACTCGCTTTGCCTTTGCATTCGTAAACGGGATAGCGGAAATCATGCCCTCCGGCATATGCCAGCGCCGTAAAAGGTTTCACCAGAGAACCCAGCGGAATGGGTTTTTCGGAATTCTCCCAGTGGATAGCGAGAAGGGCGCCAGTTCGCGCATCCAACAAAATATACGATGCTTCACTTCGCGCGTAGTTATGCTGGAGAATTTCGGCGGCGGATTGCGCAAATAGAGAGTGCGTGGCGCTGCTCGTGGGTCCAGACTGCTGGCAGGAGGCCGGAACCGCAAGAAACCCAACGAAAAGGAACAACAGGAGATGCCCAGCGTTTTTTCGGTCGGCTATTGCGCCCATGAGTAAACGACCGTTTGCGTCTGACGGTCGGCGGTATCGTGAATAACAATTCTCTCAGAGGAAACGCCTTTCAGCGTAAAACTCAGGCTGGCCATGTTCTCAGAGAAAAACTCCGGAGTTCCGCCATTCTGAGGAGTGCCGGACCCCAAGTCCAACATTTTGGTCAACGTAACGAAGTTTTCCCGCTCGTGTTCGTGATCGAATGCGGCAGCAAACACGGCAGCAGCAGAGGCTGACGGTTTTTTAGTTACGCCTTCGAGAGCGCTGGCTAAGAAGGCGGCATGGTCAGACACGATTAGATACTTTCCGCGAACAGCGACGGCCAGCGGCCAAAGACCATCCAGCACACTGTAGCCGGAAGCGGTTTTCCATCCGACGCCCAATTGTCCAGTGGTGAGTCCCGGGCGAACAAACTCAACCAGAGCCACATGCACTGCCTGTTCGTCCCAGTCAGCTTCTCCGCGAAACGCCACGGCGGAGTGAATGCGAATGAATACGCCTGCGGAATCGCGCTCGGTGTTCTGCAGCTGCAGTTGTGCGAGAACGTGATTCTTGGCAAACACGGCTTGCAACGGCGCGCTGCTGTCGCCTTTGACAAAATTTTTTGTCGGTGGCTGGTCGATTCGTGTCTCCAGGTCCGAACCGGAACCCGTCTCGCCGCCGCCCAGCTGGACCTGAGGAGCCAGTTTGTCCGGCGCCGCGGGTCCCAGATGCGGTGCGAGGATTTTTACGGTGAGCAAGTCCAGGCATTCTTTGCCGTCGGGGTCGGCCTTTGCTTCGTAGATGTCGGTATTCGCGGGAACAAGGCTAACAATCTCAGCAACAGCTGTCGGTCCCTTCGATTCCGGAGCTTCGTGGGCGACGTCCTTTCGCAACAGGACGCGCTCCTCGTGATATTCCCTTCCGGAGCGCGCGAGATCGGAAACTGCGGCGCTGAACCGCTTCAGGTCCGTAATGTTTTGCTGTATCCAGTAGGATCGGAAGTAGGGGCTCGGAACGATTTTCTCCAGGTTCAGGATCATACGCAGATCACCCGGTGCGCCACCCGCCGCAACCGAGCGCGTCCACCAGGGTTCCGCCTCCAAGCCCTGCGCCTTGTCGCCTGCCAACAGTTGCAGGGCTCCGGCCATCAAATCTTCGCGCGTCGCCAGCAAAAGATGGTCGCCGGTTACCGCGAACGCTACCTCGCGATCGGATTCTGGATCCTGACGATAGAAGAAGTTGACGCCTCCCGCCGTGCGCGTCTCAAATTGGGAACGTGTTTGCCAAAGTGCGGACTGCATGGAATCTGTAGAAGCAAGCCGCGTGATGTACAGAAATTGCAGTTTCCCAATATCGTAGAGGGCCAAAACGCTCTGCTTACCGGCCACTTGATGCAGCAAATCCGCGCCTACCGGCACACCCGCGGCCTTGGAAAACTCGTTGCTCGCATCCTGCAACCTGAGCAGCAGGCGCGATTGCGAGAAAACATCGTAATTCTTGCTCTTGAACCAAGTCTTCTTTTCCTGTGACTTGTCCCAGTCCCCCAGCAGCGAAGCAAAATCTTTGGCTTGCAGGTAGAGGAGCGCGCCTGAAGGCACAAAGTGGGAGAGCTCGGGTTCGCCCGGAGTAGCTAAACGGTAGGCTCCCCAGGTCACGCCAACAATTCCGACCGACAACAGTGCAACCAAGATAGCGTGTTTCATGGCTTCCCTCCTGGCTTCGCAAGTGTTTTCGCGGGTGCGGCAGCCTGTGCAACGAGCCGCGGCCGAACCACGCGATCCTGCTCCAACTCTGCGTGCAGAATGGGCTGGCGCGCCGCGTTTGTGTGCTGACGCCGCAAGCGGGCTCTGACGTCCTGCAATTGTGTGGAGATGCGCTTCAGCTCGGCGGGAGATTTTTCGAGCTTCTGCGCTATTTGCAAGTAGGAGGCCGCCTCATCCAGACGGTCAAGCCGCAGCATCGCCAAGGCGACTTCATGAGCAAGCTCGGCTTGCCGAGAAGGCTGCAGGGCGAGGCCCGGCGAGGTTTCCACTTCGCCTTGGCTGGTATCGGCGTCCTCGGAGCCAAGAATCTCTTCGTCGTTTGGATTGGCTGGCGTGACTTGCCCAAGCTGTCTTCTCCGCAGGAGCTGCTCGATCGACGCCAGCGCGCGTTCGTCTTCCGGAATGGAGACGGCCGCGCGGAAGAAGGGTACCCTCGCATCGTCTCTCGACGGCCAATCCGCCAGCGCTTTCGCCAGCACTTCCATTTTGGCATGTGCGTCTGTTGAGTTCTGCGCCGCGGCCAATCGGGAATCATAGAAATAAGGATGGCCTGCGGCGGCCAATGTAATTTCTTTCGCGCCTGCCGCCAGAAGCTTCAGCTCACCGCTCGCAAAGTCGTTGGGCTGAGGCAAACCCGCCAACGCTGTGGCCGCTTGCACGCGGAGCGCATAGGGATTCTCAGATGCTCCCGCAAGCTTCGCGAGACCTTGCGCCGGCGCCGTCTTGTCCTGTGCAGCCGCCAGTTGCGCCTTGGCGAGCCTCAGTTGGAAGGACGGCTCCCACGGAGTAGCCTTGGCAAGCGGTTCCAGGAACATCACCGCCTCCGCAGAATGCCCGGTCTTCTCAAGTAGCGCCGACGACGCGTCCATATTCTGATAGGCATCGCCCACCACCAGGACTAGCCGCTTGAGCAGAGTAACCGCGCCCTGCGTGTCACCATCAGCGATGCGAATTTCCGCCAAGCCCAGGAAATTCGTGGCAACAAGCTGGTGCCCTTCCAGTTCGCGCGCAAACACGAATTCCAGGATCTTCCGCGCCGATTGCTTGTCGCCGCCCTCAAAAAGCAGGCGGGCCCCGGCCCGCAGGGTTTCCGCTCCGGGTGCCGTTTGCGCGTCTGCCTTGTACCCGGAAATAATCGTGTCCAGCATTCCCAGTTTCGCGGCGCACTCCATTTCATACGGAACAAGCGGGGAAGAATCCGAAACCGGAAGGTCTTTTTGCAATGCGGCGATGAGGTCGGCAGCCTGGCTGTATTGCTTCGTCGCGACCAGATGTTTCACCCAACGAAGCTGCCAGCTCCACCAAACGGCTCGCGCGTTTTCCTGTTGCAGGCCTTCCGCCTTTGCGGTCGCCGCCTGCGCGGCCTCGAGGATGTGCTGGTAGAGCGGTCCGCGATTCGCCGGCGGAATCCACGATATCTCGACGATATCCTGTAGGACGATTGTCGGATCGGGCGCCGAGGTGGACAGCTCGAGCAACCAGCTTGTCGCTGCTGCGGGATCGCTTTGCAGCACATAAACACTGTGCAGCACCGCGTTGGAACGATAGTTCCCATTGCGATGGAGATAGCCGCGAACGAGCTGCTCGATTTCAGGCTTCAGGTCCGCAAATAAACTGCGCCTGCGCACATGATCACACGCGCGGCCGAAATCCGCCCAGAAAGTCCCGGGCAAGCGCGCGTTGTTTACCTGGTTCAACTCTCCCGCAAAGAACAGCCTCCATTGCGCGATGGCTTCGGCGCGATTCTTCGATTTGAAATAGGCGACCGCCAGTTTGTCGTGAATATCCACGCCCCCAGGCGCCAGCTCCAGCGTGTACTTATATTGCTCAATCGCTTTGCCGGTGTCTCCCAGATCCATGTAGTAGTCACCGAGAGAAAGATAGGGGTCTGCCGAGGCGGGGCGGTGTTCCAATTCGGCGTGTAGGAAATCCTCCGGCGTGCCTTGCCGCGTATCGGCAAGATACTCGCCATAGCGCGAGGCATAATAGAACCAGATATCTCCTGCCAGTTGAATATTGCGGTCCACCTGCTTGCCGGCCCGCTCCCCGATTGTTTGATCTCCGAGGGCGCTCACAAACGCCGTATTGATGGCGGGCTCGCTTTCCGCAAAGTAGAGTCCGACCAGGGCCGTGTACGACTTGCCCCAAACCGGCGGGCGTGAGCTGCTGCGCGCAGTGACCACAGCGTTACCCAGCTCCGCGTCTCCGTTTGCAAGAACAAAGTCCGCGGCCGCCTGTCCCCAGGGCGACCAGGTTCCCGCGATCTGCGCGAGCTTCTGCCGATCCCTCTTCAAGAGGAGCGCGAACCACCGCGCCTGGTTGGCGCCAAAGAGATTGTTGGTTCCCACGCTGGACAGCAAGCGAAACTCGTTGTCGGTATCGCCTGCGGCACGGTAAGCATCGGCCGCGTCCAGAACGACAGAATTGCGAAATTGCGGTTGGAATCGCGGAACGACGTTTTCCAGTTGCTGGGCGAGCTCCGCAAATTTCAGCCTCTCCCGCTGAAGTTGTTCGAACGCGGCGAGTTGGCCGGAATTTGCGGGATCCATCGGAGCCTTCGTCACCAGCCCGTAGCGCCAAGTGGCTTCTTGTTCGGCCAATCCGGCTGCTCGTGCGAGGGGTATCGCAAACTCCCTCACGTCTGCGTCAGACATGGGAGCGCGCAGTGCCTCAGCAAAGGCCGCGAACGTGACCTTTTGTTCGGGGGTGAAGTACCGCGAAACGGTCGCGCCCATTTCCGTAAGCACCATTCGCATACCGGTCCGCGCGTTTTGTTCTCGCGTGGCAAGGACGTGCTGACGCCATTCTTTGTCCGAAACACCGGCGATTCCCTGCTTGACGACTTGTTCTTTCAGGACCGGGAGCGAATTCGACGCCGCGTTCATGGCTTTTTGAAGCGTCACGTAGGCTTTGTCTTGCTGTCGGAGGCGTGTCATTACGCGTACATAGATTTTCGCGGCTTCATGATTTTCCTGAGTGGCTAATAGTTCGTCGCCGGCTAGGCTGATGCCTTGCTCCACAAAGGTTTTTGCCGGCTCCAGAATGCTCCAGCCTTCCAGCCGGTGGGCGACCTCGAAGTAGTTCCCTGTCCGCTCCGGAGCCGCGTCAATGAGCGCGGTCTTTAGCGCAGCGACAGCATCCGTGCTACGCCCTTGCCGGGCACGCACCTCCGCGATCTTCTCCATCCACTTCGGGTCCTTGTAAGCCAGTTGATAGAGATGCTCATAATCGCTGGCCGCATCGTCGAATCGCAGCAACCGCTCTTCCAGCGTGGCGCGCGCTATGTGCAAGTCGGTTCGGTCCGGCCGGATGGCGATCGATTTTCCATACGCTTCAATCGCCGCCGGATAATCTTCCAGACTGCTCTGCATGCGTGCCAGCGCCATGGACCAGCGGTAGTCGCGCGGCGACTGCTGAATCGTTTTCGAATAGAAATCCAGCAACTGCTTCTCGCGCTGATACCTATGCCCATAGAGAGCCGCCTCGGTCGAAAGCGCCTCGTCCTCCGGATAGTTGTTGACCAACTCGATATACTGATCCACAGCTCCGGGGTAGTCCTTGAGTTGCGTCAGCGCAGGAATCAGCCCGCGGCGCAGGGTTGCGATTCGGCCTTTGCGGTCGTCGGCGCCCAGCGGTGCATTCCGGAACAACGCAATTTTGTCCAGATAGAAT
>Ga0126373_10002579_pt1 | contig 13376 bp, 12 predicted proteins | sample PanSoiMetPlot_11_FD_92545 | JGI IMG/M metagenome (GOLD analysis project Ga0126373, IMG submission 92545) | Tropical forest soil microbial communities from Panama - MetaG Plot_11 | ecosystem: Environmental > Terrestrial > Soil > Tropical forest > Bulk soil | place: Panama | collected 2016-02-17
AGCCGCCAGGCGGTCGGCCGCGTCCTGATGATCCCGTAGCTCTGGCATCGAATCGTGGCTTCATTTCGTACCGTTCCTCTTCGAACGGCTCGGAGGATCACTCGACTCTGTTCGCAAACTCCCCTCGCTCAGCATGACAGCAAGAGGCGGGTTGAAACGCCTTACAGCGCGACTTCCATAAGGACTTCGTCGTCGTAGGTGTCGGCTAGCTTGGCGTGACGCGAGAGGCGGCCGCATTCGCGAAAACCCAGGCTCCTGTAGAAAGCCTGCGCGCCTGTGTTCGAGCCGCGCACGAAGATGACGAGCTTCTCATAGCGGTGAAAGTGCGCGAAATCGAAGGTCGCCGACGCGAGCCGCGGTCCGACTCCCATCCCGCGGTATTCCTTCAGCACGAAGGTGCCGAGCTGGCCCACGTGCGTGGTGGAGCTCATGAACGCCGACCACTTGTCGAGGCTCTGGAAGCCAACGACGCGGCCGGCGTCGTCCGCGACAAATACTGATTCGCGGTCGGAAAGCGCGGCCAGACAAGCGCGCTCTTCCTCAGGAGTGAACGCGCGATCGATCGCCGAGTAGATTTTCTCAGCGACGATCGCCTCCCAGACCGCCGAGACACCCGCAGCGTCATCTACCGTCGCTCGACGTATCGTGATGGACATCTCGCGCTTCTTCCTATCTGCTCGAGTGGTGCGCCGTAAAGGCAATCAGTCTAGACTTGCCGCGATGAACTTCGCAGCCGCGGTCCTCGGAGCCGCCGCACTCTTGCTATCGCTCCCCGCTCCCCTGCGCGCACAAGCCCACAAAGATACGATTCTAGGCGTCGCGCTGTCACCGGCGCACACGCCAAATTTCAGCTCCGCCGACCTGAGCGTCTTTTTTGACGAGGCCGCCGTGATCGGAAATCATATCGTATGGATATGCGAGTGGGAGTCGATGCCGCCGTTCGGACAGATCAACGCCGTGCGCGATATGACCGCGGCGCGCGCGCTCAAGTTCCACTTCTACCTGAGTCCGATTGCGCTCTTCGGCGGCCGCAAGAATCCCGCCATCCCCAAGTCGGTGGGAGGCACGAGCTTCGCCGATCCGAAGGTGCGCGCGGCATACAAGAATGAAGTGCTGACCCTCGCTGCGCTCAATCCCGAGGTCCTCGGCCTCGCGACCGAAGTCAACTTTCTCGCACAGAATCCAACCGAGTATCAGGCCTTGGTTTCACTAGTTGGCGAAACCTATAGGGCAGTGAAGACGAAGTATCCGGACCAGGTAGTGACTGTCAGTTTCCAGTGGGACGTGATGCGCTCGCAGAAGCAATTCGGTTCGCTCAAGCTATTCGCCGGCAGCGTCGATATATACTCGTTCACCAGTTATCCGGACGCGTTCGCAGTGCCACAAAAGGTACCTAGCGATTACTATTCGGCGATTCGTCGGTATCTACCCACTCAGCGAGTAGGTATTTCGGAATTGGGCTGGAGCTCGGCGCCGCCGTCGAGCGAGCGCGCGCAGGCGGAACTTTACGGACGAATTCCGGAACTGATAGCGAGCGTGCGTCCCGAGTATGTGTCGCTCGCACTGCTCCACGACGTGGCGCTCTTCACCGGAGAATACGAGCGCCTGAATCACGTCGGGATCCGTTTGATCGACGATGAGCCGAAGCCAAGCTGGATGACGATCGTCAACCTGTCGGAGATGCACTGACGATCAATCCGTCGCCAAGCCGGGCGCCGGGAACTTGCGGCACGTCTCGCGTACCTCGGCCGCGATCTTCGCCAGCGCCGCGTCGTCGGCGGCTTTCTGAATCGCTTCGTCCATCCACTTGCCGATCTGGCGCATCTCGGACTCTCGCATCCCGCGCGACGTAACCGCCGGCGTACCGATACGAAGGCCGCTTGGGCTGAAGGGCCGGCGCGGATCGTAAGGCACGGTGTTGTAATTGGTGACGATTCCGGCCTTGTCGAGCGCCTGCGCGCCCTTGCGGCCAATCACTTTCTTGCTGGTCAGATCGATCAAGATGAGATGATTGTCGGTGCCACCCGAAACGAGCTGGAAGCCGCGCGCGAGCAACTCCTCCGCGAGCGCCTTGGCGTTGCGAACGATCTGCTCGGCGTAGCCTTTGAAGTCGGAAGTCGCGGCTTCCTTGAGCGTCACCGCAATCGCGGCGGTGGTATGATTATGCGGGCCACCCTGGAGTCCTGGGAAGACCGCGCGATCGATGGCTTCGGCGTGCTCGGCACGGCATAGAATCATTGCGCCGCGGGGGCCGCGAAGCGTCTTGTGCGTAGTGGTCGTGGTCACGTCGGCAAAGGGTACGGGGTCGGGATGCACACCGCCGACGATCAGGCCGGCGACGTGCGAGACATCGGCGAGCAGGAGAGCGCCGACTTCTTTCGCGATCTCGCTGAACTTCGCGAAGTCCCAGAGACGCGGATACGCGGTGCCACCGGTGATAATGATCTTCGGCCGCTCCTTCTTTGCCATGTCGCGGACGACGTCGAAATCGATTCGATGCGTTTCTCGATCGACACCATACTGAACCGAGCGCCAAACCTTGCCCGTCACGCTGACGTTCCATCCGTGGGTCAGATGACCGCCGTGCGGCACCGAGAGACCCATGATCGTGTCGCCGGGCTTCGCCAGCGCGAAATAGACGGCGGGATTCGCGGGCGAACCCGAGTAACGCTGGACATTGGCGTGGTCGACCTTGAACAACGCCTTGGCGCGCTCGATCGCGAGCGTTTCGATCTGATCGATGTAGCGCTGACCCTCGTAGTAGCGCCTGCCCGGATATCCTTCGGAGTACTTGTTGGTGAGAATCGAGCCGGTCGCTTCGAGGACGGATTTGGAGACGTAGTTTTCCGATGGGATGAGGCGGATCGAGTCGACTTCGTACCGCTCTTCGTCCTTGATGAGCTTGAATATCTCAGGGTCAGTTCGCTTTAGCTCGTCCACGCCACACCTCCGATACCTCGCCTGAGCCTATCGGCGCGGGAGCGGCGAAGCAAAAGTCTTTGTCGATGAAGGGCACACCGGGACCGATCATTCGAGGTCGGGTGGAGTCACGCGTCTGATCCACGTGCGGTAGTCGCCATCAAACCCGACTTCGCGCTGGCGGGCGCGCACGCGTACCAGGATCGAGTCAACGACCTCGACCGGCGCGAGGCTTCGATGGTCAACCGCTTCGGCGATCCGCTCGGCGCTGAGCTTAGCCGCCCGTCGTGCGCCCTCGACGAGGTTTCTTTCCTCTCCGCTGAGACCCAAGTAGGCCTCGGCAACGCGGACTCCGATCTCCGTGCCGCTTTCGAGTGAATCCTTGATATTGCCCTTGCCGGTGAGCACGTTGCCGGCTGCGAAGACGGACGTCGGGCCATCCATCAAGAGACCAATCTTGGAATCGACGTAAGTGTAGACCTCGCCCTTCTGGGGGATCCCGGGGATCGGCTCGGGGATGCTGCCGATCGAGCTGACGGTCAGCTTGCTCTGGACAGTTTCGCGATCGTCGCCGATAAGGCGTACCTGGCCGTCCGCGACCTCGGTGCGGCCGAACTGAACGCCCACCATCCGCTCGCGCTCGATGACGAGCCCGGTCGGAACCCGGAGTTCCTGGAACTCGAAGAGATACTTGCGCTGTGCTTTCTCGAGGATCTTGCCGCGTGCGAGGCGAAGCGCGTCGGCTCGCTTCGGCGGCGCATCGGCGGGGATGTCGGAGAGCGGCATGTCGAGCACGCGCCGGCGGTAGAAGAGCTTGCACGGCTGGATCTTCAAGTCCGTCCACTTGAGATTGTGCTGCGCGAGTACGGGCTCAATTCCCTCGCGCTCGAGTCTGATCATGTCTTCGCTGATCCCTTGAGTTGCGAGTGCCGTGAGCGTGGTTTCGATCTGCAGCACCTTGACGACGTCGATCGAGGCGAGGCCGCCGCCGACCACGATCGTGCCCGGGTAAAGCTCGTAGCGCGGACCGTTGTAGGACTTTTCGCGGTAGTGATTGAACCAGTAGATGAGCGGGTTCTGGTAGACCAGTCCGGCGTCGATGAATTCATCAGCGCCCTCGACCGGAAATGGCCGATCGCGCCAGGCGCCGTGCGTCAGCACGATTCCACTGAGGCCCCATCGAGTCCGCAGCTCCTCGAAGCTGAGGTCGTTGCCAAGGCGGGTATTGGGCACGTAGTGGATATTCGGGTTGTCGAGGCGCTTGTCGATTTCGGCGTATTCGTCGCGGCGCTGTTTGGTATGCCATCGCGGCAGACCGTCTTCGATTTTGCCGTAGGGTCGAGGGTTCTGCTCGAAGACGATCACGGTCGCGCTGTGCTCGGCCAGAATCCGAGCGATTTCGGAACCTGCCGTGGCAGCCCCGATCACGGCCATCACATGGCGTGCACCCGAAGTGGTTTGGGTCATAGCGGCTACCTGATTATAGTCTCAACGCGAATCGTGCAACGGGCGGCGACGATCGAAAGGTTTTTTGCGTTCGATTCCAGCTTTAAAATTGAACCCGCATGCATCGATCTTGCGCACTCGATCCTCGCGTGGTTTCCTGATCATGGTCATGACGGGGCGTCGCATCACGCATTGGTATAGCACTCTCTTTGCCAGTCTCGGGCTGCTACTGCCGCTGGCAGGATGCTTCCTCTTCCACTCGGCCTACACGGAAGCGGGCGGCACAGGCGAGGCCGCGATCGGCGAGCAGCACGACATGCCATTCGACGCTCATGACGCGTACCTATATGCGCGCGACGCGCTCGAGAGCCAGGGTCTGGTGGAGGAGAGCACGCCCGACCAGAAGATCGTGACACAGTGGCGCGATGCCGATAACCCTCCTGGGTTTTTCAGCAGCCTCCTCGGCGTTCATCCACAATATCGATACGTTGTCGAGATCACACCAGATACCCCGCGCCGCAGCACGATTGTGGTCAACGTCGAGACACAGGATATCCCGCAAGATCAGCTCAGCAACTACAAGGCCTCGACACGAATCGGGCTTTTCCAGAAAATCGACGCGTTCGCGAGGGCAAATCCCCCGAACACCGGAACGCCGGCCGAGGGCGGCGTCAACTACGCTTTGCTACCCGGGGAAGATTTGCGAGGACTTGCAAAACGGGTAACCGGCAACGGTGATAATTGGGAGCAGATTGCCCACGATAACGGCCTCAAATCGCCGACCGATACGGCAGGCGTGAAATCGGTATGGGTGCGAAATACGATGCTTAAGCCTGTCGCCTCAGGATCGACCTCCGAGGCCAAGCCGCAGTGACGGCGTGCCGGTGCGCCCGCGGCGTGCTTGGTCAAACCTGCTCGCTCGGCGAGCTATTCGTTAGGATAAGAGGCCTCGGATTCGTCGTATTCAGGGCAAAGACCCGAGGGACTGACAGCGGCAACCACCGCCAAGAACTGCTCGAATGTCATCTGGAGATTCATGAAGCCGCCTTGGCAGAATACCCAGCCATAGTAGTCCAGAATTTCGTCCGGGATCATCACCGGCAGACGCGGCAGCGTCGAGACCAGCGGAAAGGGATGCGGGTCGCCGAGGTTTACGTCCTCCCACTGCTGGGAAACTGAATTGGCTTCCCCTTCGACCACATTGCCTTCACGTAACGGAATCACTTTACCTCTGCTGTTGCTTCGCATCATCGGCGTCATCTGCCGGGCCTCCTCGAACTGTTGTGCCCCACCTGCGTCCGCGGAATCCCAACTCTTAATTCTAAGCGACCGAACCGTCGGGTCAAGGGAACCCGATCGATGTTCACCCTTCTTAAGATGCAGGACTGGCCGATCGGTTAACAGTGTCAAAATTGTGTCATAGCTGCACTAAGTGGGTAAATAGTCGAAATTCCTATGCTTTCTAACCTGCAAGCCATGATTTTGGGTATTGTCCAGGGCCTGACCGAGTTTCTGCCTGTTTCGAGTTCAGCGCATTTGGTACTAATTCCCTGGCTGTTTAACTGGGACGACCCAGGGCTCGCCTTCGATGTCGCCCTACATATGGGTACGTTAGCCGCGCTAATCATATACTACTGGCGCGAGTGGCTCGACATGGGAATCGCGGTCGCTGGCGGCAAAGGCCCGATGCGCCGGCTTTTGTTGTTGCTTATCGTCGCCTCCCTGCCGGGAGCCCTCATTGGCGTGGCCTTTGAGAAGCAGGCGGAGACAACCTTCAGGAGTCCCGTCTTGATCGCGTGCAACCTCGCGGCGCTCGGTCTCCTGCTCCTTCTTGCCGATGTCTGGGGACCAGACAAGCGGGGCCTCAAGGAGATGACCGTCCTCGACGCCATTCTTATCGGGCTAAGCCAGGCACTCGCGGTAGTGCCGGGCGTGTCGCGCTCCGGTGCGACGATTACGATGGCTCGCGCACTCGGTGTCGAACGCGAAGATGCGGCGAACTTCTCATTTTTGATGGCGACGCCGATCATTGCCGGCGCGGGCATGCTTGAGATTCATAAAGCGCTGCATGAAGGCACGCACCGCCAGCTAGGCCTCGGCTTCCTCGCTTCCCTTGTCTTCGGTCTGCTCGCGATCACTGGTCTCATCCACTTCGTGCGTACCAGGACCTATCAACCCTTCGCACTCTATCGCTTCCTCGTAGCCGGAATCGTGCTCTTCGTCGCTTTTAAACGCTAATGCGGCAGGAAGCGGAAACTGCCGCCTCCCTCTCCAAGGTGGCGACCCGCGAGGCTCAGCGCGCCCGTGCGCTCCGAATCGGGCTCAGCCTTGCGATCGCGAGCACGATCCTCGGTGCCGGACAGCCTGTTACGATGCGTTTCGGTGCAGTGCATGTCGATCCCCTGCTCTTCTGTACCGGCGCGGTGATCTTTGCGGCAGTCTGCGCTGTCGTGTGGCTGCTTGGCAGCGGCGACCTCGCCCTGGTGTTCGACCCGCGCTATCGCGCGCGACTCTGCACGATGGGTTTCTTCGGCACTGTGATGACCAGCCTCACAGTCACCTACGGCCTTTCGCGGATTAGCGCGGTCGTCGGCGTGCTCCTGATGCAGAGCGAGCCGGTCTATTCGCTCGTGCTATCGACGATTTTCGTTGGCGAGCGGCCGTCGCCGCGCCAGGTGTTCGCGACCTTGGTCATACTAGTCGGCATAGCTTCGGTGTTCGGCGCCGGGTCGTTCTCGCCATTCTGGGCGGCCGGATTGGTGTTCATCACCCCACTGTTCTGGCAAACCTCGCACGTGATTGGCCTCAAGCTAATGCCGCCGCTTTCGCCCTCGACCGTGACCGGCGGGCGTTTCATCTACGCGTCCATGTTCCTTTCCGCGCTGCTGCTTATCTTCAGAGCCGGCACGATTCATCAGCTAGCCGACGGCACGCTTCTCGAGGTAACGATTCTGACGGGCGTCTTCATTTACTTCTTCGGCGCGCTCACCTGGTACGGCGCTATCAGCCGGCTTTCGCTCGCGTGGACGACAGCGCTCGTGGTACCGGGCATTCCGTTGCTCTCAATCGTTTTCGCGGTAATCTTTCTCCGCGAGCATGCGACCGGCCACGAGGTCATCGGCATTCTGATCGCAATCGCCGGCGTATTGATGCTTGTGATGGGCGCCGACGCACACCGGCCGCATCCTTCGGACACGGAGAGGGCCGAGGCGATTCATCAGCCGATCGTGAGTTGATATTTCGATTGACGCGGCAATGGCGCGTGGTCTTAAGATGCATCAAATCATGAGCGCCCCGCGCAACCTAAGAGAGGAAATTACGATGGCCCGAATGATACGTCATGAACGCAACGCTCCGTACGAAGTTCCCGAAGGCACCGAGTTGCCCCTCTACATCTGCGCCTGCGGCCTGTCGAAGAACAAGCCCTTCTGCGACGGCTCGCACAAGGCAACACGTGACGAAAATCCTTCCGACGTCTATGTTTACGACGCCAACGGCAAGGACCGGGTGCGGGTCGTAAACCAGTACTGATCGATCTCGATCGTGATCGGGGGTAGCGGCAGATTGCTACTCCCTGGTCGGGTGGGAGCGAGGCGCGGTTCGAGCTTCGAATGATGCCGACGTCTGCTCGTCCCCCGTATCATCCGTACGGCGGGTTTTCTCCAGTAGGGCTGAGAGGTTGGTGTTTTCGGATGGACCTTCGCGCCGGATCAGCCGTTGCAAACCGCGCCCGGGCGTACACTGACGACACACTGGTTTGCTTACGTCCCTCCTGCACTCCGCCGTATGCTCGGCGTTCCCGCGCTCTGCCGGGGCCGATTACGTATAGATGCACCACCGTGGAGGTTGCATTGCTCGGCGTACACTCGAAGGCCACTGCTTAGGCGCCGAGCCACGCATTTGATTCAGCGGGGCGCGGGGGCTAGTGCGTCTCGACGCCGCCGCAGATATTGAGAGCCTGACCGGTCATGTAGCCGCCGTCCGTAGAGGCGAGAAACGCGACCACGTCGGCCACGTCGTCGCCGTTCTCCATCCGGCCCATTGGTACCTGCGCGACGAATGTCTTCAGCACTTCCTCCCGATTTAGGTTGCGCGTCGCACCGACCATGTTAATCAACCCCTCGAAGAGCTGCGTCTCGACGAATCCCGGGCAAACCGCGTTGACCGTGATGCCGAACTGGCCGAGCTCGAGCGCGAGACTCCGTGTAAGTCCGATCACGCCATGCTTGGCCGCACAGTAGGCCGCCATCCCAGGGCCGCCGCGCTTGCCAGCGATCGACGCGGTGTTGATGATGCGGCCACCGTTGCCTGCCGCAATCATCTTCGGCGCAACGTGCTTGGAGCATAGGAACGTTCCGGTCAGGTTGATCGCGACCGTCCGATTCCACGAATCAAGCGGCTGCTGCACCACTGGGCCTCCGCCGACACCCCCGCCCGCGTTGTTGCAGAGGATATCGACGCGGCCGAGCTCCTTCGCCGCCACCTCGGCCATCGCTGACACTTCCACTTCATCGGTGACATCGACCTTGACCGCGATCGCTCGGCGTCCAAGCTTGCGAATATCGGCCACCAGAGATTCGAGCTCGGCCGCCTGCCCGAACTTCGCGTCAGGATACTCGGGTATTGAGCGGCAGTAGTCGGCCGCCACGATATGCGCTCCATCGCGCGCGAGCCGCATCGCAATCGCACGGCCGATTCCGCGCTCGCGCGCACATCCGGTAACGATCGCCACCTTGTCTTCCAGTCTCTGCGTCATGTGCGGATACTCCTGATGCGAAAAAGGGCGTTGGCGCGCGAATCGCGCGCCCCCCTGCTTATTCGGGTTGGTGCAGGTATGTTAATCGCGGGCTTTCGAACTTGCCAATGAACGAACCCAACGCCCCCGGGCCGCGCCTCGCTGAATCAATCGCTCTCACCGCGACCAAGACCGAGCGTGATTCGGCTGATGCCTCCCAACCAATCCCAGCTTGGCTCGCGACGATCACCGCGCCACGCAACGCCCTTCCGCTCCTGATGATCGCGACGATCGCGCTCTACCTCGTGAACCTCGGTGGCTATCCGCTCTACACCAAGGGCGAACCGCGCGAGGCGGTGACGATCTATGACATCGTGCACGGCGGCGGCGTGATCCTTCCGGCGCGCGCGGGGGTCGAGATTCCCTCGAAGCCGCTCCTCATGCATTGGCTTGGAGCGCTCGTCTCGCTGGTCACCGGCGTCACGGAATTCAGCGTGCGATTGCCGTCAGCGGCGCTAGGCATCGCAGGCGTGCTCGTCTGCTATTTCTACGGCCGACGCCTATTCGACGACCTGTCAGCGTTCTTCGCGGCGCTTGTGATGGCGACGACGGCGCAGTACCTGCAGGCCGCGACAGGCGCCCGCGTTGACATGACGCTCACTTTCTTCATGGAGGTCGCGTTCTTCGAGTTCATCTTGATGGCCGAGGGGTTGACGAAACGGCGGATGCTCTTCTACGTCACCATAGCCTGCGCGATCCTAACCAAGGGTCCCGTCGGCGGCGCGCTGCCTGTGACGGTCGCGATCATCTGGATTGCGCTGAACCGCCGCTGGAGCGTAATTCGCGAGCTTGCCCTGGTGCGTGGCGCGATCGTGGTGATTGTTCTCGCGGGCGGGTGGTATCTCGGTGCGCTGGTCGAAGGCGGTGAAGGTTTCTTCCGTAAGCAGATCCTCGCCGAGAACCTTTATCGCTTGGTCGGCAAAGCTGCCGCACACGAACCGCACGCCCACCCATTCTACTATGTGGAAGGCGCGCTGCTCGCCGGATTCATGCCGTGGACGATCCTCGCGCCGATCGCAATCGTCGCAGCGCTCGACCGACCACGCATACCCGATTCGCGCCTCTCTTACATCGTGATCTGGTTCGCCGCGGTGCTCGTCTTTTACAACCTCCCACAGAGCAAGCGCGGCGTTTATCTGCTTGCCCTCTATCCAGCGCTTGCGCTGCTGCTCGGCTTCTATCTTGCGCATGCGATCGTGTTTGGAGAGGCCGCACGCCGATGGATCTCGGGAACGACGCGCGTCGTCGGCATCGCAACGGTGATCGCCGCAGCCGGAGCCCTAGCAGCGCTAGCGATCCTCTCCGCCTCTCCCGAACTGTTCCGCACCGCGCTCGTGCCATTCAACATCGAGGCGCCGAGTTTTTCGTCGATGCTCGCAGCCGCGATCAACGAGGGACGAATCGTGAGTATCGCGGTTCCGATAATCGCGCTCGCGATCGGAGTCTGGCTTGCGCTCGCGCGCGCGGCGATCGAACGGTTGGTGCTCGCAATGGGCCTGGTAATGATACTGATTGCGTTTGCGGCCAATGTCATCGTGGTACCCGCGATCGCCAACACGCTCTCACTCAAGAACTTCACGATCGAAGCGATGAAGGAAGTCGGCGGTGACTCGTGTGCGTATCTCGACGCGCTCAATTACGCCGTCGCCTTCTACAGTGGCCGCTCGTTGCCGATCATACGCGCGCGCGACAAATCACTACCCGACTACTTGATCTGCTGGCGGGCGTACTACTTCGGCAGCAGCGGTGCGTTTCGCGAGCGCTACCAGATCATCCTGACCAGCAATCCGACTTCGCTCGACGGCAGCGACGAGATGGTGCTGCTAAAGCGTCGCCATACGCCGCTGAATGCCGAAACTCACCTGGCGTCAGTGCAACAGCTGCGACTACGACAGCTTCTCTTTGCGGACCGCGCTCACGGCAGACACCAAGCGGGGCAGGATCTCAGCCGACGGGCCGCGCAAGCTGATGTCACAGATGCGCGAGATCTCAGACTCGTAGAGGTTCACCTCGATCAGCGCGCCGCCGCGCTGCTTCACCTCGATCGCGAAGCCAGCCGCAGGATAAACCGTGGCGGACGTGCCCGCGACGATCACGAGGTCTGACTTCGCGGCGTGCTTCGCACATTCGTTCAGCACATCGATGGGAATCGGTTCGCCGAACGACACCGTGTCGCTTTTCAGCATCCCGCCACACTCGGGGCACTCTGGCGGCAGTACCTCGAGATTGACGGCGTCGGACGGAACCCGCCGCACGCAGTCGAGGCATCGAACCAGAGTCCAATTACCGTGGATCTCGGCGAGCGAGCGCTGTCCCGCCTGTCGATGGAGGTCGTCGATATTCTGCGTGATGACGAAGCGCAGGATGCTGAGCTTCTCCAGCTCGACGAGCGCGCGATGGCCGGCGTTCGGCTTGGCCACCACCAGCGGACGATAAAGTTCATCGTTGCGCCGCGAAAGCCGCTCCTCCCAGGCCTTCTTCGGATCCCGGAGAAAAATCTGGAAGCCATTCATCGGCGGCTCGCCGTACTTGGTCCACAGCCCGCCCGGTCCGCGAAACGGCGGGATGCCGCTTTCGACCGACATGCCGGCGCCGGTGAGTGCGATCGGATAGCGCGCTTCGATCAGCACCTCGGCAGCTTCCTGAATCTCCGCGTCTGTTGCTCGCCGCTCTTCGTCTGGCATCTGATCTCTCCGGCAGCGGATCACACGACGGCGCACGAAACGAAAGTGAATGCGTAGGCGGCTAGCCCCGCCCGCTCGACACTCAGCGTAAGCGCGCCCGCCACAACGGACTCGTTGGCGATCAGGCTGTACATCCGGGGCTCGCTCACCGTGACCAACGCGCGCCCGTTTTCGATCTGCACGTCTTCGCCCAAACGCTCGCCCTCACCCAGCTTGAGTTCGGCTTTGATTGCGGCTCCTGCCGGCGGCGCCATTACGAGGTTCACGTCCTTCGCCGTATAGCGGATCGAGATCGACGCGCCCGGCGCGTCGGCACGCGCAAACTCCTGGTCGACGCGCCATCGTCCGTCGAGGTAGCAAAGCCCTTCCATCCGGCGGCCTGGGTCAACATAGTTGGTAGCAACTTCTCGGCTAATGCCGGAAGGATTGCCGAACTGCCCACGCCCGTAGCCGAGGTAAAGCTCGGGCGTGACGCGATAGCAGACGGCGCCCGGCACGTCGTCGTCGCGGAGCGGCGCCATCGGGGGCGGCAGCTCAACCGAGTTGTTCAAGTCCTTGAGCACATTCTGGATCGCGTCCTCGCTCTCGCGATAGGAGCCTTCGCCATAGTGATAGTGGCGAATACGGCCGTGGCGATCGATCAGGTATTTGGCGGGCCAGAAGCGGTTCGAGTACGCACGCCAAATCGCGTAGTCATTGTCGAGGACGATCGGATACTGGAGGCGATTGCGCGCGACTGCATCGGCAACGTGCGAGGCTTCGCGCGCGAAGGTAAACTCGGGAGCGTGCACGCCGACGATCACCAGTCCGCGATCGGCGTAGCGCCGATTCCATTCGGCGACGTACGGCAGCGTGCGGATACAGTTGACGCAGGTGAAATCCCAGAAGTCGATCAGCGCGACGGCGCGGCCGCGAAGCTTGCCTAGACTAATCGGTTCGCCTTGAAGCCATTTTCCGCCTACGAGTTCGGGCGCGTAGATCGTTTCCACAAGTTGTGGCACCGGACCAGGTTGTGAAATGAAACTCCCTGACCGTAAAGCGTAGCACAGGCCGCGTTTTGCGATGAACCCTGGTTTGACGACGTGTGCCGCACGCGGTACTGAGGGCCAATGAGCGGCAATGTCAGGGTGGTGGCGATCGCTTCGCCCGCTGAGCTTGAGCAGGCGTGGTCGATCCGCCGCCGCGTCTTTATCGAGGAGCAGCACGTGCCCGAGGAAATCGAGCTTGACCAGGACGACCGTCATGCGTTTCATGCGCTGGCGTTCGTCGACGGCGTCGCGGTCGGCACCGGCCGGATGGTTTTTCATGGCGACGACGAGGTGAAAATCGGCAGGATGGCGGTGCGCTCTGACCTTCGTGGCCTGGGAATTGGTCGCGAGATCCTTTTGTTCCTGATGAACAAGGCGCGCGCCCGCGGCTTCAAAAGAGCGGTGTTGCACGCGCAGCTGACTGCAGAGGGCTTCTATTTGAGGTGCGGCTACCGGCCGATCGGCGGCGTGTTCGACGAGGCCGGTATCGCACATCTCAAAATG
>Ga0126373_10002581_pt1 | contig 13374 bp, 12 predicted proteins | sample PanSoiMetPlot_11_FD_92545 | JGI IMG/M metagenome (GOLD analysis project Ga0126373, IMG submission 92545) | Tropical forest soil microbial communities from Panama - MetaG Plot_11 | ecosystem: Environmental > Terrestrial > Soil > Tropical forest > Bulk soil | place: Panama | collected 2016-02-17
TCATCGCTCAATTCGCCTGGAGGCTCACATGAAAATCGGAATGCTGGCTTTCGTCGCGAGCTACACGATCGATCCCGCCACCGTCGCGCGCAAACTCGAGGCGGCAGGTTTCGAATCGATCTGGCTGCCCGAGCATCCCGTTATCCCGATCCAATACAAGACGCCGTTCCCGCGTGGCGACGGAAAGATTCCCAAAGCTTACTATCACATGATCGATCCGTTCGTTGGTCTCGCGCTCGCCGCCGCCGCTAGCAAAACGATCAAGCTCGGCACGGGAATCTGCCTCGTGCCTGAGCGCGATCCGATCGTCACCGCGAAGGAAGTCGCAACCCTCGATCACTACTCTGGCGGCCGCTTCCTTTTCGGAATCGGCGCCGGATGGCTCAAGGACGAGAGCGAGATCATGGGCGTGGATTTTCGTCGCCGCTGGCCGACCACGCGCGAGTATATCCGCGCGATGAAGGAGCTGTGGACACGCAACGATGCCTCGTTCGAAGGCGAGTTTGTGAAGTTCCCGCCAGTAAAATGCAATCCCAAGCCGAAGCAGCAGCCTCATCCTCCGGTGATCGTGGGCGCGGGCGGCGAACGCGCACTCAAGAACACAGCCCTGATTGGCGAAGGATGGGGTCCGATCGCGCTCGAGCCGGCGGCGCTCAAGACGGAGCTGGCCAAGCTGAAGAAACTCTGCGACGAGACGCATCGGGATTTCAGCAAGATGGAGATCTCCGTCTTCTCTCCCCTCGGCGGTAAGGACGCTAAACGCGCGCGCGATGAATACGCCGCCGCGGGAGCGCATCGGCTGGTCGTCTTCCCCGAGTCGCTTGAGCCCGAGCAGGCTGACCGCGAGATCGAGCGGCTCGCGCGCCAGTGGATCGGTTGACACGCGGCGCGATCGCGGGCTTCGGCGAGGTCGCGGCGCGGGCGCATCTCGCAGGATGGATGTCGCGGCCCAGAATCAACCTTGGAGTGATCTTCGACCCGGTCGCCGAGCGGCGCCATGAAGCATTTCGGCTGATCCGCGGCGTTCGCGTCTACGACGACTTCGAGCTGATGCTTGACGGCGAGGCACTCGATTTTGTCGATGTCGCGAGCCCGCCCGCGACCCATGCCGACCTCGCTCGGAGGGCACTAGAAGCCGGCGCGAATGTGATAGTCGAGAAACCGCTGGCACTTTCGCTGATCGATTTCGATGACCTCGCGCGGCGCGCCGATGCGCGCGGCCGCGTCCTGATGTGCGTGCACAACTGGAAGTTTGCGCCGCCTTACGTCGTCGCGCGTGCGGCAGTCGCGGAGGGCCGCATCGGCGCTGTTCACACGATGTCATTCGATCGTTTGCGTACCGAGCCCGCTGGCGCGGGCGGTGCGGGTACACTCTGGCGCAAGACGGCAGGTTCGGGGGGAGGAATCCTGATCGATCACGGGTGGCATGTCTTCTACCTGATGCAATGGCTGCTCGGCGGCGCGACGCCGCGCTCGGTCACAGCGCGTCTCGGGTTCGCCGCGGGCGGCGATGCCGACGACGAGGCTGAGCTCGAGATTACGTTCGACGAATGTGCCGCAACCTCGCGTCTCTCGTGGCGCGCAGACGAGCGTCGGACCTCGGCCAAAATCGTTGGCGAACTCGGTCGCCTCGAAATCGAGAGCGAGCGGGTGGCGCTGGTTGACAATCGCGGCGCGGCCGAAGACCTGTCGGTCGCGGACGCCCCCGACGATTCGTACCACGCCCCCTGGTTCGCCGGCGTCGCGACTGAGTTCGAGGCTCTGCTCTCCTTGGGGCCGGCATCCGAGGGACCGCGGCATAATCTGACCGAGGCGCGGAACTGTATCGCGATAATCGAGGCCGCGCGCAGGTCGGCAGGTCAGGGAGGCCTAAAACTCCCGATTGAATGAATAACCCGTTAACTCTGCCGAGCCATAGGCTACAAGATTATGAATCTATGACACCGAGCGACGTGAACTCTTCAACGCGTTTTGAACGGCTACAGCAGGTGTTACTGACCGATCGGACGGGCGCTATTGACAATCCGGTTTGTCCAAGTAAAGTTTAGCATTGACCGATAGGTTAGCCGCTTTCGGAGGCGGCTTTTTCGCACTGCTAGCCCTCAACCCTTGGAGAGGGGATGATGTCCGTAGTACCACCTATCGCGCCTCAGCGACGACTAAGGCATTGACGACCGACGACGTTCGATTTTTATGAGCGCAGCCGAAGCCAAGGCCTCATCTGAGCAGCGCGGACAGTCGCAGGATTCGCGCGACGAAATCCTGCGCGCGGCGATGCAATTGTTCGCCAACCGAGGCTTTCATGAAACGTCAATGTCGGAAGTTGCGCGCGCCGCTGGGGTCAGCAAGGCGCTGATCTTCTGGCACTTCAAGACCAAGGAAGAACTCTTCTTTGCAGTGCTGAGCCGCCTCTTGGAGCCCTACGTTATCGATTTCGCGGAGGAGGCGGGCAAGCTCGATGAGCGCGCTCAGATCCTGAAGCTGGTCGAATCGTACCTCTCGTTCGTGCGCGAGAACGCGAGCTCGGTCCGTTTCTTCCTCGCACAGATGCTGCACGACCCGCACCAGTCGGACCCGCTCAGTGGGCAGGTGCTGCAGCTCTACAACGGCTACCGCGAGATGCTGGTCGAGCTTATCGACCGCGCCCAGAAAGTGGGAATTTGCACCAGCAGATTCGCGCCCCGCGCGGCAGCGGGCTTCCTCGTATCGGCGCTTAACGGCCTTCTTATCGAGGACTTGTTCGCCGGCGGGAGTTCGATCGACACGGAAGGCGCAGTCGCGATGGTCGGGGAATGGCTCTTTGGCGAGCCGGCTCCCCCCGCAGGCGGCAGCGCTGCCGCCTGACCGGTTACATAACTGGAGACTGGAGGCTATGCGCGTACCGCTTAGACAGATGATCGATCTCGGGCGCTACATGAGCGCTCGCAAGCGCGTCGGCGAGAAATACTTCCCCATCGTGCTGATGCTCGAGCCGCTCCACGCCTGCAATCTCGCGTGTATCGGATGCGGCCGAATCGTGGAGTACAAGGACACGATTCGTGACATGATGTCACTCGACGAGGCGCTCGAATCGGCCAATGAATGCGGCGCGCCGATCGTTTCGATCTGCGGTGGCGAACCGTTGATGTACAAACATATCGGCCCGCTCACTAATCGCCTCATAGAGGAGCAGGGCCGCCACGTCATGATCTGCACCAACGCAATCCTGCTCGAACGCTTTGTCAAGCAGGTGCCGCCGAGCTCACACTTGAGCTTCAATATCCATCTCGACGGAATGAAGGAGACCAATGATCGCGTCACGGATCGCGCCGGCCACTTCGACATCGTGGTCAAGATGATCAAGATGCTGAAGGACAAGGGCTATCGCGTGCAGACCAACACCACGGTCTTCCGCGAAACCACCGCGAACGAGCTCGAGGAAATGATCAAGTTCCTCACGACGCTCGGCGTCGACGGCATGCTCCTGAGCCCCGGTTATCACTACCAAGTACTGACCAACGACGACGTCTACCTCAAGAAGGAGGAGATGCCGTACAAGTTCATGAAGGTCCGCGAAATGGCGGACGACTACAAGATCGTCAACACGCCGATTTACCTCGACTACCTGGTTGGCGAGCGTGACCTGCTTTGCAGTCCGTGGACGACGGTCACGCGCAATCCGCGCGGATGGAAGGGCCCCTGTTACCTGATAACCAACGGTCACTACAAGACCTTCAATGAGTTACACGCAGCGACGGATTGGGAGTACTACCGCAGCAAGCAGGACATCCGCTGCCGCGATTGCAAGCTGCACTCGGGGTTCGAGGGCACGGTGGCGCTCGACTTCGGCAAGAATCTGAAGGACTCGTGGCGGATGGTTCGCCACTACATGCACTGATCGGCTGGCGAGGGGACCGGCGTCCGGATCGGGCGTAGGCGGGGGTAAAACGCGCGTCGCGCGCGACCGGGCGGAAGATGAGGTCGATGCCCGAACGCATCGCGTAAATCGAGTTGAAGACAGTGTTCGACCTGGAACGATACCTGAAGGAACGCGCGCAAATCGTAGAGCGTGAGCTTGCCCGCGTGGTGCCAGAGCCCGCCGGCCCGGCAGCTACCCTATTCGAGGCGATGCGCTACAGCCTGCTCGGCGGCGGCAAGCGGCTCAGGCCCGTACTTGCACTCGCCGCCTGCGAGGCGGTCGGCGGCAAGCTCGACGCGGCGCTCGGCCTCGCGTGCGCCGTCGAGATGATTCACACCTATTCGCTGATTCACGATGACCTGCCGTGCATGGATGACGACGACCTGCGTCACGGCCGCGCGTCGAACCACAAGGTCTATGGCGAGGGCTTCGCGACGCTCGCCGGCGACGCGCTGTTGACCGATGCTTTCAAGGTTTTGGCGCGCGCAGCGAGTGAAGTCGTGCCCCCCGCAGTCATGATCGATACGATTTACGAACTTGCGGAAGCGGCCGGCTCGGCCGGGATGGTCTCGGGTCAGACCATCGATATCTTAGGCCAGGCAGAGACGCTCGACGAACTCGAAGAACTGCACAGCAAGAAGACCGGCGCGATGTTCCTCGCGTCGATCAGAGGCGGCTCACGAATCGGCGGCGCCGACGCGCAGCAGTTGAAGGCGCTCGATTCTTATGGCCGCGCGCTCGGTCTTGCTTTCCAAGTGATCGACGATCTGCTCGACGTGGAAAGCACGACCGAGCAACTCGGCAAGCGCACGCACAAAGACGCCGAACAGGGCAAAGTAACTTATCCCGGCATTCTGGGCATCAAGCGTTCGCATCAGTTCGCGCGTGAGCTCGAGAGCCGAGCGCATCGCGCGCTCGATTCCTTCGATCATCGCGCGGAGCCGCTTCGTCAAATCGCAACCTTCGTGGTGGAGCGAAAACTGTGAGCGCCGCGGCAATCCTGAAATCCCATCCGCAGCATCTGCGCCAGGCGATCCTCGTTGAGCCGAGGCGAATCGAGCTCCGCGAGTGGAGCCCGGTCGCGCCGGGGCCTGGCGAGATGCTCCTGCAGGTGCGATGCGCGCTGAGCTGCGGCACCGACTTGAAAACCTACCGCCGCGGGCATCCGCTGTGGCCGACGCCGACCCCTATCGGCCATGAATTCTCCGGCGTGGTCGCCGAAGTCGGCCACGGGGTGAGTGCGTTCAAGCCCGGCGACGCGATCATGTGCGCGCCGACCGCGCCGTGCGGCCAATGCTTCTACTGCTCGCGCGGCCAGGAGAATCTCTGCGAACAGGCGATCGGCAGGATGGTCCTCGGCGGGTATGCCGACATGTTACTGCTGCCGGCCCACGTCGTTGCGCAGAATACATTCATTAAACCGCCCCCGCTGCCGTTTGAGGAAGCCGCGCTGCTGGAGCCGCTTTCCTGTGTGGTGCACGCGCACGATATCGCGCGCCCTGAGGCTTTTGAGACCGCTGTAATTTTGGGGGCGGGGCCGTTCGGAATGCTTCACATGATCGCGCTCAAGGCCCGCGGCCTCCGCGAGGTCGTGATGATCGGACGTGGTCCCGAGCGGCTCAAGTGGGCGGGCGAACTCGGCGCCGATCGCGTGCTCGATGCGAACCGCGCGGAGACTGCCGCCGAGGTCGCGCGCCTCAACGGCGGCTATGGCCCCGACCTCGTGGTCGAGTGCACGGGACAGATCGACGGCTGGCAAGATGCGCTCGCGCGCGTCAGGCGCGGCGGGCGCGTCGTGCTGTTTGGCGGATGCCCGGTCGGCACCAAGCTCGAGGTCGACACGCGCCGCATGCACTATGACAACCTGACGTTGATCGCGCCGTTTCATTTCCGGCCCCGCGACGTGCGCCGGACGTATGAGATGCTGCGTCAGCGCAAGCTCAACTTTGGCGCCGTGATCAACGCGCGCCGCAGGCTCGGGGAAATCGACGAAGTGTTCGCAATGCTTGAGCGGGGCGATGTTCTGAAGTGCGCCATCGTTCCGTAGGCCGGCCGGCGCCGCGCAAATCCGAAGCGGCATGGGGAGAGATTTTGGCCCGAGCATGCATTCCTGAGGTCCAATGAACCAGGCGGTTGAAATCGAAAGCTCGCTCGCGGTCGCGCCTGCCGCGCCCGACGAGTACGTTGCTAGGATTGACTACACGATCGATCGCGCGCAAAGCGCGCTGCTCGATCGGCAGAAGCCCGAGGGCTACTGGATCGACGGACTTGAAGCCAACGGCGAGATGAACGCCGAGTTCATCATCTTCAGCCACTTCATGGACAACGTCGATTCGGAGCTCGAGCCGCGCCTCATCAAGCATCTGCTCGAGCGCCAGAACGCCGACGGCAGTTGGGCCATTTACCCCGGCGCGGAGGGAAATCTCTCGACCACGATCGAGGCTTATTTCGCGCTCAAGCTCGCCGGCCACAGACCGAACGACGAACGGATCACCCAGGCCCGGCGCTGGATCCTGTCGAAGGGCGGAATTGAAAAGTGTGGCACGCTTGCGCGCTTTTACCTCGCGGCGATGAATCAGATGCCGTGGGAGGCGACGGCGGCGGTTCCGATCGAGATCGCGCTCTTTCCCGATTGGTTCTTCTTCAACATCTATGAGCTCTCGTCGTGGGCGCGCGGCACGCTGATGGCCTTGATGTTCCTGCAGGCGGCGAGACCCGCCAAGAAGATCGATTACGCGGCGGGCGTCCTCGAGCTCTACATCCAGCCGCCTCACTTCACCAAGTTCAGGCAGCCGCCGGGAAAGCATCTGCTCTCGATGCGCTCACTGTTGAATGTCGTCGATCGCGGACTTCGGGTCTTCGACCGGCATCATCCGAAGATGATGCGCGCGCGCGCGATGCGCCACGTCGAGAGCTGGCTGCTTGAGCATCAGGACGCCAATGGCTCGTGGGGCGGTATCCAACCCTGCTACCTGCTGACCGCGATGGCTCTGAAAGCTAACGGCTACCGCAATGACCATCCCGTTATAAAGAAGGCGTTCGAAGCCTCGCGCGAGCTGCTATGGGAGCAGGGCGACGCGACGATGTACATCCCGTGCGTCTCGCCCAACTGGGACACGGCGCTTGCCGCTCGCGCGCTGCTCGACTCGGGAATTCCGGGGAATCATCCGGCGCTCAAGAAAGCGGCGCGATGGTTTATCGATCGTCAGATCTTCAAGAAGGGCGACTGGTCGATCAAACGCCCCGACCTCGAACCGGGCGGATGGGCCTTCCAATTCTACAATGACTGGTATCCTGACGTTGACGACGCGGCAGTGATCCTCGGCGTGATCGCGGAGGCGGAAGTCGACGACTCGGCGGCGAAAGAGCGAGCGCTGACCGCCGGAGCCAACTGGACGATGGGCATGCAGTCGTCTGACGGTGGATTCGCCGCCTTCGATGTTGACAACGATTCGACATGGTTGAACAATCTGCCGCTCGCTGACGTCGAAGCTGTCACCGATCCGACATGTCCGGATCTCGCCGGCCACGTGCTCGAGATGATGCCCACGGTCGGCTATCGCGCGGATCATCCGGTCGCGAAACGCACCATCGAATGGCTGAAGCGCAACCAGTCGCCCGGGGGAGGATGGTGGGGGCGCTGGGGCGTCAATTACATCTACGGGACCGGCGCCGCGCTTGCCGGACTGCGCGCGATCGGCTGTGGCATGAACGAACCGTGGATCAAGCGCGCGGTGGCGTGGCTCAAGTCGAAGCAGAACGCCGATGGCGGATGGGGCGAGAGTCCACTCTCCGACAAGGATCCCGCATGGCATGGCCGCGGCACCAGCACTGCGTCACAAACGGCGTGGGCAATCATCGGATTGCTCGGCGGTGAGGATGAGCTCAGCGCACAGCTGATGCGCGGCGTGCAGTTCCTTGCCGAGCATCAGAATGAGGCCGGCGCCTGGGACGAGAATGAATTCACCGGCACCGGATTCCCCAATCACTTTTATCTTCGCTACTACATGTACGCGCACTACTTTCCGCTGATGGCGCTCGGCCGCTTCCGGCGGAGGTTTGCGAAGAAGAATTCGAACGGCGCCAAATGAAGGCGATTTCGCTACTCGGTTCGACCGGATCGGTGGGCGTTACCACGCTCGATGTGGTTGGCCGCTTCGCGGACCGCTTTCGCGTGGTCGCGATGGCGGCGGGGCGGAATCTCGAGCTGCTCGTCGAGCAGGTAGAACGTTTCCGCCCCGAAGTGGTCTCGGTCGCGACGCCCGAGCTGGCGCGCGAGTTGACGATTCGTCTGGGCGGGCAGCGAATCTCAATCTTGCATGGCCTCGAAGGCGCGATCGCTGTCGCGACCCATCCAGCAACCGAGCTCGTGATGTCCGCGATGGTTGGTGCGCGTGGGCTACGTCCGACGCTCGCTGCCATCAAGGCGGGCAAGGACATTGCGTTTGCCAACAAGGAGGTGCTGGTTATTGCGGGCGAGCTGATCACGTCGGCGGTTCGCGAACACGGCGTGCGCCTACTGCCGGTCGATAGCGAACACAACGCGATCTTTCAGTGCCTCGAAGGCCGCGGCCGCGAGGGGCTGAAGCGCATCGTGCTCACGGCATCGGGCGGTCCGTTTCGCGAGCTTGCGGCGGAGCGATTCGAAGGGATAACGGTCGAGCAGGCGCTCAACCATCCGACCTGGCGGATGGGCAGCAAAATCACGATCGATTCGGCGACGCTGATGAACAAGGGCCTCGAGGTTATCGAAGCGCGCTGGCTGTTCAATCTCACGCCGGCGCAGATCGCGGTCGTGATTCATCCGCAGAGCGTCATTCATTCGATGGTCGAGATGATTGACGGCTCCGTGATCGCAGAGATGGCCATTCCAGATATGGCGATTCCGGTCGCCTACGCGCTCGCGTATCCGGATCGGCTGCCGCTCGGACATTTGAAACGATTCTCGCTGACCGAGGCGGCGCACCTCACGTTCGAGGATCCCGACTACGCGCGCTTCCCATGTCTGCGCCTCGCGTTCGAGGCGCTGCGCGCGGGCAACACCATGCCCGCGTGCCTCAACGCCGCCAACGAGGAGCTGGTGGCGGGCTTTCTCGCCGGGCGCGCGCGTTTTATCGATATCCCCCGCTGGGTCGAAGACGTGATGCGCGAGCATCTGAATCGGCCCGCGCATACGCTCGAAGACCTGCTCGAAACCGACGGATGGGCGCGCGCGCGGGCGCGCGAGCTGATGGGCGCGCATCCCGCGGCTGCGTAGTCGACGATGATCGGTGCTGAAGCCGGCATCAGGAGCGAGCGTCCTCTCTTAACGCGGCGTAAGGCCAGTGCCGTGAGTGAAGTAGACCGCGCGTACGACTTCTGCGCGCGCCTCGCGCGTTCGCACTACGAGAATTTCACGGTTGCGTCATGGCTGATGCCTCGTGCGATGCGCCGTCACGTGTTCGCGATTTACGCCTACGCGCGGATGGCCGACGACTTGGCCGACGAGCGTCACGATCTGGCGGCACTCGACGACTGGGAGCGTCAACTCGACGCCGCGTACGCAGGCACGCCGCGTCATCCGGTGTTCGTAGCGCTCGCCGATACTGTGCGCCGCTTCGACATTCCTCGGGCGCCGTTCGCCGATCTGCTGGTGGCTTTCCGCTCTGACGTCAATTTCAAAGGATTCGAAACACTCGACGATCTGCTCGGCTACGCGCGTTGTTCCGCCAACCCGGTGGGCCGCCTCGTGCTGTACCTCTTCGGCTACCGCGATGCCGAGTCTCAGCGCCTTTCCGATCTCGTCTGCAGCGGGCTCCAGCTCGCGAACTTCTGGCAGGACGTCGCGACCGATCGCGCGGAGGGCCGAATCTACATTCCCCGCGCCGATCTCGCGGGCTTCGGCGTCGCCGAGGGCGATCTGGATCGCGTCACCACGAAGTTCATCGAGCTGATGCGTCATGAGGTCGCCGTGGCTCGCGCGATGCTGAAGGAAGGCGCCGCGCTTCATCGTTTGGTCGATCGTCGCCTGAGCCGCGACATCCTGATGTTCGTCGGGGGCGGGCTCGCGATTCTCCGCGCGATCGAACGTGTTGATTATGACGTGTTCGGCCATCGGCCGACGCTCCGGAAGTGGGATGTGCTAAAGGTGGGGTGGAGTGCAATCCGTGGACGCCTTGAAGAGTGATTCCGCTCGACTCGAGCGCGCCGGCCTAGAGCCCGCGCACGCGTCGCTCGCTGCCGACTACGAGCGTTGTGCGCTGGTCACGAGCCGCTCGTCCTCCAACTTCTACTTCGCGTTCATGCTGCTGCCCGCCGAACGCCGGCGCGCGCTGCACGCCGTGTACGCGTTCTGCCGCTTCCTCGATGACATTTCCGATGACGAGACCTTTGACAACCCTGCCGACCTACTGAAGCGCTGGCGCGAAGAGCTCGACTACGTTTATGGCGGCAACGCCACGCGCGCGATCTCACGCGCGCTCGCCGACAGCGTGCGCCGCTTCAATATTCCGCGCCGCCATTTCGACGAATTCATCGCCGGCGTCGAGATGGATCTGACGCGCAAGCGCTACCGCTCGTTCGACGAGCTCCGCCTCTTCTGCTTTCGCGTTGCGTCGACCGTCGGTCTGATGTGTATCGAAATCTTCGGCTACAGCAATCCTGCCGCCCGCGACTACGCCGAAAATCTCGGTATCGCCTTGCAGCTTACAAACATCATGCGCGACGTGCGCGAGGACGCCGGGCGCGGCCGCATTTACTTGCCGCTCGAAGACCTGTCGCAGTTCGGCGTGAGCGAGGATGACATCCTGCACGGCGTGTACAGCGCGAACTTCGTCGCGCTCATGGAGTTCGAGGCGGCGCGTGCGCGTGAATTCTACGCCCGCGCCGGGGCCGCGCTGCCCAACGAGGATCGTTTGTCGCTGGTGACGGCTGAAGCGATGCGCCTCATCTACGGCACGCTGCTCGATCGGATCGTCAAGTCAAACTACCGCGTGTTCGATGAACGCTTCAGCCTCTCCGCGCCGCGCAAGCTCTACCTCGTCGGCCGCGCCTGGGCAAGCGGGCGGCTTGGCACGCTTCGCGGATAAGGAAACCGATGATCGAGGCGAAGGACGTCGTCATCATCGGCGCCGGCTTGGCCGGACTTTCGGCCGGCGTGGCGCTCGCCGACCAGGGTTTCCGCGTCGCGGTGCTGGAGCGAAAGCCCGCCCTCGGGGGACGGGCGTATTCCTTTGCGGATTCGGACACCGGCGACTTGGTAGACAACGGGCAGCACGTGCTGATGGGCTGCTACCGCGCGACGCTCGACTTCCTCGCGCGCGTCGGCTCGCGCGACAGGCTCATGTTCCACGAGGATCTGGAAATCGACATGCTGGATGGACCGGGTAAGAGCGCTACGTTGCGCACTGCGCGCCTGCCCGGTCCTCTGCATATGGCTGCCGCGCTGATGCGCTATCGGCATCTCAGCCTCGGTGAACGCATCGGCGCGATGCGTGCCGGGATGAAACTGCTCGCGATGCATCGGCGGAGCGACTCGGATCTGCAAGTGTTCACCGTGGCAGACTTGGTCGACAAGCTCGGCCAGAGCCCGCGCGCGCGAGAGAGTTTCTGGTATCCAATCGCGATCGCGACGCTAAACGACGAGCCAACCGTCTCCTCCGCCGCGCTCTTCGCCGAGGTGCTGAAGCGCGCCTTCTTCGGCCGCCGCGCGGATTCGGCCTTCGTGTATCCGAAGGTCGGGCTGAGCGAACTCTATTGCAAGGGCGCGAGCGAAATCATCGAAGGGAGGGGCGGATTCGTCGAGCCACACGCGATGGTCGAGGCGCTCGAACTCGGTGAAGGCGGACGAATCGCGAGCGTGCGGCTTCGCGATGGGCGCCGCCTGGGCGCGTCCAATTTCATCGCGGCCGTGCCGCCGCATCATCTGCTGCGCTTCTTGCCCGAGAATGCGGTGGGCGATCCTTTCTTCGCACGCCTCGCCGACCTGTCGACCTCGCCGATCGTCTGCGTTCACGCATGGTTCGATCGACCGGTTACCGATTCGGCCTTCGTCGGATTTATCGGCACGACCACGCAGTGGCTCTTCAACAAACGGCGCATCTTCGATCTGCACGGCGAATCACATCCGGGCTACCTCAGCTTCGTGATCAGCGGCGCGCGCAAAATCGTCGACAATTCCAACGACGAACTGCTCGAGATGGTGCTTGGCGATCTTCATCGGATGATTCCCGCGTCGCGCGAAGCGAAGCTGCTCAAGGCCCTTGTGCTGAAGGAAAAGCAAGCGACGATGGCGCCCGATTTGCGCTCGCACGAACTCCGGCCAGGCACCGACACGCCGGTGCCGAACTTCTTTCTCGCCGGCGACTGGGTTCAGACCGGCCTGCCCGCGACGATCGAGAGTGCGGTGGTCTCCGGCAACAGCGCAGCCGCAGCGGTAGCGGCGCGCGTCGGCGGATGACGATGGCCTCGAAGGCAGCACTCGTAACGGGTGGCAACGGCTTCGTGGGCAGCCACGTCGTGCGCGCGCTCGTGGCGCGCGGTGATCGTGTGCGAGTGCTGGTGCGGGAGAGCGCCGACCTAAGCGCGCTACGCGGTGTCGAAGCAGAACTCGTGCGCGGCGATTTGCGCAACGCGGCCTCGGTCGAGCGCGCCGCCGCGGGATGTGACGAGGTCTATCACGTCGCAGCGGATTACCGGCTCTGGCTAACAGATTCCGCGCCGATGTACGCGACGAACGTCGAAGGTACGAAGAATGTGATTCGCGCCGCGCGCGCGGCCGGTGCGAAACGAATTGTGCACACCAGCACTGTCGGTGCGCTCGGAATTCCGCACGGCGGAGTAGGGCGCGAGGACACGCCGGTGACGCTCGCCGACATGCCGGGGCACTACAAGCGATCGAAATTTCTTGCCGAGCGGGAAGCGCTGAAGGCCGCGCTCGAAGGCGCGCCGGTGGTGGTGGTCAATCCGTCGACGCCGATCGGCGAGCATGACTACAAGCCGACGCCCACCGGTCGAATCATCGTTGACTTCCTGAATCACAGGATGCCAGCGTATCTCGACACCGGGCTCAACCTCGCTGATGTCGCCGACGTTGCGCGGGGCCATCTGCTGGCCGCCGAGCGCGGGCGAATCGGCGAGAAGTACATTCTCGGCGCCGAAAACCTGACGCTGAAGGAATTCTTCGAACGGCTGGCGACGCTATCCGGCCTCGGTGCGCCGCGCGTCCGGATTCCCTATGCCGTCGCGTACGGCTTCGCGCTCGGTGCCGAGGCGGTCTCGCGCACTGTCACACGACGCGCGCCGCGCGCTAGCCTCACCGAGGTGCGGATGGCGCGCAAACACATGTTCTTCGACTCGGCGAAGGCGCGCGCCGAGCTCGGCTACGAGCCGGGTCCGGTCGACGGTGCAATTCGACGCGCGATCGAATTCTTCCGCGCGACCGGCGCTGCGCGCTCGGCCGCGTAGGGAACGCCCCGCGATGCATCTTCTGCTCTCGA